>Ga0172370_10000981_pt1 | contig 44614 bp, 30 predicted proteins | sample LakKiv5m_FD_114538 | JGI IMG/M metagenome (GOLD analysis project Ga0172370, IMG submission 114538) | Freshwater microbial communities from Kabuno Bay, South-Kivu, Congo - kab_022012_11.5m | ecosystem: Environmental > Aquatic > Freshwater > Lake | place: Democratic Republic of the Congo...
ACCTAATGCGGCAACTTGCAGAAACCACCAAACACCACAGCCGCTACAGTGAAAATTGGTGTTGGTAACAGTCTTGTTTATTCTAAAGAATCGTGAGAGGGTTGTGCTATGATTGTTTCAAAATCTAAAAAAAAGATCTAAAATTACAGCTGCACTAAAAATGACGCCGGCAAAACTATTGGTTGTAAAAAATGCCAGATTTACTTTTGAGATGTCACCGGGCTTTACCAGGAAGTGCTGGTAAATAAGAAGGGCGACAAAAATCAAAGCTCCGGCCCAGTATAAAATTCCCACATCTCCTGCCACACCTGCGACAATCACAAAAGTTGCCGAAATAAAATGCAGGATTATACTTGTAATCAATGCATTTTTCTTCCCCATAAACGCAGGTATTGATTTAAGTTTAAGCGACTTGTCGAATTCTTCATCCTGTAAAGCATAAATGATGTCGAAACCGGAAACCCAAAATAAAACGATGATCGAAAAAATGACGGGTAAAAGGCTAAAGTGGCCGGTAACCGCCAGGTATGCCCCAATGGGCGACAACGATAACCCAAGCCCCAGTACCAAATGTGCAAGCCAGGTAAACCGCTTTGTGAAGCTGTAACCCAGTATTACCGTCAGCGCAACAGGTGAAAGATAAAAAACAAGTGGGTTGATAAAAAATGTTGTGAGGACAAATAGGAAACTGTTTAAAACAACAAAAATCAAAGCCGAATAAGGCCTGATAACTTTTGCCGGGATTTCACGCCAGGCCGTTCTTGGGTTTTGTGCATCAAACCTGCGGTCGGCATAACGATTAAAAGCCATGGCTGCATTCCGGGCAAAAACCATGCATAACAAAACTCCGACAAATAACCATATTGTAAACCTGTCGGGGTATCGGCTGATTGCAATAAAAAAACCAATAAGTGCAAAGGGTAAGGCAAACAGCGTATGTGCAAATTTAACCAGCGAAATATAATCGGATGTTCTGGCAAAAACCTTTTTCAACATATTTTTATATGTAACAATTTGGATGCGTCAAAATTAGCCTTTTTACGATGATTTGACTGTGCATGACGAAAATTCTCACCACGACAAAAATAATTGCGATACTTTTAAACAACTTTTATTCTTCAATGTTAAAATCTGCAATACGAACTATTCATGATTTTTAACCCGATCATTAATGAATTGTACAATAATAAAATAGCTTTTCTGTTTGCAGAAATAAATATTAAGCTTACGGCTTATTTACAATTTGTATTTTTGGTCTGGAAAATTTTTATACAATGGAACAACAAGTAATGATCAGGCTTCTTGATATCAGGAAGTATTACAAGGTAGGAACCCAAACTGTTAAAGCCCTGCAAGGGATTAGTCTGAACATTTATAAAAACGAATATGTGGCGCTGATGGGAGCTTCGGGATCAGGAAAATCTACCCTGATGAATATTTTGGGTTGTCTTGATACACCTACCAGCGGGGAATATTTTCTTAACGGAAAAGATGTGAGTAAAATGGACGACAACAGCCTGGCTGAAATCAGAAATAAAGAAATTGGATTTATTTTCCAGACATTTAACCTTTTACCCCGGTCGTCGGCACTCGAAAATGTTACCTTGCCATTGGTTTATGCCGGATTTCCCAAAGCCCGCAGAATCGAAAAAGCCATGCAGGTTTTAAAAAGTGTTAGCCTTTCCGACAGGGTTCACCATAAACCCAATGAACTTTCCGGTGGACAGCGCCAAAGAGTTGCAGTTGCAAGAGCACTCGTAAACGATCCGTCGATTATCCTGGCAGACGAACCTACCGGAAATCTCGATTCAAAAACTTCCATCGAAATGATGGGCCTTTTTGAAGAAATCCACAAACTGGGAAATACGGTTATCGTAGTTACCCACGAAGAAGATATTGCCCGCCATGCTCACCGGATTATCAGGTTGAGAGACGGCGAAGTAGAAAGTGATGGATTGAACAGCCACATTCGAACAATGGCAGATTACCAATTACAGGGCGCACATTAGACAAGAAAAAATTGCCAGATGGGAACCGCGTGGAAAATTTACACAAAAACAGGAGATAAAGGGGAAACTTCGCTGATTGGCGGAACACGTGTTCCAAAAGATCACAACCGCATAGAAGCCTATGGTACGCTGGATGAACTGAATTCGTTTATTGGGTTGGTTCGTGATCAGGAAATTGATGAGCACAGCAAAAGTGTACTTATCGAAATCCAGGACCGGATCTTCACAGCCGAATCAATTCTTGCGCTTGACCCCAATACGAAGCCTATACGCAAACTTCCGGAAATACAGGAAAATGACATCCTGAAACTCGAAAATGAAATTGATCTGATGAATGAGCAATTGGCTCCAATCTCAAATTTCGTGCTTCCGGGTGGTCATCCTGTGGTATCCTATTGCCACATTGCACGAACAGTATGCCGTCGTGCTGAGCGCCTTGTTATCAAGTTATCCAGGCATTCAAAAGTTGACGAACTGGTAATAAAATATTTAAACCGTTTATCCGATTATTTGTTTGTATTATCCAGAAAGATGGCCAAAGACTTCAACGCAATCGAAACCCCATGGAAAGCAAGGGTTTAATAGCGTTAAAAAAAACAGATTAATTTAATCGCATTCGTTAAAAAATTTACTTTTGCAAAAACTTAAAAATTAGATCATCGGACTATGTATTGGACATTGGAATTAGCTTCAAAGTTGGAAGATGCACCCTGGCCGGCAACAAAAGATGAATTAATCGATTTTGCAGTCAGATCAGGAGCACCGCAAGAGGTCATCGAGAATCTTGTAGAAATTGAGGATGAAGGAGAGGTATATGAACGTATCGAAGATATCTGGCCTGATTATCCTACCAAAGATGATTTCTTTTTCCATGAGGACGAGTATTAATCTCTAGTGAAGAAGGAGAAATTGACCTTTCCGTAATTACGTTTTTGTGAAAAATATATGTGCCTGGCAAAATCAATACCTTTCGGGTGTTCAATGATCAGCCAGGCATTTTTGTTGAGCCATTCCTTCTCAAAAATCAACTCGGGTAATAATGCTATTCCATCCAAATCATAAGGCGGATCTGCAAAAATCAGATCGTAGCCTCTTGGCGCAGATTTCAAAAATCTGAAAGTTTCCGATCTGAACGGCTTCACCGTTTCTATTCCAATTTCTCCGGAGATTTTCTTTATAAAATCAACACATTTAAAATTAATATCTACAGATGTAACGGATGCTGCACCCCGTGAGGCAAACTCAAGTGAGATATTGCCTGTGCCTGCAAACAGATCCAGAACGATCAGGCCTTCAAAATCGATGAGGTTGTTCAAAATATTGAACAAACCTTCTTTCGCCATATCGGTTGTAGGCCTTACCGGCAGATTTGCCGGGGGATAAATTCGCCGGCCTTTTTGTGATCCGCTTATAATTCGCACTGTTGTAAATTTAGGAGGTTGAAATAAAAATGCTCGGGAATTTCATCGAAAACATAACTGTACTCATAATCCTGCGTGCGTTTTATAAAACTTACATTTCTCACATATTTGAAAGTAAGCTCAAAAAGTGACGAAATTTTTGTAATCTCTCCCAATAAAGTAAGTTCCGTTTTTTCGGGATTCAGATTTAGCTGATCCATTACATATATTAAAAAATAAACAAAATCTTCTTTTGCCTTGTATTTGAACGAATTAAAAAAAAGCAGATTCCTGCCCTTTAAAACCAAAAGGTCGAACCACGATTTACGTACACTGGCAAATATTACAGGATCTTCATCCTGATTTTTATTAAGAATGAGCAAATTTTCGAGGAGAGAACTTGCAAAATGGTGAAGCCGGGCATCCGGGAAAAAACGCTGACAAGTCTGAATGATTATTTCAGGAATCGCAAAAATATTTGCTGCACCAAGATTTGGAAGTCTGTCGTAAAGGATTTTATCTCCAAAATCGAGATAATGATTAAATCGAAGGTAATCAACTGAATGCTCCGAAATAAAAAGTGGCAATGGAATAAGTGTTGATTTAGGACTCTCAATAATTATCCGGGTTTCGTTATATTTTTGTTTAAGCCATTCGTTTTTGGGGATTAGCTCGTTGAGGATATTGTTGAGCACCAATGGTGTGGTGACTTCGTGAAACAAATGTGTTTCGATACCTGAATATTTGTTTCTTGCAGTATCGAAAACACAAAAAGAAAATCCATCCAGCGAAAGCTGAATGGATAATCGGTATTTTGAAGATGCTTCTTTAATTAAAGCCTTATCGAAAGTACTCTCTAATAAATGAACCTTTTGGAGCATTCTGCCGGTAATTACTCCCAGTTTCCATCAGTGGTAGGTTCCGTCATTGAGCCTAAAATCAAATCTTTAACATTTGGATTCCTGACCAGGTCCTGATCGAGACCTTTGAGATAATATTCCTTTTTGGCAATGACCGTATAAACAGGAACCATAACACCGCCTTTGTTAATCTTGCCGGCACTCATTTCAAACTTCTTTCCATCAGAGAAAGGAATATATTGTAAGTCCTGAATATTAAATCCTTTTCTCTTGCTAAACAAAGAGTCGGCAACAGTAACATAAGCAATAGTATCACTAATTGTTCTGGTTAGGGTGGTGTCCTTAGGATCAAACTTAATACTAACAACCGGAATTTTACCGGTTCTCATGAAATTGATCAAAGTATCGAAGCTTGAAGTAAAATTGTTGTGGAGTGTTTTGTAGATTTGCTGAACCTGACGAATGTCCTTGAGGTCCTGGATAACTACTTCGGCCCGGCGATTTTTTTCGTTATTAAACCTTACAGGTGTTTGAATGGTTTCATAAATGAAATAAGCCAGCACGACAACTACAATCATCAATGCAATTTGAATAATTTTAAGTTTCATAATTCCCGTTTTTTAGTAAGCGCAAATTTATTAAATTTTTTAATTTAAATATTTTTTAAATCACTTTAATTAAGTTTCCGGGCAATCGAAATCTGTTCAAACCCTTCGATGATATCGCCAATTTTAATGTCATTAAAGTTTTCGATGTTCAACCCACATTCATAACCTGAGCTGACTTCTTTAACATCATCTCTAAACCTTTTAAGTGAACCAAGCTTACCGGTATAAATAACAATACCGTCACGAATAACTCTTACAGTTGTGTTTCGTGTTATGGTTCCATCGAGCACCATACAACCTGCAATGGTTCCGACCTTCGTGATTTTAAAGGTTTCACGTACCTCGATATTACAGGTAATTTTTTCTTCGATTTCCGGAGCCAACATACCTTCGATGGCCGATTTGATTTCTTCGATGGCTGAGTAAATAATTGAGTACAGACGAATATCAATCTGCTCTTTTTCAGCCAGTCTGCGGGCTCCCATTGACGGACGAACCTGGAAACCAACAATAATAGCATTCGATGCTGAAGCCAATAAGACATCGGATTCGGTAACGGCGCCCACCGATTTATGGATCACATTAACCTGGACTTCCTCGGTACTCAATTTAAGCAATGAATCGGAAAGTGCTTCAACAGAGCCGTCAACATCTCCCTTCACAATGATATTGAGCTCTTTAAAATCCCCTATGGCAATCCGGCGCCCGATCTCGTCGAGGGTGATATGTTTTTGGGTTCTCAGGCCCTGTTCGCGCTGCAGTTGCATCCGTTTTGATGCGATGTTTTTGGCTTCACGTTCATCTTCCATTACCTTAAAGATATCTCCTGCCTGGGGTGCTCCATTAATTCCTAGCATCAGCAATGGGGTTGCTGGTCCGGCCTCTTTAATAAGCTGGTTACGTTCGTTGTACATGGCTTTAACCTTGCCATAGTGTGAACCGGCCAAAACGATATCGCCATTTTTTAAGGTCCCGTTTTGAACCAGCAATTTTGCCACGTAGCCACGACCTTTATCGAGTGAAGATTCGATAATGGTCCCGGTGGCTTTTCGAACTGGATTTGCTTTCAAATCGAGCATTTCGGCTTCGAGAAGCACTTTATCCAAAAGGATTTCGATACCTATTCCCGCCTTTGCCGAAATTTCCTGGCTTTGATATTTTCCACCCCAGTCTTCAACCAGAATATTCAGATGTGAAAGCTGTTCTTTAATTTTTTCAGGGTTGGCTGTTGGCTTATCGACTTTATTTATTGCAAACACAATGGGCACATTTGCGGCAAGTGCGTGGTTGATTGCTTCTTTGGTCTGAGGCATAACACTATCGTCGGCTGCGATTACAATAATGGCAACGTCGGTTATTTTAGCACCACGAGCACGCATTGCAGTAAAGGCCTCATGCCCCGGAGTATCGAGGAACGTAATTTTTTTACCGTTTTCCAAAGCAACCTCATAGGCACCAATGTGCTGAGTTATTCCCCCGGCTTCACCAGCAATGACGTTTGTGTGCCGGATATAATCGAGTAATTTTGTTTTACCATGGTCAACATGACCCATAACGGTTACAATCGGAGCTTTTAAAACAAGATCTGCAGGATCGTCTTCGATGATTTCAGACTCGTCGATGTTATCTGCACTGGCAAATTCAACCAAAAAGCCAAATTCCTCGGCAACCAAACTTATGGTTTCAGCATCGAGGCGTTGATTGATCGATACTGCAAGACCAAGCTGCATACATGTAGAGATGACCTGGGTTACCGGAACATTCATCATCGAAGCAAGCTCATTTGCCGTAACAAATTCGGTAACTTTAATGTTATGTTTCGATTCTTCGGTTTGAAGGATTTCTTTTTCTCTTTGTTTGTGAATTAAATCACGCTTTTGCCGGCGGTGTTTTGAAGTTTTCGATTTCCCGGTACCACTCAACCTGGCAAGTGTTTCTTTAATTTGCTTTTGAATTTCTTCCTCTGTCGGCTCATGCTTTTCTTCCCTTTTTGGCCGTTTGTTCCTAATTAGCGAAGGTCTTGCCTTGTTTTCGGTCTGTTTTTGGGATTCCGTTTGCTGTTGTTTTTGTGGCTGCTGCTCAACCTGGGCTTTTCTTATTCTCCTGCGTTTCTTCTTCTTTGGTTTTACTTTGTCGTCGGAAGATGAAGCAACAGGGTCTTTCTTCTCAGGCTTTTTCTTTTCGGGTAAGTCGATTCGCCCTACGATGCTAACACCCTGAAGTTTTTCGAAAGTTGTCTTCAGAAAATTATCCGGCTTCGGCTCTTCTTTTTTAGGTTCTGCTTTTGGCTCTTCAATCAGCGGTTTATCCTCTAGCTTAGGGATATCTTTGTCGGTATGTGGAACCTTGATTCGTGTAGTGGGCTTTGGCTGTTGTTTTTCCTCTTCGATTTGCTTTGGTTCTTCCGATGTCTTTTTTTGTTTATCGGTCAAGCGTCTTTCTTCCCTTTCCCTTCGTTTTTCTTCCTGGGATTTCTTTGGAGGCTTTGTTCGTTCGTTAATGCTGGAGAGGTCGATTTTACCAACTATTTTTGGTTGTGTAAGTTTTTCAGCTTCTGGTTTTTCAGGTTCTGAAATAATTTCTTTTTCCTCAGTTATTGCAATTTCGGGCTCTTCCTTGTGCTCAGAAACCATTTCTTTGGTTTCTTCAACATGAATAGCGGCTTTTTCAACATCATCAGCAATCATCGGTGCTTCATGCTGAACCGGAGTGTTTTCAACAATTTTCTCGATCTCAGGTTCAGTTCTTTCCAATTCGACCGTTTCGGGTTGCTCCTTTAGCTCTACAGTGGTGGAAATCTCCGGTTTTTCGACAGCTCCACTTTCTTCCGGGACAGGAATTTCCTCTTTGTGGTGTGAATCGAGCGATTTCCTGAAATTCTCATCAACTTCAACAGTAACACCTCTTATTATAATATCATCCTCATCATCTGAATCATCATATTCTGCTTCTTCCTGTTTACGGTCTTTGATCGAGATGGTTTCCCGCTTAATTGTTCCGATGCCTAATTTTCGGGCTTCTTCTTTAACACTTTTTTCACCTTTATACTCTTCCGCGAGCAGATCATACATCTCCGGAGTAAGTTTGGTATTGGGGCTTGGGTCAATGTCGAATCCCTTCTTATGAAGAAAATCGACAATGGTGCCTGTCCCAACGTTTAACTCCCGAGCGGCCTTATTAAGCCTTGTTGAATTGATTACTGCCATAAAAAATTTATTCCTGTGGAAATTTACAATTGCTGTAAAAATACTTTTTTTATTCAAATTCTGCTTTTAATATCTTAATGACTTCCTTAACTGTTTCTTCCTCAAGATCAGTGCGTTTTACCAGGTCACTTAACTCGATTGTTAGCACACTTTTAGCAGTATCGCAACCGATAGCCTTCAGTTCGTCGATAATCCATTGCTGGATTTCATCAGAGAATTCCTGTAAGTCAACGTCATCATCAGTATCAACTTCAGTATCTCTGTAAACATCAATTTCGTAGCCGGTAAGTTTTCCGGCAAGCTTGATGTTAAAACCGCCTTTACCAATGGCCAGCGAAACCTGATCCGGTTTCATGTAAACCTCAGCTTTTTTACGTAAATCATCAAGATTGATAGAAGTTATTTTTGCCGGACTTAAAGCCCGCTGAATGTATAATGAAGCATTTGATGTGTAGTTTATTACATCAATGTTTTCATTTTTCAGTTCCCGAACAATCCCATGAATACGCGACCCTTTCATCCCCACACAAGCTCCAACAGGATCAATGCGGTCGTCATAGGATTCGACGGCAATTTTGGCTCTTTCTCCTGGCACCCTAACAATATTTTTTATCGTGATCAGACCATCAAAAACCTCCGGAACCTCTTGTTCGAAAAGGCGTTCCAGGAAAGCCGGTGAAGTTCGCGAAAGGATAATCTGAGGAGTATTATTACGCATATCAACTTTTGACACAACAGCCCTGATCGTGTCGCCCTTGCGATAATAATCCGAAGGTATCTGCTCAGATTTTGGGAGGATAAGCTCGATAAACTCGTCATCAACAACAAGGATTTCTTTCTTCCAAACCTGGTAAACTTCACCGGTAACAATTTCACCAATGCGATCTTTATATTTTTGATAAACATTATCTTTTTCGTATTCCTGAATTTTCGATATCAGGTTTTGGCGAATGGTGAGTATTTCACGGCGTCCGAAATCCTTCATTTTGATCTCTTCGGAAACTTCTTCACCAACTTCAAAATCCGGCTCAATCTTAATTGCCTCCGAATAAGCTATCTGCAGGTTTTCATCTTCAACTTCCCCATCCTCAACAATTTGGCGAAGACGATAAATCTCAAGGTCGCCTTTGTCGATATTTACGATAATATCAAAGTTATCGGCAGTACCATATTTTTTTGCGAGCATATGACGAAATACATCTTCAAGTATTCTCATCATTGTTTCACGGTCGATATTTTTAAAATCCTTAAATTCCGAAAAGGTTTCGACCAGGTTAATATTATCCATCGTTTTACTATTTATCTTAATTTGTTCAGGTAAATCAATGTTATTTAAATGATATTTTTACTTTGGTTTGTTTAATCTCATCCAAATTAATCCAGTATTCATCTGATTCGACATCCTTTTTTTTCTTTTTTGATGTCAGTTTGATTTGAATTTTTTCATCTTGAACTTCGAGTAGCTTGCCAGTCAGCATTTTACCATCTTCCAGAGTAATTTCCACATCGCGGCCAATATTTTTATAATACTGCCGCCTGATTTTAAACGGTTTTTCTGCCCCAAATGAACTGACTTTTAAATCAAAATCTTCCGATTCCCTGTCAAGCTTTGATTCGATAAATTTACTCAGTTGAATGCAATCGTTAATTGCAACGACTGTGTCCCCATCGATAACAAGGCTAATAATATTTCCGGCTTTCACCTGAATATCAACCAGGTATTTATCGGTGTTTTTCAAGTACTCATTAACCAACTCAGCAATATTTGCCTTTTCAATCATACTCAAATCCTAATAAAATAGGGGACTCATTGTCCCCTCTGCTTCTTTTCGCTGCAAATTAAAAAGCAACTTTTTGCGAAAATTTTTCTTCGAATTCTCCACTAAAAATCCGCTGCAAAGATAGTAATTCCTTAAAAAAAAGAAAATTATTTATAGAAAATTTTCACAGATAGGCATTTAGACTAAAATAAAGTGGTTTTAAAATCGTCTTAAAAAATTTATTTATGTCATTCCACCGTCTTGACTATTTTTGTTATCAACAAATATTTAGACATATGGAAACGATCCTGGCATTTATTAGTGAGTTGAAAAATAACAATACCCGGGAATGGTTCGCAGCCAATAAATCCTGGTATGATGATGTTAAAATCAAATTTGAGACCATCGTTTCAGAAGTGATTAAAGGTATTTCTGCTTTTGATAAGGACATGCAGTTACTTACGCCCGCAGATTGTGTTTTCAGAATTTACAGAGACATCCGGTTTTCAAAAAATAAGGAACCTTACAAAACGCATCTTGGGGCTTCATTTAATAAAGGAGGTCGCAACAGCAAGTATGCTGGGTATTATCTGCATTTAGAACCTGGTGCTGCATTCATTGGCGGAGGAAAATGGCAACCCCCGGCAGATGTATTGAAGTTGATTCGTTATGAGATTTATCAATTTCCGGAAGAACTCGAAATAATTCTTCATGCAAAACCATTTTATTCAAGATTCGGCAGCTTAAGTAATGAGAAACTCCTTCGGTCACCAAAAGATTTTCCTGCTGATTTTAAATATGTTGAATTGCTGAAGTATAAAAGTTACATTGTTGGCTGCAGTGTTACCGATCATCAGGTTCTTAAAAAAGACTTTTTATCCTATGTTGTTGAAACGTGTAAGATAATGCACCCATTTATTGAATATTTGAACCGTGGAATCGGTCATTAATATTTTCGTTCGACCATTCCTACCGTTAACTGACTCAAACCTACCGTTAACTTATTTTTTGCCGGCTATTAGGTTTTATAATTTGTAGTTTTGAATTGCCGTGCGAGATTTTATTGAAAGGGGTTTAATTTCGAAATGGCAAACAGATTTTTAGGGATTAATTGATTGCACTAGTGTTCCTTATCCTTGTTCACCAATTTCTTGTAATTCTCGTTAAAAAGTCTGACTTTCTAACCGAAGAATTCAGGTCCAGGGATAAGGAACCTTTTTAAAACCCCGACATAAATGTGAAAAGACTTATTTTTAAATATTAGGGGAAAGTGGAGGCTGTCTCATAACCGGGGTGGCCTTTTTTTTTGGATTAAATTGTCAATGATTGGAATAGGCGAATTTTTGTTTGCATGCAATTCTATCAGGAACAATACAAAGAACTATTTGTATGAGCCTGTTGACATAATGGTGTAAAATAGTGTTGAAAAAGCCTTCGAAATTGGTTAAAACACATAACAAATTCTTTAAGTGATGTGCTAAAACCACCAACGCAAATTTGATACTAACTTTTTCGAGTCCTCGCATTAACCCTCTGTTTTGTTTGATCATCCCAAAAACCGGCTCAACACCAACCGGCCTTTTCTTTCGATGTCTGATTTTTCCTTTCAACCGGTCGCTGCGGAAACGGTTGATGGTGTTGTGATCGGGTTGTTACATGGCACTCAACCACATGAAATCGATGTTTTCATTTTCAGGTGTGGCTGCTTCTTGCCTGCGTGATGAGTAAATGATATTCAAGTATCCATAAACCAGTACTTTGAGCATCATTCTGGAGTGATAACCTGAACATCCGCCTCCTTTATATTCCCTCAGTAATGGATCCAGGTTGATCTTGTTGATAATCTGGTTAACTATCCGAAGCGGATGATCTTTAGAAATGAGTTCGTCGAATGTGGGTGGTAAAGCCATCAGCCGATTTTGCTAATAAGGCTTGAACCGTGGCTTTATTGTTCTCATGCAATTGAATATCTAATGTTTAACCAAAAGCTATCAACATCATGTTGTCGATAATCAATCGCCTAAAGAAAAAAAAGAAGCTGCCCCTTTTGAGACAGCCTTTACTTTTGAAAATTTGTTGCTGAATGATTTCTGTTTGGACATTGACTTATTCCTAAATTCATCATTTAAATTATTATCTGCCAAATATGGGGATCGAAACAAATCCTGGAAATTGCATAAAGATATTTTACCTTTGGCAGTGAATCGTCAATTCCGGAAAAATCTTAAAATCATGAAAAAAATTACATTTCTGCTGATGGCTTTTACCATCCTTGAAAGTCTCTCAGCACAATACCACATTCCTTTCCCCCCCGACTGCACCTCCGAATGGCGCGTTAATGTTCAGTGATGGAATCCCAATTCCCGGGTAATTACTATCCGGCAAAACAGATACTTCTTTGAAGGGTTTCCACTTATAATGGTAAAATTTCATAATCTTTTTTTCATCGGTCGTTATAACCACCGGATGGAGCAACGGTAATACCACTACCCAGACATTCAGCTATAATTTTTATGCTTCTCTAAGAACTGAAGGTTCCAAGGTGTTCGGCCTTCAGGATGGTATTGAGGAGATGCTTTTTGATTATTCGGTCCAGGCAGGTGATACACTGCCGGATTGTTCGATCAATAATGCCTGCTCATACCCGATGGTTGTGAGTTCAGTTGATTCGGTTCTGGTAGAATTGTGATATCACAAAAGGTACAACTTTCAGGAACCATGGCTTAATGGTATTGCTGCATTGTTTATTTAGGGCATTGGGCATGAATTTGGCCTTTTTGAACCTGCTTTTACAGAACCAGTTTAAGGCGGCAGATTCCAGTGTTATGCCGAAAATGGTACAGCAATTTATCCGCTGGGTTCAACGTGTGATTTTACTGTTAATATTCCGGAAATTAGCCCCGAATCAATAATTTCGAAAATTTCACCAAACCCTTCAAGCGGTTTTGTTTCATTCGTAATTATTCGTAATTATAAGGGCCGACAGCCGGCAAATAAAATTACCAACCCATGATGTTACCGGTATAATTTTCGTTAATGAGTTTTGGCAGTTCAACCTGGAGACAAATACCAAAGCAAATGATTTATCTGGGATGAGATATGGAATTTATCTTGTTACGCTTTTAGGAAAAAACGGCGGATATCTGGGCTACCGGAGAATCATCCTGAAGCATTTATTGCCTTCCAAAGATTAATCATTTTGTGATGACAAAAAGTTGGCTGGTAATTGGTTATTCTTATTCGCATTTTGCAAATAATTGTTGTGGTTCAATGTAATTCATCTTTCCGATCGGTCTTATTTATATTTCAAAATCACTTTGTGAATCGTATTAGCGGCTTTGATTGTCTGGTAAAACACACTAGTAAGGGTAACCAGGTAAGCCACTGCCGAAGCTGCTAAAAAAACGAAGAGCAACCTTTATGAAAAGTTGCTCTACGCAAAACCTAATTTAAGAAGGAACTGGGTGTTGATGTGAATTTTTGACCGTGCAGCTTGTGATAAAAATCCAGTGAAAAGAGTATCGAAAAGAGAGTTACTAAGTGCTTTTATTGGCTGGAGTCCTCCCTAAAATCAAATGCTGATATTGAGTTCAAAAGTATAAGCAGTTAAGAAAGATGAGCGTGTGAGCTAATTAGCATATTTTACAGGTTACCTGTAAATTCCGAGAGGTCACTCCCGCCAAAAATAAAAAATCATTGCATCGGATCAAAAAACAATAAGCAAAATTTATACAGCAGTTGTATGAAAATTTTTGCTTTGGTATTTGAAAGAACGAATTAGTACGGAATTAAATACATCATGTTATTACCAGTTTCCTATGTCATAGACACCGGAATGAAAAAAGGTTGCCTGCTTTGTTAAATTTTTCAGGTAAAATTTTTATATCATAAAAAATGGAAGTTATTACCGTCTTTGTTACAGATTTCCTCTCGAATCGCGGTGAGTGATTTCATTGGTAACAATCCATAATTATCCTTAAAAAAGAGCCATTTTTAATAGTCAGTTTCGACTTCATCAGGTTCTCAATACCATGAAAATTAACATTCATTAGTGAAAAATTTTTAAGGCCAAAAAAAGACCACCTTCAGTGAGTCGAAGGCGGCCAAATCATTACAGAAGGGGGAAGGGAAATATTATCTGATAATGAATTTCTTTGTCGTTTGCTGGTTTTCACCAGAAATGATCACGCTATAAATCCCGTTGGGCATGCCGGAGATGTCGATATTTAACCTGGTTTTCCCTGAAATCATGGTCCGTTTTTTCTTAAAGACCTGCTGTCCCAGGTAATTCATTACCGAAATGATTATTTCTGATTGTTTGGCAAGAAAAACGTCAATTGTAAAACTTCCATTGTTTGGATTTGGGTAAATATTTCCAATCACAATGGAATGATCGGGCGAGGCTATTCCAAGTGGTATGATTGACATCTCAAAACCTGTGCAATAAGTATCGGTCAGACCTTGTCCAAAAATCGTGAGGCAGACTTCGTACCAACCATAGGCTGCATACTCATGAGTCGGGTTTTGATCGGTCGAAAAAGTCCCGTCACCAAAATCCCACATCCAGAAAACAGGATAGCCTGTTGAGGTATCGAAAAAATGATAAATCATGCCATTGATGCTGTCTGCCTGCATAATAAAACCGGCCTGCATGGCACTGCTGCCATTTCCGGCATTTACACCTTTACAGCTTGTATAAAAACAACTGTCGGCCGGGCTTGTCGAAATTGTTGTAAGGCAGACAGCATAAGAGCCGGGCTGGGCAAAGGTATGGTTTACCGTTTGTCCCTGCCCCGAAGCACCGTCGCCAAAATCCCAGAAATATTCTGCAGGATTTGTGTTAAGCATTATTCCCATAAACATAAAACTAAGATTACCCTGGTTGATTACATTGAAATCGTTGTAACAATCCGGTGGGACTATTCCCCCAAAATTAACCTCGCTACAGAATTGGCTGAAGCAGGATGTGTTGGGTGATGATATTGAAAGGCAAACCTGGTAAGGTTCTCCGGTAGTAAAGGCATGAACTGGGTTTTGTTGACCCGAAGTAGCTCCATCACCAAAGTCCCACAACCAATCAACCTGACCATTATAAACCGACATATCATAAAACTGAATGGTTAAAGGCATTCCAGGGTTTGGCGTCCAAAAATAATTAGCCTGGCAATTTGCATTCTGACCAATCCAGACTTCATAACAACAGGTGTCGGTACAATTTAATCCGGAATTTAATGTTGTCAGACAAACCAGATAAACGCCCAAAGAGGGAAAAACATGTTCCGGATTTTGCTCAGTTGAAGTTGTTCCATCGCCAAAATCCCATTGTGAAAATGAGTTTATCGGATAAGATAAATTCTGAAACTGAATAGATGAAGTATCGCTTTGATACCATAAAAAATCGGCATGACATCCATACGGATATCCTTCTACCTCAACAGCTTTGATGTATTGGTCGTAACAAGTCGAATCAAAACCATTAATGGTAAGTGTAACTTCGTAAATACCTGGTCCGGCATAGGTATGTACCGGATTTTGTTCGACCGAAAATTGCCCGTCACCAAAATCCCAGTTCCAGGTCCCCGGTATAAACCATGACAGATCATAAAACTCAACGGTTAATGGCTCTATATAGGATTGATTCCAATAGAACCAGGCCTGGCAGTCAAAATTAAAATCTTCTACCACAACTTCATGGGTAGTTATTGAAACACAGCCGGTTTCTTCAACATAAATGGTGAGCGAAACAGCATACACGCCAGTTGCCGCGTAATCGTGAATAGGATTCTGCTCTGATGAAAACTGTCCATCACCAAAATTCCACTCCCAACTTACAGGAAACGGCCACGAAAAATCCTGGAACTCAACTGAAAGATTATCCATCTGCCACCAATAGAAATCAGCCTTACATTCGAGATAACCGGTCGAATCGACCCAAACTTCATAGCAACGGCTGTCCTGGCAGTTAATTACCGGATCGCCGATGGTAAGGCAAACCTGATAAACTCCCTGACCACCAAAAGTATGTTCAGGATTCATTTCGGCGGAAGTGGTGCCATCACCAAAATCCCAAAATGCAATGATATTCAACGGAATGGAGGAATTCTGAAACTGAATGCTTGTAAGCCCGGTCTGATACCACCAAAAATCGGCAATACAACTATTCGGATTCCCAACCACATTTACAAAATCGGTGTATTGGTCGAAGCAGGACGAATCGGCGCTATTTATCATAAGTGTAACTTCGTATAAACCCGGCTCTGCATAATTGTGAACCGGGTTCTGTTCGGAAGCATACTGCCCGTCGCCAAATTGCCAGTTCCAGCTACCCGGAATAAACCAGGAATTATCATAGAATTCAATTGTGGATGGATCCAGCATTGTCGGATTCCAATAAAACCATGCCTGGCAATCGAAGTTGTAACTTTCCACCCATACTTCATAACTTGAGCTTGATGTGCAACCGCTTTCTTCCACATAAATGCTGAGTGATACCGTATAAATACCCGTTTCGGCAAACTGATGCACTGGATTTTGTTCCGAAGAAGTCTGGCCATCACCAAAATTCCAGTTCCAGGTTGTTGGTTCCGGCCATGAATTGTCTTCAAACTGAACATTTAATTCCGAATTCTGCCACCACCAAAAATCGGCATAGCAATCGTAAGGCTGAATTCCCCCGGAACAAATCTGGAGATCGGCAGTGAGGTCGTAATTCCCCGGCCCGTAAGGTAGTAGTTGTGATTGGATGATACCATTGCAATCGAACGTGAAAATATTCAGAAATCCCTGAGCACAAATAGTGGCCATCGTGAATTCATCAGCATAAGTACCATCAGTTCCCGTGAAGACTGTATTAAAATAAACCGGGCAATTTTCGGTACTGTCACTATAAATAAAAATCATTTGCTCCGGTACAGCCAGGCCGGTGTTTTCGTCGGTGACGGTTCCAACGACCGAAATTGTTTGATTTGCGGCAGCATACAATGAAACACAAAATAAAACGATTGAAAATAGTAGATTTTTCATAGTATAGTCTCTTTTGTGGTTATCCTAAAAATCAAAATACTAACCGGTTAAGTTAATAAAACAATTCACAAATTTACGACACCAATTGGAGTTTTCGGATGTCAGATCTGAAATAAATTAATTCAATTTTAATACTATCGATTAAAGATAGCCGGGCGTTAACCAAAAAAATCTACTTAATGAATTTTAGTGTTTCGTTAATTGTACCATCGTCTGTAATTACATTCAAGAAATAGAGGCCTTTTGACAAATTGCCTGGCTTAATAGGTAAGCTGTTATCACCGGTACGAATGGATTCAACGTCGCTCCAGATTTTATTTCCTGTAACACCCAGAATCGTTAGCCGGATAATTTTATCATGCGGAAAGCGGATATTCAAATAAAATTCGTCTTTGACCGGGTTTGGTGAAATAGCCATCACGATGCCCTGACCGGAAATTTGGTTTGTAGTTGTAATATCCGTATTAAACAAATCCAGTTGTAGCCCATTGGCCACAGGCGAACTTTCAGAGAGTGTAACCGAAACTGCCTCGGTAAATAATCCTGTCGATTCGGCCTGCAAAATATAGGTTCCCAAAGAAAGGTCATTAAACTCAAAATCTCCGTTTCCATTCGAATAGCAATATTTTACAGGATTTAAAGCGGCATCAAAGAGCAGGATTTCGGTATTTTCGGCAGGGGTGGCTGCATAAAACTTCTCGATATGATGAACAACCGAACCCGTAATTTTACCAATTCCATTTTCGGTTTCGTTCATTCCGATGAGGTTTATGTTGGCGTGATACTGGCACGAGTCGATCAGTTGAAGCACAGAAGCATCCTGCCAGTTAAGATTATCGCCGTAATAGGAAGGGAAATAGCCGGATGCATTTGTTGAACCCTGTGTAAGCTTAACTTTTATCAGATAATTGCTCGGCAGCAGGTACAAAAAATAAAAGTATCCAAGACTTGTAAATTGATTTGTGTCGATGGGGCAAACAGAATTGTTCTGATGGCGATAAACGAAGACCTGGGCTGTATCACCATTGTTAACCGGATTGTTGATGGGATAATCGCCGGCATAAACCAAACCGCCAAAATGATAGTAATCAGGAGAGCTGAACTGAAGAATTTTTGTATCCGTACAGTCGTCTCCCCAAGGATTTTGGGTAGTTATTGATAAACTTACCTCATAATCGCCGAAATCATCAAATTTATGATCCGGGTTTTGAAGCGTAGATGTGCTCCCGTCACCAAAATTCCACAACCAGGCATCAGGTTCACCCGTAGAGCTGTCATAAAAATGAAAAAGATTCGGTTTGTTTACTCCTGAATCGGGAACAGCAACGAAGTTTGCATGACATTCGGGAACAGAAACATATACCGGAACTTGTTTGGTGATGGAGTGAAAACAATAAATCAACGAATCAGGATTCTGAATCAACAAATTTACCTGGTAAGCACCCGTATCAGCATAAACATGCACCGGATTTTGAACCTCAGCGGTACTTCCATCACCAAAATCCCACAGCCATTGTGTCATTATTCCGGATGAAAAATCAGTAAACCCAACAGTAAAAGGTTGCTCCGGATTGATATTAAAATCGAAATCAGCTGAACACAGTTCCGGAATATCAATAATGACATCTGTACAAAAAACATCCTGGCAGTTTCCCCACTGATTGGTTATTGTCAGGCAGATTTCAAAGCTGCCTTCAACGGCAAATGTATGCTCCGGGTTTTGGAGTGTTGAAGTACTTCCATCGCCAAAGCTCCAGAGCCAGTCAACAATATTGCCCGACGAACTGTCGGTAAACTGATAAGTAAACGGATCGTTCGCTAATGGTTCAAATGTAAAATAGGCTTCACACGTCGGATCATAGGTAATTTCAACATTTTTACAAATCTGATCGGTACATTGGTAATTGAAATCCATCACGTGCAGACAAACTTCGTAAACACCTTTGGATTCATAGGTATGAAGCGGATTTTGGCCGAACGACATATTTCCATCACCAAAATCCCAATACCAGAAACCGATATTTCCTGTCGAAATATCTGTAAACTGAACGGAAAGCGGATCTTCGGGAATAATTAAAAAATCGAAATCGGCCTGGCATGGATACAAACCAGTAACTACGATACCTGTACAATACTGATCCTGGCATTGGCCGGAACTGTTTGAAATATCAAGACAAATCAAATAATAACCTTCTTCCGAAAAAGTATGGGTTGGGTTTTGCTCTGCAGAAATGGTGCCGTCACCAAAATCCCACTGCCAGGTGTCGGCAACACCGGACGAAATATCTGTAAAAAGGAACGTAAGTGGATTAATACCATCCTGTTGATAAACAAAATTAGCTGTACAATTTGGCGTAGTTCCTACATAAATGGTTTCGCAATAGGTATCAGCGCAGGTACCTTGCGTATTCGTGATTGTAAGACAAACCTCATATTCGCCGTTTTGGTAATAGGTATGGATGGGATTGTGTATAATGGATGATTTTCCATCCCCAAAATCCCATTTCCAGCTACCCACATCACCAACCGACAAATCAGCAAACTGGTAAGTATAAGGTTGTGATGAGATTTCCAAATAATTAAAATACGCCGTGCATGGTAATTGCTGATAAATAATTATGGTCTGGCAATACGTATCGCTGCAACCTGTATTATCGTTGTAAATAGCAAGGCAAACATTGTAAATCCCTTCCTGACTGTAATTGTGTACAGGATTTTGCTCTGTGGAATACGTGCTGTCGCCAAAACTCCATTGCCATGAAGTTGGTTCACCGTAAGAAACATCAACAAATTTCCGGCTTAGCTGATTTAATGAATCATTAAAAGCAAAAAACATAGCCTTGCAACCAGGGAATGATCCGGTGATAACTTCGGCACAATAAGTATCGCTGCAGTTTCCTGTCGGATTGCTTATGGTCAGGCAAACTTCATAGCTACCCTGACCGGCATAGGAATGAATAGGATTCTGGTTTACACTCGTCGTACCATCACCAAAATCCCATTGCCAGTTCGAAATATTTCCCTGCGAAAGGTCCCAGAAATGAATTGTATTTGGCATTCCATAATTTTCAGAATAGGTAAACATAGCCGTGCAAATGGTATCGTTTTTCACAGTTACTCCTTTACAGAAAACATCGGTGCAGGTGCCGCTATTTCCGCCAATCGTCAGGCAAACATCATAATTACCATCATTGCTGTATTTATGAACCGGGTTTGGTTTATCAGAATAATTCCCATCACCAAAATTCCAATGCCAACTTTGGATTTCACCCAGAGAAGCATCCCTGAAATGCATGGTTCCGGGCTCTTTACGGTCAGGAAGGTATAAAAAATCAGCATGACAATAGGTGAGCTGGGGATCATAACAGATTACAAAACATGTTGTAAGGTTTGTTTGGTTGAGACTGAAAGTTAAGAGGTGGGTAATGCACTGGCCGTTGCAGTCGAAGGTTGAAACCTCAATAATTCCTTTGGAATAAGGGAATTCGATAGATTTGCTAAAATAGCCGTAGCTGTCGGTAACAAGTTTCTCAAAATACACAAAAGGCGGATTGATATTCCTGGCCTTTATGGTAATTAACTGACCTCCTGCATGCATGCCTGTGCTTTCGTCAAAAACAAACCCCGAAACTGTAATGTTGACCGGCTTTCCCCACAGGATCGTTGCGAAAAAAAACAGTAAAAGTGTAAAGTATGTTTGTCTCATGCTCAGTTTCAAAAAAAATTAGCAATATCAGAAATTATAAAAAACACCTCCCCTTACACCAATTCCATATGGATTTTTAAGTGTTCCACCCTGGACATCATAAACCGACCTGAGATAGTAACGGTAAGTTGGTTCAACCATAATGCCGATATTATCCGAAATCTGGAATTGCAGGCTCAGACTTACTAAAATCTGAATACTAGCATTTAAACGGGTGGGTGTGAAGTTGTCGATATTTTGAATCGTTGCGTCCGGGTTAAAGTAGTTTAACCTTGGCTCCTGTCTGTTTAACAGAAACGAAAAACATGGCCCGGCCTTGATGTATGCCGAGAACACTCCGCTTTCCATGGCTTTGTATCCAACCATAAAAGGAAATTGCAGATAGGTGTAATGATTTTGGGTTTGTTCAAGCGATTGATGATGTACCGAATCCCAGACTGCAACGGTATTGGTATTAAAAATTACCGAATCAGGGTTATCAGGATCAATTGTGAAAGATCCGATGTTGTTGTAATAGCCTGTACTATCAAATGTCCGCATATTTACCATGTAATCGCCCAGATCGTTCGAATAACTTAATTCGACACCACCCTGTAACAGATATCGTGCACTGTTGTAACTCATGGCCAGCCCGCCAATGCAATTTTGTTCTCTTGATGAGGAGGCCATCCGGGAATAATCGGTCATTTCGGGTGCAAAGTAAGCAGCAATCGAAAGAATATGGTTATTGCCACGATATTTATCCATCAAATTATCTTCGTATTCACGCTGGGGAGGTTTGTATTTTCCCTGTAAAAATTTCCCAATCGTAAAGGAGAGCGTATGCATTTTCTGGATTTTCCCCAAACTTCTTTCCGTATTATTCATCAGGTCTTTTTCGGTGAGGAGAAGCAGGTCGTCGGAGTTTGAATATTGATTGATACCGGTAATATTTTTCCCGGGGTTGAGTATCAATTTTCGCTTTTCGAGCTGACTTATTTCGAGTTGCTGACGTACCTGTTCGGTCGTTAAATTTTCCTCATTTTTGATCGGTGAAACGCCTACTTTCTCTGATTTTTCCAAAGAAGAAGGCTGTTGCCGGATTCCTGATGGTACACTGGATTCCGGATTAACGGTAGCTGCAAGAGTTTTATGTGATTCTGTTTGTTCAATTTCAGCAGGATGCCCGGTTTTCGACTTTGAAGGCTGCTCAACATTTTGAGTCTTGGTTGCATCAATGGCAGTGTTCTGATGATTTTGAGCAATCTCTGATGATTTGTTCTGCTGGTTAAGAGGATTTGAAGGCATATTCACAGGAACCTTTTCCTGTATGGAATGATCATCCGAGCTCAGGTTTTTTGCTGAATTTTGTGTATCATTTTCAACAATAGCAACTGTCCCTGCCTTTTGTTGATAATCAACTTTCTCTCCCGAAGGCGGGTATTCAATTTGTTGAACCTGGTTTGGCCTGCCGGTTTTTTCTCCTGTTGAGTTTTGATTAGTACCTTTTTCGGTTACTGTTGGTGTAAGGTTGTAAACGAGCAGTGCGCCAGCTACAATGCCGGCAGCAACCATACTTGTCCATCCTGCCGACAAGTTTGTGAAGTTAAAACGTATGACTTCTTTCCAGAAAAGCCTCCCCGATATCTTTCGCCAGAGGCCGGCCGGGGGCTGTTCTGCTGCCCCTTCCAATCCTTTTCTGAAAATATCGTCGATTTTATTATATTCTTTATCCATTAGTTAGTCTATTGAAATTTTTTGATTCCCTGTTATTTTAGCAATCCTTGTTGTTAAGAGTTTACGAGCTTTCGATAGTTGGGATTTTGATGTATTTACCGAAACCCCAATTATATCAGCAATTTCTTTATGTGTGTATTGTTCGAAAACATAAAGGTTAAAAACCATTTTGTAGCCTTCGGGCAAATTTTGGATCATTTCCAGCAATTTGTCTGCCGGAATTTTTATGGTATTTTCATCTTTTTGTTCTACTTCATCTATTAAGTGGGATTCTTCAATTGTAACAATATCAGCATGATACTGGTGCTTCAAAGTTTGTTTATTATGCGTTATTGCCGTATTTACCATAATGCGTTTCATCCAACCTTCAAATGAGCCTTCTCCTCTGAAATTTCTGATATTAGAAAATATCTTGATAAAACCTTCCTGTAAAATGTCTTCAGCTTCCTCTCTGCTCCTGGCATATCTCAAACAAAGCCCAAATAAAGCCGGTGCAAATTTTTTATAAAGTTTGTTCTGGGCATGTCGCTTACCTTTTATGCAATCTTCAATAATTATCTGTTCTGCATCCGACATTTTTTCAGTTATTTAATTGACTACAAACAGATAGAAGGGTTGCCTGACAGTAGATGATATTTGCAAAAAGATTTAACAAATGGATGATTTAATGAATATTCGCGCAAATTTAAAAAAAATATCGTGCAGCAATGAATATTTGAGGATTCCGGCAGACAATAAAGGAAATTGTTCAGAAGCAGAATAGTTGAAGTTTTATTTTCAAAACTTTATCTTTGCAACCTGAAACCGTACTATTTTCAATTGTTTCAAATTAATATTTTTGTCGGTTGTTCAATTATCCGAAACTAACTTAACTGCTTTATGAAAAAATGTACATATTTGTTAATCAACCTGTTCCTGATTTCTATAAACAATCAGCCTTCCTTTGCCCAGGAAAGACAGGTAGTAATTCAGAATGGGAAAGAAATCACACTGATTGACGGTTTACCTTTACTTTCAAAAGAAGACTCGATTTTCCAGGTTTCCCTGCCGGTATTAAAACTTCCCGAAAACTACCGGAATCGAGATTTGCCAGTAAATGTTGATAATTCGCAACTTCCTTATTTCAGGCCTATATTTAACCAGACCAGCCTCGAATGTGGCCAGGCCAGTGGTGTTGGCTATGCTTTTACTTATGAAATGGACCGATTAAGAAATTTACCCGCAAATGTTGCAGAAAATCAGTACCCGACACATTTCGTGTTTAACTGGAGTAACCAGGGAAACGGATCTGCCTGTGCATTTTTCGATAGCTGGAACATCATCCGTGAAGTGGGTACCCCAAATGTTGTTGATTATGGCGGATCGCTCAATACTGGTGGCGTTTCGCGCTGGATGAGCGGGTATGACAATTATTACAACGCTATGAAAAACCGGATGTGGGAGTTTAATTCGATATCACTAAAGGATGTTGATGGACTGTTGACTTTAAAACACTGGATAGCCGACCACCTCAATGGATCACCCAATGGTGGGGTCGCTAATATTTATTGTTCATATTCTTCGGCTAACCAGGTATTGCCACCAGGCACTCCTGAAGCAGGAAAACATGTTTTGACCGCATTAAGTAGTTACGCCAATCATGGTCTTTGCGTGGTTGGTTATCACGATTCTATCAGGTGGGATTATAACGGCGATGGAAGATACACCAATGACGAAGACATCAATAATGATGGAATTATCGATTTCAGAGACTGGGAAATCGGTGGTGTAAAACTTGCCAACAGTTATTCGGCAACAAGTTGGGGAGATGCTGGTTTTGCCTATCTTACTTACAACGCTCTTTGCCGTTCGCTGGCGCAGGGTGGCGTTTGGAACCAGGCCGTTCACGTAATGCAGGTAAAAGAAAACACCGATCCTCAGCTTACCTATAAAGTGACGCTTACACATACTTCGAGAAATAAAATCAAAGTAATGGCAGGTGTTTCCCCTGAGCCCAACGCCACAGCGCCCAGCTTTTTGATAGAGTTTCCTATCCTGAATTACCAGGGTGGCGATTATTATATGCAGGGAGGGACTTCGGCCGCTGACAAAACCCTCGAATTTGGTCTGGATGTTACTGACTTGCTAAGCCATATTGAAGATGGGCAGCCTGCAACATTTTTTTTATTGGTTGATGAAGACGATGTTGAAAATTCAGGAACCGGTTCTATCGATTCATGGTCGGTAATGGATTATACTGGAGATCTGATTGAAACACCATGTGAACAAACCAATGTTTCTATGGTTGAAGATAGTCTGACGATTTTATCTGTTGAAACCTCGGTTAGCTTTACACTTCCGGAAGTTGTAAATGAAGATCTTCCGATCGCAATCATCAATGAACCTTACGAAAACCAAATGCTTGGTACGCAAGGAACTGAGCCTTACCGCTGGTACCTGCAGCAAAATTACACCAACAACACTTCAACTGCAGCTTTTCCATTAACCACAACCGAACCCCTTACCCCAACAAGTACAACATCAGGCTATGCTTCAAAGCAAATCGACTTCGAATTTCCTTTTTACGACAAGACATACAATAAAATTTATATTCATACAGACGGTTACCTGATGTTTGAAGACAACGAATTCCCATGGACTTTTGTAATTGATGAGTTCAATATTTTCAGGAACCTGCGCTGCATTTCACCTTATATGTCAAATACCCTTGGAACTTCCGGCGGTGGAGGAATGTGGTATGAGGGTGGTGTCGATAAAGCCACATTCCGGTGGAAAGCCATCGAATACAGCACCAGCAATGTTCTCAATTTTGCTGTCACACTGTATCCTTCAGGAAAGATCGAATTTTATTATGGCGATGTCACTGCCGCGTTGTGGAATAAGTGGTATTCCGGAATTTCTGAAGGAAATTCGTTTAATTACGAATTGCTCGATATTTCAAATACTTACAATATTCAGCCTAATACCAAAATCACCTTCGAACCCGATTATAGCTTCACCGAAATGCAGCTCACTCGGGACGGATTATTTTATGGAACGCCTACAGTACCTTATGAAGCAGTAAATATCGACTTCTTTATCAAGGATGCAAATGGGATGAGAAATTCAAAAACACTTGTCTTTAGCGATGGAGTCAACGATATTGTTATCAGAAATGTAACCGTTCTGGCCGGAGCTGATAGTATTATCGGGTATGGCGAAAATGTAAGCATAACTGTCGAACTTGAGAACACAACCGATCAGATAATTAATGCCCAAAACATGGTAATATCTTCACAGGATCAATACATTACCTTAAACGACAATACCGAAGCTCTCACTACCTTCCAACCCGGTGAAATAAAAACACTCACCAATGCTTTTAATTTTGATGTCTCCACAACAGTTCCTGACAATCACAACATTGTATTTACATCGCAGGTAACATCTGATGTTGAAGATTATAATAGTCATATTTATCTTACCGCTTTTGCTCCATCGATTGTTGTAGCCGGCTATCTGATTGAAGACGGCGGCAATGGTGTCCTGGAAGCAGGCGAAACGGCGACAATGGTTCTTAGTGTGGCAAACAATGGTAATGCCGATGCCTACGACGTTATCGGTCTTCTTACCAGCACCGATCCTTATGTTTCAGTTTCGACAACCAGTGCACAACCATTTGGTGATCTTATTGCAGGCACCACTGCAACAGCAGATTATACTGTTAGTGCCTCAGCAAATACGCCTTTTGGACACACTGCTCATCTGATCCTTGATTTATCCGGTAGCCTTGGCATTAGTCAGCAAGAAGTTATCGAAATACATTTTGCCGACTATTGTGATGCGTCAACTAACACCCAGGATGAATATATTCAGAACGTAGCATTTGGCGAAATTAACAACACCAGCGGCTGGCAGGCTTCCGTTGCTAATTTTACTGACATCACTGCAACTCTTGAGCCAGGAGAACCTATGCCAATGACAATCACCAACGGAACACCCTGGGCCAGCGATTATGTTAAAGTTTGGATTGACTGGGATATGAACAGGGAATTCGGAGGAGCCGACGAAACCTATTCTCTTACCAATGTTGGTGGAACCGGAGCTTCATTCCAGGGAGATATTACTGCCCCGGCAAACCAGGCTCCGGGCAGCTACAGAATGAGAATCCGTATGACTTATAGCACAACTCCGGAACCCTGCGGTAATGCAACTTACGGTGAAATTGAAGATTATACAGTTATTATTGCGGCTATAAATGTAAACTTTACAGCAAATATTACTTCGATTTGTGAAACCGGACAGGTTCAGTTTACCGATAATTCCACTGGAGGAGCAAACTCCTGGAGTTGGACTTTTGAGGGTGGCACTCCAGAAACCTCTTCAGAGCAAAACCCGGTGGTGACATATAATACAGCCGGTGTTTACGACGTAACACTTGTTGCAGCTAACGGCGCAGGGAGCAGTTCTGCAACGGAAAGTGAATATATCACCGTAAATCCCATGCCTGCTGCTGCCTCTGCTATCACAGGAAGCAACCAGGGGTGCCAGGGTTATTCTGAAATTTACACCATTGATACAATCAATTTTGCTTCTTCGTATCTGTGGTTGCTTGATCCACCGGAAGCTGGTACATCACTGCAAAATGGAAATTCCATCACGGTGCTTTGGAGTGATTTGTATGAAGGTGAAGCGACAATCAGGGCATGCGGTGTTAATTCCTGCGGCGAAGGGGCGTGGTCGGTAGAGTTTCCGGTAATTGTTCAGAATTGCACCGGAATCGAAGAAGGTAATCAGAATACTTCGTTGAAAATTTATCCAAACCCAACCCCAGGCAATTTTGCAGTTGAATTTAATGCTTACGATGTAGTTAATCTGCAACTTATAAATACGTTGGGCGAAGTGGTTTACCAACTCAACAAAGTCGATACCCCGGGTAATTACACTAAAAATATTGATGTTAATGGAATCAGGGAAGGCGTTTATTATCTTAAGATTGAAGGAAATTCGATAAACATCATCAAAAAAATTGCGATAAAAAAATAAAACTGGTTTTTTAATTGATTGCGAAAGGGTTGTCGGGCTTAGTCTCAGGACAGCCTTTTCTCATTTTGGATGAATTGTAATGACGGCATTATTTTTACCCGCGATAAATTTTCGGTTTCATTATTTCAAAATATTATTTTTGTCAATTGTTCAATTATCCGAAACTAATTTAACCGCTTTATGAAAAAATGTACCTATTTGTTATTCATCTTGTTCCTGGTGTTTCAAAATATTAATTCTTCTTTTGCCCAGGAAAGGCAGGTGATCATTCAAAACGGGAAAGAAATCATTTTGGTTGATGGATTACCCTTACTTTCTAAGGAGGATTCCATTTTCCAGGCGTCACTGCCGGTATTAAAACTCCCCGAAAACTACCGGAATCGTGATTTACCTGTAAACGTTGACAATTCCCAACTTCCTTATTTCAGGCCTATTTTTAACCAGTCGAGCCTGGAATGCGGACAAGCGAGTGGTGTTGGATACACATTTACTTACGAAATAGATCGTTTAAGAAATCTGCCTGCAAATATTACACAAAATCAATATCCCACTCATTTTGTTTACAATTGGAGTAACCAGGGAAATGGGTCGGCCTGTGCCTTTTTCGATAGCTGGAACATCATCCGTGAGGTTGGAACACCCAATGTTACCGATTATGGCGGGGCATTGAATACCGGTGGTGATTCGCGCTGGATGAGCGGATACGATAAGTATTGCAATGCCATGAAAAACCGGATGTGGGAGTTTTATTCGATTCCATTAAGAGACGAAGTAGGGTTGATGACTCTGAAACATTGGATTGCTGATCATCTGGATGGCTCGGCTACCGGTGGATGTGCAAATTTTTATTGTTCTTATTCTTCCGCAAATCAAGTATTGCCACCCGGCACTCCCGAGGCTGGAAAACATGTTTTAACCGCATTAAGTAGTTATGCAAATCATGGTCTTTGTGTGGTTGGTTATCACGATTCCATCAGGTGGGATTACAACAACGATGGAAGATATACCAATGATGAAGATATTAATAATGATGGTGTGGTGGATTTCAGAGATTGGGAAATCGGGGGTGTTAAACTTGCAAACAGCTATTCGGCTACCAGTTGGGGAGATGCGGGTTTTGCCTATCTCACCTACAATGCACTTTGTCGCTCACTGGCACAGGGAGGTATCTGGAATCAGGCCGTACATGTGATGTATGCCAAGGAAAATACGGATCCTCAGCTTACCTATAAAGTTTCGATTACACATACTTCCCGAAATAAGCTTAAAGTCATGGCAGGAGTTTCACCAGAAGCCAATGCCACATCGCCTACAAATGTTTTGGAATTCCCAATATTAAATTATCAGGGTGGTGCACTGTACATGCAGGGTGGAACATCCGCTGCTGATAAAACCCTCGAATTTGGACTTGATGTAACTCCTTTACTCAGTTTTGTTGAGAGTGGCCAGCCCGCAACTTTTTTCCTGCTTGTCGATGAAGACGACAATGGCAATACGGGTACAGGGACGATCGATTATTGGTCGGTAATGGATTATACTGATGGTTTAGTTGAGACCCCTTGTGCTCAAGCTAATGTTCCACTGGTCGAGAATGGTCTCACAACACTTAGCGTTGGAACTTCGGTTAGCTTTAATCCACCGGCCGTTTTAAATGAAGATCTTCCTCCGGCAACCATCAACGAACCTTATGATAACCAGATGCTTGGGGCTCAGGGAACCGAACCATACCGCTGGTATTTGAAACAAAATTATACCAATAGTTCATCGCTTGCCGCCTTCCCGTTAATTACCACTCAACAATTAAATCCCAACAATTCAACAACAGGATATGCTTCTAAAGAAATCGATTTTGATTTCCCTTTTTACGATAAAACCTATAACAAAATCTTTATCCACACCGATGGGTACCTGATGTTTGAAGACAATGAGTTTCCCTGGACCTTCGTTGTGGATGAGTTCAACATTTTCAGGAATCTTCGCTGTATTTCCCCCTATATGTCGAAAACACTGGGCGTTTCGAATGGTGGCGGAATGTGGTATGAAGGTGACGCTACCAAGGCAACTTTCCGATGGAAGGCCACAGAATACAGCACCAACAATATTCTCAATTTTGCTGTTACACTCTATCCTTCGGGAAAGATCGAATTTTATTATGGCGACGTAACTGCCGCATTGTGGAACAAGTGGTATTCCGGAATTTCGGAAGGTAATTCGTTTAATTATGAACTTTTCGATATTTCAAATACATACAACCTCACCCCAAACACTAAAATTACAATTGAACCGGACTATAGTTTTACTGAAATGGAACTCACCCGCGACGGAGTATTTCATGGAACGCCAACAGTTCCGTACGAAGCAGTTGATATCGACTTTTTTATCAAAGATGCAAATGGTTTGAGAAATTCAAAAACCCTCCCATTCTTTACTGATGGAGTCAACAACATCGTTATAAGAAATGTAACCGCCTCAGCCGGTGGAAATAATATTATCGAATATGGTGAAAATGCAAGCATTTCTGTCGAACTACAGAATATCAGCCAGGAAGTTGTAAATGCCCAGAGTATGAAAATTCTTACCGGGGACAGCTACATCACTTTAAACGACAGCACTGAAGCGTTAACCGTTTTCCAGCCTGGTGAACTAAAAACCTTTACCAATGCTTTCGATTTTGATGTTTCTCCGGAAGTTCCAAATAATCACGACATCATTTTCTCTACCGAAATTGTAGCCGATGCTGAAAGTTACAATAGCCATATTTACCTTAAGGCTTATGCCCCGGCACTGCTTATCAACGGATACCAGATTGACGACGGTGGAAATGGTTACCTGGAACCGGGCGAAAATGCCGATATCATTGTCCAGGTTAAAAATTATGGTGGTGGTGCTGCACACAATGTGATGGCTTCGCTTCAAACCACGGATCCTTTCATCACGATCAATACCTCTAACGTAAGTCTGGGTGATATTTCAGGAAATTCATCAGCTTACGCCACCTTTAATATTACGATCGGTGAAACAACACCTATCGGTCATCTTGCTTTGTTTACTGTTGAAGCAAATGCCGATGATGGCTTTTCAGCCGGCGATATCATTATGGCAACCATCGGTTTTATTACCGAAGATTTCGAAACCGGCGATTTTAGCCAATACGACTGGGAGTTTTCGGGTAATGCTCCCTGGCAAATCACTCAGACCAATCCTTATGAAGGCAACTACTGTATGAAATCCGGTGCTATTGGCGACTTACAGTCGAGCGATGTTTATTTGAATGTGAACGTCCTCACCGACAGTGAGATTAGTTTTTATTTCAAAGTCTCAAGTGAGGTCAATTATGACTTCCTTAAATTTTCTATTGATGGAAGTACGGTTGGTTCATGGTCGGGTAATGCCGGCTGGGCTGAAGCAACGTATCCGGTAACAGCAGGAGAACGGATTTTCAAATGGAGCTATTCAAAAGATATCAACACTGTTGGTGGCAGCGATTGTGCGTGGGTCGATTTTATTATTTTCCCACCAAGTGCCGAACAGAATCTGGCTGTAGCAGCAGGTCCCGATATAAGTATCTGCCAGGATCAGACAGCTCAAATGGATGCTTTGGCAGTTAACGCTACATCGTTGATATGGACGACAAGCGGAGACGGAGCTTTTAACAACAATACGATTCTGAATCCGGTTTATACACCTGGAAATCTGGATATAAACAATTCATCAGCCGAACTCACACTTACAGCTTACAATACCGGCGGTGATACGATGAGTGATAATGTACTGGTTTACATTTCACATTTACCAATCGTTTGGGCCGGTAATGATGCTTCCGTTTGCGAAGATAACAACAGCTTCAGCCTGAACGGCTCGGCAGTAAACAGCAGCAGTTTCCTATGGTCGACTTCGGGCGATGGTACTTTTGAAAATACCACCAGCCTGGCAACAATTTATCATCCGGGAACGAACGATATTGCAAACGGCTCGGTTACACTTTCTTTGACAGGAATTTCGGTAGCGCCATGTACAACGGATGTTTCCCATAGCTTAACGCTTTCATTTTGGCCGTTACCTGTGGTAACTTTTGCCCCTATCGAACATTTCTGTCAGAATTCTCCGCCCTATCAGTTAACCGAAGGTAGTCCCGCCGGTGGGGTCTATTCAGGCGAAAATGTTGTGAACGGATGGTTCTATCCCGAAGTTGCCGGAATTGGCACCCATTTGCTTACCTACACTTATTCCGATAATAATGGTTGCGAAAATTCAGCCGACCTCGAAGTTGATGTTGACGACTGTACAGGAATCAATAGCTTGTCGTCCAATAATTTACAGGTGATTCCGAATCCCGGAAACGGTAATTTTGAATTAAATTTATCCGGGAATGTGGCAGGCCAGTACGTCGTGAAGATTTACAATGCTTCGGGTAAAATAATTATCGAAAAGGCGATCCGTTTTGACGGGAAAGAAGGTTTACTAATAAATCTGACTTCCGAACCTGAAGGAATTTATTACCTCAATCTGATTGGGAATAATGAAATGATCAGCCGGAAACTGGTGATCATACGATAGTTTATTTGATTTTAAATTTTAACCCGGCAGGTTTTCCGGAAGCAAATGTTTCTGAAAACCTGCCGGGCTTTTTTTCAGGTTTTTAATGAATACTAAAATCGCTTAAACCAAAGATGGAACCATCTTCATTTAATTCGGGTTGCCAGGTTCGTATGTATATTTTCGGATTGATCGAATCGTTCAGGTCGATCATCAGGAAAAGATATCCTTTATCGGCATAACTGGTCGAATAATAATCCTGCTTTATCTGGATACCGTAAATCTTCGAGTCGCCATTTACCTTTTTCACGATATTGTCTTCAAAATGAATGTTCACAAATTCGTTGGAATTAAACACTTTTCGCAGCCGTTCGAGATATTCGGTCTTGCTTAGCTCGATAAATTCCACCTTCTTGTTTCCGGCACGGGCATACATCCTCTCAACGGATCCGGCTTCCTTTACCACATGTCCTACGATAATCAGTGCGTTATTGGCAAAAATATCTTCGATATAATCCAGGCGTTTCAGGCAGTAGGCGGTCTTGTAATATTCCAGGAAGTTGATAAGCTGGTACTTGTCTTCAATGGTTCCAAAACGATCGCTTTTATTTACGATATCGCCGATGGCATGATCGCCGATTGAAAATGAAACCGCATCAATTTCAGATTCAGCGTTAAAGGTAAACACCACCTGTTCGATGAATTCGTGCGTATTGTTCCGGTAAGAAAATTTCATGGGAACCGAGCGAACCATTACATTGCTGCCGATAGAAATAATTTTTAAAGTATCAGTAAACGGCAATACCTTTACATTTCCACTTCGGATAAGCGAATTGAACATACCCCATCCATCAGGAGTAAAAAAACCGGCAACTTCGTCATATTTCCCGTTCCGTACGGCTTCCACGACTTCCTGTGTGTTTTTACTGATATTCCGGTCCTTCTCAACTTTATTGATCTTTTCGAAACTGATTGGAGCTGCGATAGCCGAAACATTTAACTTTTCATGGGGTCGTTCGGCGGGCAGATTAACTTTAATCAGCGACCGGTCAAAACAAGGAAGTTTAATATTGTCGAAAACCTCATGCACCTCCAAATCGATACCGGTTTTGTTTTGATAGCCATACTCGATATATAATTTCAGGTTGTCTGGCTGATATTCCGGGTTACCGAAAAATTCAGCGATTCCTTTCCCATGGTTTCCACCGATCAGGCTTGATTTTGAATTTCCGGTCCAGAAAGTATAATCTAAGTTTTCTACCGGCCGGCCATTGTATTTTATGTCGAAATATATGGCTCCATATTTCTCGTCAGGATGGAAATCAATTCCTGAACAGGTAAATTCGATGTCCGTAAAGATTTTATTGATATGGTCGGGGAGTGCCGTCATCAGCAGTTGTTCGTCAGCATTTCCGTCGAAACTAAACGAAATTTTATCGTGGTCTTTATGGCTGTTGAGCAGCACAAGTGCCCAGTAATAATTTCGTAAGGCATCGCCGATACGAAGTTCATTTTCGGCATGAATGCCGGTTTTTACATATTCGATAATTTTCTGTTTGCGGCTTTCAAAAATGCTTTCAATATCCGTTTTGCTGATATAGCGAATTACTTTGCAGTAGTTCCTTCTATCTTCGATTTGAAAGCTTTTAGCTTCCTTCAGTGTCATGCTGGAATAGGTTTTGACTACTGATGTTGAGTAAGCGCCAACGTTGCCGTTGGTTTCGGTTACAAAGTCTTCAAAATAACTTTCCACCTGCACCGAAAGCTGGCTGATCAGGTGGTCGAGTGCATTTTTATCGGCTTCATCAAAATTACCGCCTTCTCCGATTCCGAAAATATAATTCCCGGAGTTTCGTATTTCATCCGGACTTACAGTCCTGTTTTGTGTGAAAGCCTGTAAAAACCATGTGATCAGGGTAAATAAGAGTAAAGATTTTTTCATTTTCAGAGGCAATTCGGTTTCGATGAAAGTTCGGTGCCAAATTTATGCATTTTACCACTTCCCAACAATTTCAAATTTTCTTTTCAAAATATTGCCATTTTCATCTGTCAGGCCAAGCAGATGTTTCCCAACAGGAGGCTGAAGGTCCATTTTATGCGGATTTGTGGTGACTCCCATTTAAGGTTCATCAACATACCAAAAGATGGTTTGGGCAGGATTGGCGTTTGCCGCTTCAAAATCCACTTGTCCCAGGCTTTCGTCCAGTTCATGCGGAACAACAATGCGTGTATCCTGGTCGGACTATATGAACTGCATGGGATTTTCCGCCTGTGGGTTGCAGCCCGGGAGCCCGGGTGATAAACTTTTGTAAAACGGATCTCTGGACTTTTAAAACCACTCCATAGCCGGCAAAATCAAAACCCTGAAAATCAGCCCGGAGCCAGTCAGTGGAAGCCTTTCGGTGCTCACCACACCAACGAAAGCCAATATCATCATCAACAACGAAAACAAGGGCAAAAGTCCAAAAATTATCAACGACCTGATCATTTGAAATTATGAGATCACACTTAAAAAAGAGGGTTGTACCATGGTGAAAACCACGGCAGAGATCAAGAAAACTAACAGACAATCCAAAACGAAAACCTGAAAAACTTCAGGGAGGTGGTTATCAGTAGCACTCCTTCCGGCACTCAACTGATGATCAACAAAAAGGACGAAGGCAGCACACCCAAACCGCTCACCCTGCCTTTCGGCGAAAACACGATCAGCCTCCAAAAAACCGGTTATCGAATCCTGGAACAGAAATTTACAATCACCGAACAGCTGCGCGATTATTCGTTTACGAAGCTCTTGGATGCAAAAGCCATTGCCAAAGCTGAATTTAAAAATTCAAAAAAAAGAAGATTTACTGGCTGGAACCACTGCCAGTGCCGGAGTTGGTTGCTATTTATATTATTCGGCAAACCAGCATTACAACAAAAACAAAACCACTACCACCGATGCCGACCACCTCCACAATAAAATTGTGATCCAAGATAAATTCTGGCCTGCAACATTTGTGGTTAACGGCCTTTGCGGAGTGATGACAATCCTCAATGCTTCAAAACAAAGCAAGGCAAGGAAAAAGATGGAGTTTTCGGCTTTACCGGTTGAAGGTTGGGGAATGGTGATGATGAAGTGGAAATTGTATTAGCAGCCCCATCCCTGACCCCTTTTCCGCCAGCGAACTGGTAGGTTTGTAACCAATAAGTTATATGGTAAAAAAATTTTGTGCGCTTTTTGAAGGTAACATACTTTGATTTGTATTAATTGTCGTCTTCTTCCTTTTCTTCCTGCTGTTTGATAATCTTGCCGGCTTCATCAACAGAAACTTCCATTTCTGATTTGCCATTTTCTATCGCAAATTCATAAACTTTACCTTCGGCTGTTTCTGAGATTTCCGATTCTTCAATCTTGTAGCCGGCAAACTCTTTTTCGAGACTGGCCTTCACTGCATCAGGAATTTCTTTTTTGGTGACCGCATATTCGGTTTCCATCCAGCTACCATTGTTGTTGAAATTTGCCGAGTATTTCCGGCCATCCATTTTAAATTCGGCTTCCCACTCATTCTCGTTTTCCTTGCCCCATTTCACTTTGGATGCTCCGGGAAATTTTTGTGAAAAGGCTGACTTAACATTCACCGGGACTTCTTTACCCGACTGGCTGCAGGCGTTCAGACTGAAAAAGGCAGCAATAGTAACTACTAAAAATAATTTTCTCATTTTTATAAGCTTTTAATGATTTATCCGGCAAAACTATAAACCGATTCTAAAGCAATTTTTAAGTTAACCCGATTTCCATTTTATCCGGTAACCGAGGTTCCATTCTATATAATCCGATACATGAAACTTATAATCTACTAGTGTTAACCCCGCAAAGAAGCGGTTTGTAAAATGGTATTTAAGTCCGATACGCTGATGAAAAACAGGTGACTGGTTTTCGATCTTTTTTCGGTAAACATAAAATGAGGGTTGTATGATGATCGACAATTTATTGATTATCAATTCGTAGGACGGGAAAACGCTTAACTGAAGTTTTTCACCTGCCGGGCCGGCAACCGCCTCAAGGTCATTATTTTCGATGGCAACCTGTGCGTTTAAGGAACTATTGTAGGCAAGGGCAAAACCGAAACCTACTTTTGATTTGTAGCTGATCTGCCGGTTAATCGCAGTGGTAAAGCCAATTACCGGGAAATATGCACCCTCATATTTTTCTTTAATATCAATATTTGCCGAATCGAAAACCATATTTTTCAAACCGCCAAAAATAGTGACCAGCCATTCGTTTTCATTTGCATATTCAGGGATGCTTTGCTTTATAAAAACGGGATCATCTGAGAAACTATATCGTAAACTTACCCTTGGCGCAATGGTATTGATGCCGAAATTGGGTTTTTTGAGTGCGCCATTCGAAAAATGAGTCAGACTGAACCCGGCATTACAATAAAATCTTTTTACAAGCTTAAAATCGAGGTTTAAGCCCGCATCAATCATAAAGGACTCTCCTGCTCCAATCGCCACGTTATATTGGTTATTAACAGGATCGAAGGATTTCCAGTTAAATGTGGCACCAAAACCAAGTTCATAGTTGAACGAAAACCTTTTGTGCCTTAAAAACGGAGCATTAAAAAAACCATACAAGGCTACTGGTGTTCCGATTTCCTTCGAATTGTAAAAACTTGCCGTATAAATTCCGATTCCCCAATAAGGGTATCTGTAAATTTGTTCCCAAAATTCGTTTCCTGTGGTTTGCTTTGAAAACTTTAACGAAAATGCCTGAAACATATCAATTGTGTCCGAAGCTGCATTTTGTCCTCTTAAAAACGGATTGGTGGCAAAAACATATCCGAACTGATACATGGCCTGTATTGAAAAATTTCTGTGAACCAAATTTTTACTCACATCAGCCGAATCAGCCCGGGCAAAGATAATCGATGGGGTCATGGCCATAAGAATAAATAATCCCGAAATCTTATTTCTCATTTTCACGAATCAGGTTTAAATCGTGAATGCTTTTTTTTAATGGATCACTGATCGTAATTTTCAAAAAGCCCGGCAGAACAATTAAAAGTAAGGGTAAAGCAATCAGTAATCCGCCAATTACAGCAATGGCAAGTGGCTGGTGCATTTGTGCCCCAGGGCCCAGGCCGATAGCCAAAGGCAAAAGTGCCACTATGGCTCCAAAGGCAGTCATTAGTTTAGGTCGTAATCTTGCCGAGACCGCATATACCAATGCATCCCTCAGAGATGATTTTTTTAGTTCGAACAGGAATTGCTGGATTGTAAAAATCGAATTTTCGCCGATGATCCCGATAATCATAATCAGGCCCGTATAACTTCCTACATTGAGTGGGGTATTTGTAAGAAAAAGTGCGGTAAAACTTCCCGAAATCCCCAGAATACTAATGACGAGAACGATCAGCGAAAGTTTTATGTTTCTGAACATGAATAAAACCACGGTAAAAACCAGTAAAGCTGCGGCCAATAGGATTTTTAACAACTCGGCAAATGATTTTTGTTGTTCGGCATACGATCCGCCATATACAATCTGATAAGAGGGGGGTAATTGTATGGTTTTTAATTTCTTGCGGATGTCTTTCATTACACTTCCTAAATCACGGTTGTTAAGCCTTGCAGTTACGGCCCCAATAGTCTGGAGATTTTCCCGCTCAATTTCAGAAACACCGCTTTGTATCGTGAAATCGGCAAAATAGCTTAGCGGAAAATAATCCCCTGCAGCAGTACATAATTTATTTTGTTTGAACTTTTCGACAGGGGTTTTGTTGTTTGTGGGGAAAATCATGCGTATATCGGTGAGTTGCTCTTTTTCCGGAATTGATCCCACAACAGTTCCACCAATATAAGTTTCGACCTGTGCCTGCAAATCGACAGGGCTTAATCCAAATTGTTTCAGTATATCTTCCTTTGGTAAAATTTTAAGCATTGGTCCTGCAACGACGATACCATCGAAAACATCGGCCGTTCCTATAATGGTGCTGATGCTGTCGGCAATTTGTCGTGACATTGCTTTGAGTTTTTCATGATCCGTTCCAAATATTTTTACTTCAACGGGCTGAACGCTGCTCATCAGGTCGCCAAGCATATCGGTGATTACCTGTCCAAAATCGACAATAAGAGCCGGAACCGAATGCTCAACTTTCGTCCGGATTTCATCCGAAACCTCCTCGGTAGTCATGCTGCGCTTTTTGTGAAGTTCGATAAGATAATCACCACGGCTGGGTTCGGTAATGAAAAAGCCCATCTGTGTTCCTGTACGTCGGGAATAGGTTTTTACCTCGGGAATAGTTTCGATAATTTTATCCACCTCATTTAGCATACGGTCGGTTTCTTCGAGTGAGGTGCCTGGCGGGCTATCGTAATCCAGCACAATGGAGCCTTCGTCCATTTCCGGTAGAAAACCCGTTTTCAAAGTTGGAATAATAAAAGCTGTGGCTACAATTGACAAGCCAATAAAAATAAAACTTAAATATGGCTTCCTTATGAAAAACTCAATCCATGCTCTTTTTTTCACATCGGTTATCCGGATTTTTTGAGATAATCCGCTGTCTTTCGAAAATAGCAGGTACAGGACGGGTAAGCCAAGCCAGGTAATAACAAACGACGATAGTAGTGTGATAATCATGGTTTGCGTAAGAATTTTAAAATATGCTCCCGCAACACCTGTCATTAATTGGAAAGGGATAAGAATGACAATGGTACTCAAAGATGAACTGACCATGGCGGGAAAAAGAAAATGAATGGCTTCGCCAACAAGTTCTCCGGGTTTTCGGCCGGGAAATTCTTCATGTGTCCGGTGGATCTGTTCGACAACGATGATGGCATCGTCGATAATCAAGCCGATAGCTGCGGCGATTGCACCAATGGTCATGATGTTAAAATCGAAACCAACAAAGCTGAGCACAATAAAAGTAAGCGCCAGTGTTAAAGGAATGGTGACCAAAATAACCGTGCTGGCTTTCAGTGAACGCAGAAATATCATGGTCGCGACCATGGCCAGCAATAAACCGATCCAAAGCACATCGATGATGCTTTTAATGCTTTGGCTCACAAACTCTGCCTGATTATAATAAGGTTTCAAAACGACACCTTTTGGCAGAATCCGGTTGAGTTTGTCCACATTTGCCGAAACCTGCCCGGCTACATCCAACAAATTGCTGTTTGGCTGTTTCAGGACAGCCACCAGTGGAATATCCATTCCATCGGCTTTGATTTTGATATATTCAGTTTTTTCGGAAATCTCAACACGGGCAATGTCCGAAACCCTGATCTGGCGCAAAGCATCATTAAAAACCACCAGATTCTCGAGCTGTTCTTTGTTTTTAACCGAAGCATCGGTAACAGTTAAGTAAAGCCGGTCATAATCGACAGTATAACCTGTCGATTTTATGAAATCGGTATGCTGTAGCGCATTTACAATGGTTTGCGTGCTTAGTTTAAGGTCGATCAGCATTTGCTGATCCAGCACAATGCGGTATTCTTTGCTCTTTCCACCAATCACATCAACAGATGAAACGCCGTCCACCCGTGAAAGATAGGGTTTTACAATATATTCGGCAATCATTTTTAGTTCAACCTGGCTTTTATCGTGCGACTGCACAGAATATCCCATCACCGGCAAAATCGAGGGATTCATTTTTTCGACAGTTATCTGCACATCAGGAGGCAGGTCGCTTTTTATTTGCGATATTTCCGATTCGATCTGTGTTTTATCCAGGTCAATATCAGAGTCCCAGTTCATATAAGCAGAGATTTCACAACTACCCATGCTTGTTGTGCTCCTGACTAATGTTAAATGTTCGGCTTGTTTGATGGCATTTTCGAGCGGTTTAGTAACGGTTACCATCATCTTATCTACTGGCTGAGAGCCATTTTCGGCAATGATTTTTATTTTGGGAAAGGTGATATTAGGAAATAGCGAAGTTTTCATGTTTTTGTACGAAAAAGCCCCGCCAACCAGGATCAGCAATAAAATTGCAGCTATCGGATTTTTGAACTTTACAAATAAATCTTTCATCACTGTTTAATTATTTTAACCAGGCTGGAATCCGGCAATCCGTAACCACCATCGCTGACTATTAAATCATTTCCGGCTAATCCGGAGGAAAAAATTTCTACAAGGCTATCGTTAACAAGGCCCGAAGTTACCGGAATTTCGACGGCCATGCTATCATGAACAATTTTCATGACCCAGAATTTTTGCTGCGTTTCATCTGTCAGTAGCGCTTGTTTGGGCAAAAGGAGTGTGGATTTATGTGTTGAAATGATGAAGCTAACAGTCAGATTCATTTTTTCGGGCAATTCAGTTTTTGAATTTAATTTTACCAAAACCTGCTGGGTTTGAGATAATTCATCGATGATGGGTATTGCCTGAAATACAGAGCCGTTTATTATCCGGTTATCCGGCAGAGAAATTTTGCAGGATTTCCCCACAGCAAATATTTGATGATATTGAAACGGGACATTTACCTGGATAAGCAGATCGTTGTTATCGGCAATAGTACAAAGCAAGCTTCCTTCGGAAACAAAATTCCCTGCACCCAGGGTGATGGTTTCGTTGATAACGCCGCTAATTGGTGCCAAAACTTTAATGGTTCCATAATGCGATGGCAATGTATCATCGTTCGGTTTTGAGTTTTGAAGCGCATTACTTTCTTTGCTTTGAATCTCAAACAGAACATCGTTTTTTTGTATTTCATCGCCAAATTTGATATTCATTTTGGTAATATATCCCGAAATCGGTGAGATGATGGAATTCTTTTTGAGATAAACGGTTTTCCCGTTTAGGACGACATCCTCATCAATATTCCCCAAAACCAATGGCACAGTTTTTACCTGAATTTTTGGAAGTTGTATATCATCTGCTGGTTGTTGTGTGTTGTTTTTGCAGGAAAAAAAAATAAATAAGCCTGCCAGCAGAGTAATGATTTCCAGTTGGTTTTTCATATTCAAGAGTTTAATAATTCCAATAATTATAAGCGTTGATCAAAATTTGCTTTTCCATCCTGAGAGACAGATTTTCCTGCTTTTTCTGCGACAGGTCTTTTAAAAGGTATTTGAAATCCATTACAGAGATATCGGCCTGAGCTAATTCCAGACGGTACATTTCGATTAATGTGTCGTACTGTTTTAATTGCTCTTCGGTAGTGGCAATTCGCTGTGAAAGCGAGTTGATCTGGTTCAGTATGCTGCTTTTTTGAATTTCATTTTGTTTAAGCGTATTTTGTTTATCGAAATCGATTGTCTGTAAGTTAATTTTGGTTTTTTGGTTCTGGGTTTTTAGCTGGTTTCCGTCAAAAATGGTCCAGCTTAATGTTAAGCCTGTACCAAAGCCCAGCCTGTCGAAAGCAGGTTGATATACGGCATTTAAACCGGTATTTACAAACAGGCTGATTTGTGGCTTATACTTCAGGCTAAAAATGTCTTCTTCGGCTATAACATTCAGGCTATCCAGGTTGAAAGAAGTTAGAAATTTAGAATTGCTGTTTGGAGTACGGTCAAGCTGAAACTCACAATCAGCGATATCTAAAGCAGTTGTGTCGGCAATGCCGCATAGTAGTTTGAGGTTATCCGAATTGATCCGGTAGTTTGCCGAAAAAGTCTGATATTCGAGCAGATAATTTTGATATTCGATTTGTAAAAGCTTCAGATCACTTTGCTTATAAATTGCATTCTCGACTAATTTTTGAAGTATGGAAATTTCTTTTTCAAATTCCAGTAAAAGTTCCCGATCGATGTTTGCCTGTTTCCTGGCTAACAAAGTAAGTATAAACTGGTGCCTTACTGCATCTTCGATTTCATGGGCAGATAACACAATATTATTTTCGTCGATCTGCTGCGACAGATCTGTTTTTTTAAGATAAGAATTAAGTATTGGACCCGTAAAAAGCGGTTGTTTTGCCGACAACAAAGCCTGATACTGCCCCCCATCAGTTATGGCCTGATCATAACCGGAGTAGCTATTCCGGCCAGGCGAGGCCCACTCAAAACGGTTATTGTTATCATCGTGTGAAACAATAGGGGCAAACAATACACTTGCATCAAAGCTGATTTCGGGTTTTGTATAAATGTTTCTGATCTGCTCCATATCGAGCCGGACAAGCTTTATATGGTTTTTGTTTCTGTTGATGAACGGACTGTTTTCTTTGGCTCTTTCGATAAAGAACTGCAAGGTGTTTTGTTGCGCCTTCACAAAATTTCCTAAAATCAGTGAAATGAAAATTAAAATAAAAGTTCTCATATATATCGTGTTAAGACTTTCGGCTTAGTGTAAAACTATGAAATTCACCAAACGAATAGGAAATTACGATACCGTTTACACCGCAAATTTTCTTTACAATCGAAAGGCCTAATCCAAACGATTTGGAATTGCCTTTTACGAAACGATCAAAGATTTTATCGTCAGAAAAATTTACTGGCGGACCGGGATTGGATAAAACCAGCTTATCCAAAGAACTATCAAAGCGTATAAATCCGGAATCCAGATTATGGTTTATGGCATTGGAAAGCAGGTTGTTAATGATGACATCAGCCAGTTGGCTGTTTATTTTCAAATAAAAATCATTTTCAATATTCCATATTATTTCAATTTTTACCGATCTGATAAGTGGTTCAAAATCTTCAACCTTATTCCGGAATAGCTTGGTGAAATTTATCGTTTCGCCGGCCGGAAACTGGTTGTTCTCGATTTTGGTAATCAGGATCAGGTTTTCGTTAAGTCTCGACAGACGTTTAAGCGCGTTTATCGAAGAAACTATTTTTTTGAAAGTCACTTCCGGTAAATCCTGTTGAATGATTTCTTCAAGGTTGAGAAGGGCGATCGAAAGCGGAGTTTGTATTTCGTGAGAGGCGTTTTCGGAAAATTCCTTTAATGAGTCGTAATCCTGATTTAATTTTTTAGTAAGCCGGGTTACAACATCATTCAGGCGGTCGAATTCATGGATATTTGTGTTTTTTAATTGCAGACCAGCCCTGTTTTCAAAGGTAAAATTTTCGAGTTTTGATAAGTTGCTTTCAAAATCTGCCCAAATCGTCTGGTTCATTTTTTTTGTGATAAAACCAGAAAAGCCAAAAGTAAAAACCATCAAAACAAGCAATGGAATTGCAATGGCCATGATAAGATCCTCGCTTTCAACGTTAGCCTGGCGAATTTTTACAAGATAGTATTTAGTCCCAACGGAAATGACCTCCGAATATTCAGTATAGGATTCCTGTTCATTTTCACCTTCCTCTCTGATAAAAACCTCATTTAAAGCCGGATTCAGCTCACTTGTTTTCACGGTTTCAGTCACTTCGATCAGCGGGTAAAGCGAAGGAATTTTACCGGTTTCGGAAATTTGCTTTTTTATCAGAAATGCCTTTTCAAGTAAGGATTCTTTCGTCTGACCAAAAATCACAGTCTTCAAAATAAAATATCCGGCAAACGAAATCATCACGATAAGCAGCGACAACATTAAGAAATAATTCCTGTTGATTTTAGTCAGAAATTTCATCTTTCGGAAAATTTATAACCCATTCCGTATAGTGTATTAATGTAATCTGCCCCACCGGCATTTTTGATTTTTCGGCGGATATTGTTCAAATGTGTGTAAATGAAATCGAAGTTGTCGGCAAGTTCGATATTATCGTTCCACAGATGCTCAGCAATTGCCTCTTTGGTTAATACCCTGTTTTTGTTGATGATAAAATACAGCAATAAATCGTATTCCTTTTTGGTGAAAAAAATTTTGGTCTCATTTATTTTAACGGATTTGCTTTCGGTAAAAACGGATATTTCATTAAAGGTCACTACCTCGGTTCCCCCAAATTGACGCCGTCTCAGTATTGCCCTGATTCTTGAATTCAGCTCGGATAGCTGGAATGGTTTAGTCATGTAATCGTCGGCACCCAGATCAAGGCCACCGGTTTTATCGTCGAGTGAGTTTTTCGCTGAAATAATGATAACCCCCGCTTTTACATTGTACTTTCTGATTATCTTTAGAAGCTCAATACCATTGCCATCGGGTAAAGTAATATCTAAAAGAATGATATCATATTCAAAAATGGATACTTTTTCGTGAGCTTTGGTAAAAGTATCTGCGAGTTCACAGGTATAATTTTCCTTAATTAAATAATTGCTGATGGCAATCAGAAGTTCAATTTCATCTTCAACGATAAGAATTTTCATGCTGCAAAATAAGCAATTAACTCTAAAGGAAATCTAAAGAATTCAGAATTTTCAAAGAATTGAGAATGAATTTTTATTGCGTAGCCCGGTTCAGTATTTCCATTTCTGTGGAACTCATATCCAAATCCCTTACCGCTTTAAACGGGGTAGGACGCAATGTTGTAAAGTAAACAAGAAGCAAAGCGGCTGTAACGAGGAAAAAATAATGACCCAGGTACACATATGCCAGGATTGAGAAAAATATCGGAGCTTCCAGCAGTGCATACCTGATGATAAGCGCCGAACGATAGGCTGTCATTTTTTCGCTGAGATCAGTTTTTTCCTTCGCAAGCTTCAACATTTTATTGAACATCAGGCGGCTTGAAATGAACCCGCCGACAATGAGAACAGCAACAACATAAACAAAAACATTAAGCAGTTCAGCTCCAACCGGCCCAAGTTTCCCGCTGAATTGGAGAAAAAATGCGATGAGACCAAAGAAAACTTGTCCTGATAAAAGCCCAAGAAAGACAATGGAAAGGGCTTTGAAATAACCATGTAAAGGATTTTGTGTGCTGTTCATCTCTAAAATTTTTGTTGTACAAAGTAAAGGATGAAATCGT
>Ga0172370_10000986_pt1 | contig 44543 bp, 31 predicted proteins | sample LakKiv5m_FD_114538 | JGI IMG/M metagenome (GOLD analysis project Ga0172370, IMG submission 114538) | Freshwater microbial communities from Kabuno Bay, South-Kivu, Congo - kab_022012_11.5m | ecosystem: Environmental > Aquatic > Freshwater > Lake | place: Democratic Republic of the Congo...
GATCGCCACGCACGTGCCGAGCAGGGCCTCGGTCACGGCCGTAGCGCCCACCAGGTACTCACCCGGGAGCGCGCGACACACGTGGTCGGCGCCACAGTCGGTGTCGGTGAGGCAGCACAACCCACCGCAGTGGGCGACGCAGTAGTGGGGATCGTAGAGGACGGCAAGGTCCGCGCAGGATTGGCCGCTTCCGGTGCAACCGCCATAGGTCTGGCCGTCGCAAGGGCAGCCGTCGAAGTTGTCGAAGCAGCCCGAGAAGCAGGTGCCGTCGAAGATGCACGAGCCCTCGACGCCCTCGACGACCTCGTTCCGGCAACTCTCGGCATCGCAGTCGTCGGCCGTGCAATCGAGCCCGTCATCGCAGTCGGCGTCGCTCGTGCAGCACTCGGGCGGCAGTCGGGTCAGCGTGACGCAGCGGCCCTCGTCACCGCAGGCGCAGCGTTGGCAGTTCGTGATCTCGCCGCATCGGTGGAGGCAGTCCTGGTCGAATTCACACACCGTGTAGCAGGTGTGGTCGTCGACGGAGCAGGCTTCACCGTCGTCGCAGTCGGCGTCGACCTCGCAGCAGCCGGGCTTGTCCTGAGCACCGCACGCGCTGTCGTATCTACATCCGCACTCCTCGCAGACGCCGAGGTTGGTGCACAGGCCTACGCAGTCGGTGCCGTCGTCGCAGCCTTGGGGGACGCATTCGCCCTGGAAGCAGTAAGTCTTGCCTGCGCTGCAGCCCGGCGTACACGTGCCTCCGCATCCGTTGGGACCGCACTCTCTATGGGCGCATTGGGGTTCGCAGACGTCGCTTTCGATCTCTTCGGCCTCGATGTCTGCCGGCGACGAGGCCTCTGCGTCTGATCCAACGTCGATGACGTCAACGGATCCGCCCTTCGCGAATTCGGGCCCCCCGAAATCGCACGACGTGCACCCGGCGAGCAGCCAACCTGCCACCGCCATCGCGATCAGGCGTGTGCTCTTCCCGAGCGCCGTCTGGTACAGCATGGGGTTTCCGCTGGACATAATGGATTCTATGGCACCGTAGCAAATGCGCTGTGTCGCGGCAAGAACCGCTGCCTCCGGTCTCCTACCGGGGGTGAGGTAGACCCTTCCGATCATCGCACGTTCCGCTACGACACCCGCCCCTCGAGCAACGCCATCGCCTCCTCGCGGCGCGCGAGCGTGCCCGCCTTGCCCTGGTACATGCCTTTGCCGCCGCCGCCCTTGCCGCCGAGCAGCGCGGCCACCTCGGGCCCCGCCGCAGCCACCAGCGCCTCGGGCCCGGCCAGCAGGAAGAAGCCGTCGGTCGTGCCGCCCGTCAGGAGCAGCGTGAGGTCGGGGCGCGCCTTGCGGGCGGCGTTCGCGATCGTGCGGGCGAAGTCCATGGTGGCGTCGTCGCGGTGCAGGGCGGCCACGGGGCCTTGGGCGGCCAGGCCGGCTCCCAGGGCCTCGGCCAGCTCGGCCGACAGCGCGCGGCGGGTCTTCTCGGCGTCCTTCAGGTCGCCTTGCAGCTTGGCGACCACCCGCAGGTGCTCGGCGGGCCCGGCCGAGGTCAGCTGCGTGAGGGCGCGATCCTTCTCCTCGGCGGCGCCGAGGGCCGACAGCACGCGCCCGCCCACCAGGTAGAACACGCGCGTGCCGCGCGACAACTTCTCGGTGCCGAGCAGCTTCACGGCCTGCAGCTCCGCGGTGGTCGCCACGTGGGTGCCGCCGCAGGTATTGAGGTCGAGGCCCTCGATCTCCACGAGGCGCAGCGGCCCCTCGAGCCCCTCGGGCAGCCGCCGCGAGCGCACGGGCAGCTTTTCGGCCTCCTCGCGGGTGACGAGGTGCACGCGGAGGGGCCGGGCCTCGCGGATTACGTCGTTCACCGCCGCCTCGAGGGTGGCCAGCGTGACCGACGAGAGGCCGTTGACCTCGAACTCGACGTCGCTGCGCTCGGGGCTGATGTGGAACGCGATGGTCTTCAGGTTCAGCCGCGCCAGGGCCACGGCCGTGATCAGGTGCTGACCCGAGTGCTGCTGCATGTGGTCCAGGCGCCGCGCCCAGTCGAGCTCGATCGTGACCTCGCCCGCCACCGGCCTCACGATCACGTGCTCCACGCCGCCGTCGTCGCGCCGACGCAGCGTGAGCACCGGCTGGCCGCCCAGGGTGCCGGCGTCGGAGGGCTGGCCGCCCCCCTCGGGGTAGAGCACGGTCTCCTCGGGGATCGCGGCGAACCCGCCCTCGCAGGGCTCGCACGACACGACGCGCGTGGTCACGCGGGTCCGACGGGGCTCGGTCAGGCACAGGAGCGTGGTCATGAGAGGGTCTCCTCCGGTCACTGCGGCAGCACCAGCAACCCGTCGGTCACCTTGCGCTCGCCCCAGTGGTCGGCCGTGTCGTTGTCGGACGGGTGGTTGACGATGCCGTTGATGGACTGGCCGGCGATCCACAGGGTGGTCGAGCCGCCGCCGTCGAGGTTGGCCGCGTCGTCGGCGCCGAGCCAGAGCATGTACTCAGCGAGCTCGGTGAAGGTCATGCCATCCCCGGCCTCGGTGCGGCCGTCGACCACCACCAGCAGCAGCGTGCCGTCGGCCTGCACGCCCATGGCGGTGCGCGGGTTCTTCCCGGCGATGGCGTCGGCCGCGGGCCAGATGTCGACCTGGCCGTCCGTCACCAGGTTCGGGTAGCCGCCCAGCGCGTTCGGCATCTCGGGCCAGTCGTGGTTGGCGGGCCAGGGCGCCAGCGTGGCCACCTCGGCGGGCGACAGGCCCAGGGTGGGCTGCGCCTGGGTGCTGCCCAGCAGGTGGTTGTAGCTGGCCACCACTCCGTCGATCTTCACCATGTCGAGCGACGAACAGGTGGGCGGGTCGAAGAACCCGCCGTTCAGCGCCGCGATGGCCCCGAAGCCCTTGCCCTTGGCGCTGGTCGCGGCGCAGTCGCCGCCGCCCGTCCACGGCTTCACGCGCACCGCCGGGTCGGTCGTCTCGACCTCGAGCACGCTCACGGTCTGGCGTCCCCCGAACAGGTCGGCGTACACCTTCTTGCGCCAGAAGACGCCCGGCGCCACTACGCGCTCCTGCCACTGGTCCTGCACCGTGAACTCGAGCGCCAGCGTGTGCGCACCCGGCCAGCTCTGGCCGCCCTGGCTGTAGCTGTCGACCACCACGAACACCTCGCCCGGCCCCAGGCCGTCCTGCACCAGGCGGGTGTTGGCGCGCGCCACGCAGTGCAGCGCCTGGCCCTGGCCGTCCAGGGCCAGATCGGTCAGCACGTGCACGTCCACGTCGACCCCCGCGGCCTCCAGCACCTCGACCGTCAGCGTGCCTTCCGCCGGCAGGTGCAGGCGGTACACGCGCTCGGGGCCGGCCTCGCCCACACCCGGCGCGCACGTGTACGACGCGATCGCGTTGGAGCCGCCCTGGCTGGTGTCGTCGTCGACCACGAACGGGAAGTCGTCGGCCGGGACGGGATCGTCGACCGTGCCCGCCGGGGGGGCGACCTGCTCGGGCGGGAGCTCGAGGGCCTCCGCTTCGCCTGGGGCGTCGTCCGAAGCCTCCGTCGCGTCGGTCGGCTCGAGCGTCGCGTCGTCCTCGGGGCCGGTGACCTCTGCCGCGTCCTGGAAAGCCTCGGGTCCCCGCTCCGGCCAGGCGTCGACCGTCTCCGGCCACCCTTCGGGCCTCTCTGGTGCGCCCTCGTCGCCGGAATCCGCGGGCGTCATGTCGCGGTGCGTCATGCCGTCGCTCCCATCGGGCAGGACGGCCTCGGCGCGGGTCTCGTCCGCGTCGCGGGGCTGGGGCGTCCCGTCGGTGGACGAGCCCGCACTGGAGCAGGCCACCAGCCACAAGAGGACCAGGGACGTCGATGGAGTGCGAACCATGGGGGGGGGGGGAGCGCGCCCGGGGAGGCGCCTACGGGAAGGGCAGGCCGCCACCGCCGCCGAGCAGGCCGCCCAGCAGGTCGGGCACCGAGTTGAGGTCGGCGCAGTAGGTCCCGGAGCCGGGGCTGACCATGCCGCCCAGGATCGCGGCCAGCGCGCCCAGCGACTTATCCGAGATCTCCTTGGCCGTCACGCAGGTCTGGCCGCCCAGGCAGTCGGGCGGGCACGAGCAGTAGCTGGCCATGTCGCCCAGCATGTCGGTGGGGATGCCCCCGGAGCCGCCGCCCATGCCGCCGAGCAAGGCGCCGAGATCGAGCCCCGCGATGGCCATCAGGCCCGCGCACGTGGCGCCCGCCGGGCAGAACGCGGCGGTGTTGTCGCACTTGCCGGCCGTGTCGTAGCAGCAGCCCGTAGGGACGTCGCACTTCAGGCTGAAGCCCTCGGCAACGGCGCAATCGCCGTCGGTCGTGCAGCCCGTGCACTCGGCCGCCGGGATGGTGCCGCTGCCGGCGCAGGCCTGGCCGTCGGCGCCCATGCACGTGTGGTCGCCCTGGTTGCAGGTGCAGCCGGCGGTGGTGCAGTCGGCGTCGGAGATGCACTCGACGCACACCACCTGCCCTTCGACGTTCAGGCACGCCGGGTAGGGCGCGACGCACGCGCAGCTCTGCTCCGTGCCGCAGGTGCCGTTGGCCTGGCAGAAGGGCTTGGCGCCGCCGCAGTGCGTGTCGTTCGTGCACTCGCAGCAGCCGCTGGGCGCGTCGCAGGGGACGGGGGTGGCGGCCGGGCAGGCGGGGCCGGACTGGCACGTGCCGGCCACGCAGTCGGGCTTGGCCACGGGGCAGTTGGCGTCGGTCAGGCACTCGGCGCACTCGCCGGCCGGGTTGCAGTAGGGCGTGGCCGGCTTGTCGGAGCAATCGCAGCCCGCGTTGCAGGTGTCGCCGAAGCAGCAGGTGCCGCCGTTGGGCTTGCAGACGCGCACGCCCTCGGTGCCCTCGCCGGCCGCGATGGCCGCGCACGTCGAGTTGCCGGGGCAGCCCGCGCCGCACTCGGGCACGCAGCGCTGGACCTCGGCCGAGAACGCGAAGCAGCGGAAGCCGAGCCCGCAGTCGTCGTCCTTCTCGCACGGGCCGCACTCGCCCGCGGCGGCCTTGCAGGCGCCCGAGGCCTGGTCGCAGGTCTGGCCCGCGGCGCAGCCGTCGATCAGGCACTGGGGGCACTTGGTGTACAGGCCGGGCACGCAGTCCTTGCCCTGGCTCGTGACCTGGAAGCAGAGGTAGCCGCTGGGGCAGTCGTCGTTGGTGCTGCACTCGGACGTGCAGAACGAGCCCTCGGCCAGCTGCGTGCAGCGGCCGTCGCCGCAGTCGGCGTCGGCCGTGCAGACCTGGCAGAGCTTGCCGGTGCCCACGGGCGTGCTCTCGTCCTTGCCCGCGACGTCGCCGGGCGCGGTCGAGTCGTCGACGACGTCGTCGACCACGACGGGCGCCTCCTTGGGGATGCAGGCGCCCTGCACGCAGGACATCTCGACCCCGGCCGCTTCGGCCTTGGCGGCGCAGTCGCCGTCACCGGAGCAGTCGACGGCCGTACACTCCTTGGCGTCGTCGTGGTTGGTGTCGACGCACGTCTGGCCGGCCTCGCAGCCGGCGGCGCCTTCGCACGCCTTCACGCCGCAAGAGCCCTTCTGGCAGATCTTGCCGGTGGCGCACTCGGTGTCGGTCGAGCACGGCGTGCCACCATCGGAGCCACCGCACGCGACCAGGACGAATCCAGCGACCAGGGCCACGAGCATGCTGCGGAACGACGTCATTCTCTCCCCCGTTGGCGAACGGCCGCCGGCAGTATAGCGGAAAACGAAGACGGGATTGCAAGTGTTTCTGGAACGCGGCGAGTGGGTCGTGGCCGCGCACGTCCGTCGGCGCGGTGCGGCCTCACGAGGCGCTGACGTCGCGGGCGTGCAGCCAGCGCACGTAGCGTCGCAGGACGCCGGGTTGAGCCCCCTCGTCGGCCGCGTCGATGCCGATCACCAGGGACGAGGCGGTCTCGCCCTCGTCGCGCTCGACGGACTGTACGCGACCGCGGCACGTGATCGACGCAGGGCCGGTCCGGGTCGGGATCTCGAACGAGACGGCCAGCACCAGCGACTCGTCGGCCGGCACCAGGCGCGTGGCGAAGCGCAGGATGCTCGTGGAGAGCCAGGTGACGCGCCCCTGGACGGTGGCCCCCTCGAACTCGAGCACGGCCTTCAGGTTGGTCTGGCTGCCGACCCGCGACTGGTCGATCTCCTGCGTCACGGGGCCGTCGCCCTCGTACTGCTTCCATTCGGGCCTGAGGCCGCCGAACAGCTCGGGCCCCACCGGGTTGTCGAAGCGCCCGGTGTTCTCGGCCGCCTCGTCGAGCACCTCGGGCACGAAGCGGAACACCGACATGACCTGGCCGGTGCTCGGCACGGCTCCCTCCTCGATGCCGAAGGCGCGGATGCGGAACACCTCGCGGAGCGCGGTCGCCAGGGCCTCCTTGTCGACGGGGCCGACGGCCTTCTCCCAGCGCACCGCCAGCGCCGACGGTGCGTCGGCCTGCTGCCGGACCACCTTGCCGAACAGGAAGACGGTGCCCAACTCGTCCAGGCGGTTCTTCAGCACGACGGCCACGGTGGCGCCCTTCGGCAGGTTGTGCGCCTGGGCGGTCTCGAGCAGGATGCCGCCGACGCTCAGGTTCAACGAGCGCGCGTCGAGGCGCTCGCCGTCGACGTAGCAGAAGATCTCCTCGACGAACTCGCGGCGCGCGAACTGCCTCGCTTCCATCGCTTCGGGCATGCGGGTCTCCAGGGTGTCGCTGGTACGGCGTGTCATCGAACCGGCAGGATACTACCGCAACCGGCCCCCCGTGACAATCCGATCGCCCGTGACGACAGGGGGTTTCAAAAAGCCGTCGCATTCATGACGCGCCAATTGACACGTTATGCCGCATCGTGTTAGATCGCCACGGCATGAGCGGACCCAGTGACGAGCGCGAACGCCGCCTCGTAGCTCGGGGCGTCGCGCTGTATGGCACGATCGGCCTCGAGATGGTGCTCGCGACGCTCGTGGGCTACTGGATCGGCTCCGAGGTTGACGAGCGGTTCGGCAGCGAACCCTGGGCGACCACGTTCTTTCTCATCGTCGGGGTTGCCGCCGGGATCAAGCGGCTCGTAACGGTAGTGCGTCGCGCCCTGCGCGAGGACGGAGACGACGATGTTCAAGCGGGCCCAAGTCTTTGACATCGTCGTGATCCTCAACACGCTCTTCGTGGGCCTGGGCGCGTTGGGGGGCTACCTGTGGGCCGACGCCGACTTTATCCGGGGCTTCCTGGCCGGAGGGGCGCTGGCGTGGATCAACAACTTCGTCTTCCGCATGTCGCTGCGCATGGTCGCGGGGCGGTCATGGCTCTGGAAGGTCGGGGTCGTGTTCTTCACGTTCCTCTTCGGCGCCAAGCTCATCCTGAACTTCTGGGCGATCTACTACCTGATCGTCGTCCTGGAGCTCGACAAGCTGGCAATCCTCGCCGGGCTGATCCCCGGAGTGTTCTCGGTGTTCATCGGAAGCCTGATCTACAGCCGGAGGTTGAAGGCTTCATGAAGAAGGTGCTAGGGCTGCTTCTGGTGCTCGTGTTCGCGCTGTCCGTTCCCGCTCTCGCCGAAGAGCACGGGGCCGCACCGGCCGGTGCGTCGGTCGAGGGTCACGAGGGGGCGCATCCGGACGAGGACCACTGGTCCGTCCTCACGCACGTCCTGCCCGCGACGCTCAGCCAGAACCTGAAGCACCTCCTGGGCCCCACCACCTACGTGGAGCACCAGCCGGTCTCCAAGGTGGCGCACGTCGTCATGGCGGCGCTGGCCATGCTGCTGCTCATCGGCGGCGGCCTCGTGGCGCGCGTGCGCCTGTCGGGCAAGAAGGCCGAGAACTACGTAGTGCCGACGGGCAAGTTCGACGTGGTCGTGTTCTTCGAGGCCATCGTCGACGCCGCCTACGGCATGATGAGCGACATGATGGGCGAGAAGCACGCGCGGCGGTACTTCCCGCTCATCGGCGGGCTGGCGTGCTTCATCCTGGTGTCGAACCTGCTCGGCTCGATCCCGGGCCTGCTGCCGCCCACCGACAACTGGAACACCACGCTGGCGCTCGGCCTGGTGGTCTTCCTGGCCTACAACTACTACGGCGTGCGCGAGCACGGGCTCGGCTACCTGAAGCACTTCTTCGGGCCCATCCAGAAGTGGTACGCGTTGCCCCTCATGATCTTCATGTTCTTCATCGAGGTCGTGGGTCACGTCGTGCGGCCGATGTCGTTGTCCATCCGACTCATGGGCAACATCTTCGGCGACCACACGGTGCTGGCCATCTTCCTGGCGTTCAACATCATCTTCCTGCCGATCCCGTTGCAGATCCTCGGCTTGTTGGTGGCGGTCGTCCAGACGTTCGTGTTCTGCTTGCTGACCACGGCGTACATCACCATGGCGGTGGCAGAGGAAGAGCATTGAGAGCCCGTGGGGCTCTCGCATCGTTGTTTGAGAGGTACCGGTTCTCGCGCAACTCTCTAGGAGGAGGTACAGGGATGAGCAAGTTCGCGTCGATGAAGTTCCTCGGGCTGGTCGCGCTGTCGTTCGTCGCCCTTCTCGCGATGGGCATGCCCGCGTTCGCCGCTGACGCGGCGGCGGCGGCTCCCATCGGTGGCGACCAGGGCTACAAGGGCCTGATCGCGATCGCCATGGGCCTGGCCATCGGCCTGGCCGCGTTCGGTGGTTCGCTCGGTCAGGCGCGCGCGGCGGCCGCCGCCCTCGAGGGCATCGCCCGCAATCCCGGCACCTACAACAAGATCTTCGTGCCGATGATCCTCGCGCTGGCCTTCATCGAGTCCCTGGTTCTCTACGCGCTGGTCATCGCCTTCACGCTGAACGGCAAGCTCTAGACTTCCGTTCTCGCCGCCCTGCCTCGCGATCCTCTGGTCGCCTCCGCCCTGTTGGGGTAGGATGGTCCCGGGACCATCCCGCGGAGCATCCAACGTGAACGCACAGCCCTGGGTCGACGCCGTCCTCGCCGCGTTGGGCGACGAATTCCTGCACGGCCCCGATCCAGAGGGCAGCCGGGGCATCAGCGTTCACCCCGTCGACGAAGCCGAGGCCGGCTGGGTCATCCTGGCGCCTCACGGCGAGCCCGTGCTCTCGGTCCGGCTGGCCATGGAGCTCGACGAGGTCCGCTTCCAGGCCGATCCCGCGGTCGAAGACGCCATGTTCGAGGCCGTGCGCGACCTGGAGGGGCTCGAGCTCGTCGAGCGCGGCTTCCACGAGGCGGGCCAGGCGTTCATCTCGTTCAGCGAGCAGGTCAACGGCCCCATCGGCGCTCGCGCGGCCGAGGTCGTCTACGAACGACGCGTCGACGATCCCGCGGCCGCCGCCGACGAGGTGCGGTGGCTCTTCACCCACCTCGGATTCGCCTTCCCCTTCGACGACGACGACGAAGCCTGAGTCAGGAGCCTGCCATGACCAAGGAGTTCTCGGCCTCGACGCGCGCTGATCTGATCGCGGCGCAGCGCAGCCAGCCCTTCGACCTGCTGGTCGTCGGCGGGGGCATCACCGGGACGTGCATCGCGTGGGACGCCGCCCTGCGCGGCCTGCGCGTAGCGCTGGTCGAGCGCCAGGACTTCGGCTCGGGCACCAGCAGCCGCTCGTCGCGCCTGGTGCACGGCGGCCTGCGCTACCTGGAGCAGATGGCGTTCTCGCTGGTGTTCGAAGGCACGCACGAGCGGCGCGTCCTCATGGACATCGCGCCGCACCTGGTGAAGCCCCTGGCGTTCGTCGTGCCGACGTACAAGGGGGACCGCAACCCGCGCTGGAAGATCGACCTGGGGCTGTGGCTCTACGACCTGCTGGCGGGTCGCAAGGGCATCGGCTGGCACGAGCGCTTTACCGCCGACGGCATGCTCGCCGAAGAGCCCGCGTTGAAGCGCGAGGACCTGACGGGCGGGCTGCGCTACTGGGACTGCGCCAGCGACGACGCGCGTCTCACGCTGATGGCGGCGCGCACGGCCTACGAGGCGGGCGCCGTCCCCGTCAGCCGCGTCGAGTTCGTGCACCCGGTGTACGACGAGGGCCTGGTGAGCGGCGCACTGCTCCGCGACCTGCTGTCCGGCGCCGAGTACACGTTGCGCACCCGCACCATCTTCTCGGCGGCGGGGCCGTTCACCGACCAGGTGCTGGCCACCTTCCCCGGCGACAACCCGCCCATGCTGCGTCCCTCGAAGGGCGTACACCTGGTCGTGCCGCACTCCCGGCTGCCGGTCCGGCACGCGGTCGTGATGAACGCGCCGCAGGACCGGCGCGTCACCTTCTGCGTCCCGTGGCGCGAGGCCACGTACCTTGGCACCACCGACACCGAGTTCGACGGCGATCCGGCGTCGCCCGACGTGACGGCCTCCGACGTGGCGTACATGCTCGAGGTTGTCCAGAAGTACTACCCGGGCTGCAACCTGACCGCCGCCGACGTGGTCGGCACGTGGTCCGGCATTCGCCCGCTGGTGGGGCAGGACAAGAGCTCGACGTACAACGTGTCGCGTGAGCACACCATCGCCGAGCTGCCCGGGGGCGCGTTCACCATCGCGGGCGGCAAGCTGACCACGTGCCGCAAGATGGCCGAGGAGGCCGTCGACCGCGTCCTGGCGTGGCTGCGCGGACAGGGCGATGAGCGGCGCTTCCTGGCGTGCAAGACGGCCGAAGGGCGCTTCGTGAGCGGCGAGGACCTCACGCTCGAGGGGTTGGCCCCGCACCGACGTGCCCTCGAGGAGCAGTTCGGGCTGTCCACGTTCGCCGCCGACCACTTCCAGAAGGTGTACGGAAACGGCGCCGAGGCCGTGTTGAGCCGTTGCGCGTCGTCGAGCGACGGGTTGACCCCCATCGTCGCCGGGCTGCCCTACACCTGGGGCGAGGTCGAAGAAGCCGTGCGGGCCGACATGACGCTCACGCTCGAGGACTTCCTGGCGCGTCGCACGCACCTCCTGCACAAGACGTCGGATCAGGGAGCTTCCGTCGAAGTGGCCGTGGCCGACCGGATGGGCGCGTTGCTCGGCTGGGACGCGGCGCGGCGCGAGGAGAACCTGGCATGGTACCGTTCCCTGCGGGCAGCGGCCGTCGCGTTTCGCGTGGCGTGACGACCGACGAGGTCGTCGACGTCCTGCGCGCGGTGCTGACCGACGCGCAGCACCTCTTCCGGCGCCTGGTCGACGAGGGCAACGTCCGCGTGTGGGACAAGGCCGCCGACGACCCCGTGACGCACGTCGACCTGCAGCTCGATCGCTATCTCCGCTACCGCCTGCTCGAAGCGTTTCCCGACCACGGCTGGCTCTCCGAGGAGACCACTGACGACCGCAAGCGGCTCGGCAAGCGCTCGGTCTGGATCGTCGACCCCCTCGACGGCACGCGGCAGTTCGTGGCCGGGGTACCCGAGTACGCCGTCTCGGCGGCGCTCGTCGAGGGCGGGCGGCCCGTGGTGGGCGGGGTGATGGTGCTCCCGACGGGGGTGCTCTACACGGCGGTGCGCGGCGCCGGAGCTTGGCGCGACGACGTGCGGCTGCGCGTCTGCGAGGACGAGCGGCTCGGTGATGCGCGCGTGCTGGTCAGCCGGCAGCAGACCGCCCGCGGCCACTTCACCGCGTTCGAGCACGAGGCGGTGCTGCGTCCCGTCGGCAGCATGGCCGTGAAGCTGGCGCGCGTGGCCGACGGGTACGCGGCCGGCACGCTGACCCACGAGACCCGTCACGAGTGGGACGTGGCCGCCGGCGCGCTGCTGGTCGAAGAGGCCGGCGGTCGCGTGACGGACGGGAGCGGGCGCCCGCTCGAGTTCAACACGCCCCACGCGCGGTTCGCGGGCGTCGTGGCCAGCAACGGGCGGGTCCACGGCGACCTCGTCGCCCTCTGTGTCCGGGTCGCGGATTCCCGTTGATGGCCCCCCGGCCGTCGGGTATGGTCGCGGCATGCGTCGCTGCATCTCCTGCAAATCGCCGGTTCGCCCCGACGATCGCTTTTGCGCCCGCTGTGGTACGCCCCAGCCGCGCGACGAGGCGCCCCGGGGCGTGCAACCTCGCTGGACGCTCGAGTTGGCCCACGCGCGCTGGGTCACGGCGCACCCCGCCGGGCGCATCGTGCTGGTGGCGGCCGAAGCCGGGCAGCGCGATCGGTTGTCGGGCTACGCCCTCGATTCGGGCGAGCTCGTGTGGTCCTACCCCGCCGAAACGTCGGGCACCGAGCCGCTGACGGCCGATCGTACGGGCTTCCTGGTGCTGTCGGGCGACGACGTGGTGCGCTACGCGGCCGATTCGGGCGAGGTCGTCTGGACCACTCGCCTCGAGGGCCGTGGCGTCCCCGCGGTGCGCACCCGCGCCGACAGCCCGGTCAGCCTGCTGGTGGTGCGCCAGGGCACCGGCTTCCACGAGCTGCGCGCCTGGACGCTCGACACGCTCACGGGCCGGGCGCGCGAGGTCGCCGACCACGTCGCGCTCGAGGCCACGGCGCGCCGTCGTCTCACGGGGTTCGGGCACTCGTCGGACAGCCCCGACTTCCTGCCCCGCGTGGGCGCCGACGCCTGGTCGCGCGACGGCAGCGCCCTGTTCACGGTCGCGGTCGTGCGCGAGGCGCCGGCCACGACGGGCGCCGCGCGCTCGGTGGGCCTCATCGTCGACGTCGACCTGCTCACGCGCGAGCCCTCGGTGGCTACGTCGTACGCGGCGGGCATTCCCCTGGGCACCGGCCTCGTGCACTACGCCGACACCGACGAAGGCGAGGTGCTCGTATGGGCCTCGACCGACGGCCTGGTCGTGCTGCCCCTCGACGACAAGCTCGAGCCCGTCCGCTTCCAGGTGCCGGGGCTCGTGCGGCTGGCGGCCATCTCGGGGCGCCAGGCCTACGTCGAGGTGCGTTCGGGCGCCTTGGGGAGCGCGGGCACGCCGTCCGTGCTGGTGGTCACGCTACCGTTCGGCAAGCCCGTGTGGCAGAACCCCGCCGACGTCCCCTGCACGGTGCTCGGCCTCGACGAGAGCGGCCAGACGCTCTTCGCTCGGTCCCGCTCGGCGCGCGCGGTGGTCGAGTTCCGCCCCCGCGATCACGGCTTCCGGCGCGTCTACGACCTGCCCGAAGAGCTGGTCGAGGAGCCCCACGGCCGGGAGCGCGTCACGCCGGGGCCGACGCAGCTGGTGGCCGCTGGTCGCCTGCTGCTGGTGGCCCAGGTGCGCGAGAAGGGCAGGGTGCTCTGCGCCTTCGAGCGCCCGGACGACGTCGCGGCGCCGAAGCCCGTGCACCGCAACGTGACCACCTCGTTGTAGACGACGGCCCGCTTCGCCGACCGGGCGGTCGACCTTCCTATTGCTTCGTCCAGACCCCGCAAGTAGACTCCGCGCATGCGAATCGCCCACGTGTCCGATCTGCATATCGCCGCCTTCGATGGCGTCCCGCTCCGACGGTTCGCGAACAAGCGCGTCACCGGGCTCGTCAACCTGCTCACGTTCCGCCGGAACGAGTACAGCCTCGACATCTTCGAGCGCCTGGTGGCCGACCTGATCGACGAGAACTACGACCACGTGGTCGTCACGGGCGACCTGTCGAACCTGGCGCTCGAGAGCGAGTTCCAGGCGGTGTTCGATCGCCTGAAGCTGCTCGGCGGGTGGCGCAAGGTCAGCGTGATCCCGGGCAACCACGACGCCTACACGAGCGGCGCCGTCCGCTCGCGGCGGTTCGAGGCCACGTTCTACCCCTTCATGTTCCGGCAGTTCTCCGATCTCGACGTCGACGTGTATCCCTACGTCAAGCTCATCGACGGCGTGGCTATCCTTGGCGTCAACTCGGCCATTCGAACGCCGCCCCTCTTCTCGTGGGGCCGCGTCGGGTCGAAGCAGCTGGGGCGGCTCATCGAGGCGCTCAGCTCCGATCGCGTGCGCGGCGCCTACAAGATCGTGCTGCTGCACCACCACCTGCACGAGCGCGAGATGCCCGAGCAGCTCGTGGCCAACCTGCGGGACCAGGACGCCTTCCTCAACGTCATCAAGGGGCACGGCGTCGACCTGGTGCTGCACGGGCACGACCACGTCGCCCACCAGAGCGTGCTCAACACCGGCAAGCACCGCATCCAGATCATCGGCAATGGCTCGTCGACGCGCCAGGACCCCGATCCCGCCAGGGTCGCCCGCTACAACGTCTACACCATCGAGGGCGGGCAGATGAAGAACCTGGAGACCAAGGTCTACGACCTTCGGAAGCGCAAGTTCATCTGGAAGTTCTGACGGGTTCGCCGTCGGGAGGTCCCCCATGAAGCAGGTCGAGATCCCGCGCTACGGCGCCCCGGACGTGCTCCGCGTCGTCGAGCGGCCCGACCCCGTGCCCGGCGCGGGCCAGGTGCGCGTGGCCGTGCGTGCGGCGGGCGTGAACTTCGCCGACGTGATGGCGCGCATGGGCTTGTACCAGGACGCGCCCAAGCCCCCCATGGTCGTGGGCTACGAGGTGGCCGGCACCATCGACCAGGTCGGGGCCGGGGTCGATGCCGCGCGCGTCGGGCAGCGGGTGCTCGCGCTCACGCGCTTCGGCGGCTATTCGTCGATGGTGGTGGTACCGGCGGCGCAGGCCTTCGCCCTGCCCGAGCGGCTCGGGTTCGAGGAGGGCGCGGCGTTGCCGGTGGCGTACCTGACGGCGCACCACATGCTGGTGTACCTCGGCAACGTGCACGCGGGCGAGCGCGTGCTCGTGCACAGCGCCGGCGGGGCCGTGGGGCTCGCCGCGCTCCAGGTGGCGCTGGCGCGGGGGGCGGTCGTCCTGGGCACCGCCTCGGCGGGCAAGCACGAGCGCCTGAAGCAGCTGGGTTTCGCGCACCTCATCGACTACCGCACGGCCGACTTCGAGGCCGAGGTGAAGCGCCTGACCGACGGCCGGGGCGTGCACGTGGTGCTCGACGCGGTGGGCGGTGCGTCGTTCGGCAAGAGCTACCGCTGCCTGGCGCGGAACGGCCGCCTGTTCTGCTTCGGGATCTCGGCGCTGGCCCCTGACCAGAAGCGGCGCTGGCTGGCCGCCGCCAAGGGCTTCCTGTCCATGCCCTGGTTCCACCCCGGGCGCCTCATGCTCGACAACAAGGGCGTGTTCGGCGTGAACCTCGGCCAGCTGTGGGACGAGCCCGCCGTCATGAACGACCAGCTCCGCGAGCTGCTCCGCCTGGTCGACGAGGGTACGGTGTCCCCGACCGTCGACGGCGCCTACCCCTTCGAGCGCGCCGCCGACGCGCACCGTCGCCTGCAGGAGCGCGGGAACCTGGGAAAGGTCGTGCTGGTCCCCTGACGGGCTCGCCGCTCGCGGCCTCTAACGCCCCAGGTTTGTATCGTGATTACAGCGGCTTGCGGTGTCGGCGAGCGCTGACGAGCGCCAGGCTCCAGAGCAGGACGAGCAACGCGGGCAACCCGGTGGGCGTGCCTCGCGGGCCCACCTCGCAGCTGCTGCTGCCGCCGCCCAGGCCGCCCTCGGAGACGTCGTCGGTGACGTCGTGGGGCTCGATCGGGATCGAGTCCTGGTGCAGGGCATCCGGTCCGGCGGCGTCGGGCTCGCCCGGGTCGGGATTCGCCGTGTCGGGGCCGACCGCCTCGTGGCCGTCGACGACCTCGGTCGGCGGCGGCTCGGCGGCATCGGGCGTGACCTCGGGCGTGACCTCGGGCGTGCCCTCGAGGACGTCGGGGCAGCCATTCGGTCCGCAGCAGCCCTCCATCGGCGTGTACACGCACTTGCCGGTCTCGCCATCGCAGGTGTCGTCGGTGCAGAGGTCACCGTCGTCGCAGGAGGCGTCGTCGGCGCACGCCGGGCCGTTCACGCAGGCGCCCGTGGCCAGGTTGCAGGTGTCGGCCGTGGTCACGTACCCGTCATCGCAGTCGTCGTCCGACTCGCAGCAGGCGCTGAGTGTCTCGGGCGTCTGGCACTGGTGCTCGTAGGTGTCGCATTTGCTGTGCAGGCACTTCCCGGGCGGCGTGCACTGGCCGTTGGCGTGGCAGCAGCCGACCACGGCGAAGTGCGTGCACCCGACCGTGGTCGAGCACGCGTCGCTGGTGCACACGTCGCCGTCGTCGCAGGAGAGCAGGTTGCCGGAGCACAACCCTGCGTGGCAGGCGTCGCCCGTGGTGCAGGGGTTGCCATCGTCGCAGCTGCCCGCCTTGAAGGTGTGCACGCAGCCCTCGACCGCGTCGCAGGTATCGGCGGTGCAGTGGTTGCCGTCGTCGCAGTCGTCCTGGCACGTGGTGCAGGCTGGGTAGCCGGTATAGCCCGTGGCGCACTGGCCGCAGGCGGGGCCCGCGTAGAGCGTGTCGCAGACGCAGAGGGCCACCGCGGCCGTGCCGCCGCAGACGCCGTGCCCGTTGCACGGGCTCGCGGCGCCGCCCGGGCACTCGCTGCACGCCAGGCCGTCGCCCACGTAGCCGCCCTCGCAGCTGCAGGCGAAGGTGCCCCAGCCGTTCGCGCACGCGGCGTGGACGCCACAGGGACCGGGGACCTGCTGACACTCGTCGACGTCGGCGCACGTGGCGCCGTCGCCCTCGAAGCCCGGCTTGCACGTGCAGCCCCAGGCTCCGGTCAGGTTGGTGCAGGTGGCGTTGGGGTCGCAGGGGCCGCCGTCCTCCTGGCACTCGTCGACGTCGCTGCACGTGGCGCCGTCGCCCTCGAAGCCCGGGTTGCAGGCGCAGGCGTAGCCGCCCACGGAGTTGGTGCAGGAGGCGTTGGGATCGCAGGGGCCGCCGTCTTCCTGGCACTCGTCGACGTCGGCGCACGCGGCGCCGTTGCCCTCGAAGCCGGGCTTGCAGGCGCAGGTGAAGGCGCCGGGCGTGTTGGTGCAGGAGGCGTTGGGGTCGCAGGGGCCGGTACCCTGCTGGCACTCGTCGACGTCGGCGCAGGTGGCCCCGTCGCCGCTGAAGCCCGGCAGGCAGGAGCAGGCGTAGCCGCCGATGGAGTTGGTGCAGGTGGCGTTGGGGTCGCAGGGACCGGCGCCCTGCTGGCACTCGTCGAGGTCGGAGCAGGTGACGCCGTCGCCGACGTAGCCGGGCTCGCAGGGGATGTAGGCCACCGTGAGCTTCGGCCGCAGGTCGGCCTCGAGGTCCTCGGACGACGCGAACATCCACGAGTCGCTTCCGCCCTCGGGCATGAGGAAGGCCCAGCCCAGGTCGGCCTCGCCGCCGGACCAGGCGATCAGGCTGCCCGTCACGTCGAGGTCGTAGAACACCTTGTTCGAGTTCGTGGCGCCGCTGGTCTCGGGCGTGCTCGCGGCTTCGACGCCGTCGGGCTGCACGCCGGCGCCCAGGGACGTCCACGTGTCGGTGTCGCTCCAGGGCAGCAGCAGGCGGTACAGCTCGGCCCCGTCGGCGCTCGGGTTCGTCACGTACAGCGAGAGCGTGGCCGAGACGATGCGCGCCCCCTGGGGGACCTGGCCGGGGCCGTCGCCGAACAGGTCGTCGAAGCGTAGCAGGATGTGGCGCAGATCGGCCTCGGGCGTCGCGCCGTCGACGACGAGCACGGCCGAGGTGGCGAAGTTGGCGTCGGGCTGGCCCGCCTGCACGTAGGTGTCGACGGTGCCGGTATAACCGGCCTGGCCCTCCTGGAAGGTGATCACGGTGGGACCGGCCTCACAGGCGCCGGCGGTCGCGTTGCAGACCTGGCCGGCGGGGCAGGCGTCCTCCGTGGTGCAGCCGACGGCCGGGTCACAGGCGTCGGTGGTGCAGGGCACGCCGTCGTCGCAGGCCAGCGCGGGGCCGGCCTTGCAGGCGCCGGCGGCGCACGTGTCGCCCGTGGTGCACGCGTCGCCGTCGCTGCACGCCGCCGCGTTGTTCTCGTGCCGGCAGCCCTGGGTGGCGGCGCACGTGTCGTCGGTGCACAGGTTGCCGTCGTCGCACAGCACGTCGGCCGGCGTGTGCTCGCACAGATCGGAGCCCTCGTTGCAGGCGTCGGCGGTGCAGGGCACGCCGTCGTCGCAGGCCATGGCCGCGCCGGCCTGGCAGCGGTGCGAGAGCGGGTGGCACGTCTCGGTACCGTTGCAGGCCAGGCCGTCGTCGCATTCGGCGTCGGCGGTGCAGCCCGCGACCGGCGGCTGGAAGGTCACGCGGAGGAGCGGGCGGTTGGCGATCGTCGCGCTCTCGCTGCTCGAGGCGCGGATGCCGTCCCACGACTGAGGGCGGAAGATCCAGCCGTGGTTGGCCGCGGGAGCCGTCAGCCAGGCCTGGAGGTCGGCCGTGACGTCGAGCGTGAACGCGCCCGGGCCGATCGGCGCCTCGCCGCGCTGCGTGCCCCATTCGTCGTCCTGGACGCCCGCGTCGCCGCCGTAGTTGTTCCAGGTGGCGGTGGCCTCGTCCCAGTCGACCAGGGCGACGTGGATCGTCCCCGCGGGGGCCTGGCTCGGATCCTCGATGGTCACGACCAGGGCCGCCGACAGGATGGTGGAACCGGGCTGCACCTGGCGCTCGCCGTCGCCGATGATGTCGGCGAAGCGCAAGAGGCCGATCAGTTGGTTGGGCGCCGGATCCTCGGTGTCCCAGCGGAACAGGACGTCGGCGCCCTGGGGGACGTCGGGATCGCTCTGACGGAGGAAGGTGTCGTGCGTGCCGGAGTAGCCGTTGACGCCGTCCTGGAAGGTCAGGGCCTCCTGGAGCACGCCGCAGGCCCCCGACGCGTCGCACTGCCCGCCACCGGGGCAGTTCACGGGGCCGGCGCACGTGCCCGCCGAGCACGTGTCGGGCGACGTGCACCCCAGGCCGTCGTCGCAGGGTGCGCCGTCGGTCTGCGGTACGTGCTGGCACGCCCCGTCGGGGGCGCAGGTGTCGACCGTGCAGGAGTCGCTGTCGTCGCAGTCCTCGTCGATGTCGCAGGGCGTGCACCCCACGATGGGCGTGAACGTGCACAGCTTGTCGACGCACACGTCGGTCGTGCACGCGTTCGTGTCGTTGCAGTCGGCCGAGGTCTTGCAGACCGAGCCGTACGGGAAGCCCAGCCAGCCGATGCGGTCCTGGTTGGGGCCTGCGGTCAGCGCCGGCGAGCCCGGGCGCGGGTTGTAGTCGTTCGCCGTCGGGTTCGTGAACTGCGGATCGGTCGACAGGTTGCCCGTTCCGCAGCCCAGGTGTCCGGGGTTGCCCACGTCGGTGTAGTCGACCGTGCCGCTGCACGTGGACGTGCTGGCGGGCCAGAACACGCTGGTCTGCACGCGGTCGTTGGTGGCGATGGGGCTCGGTACGGCGAGCGTCGTGTACGACGTGGAGCCGGTGCCGCGGATGCCGCTGTTGGTCGCGAAGACCAGCACGTTGTGCATGCTCACGTGGCCGCCGGTCATGCTGCAGGCCTTGTCGCGGGCATGCGAGATGATCGAGTGCTCGACCGCGAAGCTGGAGGCGCTGTGGTCGATGGCGTCGTCGCCGCCGTCGTTCAGGATGCAGCTGCGGATGGTCTGCACCGACGCCGCGCCGTCGACGTGCAGCAGGTCGCCGTCGAGGTTCTCGCTCTCGGGCGCGCGCCCGGCCACGGTGAACCAGCTGTCCTTCAGCAGGAGCGTGTGGCCGTTGCCGAAGAACTCGGCGCCGATGCCCACGCGCGACAGCAGCGTCTTTCGCACCGTGTAGGTGCCCGTCCCCTGGCCCGAGAAGACCATGCCGTTGTCGTCGGCGAACACGCAGCGATCGACGAACAGCGAGTGCGTGTTGAAGATGCCCAGGATGGGCGGGCGCGGGTGCGAGACCACGTTGCCGTTGCCGGCGCCCGTGAGGATCACCTGGCGGAGCGCGGAGGTGCCGTCGCCGTAGAACTGGAAGCCGCGCCACGCGTCGCCGTTCGAGGCCGAGCCGGCCTGGGTGAGCTTCATGGCGGCCGGGCCGCGCTCGGAGAAGAAGTAGATGGGGCTGTCGCGCGTGCCGAGGGCCTGGACCGTGCCCTGCACCACGATCAGCGTGCCGTTCTCGAGCGTGCCCGTGGTGTCGACCTGCACGAGGGTACCGGGCAGGATCGTCAGCGTGCTGCCGGCGGGGACCGTGCAGTTGCCGGTGACGCGGATGTTCTCGTTGGGACCCCACACCAGCGCCGGGCCCGTCAGCGTGCCCGCCATGGTGCGGAACGTCGGCGCCTGCAGCACCGTGACGGTGCGTGACGCGGTCAGGCCGTGCCAGCGGACCGACACCTCGAGGTCGCCGGGTACGAACGCCGCGCCCTCGTCGAGGGTGAACGAGACGCTGCCCCAGCCGTTCAGGAAGCGCAGCGAGCCGTTGGGGACCGGGTGATGGTCCTCGAAGACGGTGGTGGTGATGGGCACCGGCGTGCGCTCGGGCAGGCGCACCACGCTGACCTGGCCGAGCTCGTCCCACTGGGTCCACGAGACGCGCCCGATGGGATCGACGATGGCGGCCTCGACGGTCACGACCTTGTCGTTGACCATGCGACGGGGCGCGCGCACCTGCAGGTTGAGGTGGAAGGCGCCGGTCGGGTTGTAGAACACCTGGCCCTCGACGCGATCCTTCTCGACGCCGTTGCGATCCCAGGCCTGCACCAGCACGGGGTTCGGCCCGGCGACCAGGGCCAGGTCGAACGACCAGTTGGCCTGGAACACGCTGAACGTGGCGGGTTGGCCGTTGACGGTGATGGCGTGCGTGCCGGCCTGCTGCAACTGGCCGCCGAGGTGCGCCACGGGGTCCGCGCCCTCGACCGTGAGCTCGGGGCCGCCCGTCAGCGTGAGGTCGTCGACCGTTTCGGCCAGCGCCGCGGGGATTCGGTTCGCGATCCAGTGCTTGTACTGTTCCTTGGTCTCGGGCCACAGGTCGCTGCCCTCGGCCACGCCGAACGCCGCATCGGGCATGGTGTCGATGAGCGCGGCCACGGCCTCGGGCGAGAGCTCGTTGGCGGCCAGGTCCTCGATGTCCTTCACGAAGATGGGCGCGAAGGCGTTGTGGCGCAGGAAGGTCTGCGGGGCCAGCGTGTTCGTGCGCCAGATGCTGTAGGGCGCGTCGAGCAGGACCGAGTCGGTGTCCCACGGCAGCAGCTTCGAGCGGCTGGTGACGCGGTCGTCGGGTACCTGGTCGGTGCCGAAATCGGGGTGCGCCGGGCTCTGCGGGTCGCCGAGGGGCGGGAAGTAGATGAAATAGTCGTCGCCCGTGTCGAGGTAGATGCCGCCCTCGCGGTTGCCGAGCAGCATCATGAGCGCGAAGTAGCGCGCCCAGTTGTCCTCGTCGACGTGCACCTTGACGTGATCGACCCATAGCTGAGACGCGGTGTTGCTGATGGCGTCGCACAGCGACAACAGGTCGCCCCAGACGCCCTTGGTCGCGTTGTTGTACTTCTCGTAGCCGTTCTGGCCGGCGGCGTTGACGAAGTAGGCGGCGGGGTCGGTGCCTTCCCAGCGCAGGTTGGCGTCGTTGCGGCCGCGGTACAGGTTGCCCTCGGAGCTGGTCCCACGGTCGGGCACGTCGCCCCCCTGGGAATCGAGGAAGTCGTCGTCGTAGCGCTCGACGACCACGTGCAGGCCGTAGTAGCCGTTCTGGCCCGTGCAGCACGTGTCGTAGTTGATGCCCGGATAGCGCAGGCGCGCCCAGGCCGTCTTCGGCGCCGGCATGCCCGCGCGATTGAACAGGGTGAAGCCCAGCCACTGCGCCGCCGGGCGCATGGCGTTCAGCTGCAGCGACTCGACCGGGAAGCCGAGCGGGGAGCTCAGCTTGCGGTTCGAGGGGAAGTCGATGTTGTAGGACGACGGCAGCTTGAACAGGCTGCTCTGGCCGCGGTAGCGCTCGGTGACGTTGTACCAGATGGTGCCCTCGCCATCGATGAACGTGGCGTCGAAGGGCTCCTTGCGTCCGGGGTACGTGTTGAGGGCTTCCTGGTTGTGCTTGTTGTTCAGCGTGACCAGCACGTGGAAGACCGGCACGTCGGTGGGCAGCACCTCGTTCGAGAACTTCGCGAGGTACGTCTCGGACGGGTGGCCGAAGCGGTTCGGCGTCGCGTGGCCGGCGGGCGCCACCGTGACGGCCGCGCCGTCGCTCGCTTCGACGTAGAAGTCGAGCTGCCTCTCGTCGGCGAGGCCGGGGACGACCGCGCCGTAGCGCCCGTCGGAGGCGTCGCCGTCGCCGTGCAGGCCGTCGTCGAACATGGGCATCGAGGCGTAGGCGATCGGGGGATCCTGGTCCTCGCGGTAGAACAGCGTGACCGACGCGGGCGAGCCGCCGTCGTCGATGGCGGTCGTCGTGATGGTGAGCGCCTGGTTGGCCAGGGGGATGGCCGGGCGGTGCACCGTGCCGAACACCAGGGGCGCCGGGCTGACCTGCAGCACGCTGTTCGGGGCGCCGGGGGTGCCGTTGGCGACCGTGGAGGCTTGCCAGGCGCCGCCCTCGTCGTTGGCGAGCGCGGGGTTCACGAGCTCGAGCGACGGCCCCTTGCCGTCGGGCTGATCGGTCCATTCGCCCTTGTCGTTGTACGTAACGCGGTCGATCACGTGGCCGTAGGCGTCGGAGAGCTCGATGGCCTCGCCGTTGTTCGACAGGTCGCCGGCGGTCCAGGAGAGCACCTGCGCCGACGCGGGGATGGTCACGTGGGCGGCCAGGAAGGCGGCGTCGGCGGCCACGACCAGGAATCCCCCCGGCGCGAGCGTCGTGCCGGCGGGGAAGAGCAGCTCGACGCCCTCGGCCAGGGCGTAGCCCGACAGGTCGACCGCCGTGGCCTCCAGGTTCACGAGCTCCAGGAACTGCAGGGACTCGGCCTCCTCACCCGCTGCCACCGCGTCCGGGGCCGGGTGGTAGTGGATCTCGTTCAGCACGATGCGCGGCAGGCTCGAGAAGTAGAGCCACGTGTCGCCCGGGAAGGGCGTGCCCGCGAGATCGGCGATGGCCCCGCTGGCCAGGGTGACGTCGACCACTCCGAGCAGCGGATCCTGGACCGTGAACACGTAGGGCCCCGCGCCTTCGCCGGTCACGCCCGTGGCGGGGACGCCGTTCACCTCGAGGTCGTCGGCTTCGACGCCCGTGACGGCCTCGGAGAACGTGATCTCGACGGTGGTGAGCCCCAGGATCACGGAGCCGCGGCCGGGGAGCTCGGAGGCGACCACGGGGGCGTCGCTGTACGTGCTGTTCGGGGCACCCGGCGTGCCGTTCGTGGTGGTCGATGCCCGCCAGGCGGAGCCCACGGCGTTGTCGACGGCCGGGTTGATCAGCTCGAGCGAAGGACCGAAGCCGTCGGGGCCGCCGCTTCCGTTGGGCCAGGGCGGAGCGTCGCCATAGACCACGCGGTCGACCACGGCGCCCGCGGCGTTCAGCAACGCGACGGGCTCGCCGCCGTTCGACAGGCTGTCGTTCGTGCCCCACGAGAAGGCGGCCTGGTAGCCGGTCGCGGCCAGCAGCGCGGCGGGATCCTTGGCGCACACCACGAAGGCGCCGGGCTGGAGCAGCGTGCCCGCCGGGAAGCTGCAGCCCGGGCTACCGAACTCGGCCACGCGCCAGCCGCCCAGGTCGACGGCCACGGCGTCGGCGTTGACCAGTTCGATGAACTCTTCGACGTCGGTGCTGCTGGCCGGGTTGTAGTGGATCTCGTTGAGGACGACCTTCGGCACGGACAGGTAGTTCTGCCACGAGTCGCCGGCGAACGCGTGCCCTTCGGCGTCCTTGACGGTGCCGCCCGCCAGCGTCGTGGTGTAGGGGTTCGAGGTGGGCGCGGCGAAGCCCGAGAACACCCAGGGGCCGGCGCCGACGCCGGCCACGCAGGGGGCACAGGTGACCTGCGTGGCGGCGCTGCCGTCGACCGTGAGCTGTGCCGCGGTGACGCCCGAGACGGGCTCGGCGAAGGTGATGGCGACCTCGGCGAAGTCCGCGACCACCGCGCCGCGCTCCGGCGCGACCAGGCTCACGAGCGGCCCTTCGGTGAAGGCGCTGTTCCTCGCACCGGGCGTGCCGTTGACGCCGCTCGACGCGCGCCAGACCAGCGGGAACGACGCGTCGTACGTCGGGTTCGCGAGCTCGAGCGACGACCCCGCGCCGTCGGCAGCGGCCGGCCACAGCCCGGCGTCGTCGTAGGTCACCTCGTCGACGAGGTTGGTCGAGGCGTCGACGAGCTGCAGGGTCTCGCCGGCGTTCGAGAGGTCGCCCGAGGTCCACGGCACGATCGGGACGCCGGTGGGGATGGCCGGCCCCCGCAAGGCCAGCAGGGCCGGGTTGCGCGCGACCACCACGTAGCCCTGCGCCGGCAGCGTCGTGCCCGCCGGGAACGGAGCCGCGACGCCCTGCGCGAAGGACCAGCCCGACACGTCGACGGCGGTGGCGCCCGTGTTGGCCAGCTCGATGAACTGCAGGTCTTCGGCGTCCTCGCCGACCTGTACGGCCGTGTTCGCCGGGTGGTAGAGGATCTCGTTCAGGACGACCGCCGCGCGGGCGGGTCCGACACCGATCGTCGTGAGGAACAAGCAGGTCACGGCCAAGGCACGCGGAATGAACGATAGCATGGCTGGTCTCCCCCACGTCCGCCGACGTCGAGCGGGTGCTTTCACGGCGACCCGGCTCCGAGCTTCGAACCATCACTATACCGAGGCCTCGCGTCGAGGTCGAGCCCCGCCGGCGAGGCTCACCAGGACTGCGGAACGGGCACCCCGTCCTCGTCGAGGAGCATCAGCGACTCGAGCTGCAGCAGGGTGCCCGTGGCGCCGCCCTGCACGAACAGCCCCTGGCCTCCCGTGGGCGGCGACGGGCGCGCGCGGAACGCCACGACGTCGGGCGAGACGTAGAGCTGGCCGAGCGCCGGCAGCACCGTGCCGGGCTGGAAGAGGAGATCCAGGTCGCCCACCAGCCGCCAGCCGGAGAGGTCGACCGCGAAATAGTTGGGGTTCAGGAGCAGGACCCACGCCTCGGCGGGCGCCTCGGGCGAGGGATCCCCATCGTAGATCAGCACGACCGGGTGCTCCTGGGCGGGGGGAATGGGCGGCCCGGCCTCGCCGGTCATCGTCTCGTACAGGAACACCCGTCGTGGCGCGAGGAAGTCGGCCTTCACGCGGGCGATGGCCTGCTCCATGGTCTCGTCGAGGCCCCAGGTCGGCCACGCGTCGTGGTCCAGGGCCGCGTCGGCGCCGATCCTCGCGGCCAGCTGATCCATGCGCGCCTCGAAGTGCAGCTGCTCCTGCGGCGTGTCGGGAGGTTGCACCAGGCGGTCCATGAGCGTGCGCAGGCGGCGCAGGTACATGGCCTGGAGCTCGGGCAGGGGGAACAGCGCCATCGTCAGCTTGCTCCAGCCGACGTACAGCGGGTTCTCGGGGTACAGGGCGTCCTCGAAGTAGTACTTCTGGGGCGTCCAGTTGTGGCCGAACGTCAGGTCGACGTCCCAGGGCAGGTACCACCACTCGCCCGTGCCGTTCTGGTCGTGGTAGACGTAGTAGTTCTTGTGGCAGCAGTCGGTCGTGGCTGTGACGGTGAGGGCGGCGTAGAAGTTGGCCATGGCCGCGAGGTTCACGTGGTCGTACACGTACAGGCGCAGCTCGTCGCCGGTGCGATCCAGGTCGGTGATGAAGGCGGCCAGGTCGCTGTTGTCCTCGTCCTTGCGCGTCTTCTTCTCGCCGTACGCCGGATCCCACAGCCCGTCGTACATCTTGTAGAGCCCGGCGTCGGGATCGAGCCCCAGGCGCTCCAGCCAGCGATCGTCGCCGTCCTCGACGAAGTCGGCCACCTCGAAGAACGCGCCGTTCTGCTGGACGCGCACCGGGAAGGCCAGGTGGTACCCGGCCCCGGCGTCGCGGTAGATCTCGTACGCCAGCGTGTTGCGCACCTTGGTCTTGTCGGCCCAGTTGGTCAGCAGGTTCAGGTCCTTCATGCGCCGCAGCCCCGGCATCAACTGGAAGCGGTGGTCGGCGGTGAAGTCGACGTTGTAGCTCTTCTTGGGGAAGCCCGACGTGCTCTGGCCGTGCAGGTCGAAGCGCACGTTGTCGTAGAGCTCCCCGGCGTAGAACAGCGAGCTGCGCGTGCCGGCCCAGGTCTTGGCCGCCTCGGGGTCCTCGACGAACCACTGGAACACGGGCAGGTTCGTGATCACGGTCGGATCGTCGACCACGGTGCCGAAGTACTCCTCGGAGTCGAGGGGGTCGCGAAAAGCCGGGGAGCGGGTGGCATGGCCGGCGCCGTCGGTGGCCACCACGTACCAGCGGATCATCTGCCCGGGCGCGGCCGTGTCGGCCGGGATGGCGACCGAGAAGAGGCCGTCGCCCCCGTCGAGCATGGGGGTCGACGTCTCGGGGCCGAACATCACGCGGGTGACCAACTCGACGGCCGCCAGGGGGGCGCCCGCCGCGACGACCCGGGCCGACACGACCAGGCCCTGGCCCGGGGCCACGCTGCCGTTCGGCGTGCGGTGCTCGACGATGGGGCCGAGCGTGGGCGACACGTCGTCGTTGTCGGCGCCGGGCGTGGGAACGTCGTAGTAGCGCGTAACCCCCGGGTCGTACGCCACCCGCCGCCCCTCCAGCACGGGGAGCGCCAGCAGCGTGGGGTCGTTGACGCTGGAGTTCAGCACGAGCAGCGTGAGCACGTTGGGCCCGGGTACCAGCGCTGCGAGCCCGTCGCCCACGTCGAAGTTCGCGAAGGTCACGGCCGCCGCCACCGACCGGTCGGCCGGGGCGAGCGCGTCCCAGCCCGGCGGGTCGGGGACGTTGGCGGCCGCCAGCGGTGTGCCGTTCAGCCAGGCCGCGAAGCCGTCGTCGTACTTCATGCGGAGCCGCAGCCGATTCGGTGGCGACGGGTCGGCCGCTTCGAAGGGCAGGCGCACGGCCATGCTGCCGGTGAGCCCGGCCAGCTCGAGTGCCACGTCGGTCGCGATGGCGTCGGCCAGCGTCGGAAGTCGCCACAGCGCCATGCCGACCAGGGAGCCGTCGCTCCAGTCCTCGCAGGCTCCGTCGGGCCCCGTCGGATCGAGCGCCACGTCGAGCCGATCACCCTCGGCCACCGTCGGCAGCACCAGCGTGCGTGTGACCCCGATGGTGTCGTCCCCGGCGATGGAGACCGCGTCGACCTCGGCCCCTTGCAAGAACACGCGAGCCGTAACGCCGTTCCCGCCCGCGCCGGCCTTGGCCACGCGCCACTGCACGTAGCAGGGACCGCCCAAGGGGGCCTGGTAGCGCCGGACGGGCCAGTGCTCCACTCCGTTGTCCGGGCTGCTGGGGTGCATGTACTCGGCGCCCAGGGCCGTCCAGGGTGGATCTCCCGCGAACCACTCGTAGCTGCTGCCGTCCCAGAAGTCGGAGGCTCCCCACCCGCTGCCGTCGCGCGGGAAGGGCACGAACGCGTCGGCGGAGTAGATCCCTTCGGGCGCGGCCGTGCGATCGAAGTAGCCGTAGGTCCAGCCGTTCGCGCCCTGCAGCCCGTCGGTGGACCAGTCGGCGAGCGAGTCGGCCAGCGGGGCGCCCAACTCCTCGACCGAGGGTGGGACCTCGGGGCCCGCCGACCCGTCGAAGCCGAGGCCCGTCAGCCCGTCGAGCCAGTCGTCGTCGGCGAACGCGGGGAGCTGCCACTCCGAGGGCAGGGGACCGTCCGGAACGCGGTACCGCGCCGACGCGCCCTCGGCGATCAGCGTCGTGCGGGCCACCGTGACGCTTACGCCGTACGCCACGTCGGCGACCTGCGGCGGGGTGTCGACGAAGGCCTGCACGACCTGGTAATCGGGGCTCGTGAGGCCCAGGTACTCGCCCTCGCGGGCCAGCTTGAAGTTGGTGTGCAGCTCGGCGTCCGGGTTCGCCCGATCCTTGTTCGAGGCGAAGACCACCAGGTAGGCGCCGGGCGCCAGGGTCACCGCGGGGAGGGTCCAACGCCCCGGCTTGGCCGGATCGTCGGTCAGGTGGAAGCCCTCCAGGTCCAGCGGCACCGGCGTGGGGTTGTACAGCTCGATCCAGTCGCTGGCGTCGCCGTCCTCGTCCTTCAGCGTCTGGTCGTTCTCGGCCATGAACTCGGTGATGAGCGGCACGCAGGGCCCGCCGCAATCGGGAGGGGGCTCGACGTCGGCGGTCGTGTCCGGGGCCGGATCGGCGGGGGCCAGGTCGAGCTCGACCGCGTCGACGGCGTCCGGCACGATCTGGTCGGCGTCGGGCCCGATCAGGTCGGCGTCGGGCGCGGAGACGTCGGCGTCGAGATCGATCGACGTGTCGGTCGGCGCGAGATCGGTCGGCAGGTCGGAGGCGTCGACGTCCCCGGCGTCGGCGTCCTCGTCCGGCGCGGTTCCGTCCGTCGCCTCCGACGGCTCCCCGAGGCTCTCGACGGCGTCCGGGTCGGTGCGCGCGTCGGTCGTCGGCTCGGCCACCGACTCTTCCGCAGGCACGTCGGCAGGTCCCGGCTCGACGCGCGCGTCGGCGTCCCCCGGCGTCGCTTCGTGCTGGACGAGCTCGATCTCGAGCCCGTCGAACGTCGAGCCGCCGCGCGTGCCGCAGGCCCCCGCGCCGAACAGGAGGAAGAGGAGCCAGTACGGCCGGGTCATCGGGCCTCGCGGGCGTTGGAAACCGAGTTTACGCTACGATGCTACCCAGGGCGCGGCGCGCTTGTCAAACCGCGGAATGGACCGGGAGGCGTCCTGCTCCTAGAATGCCGCTACGGAGGTCTGTCGATGCGACGGGTCGTGGTCGTGGGCGCGATCGTGCTGATCGTCGTCGCCTGTTCGGGAGGCGGTCGGTCCGGGCCCGCGCGCGACGCAGAGCTGCCCGACCGGGCCGGGGTCGACGCCGTCGAGGTCGACGCGCCCGAGGTCGACGTGCCCGAGCCCGGCGCGGTCGACGTCCCCCGCGATCCGGGGCCCTCCGATGGTGAGCCAGCCGCCGAGCCGCGCCCGGAGGCGACCGATGTCGAGGAGCTCGACGCGCGGCCCGAATCCCTCGAGGTCGAGGCCGACGTCGACGCCATCGAGGCGATGCTCCCCGATCCGGGTCCTGACGTCGAAGCGACCGACCTCGTCGAGGCGGTCGTCCCCGACGCCCCCGACACTCCGTCTCCAGACGTTCCACTCCTCGACGCGCCGGCGCTCGACGCGGAGCTCGCGGCCGATGCGCCCGACCAAGCGAGCCCCGATCTTGCCACCCCCGACCCGCAGGGCCCCGACGCCGAAGCGACCGATCCCGTCTCCCAACTCGTGCAGACCGGCCTCTGCGCCGCCAAGCTCTCGATCCCCTGGTCGCGCTCGATCCGCGGGGTGGGGGGCACGGCCACCTTCAACGAGCTCATGCTCCAGCCCCTCGACGGAACCGGGGGCGCCTGGATCGAGCTCGCCAACCCCATGGCCGTCGATCTCGACGTGTCCGGGTGGAGGCTCGACGGCGCGGTGGGCTTCGCGTTCGACGAAGGGACCCGTGTGCCGGCCGGCGGTTTCCTGGTGATCGCCGCCGATCCGGCCGCGCTGGCCGCTGCGACCGGCGTCTCGGCGCTCGGCCCCTTCGAGGATTCGCTCCCTCCCGACGGCGGCGAGCTCCTGCTGCGCAGCAACACCGACCGCCTGATGGACGCGCTCGTCTACGGCGACGCCGCGCCCTGGCCGGTGACGCCGCGGGGCGCGGGTGCCTCGTTGGCCAAGCGGGCCCCCGACGCCTCGAGCGAGTGGGCCGAGGCCTGGTTCGGCAGCCCGCGCGTCGGCGGTACGCCCGGCCAGCCGAATGCCGCGAGTGGCGGTGCGTCCGCGGCGGCCCCCGGAGCCCGCCTCCACGAGGTCGCGGGCGGGGGCTCGCCGTTCTGGGTCGAGCTCGTCAACCCCGGCGTCGACGCGCTCGACCTCGACGGTGTCGCGGTCGCGTCGTCCGCGGGGGGCCGGGCGGCGCTGGCTCCACGGGCGCTGGCGCCGGGCGAGCTCGCGCTCTTCGACGAGGCCGATCTGGGCTTCGCGGTGCAGCCCGGGCAGCGCGTCTTCCTGTTCGCCGCCGACGGCGTCACCGTGCTCGACGGCGTCGACGTGCAGGACGTACCCCGCGGGCGCGCGACGCCCGGTGACGGGCCCTGGCTCGTGGCCGACACCAGCTCTCCGGGCGCCCCGAACCTCGTCGTGACCCGCGACGCCATCGTGATCAACGAGATCATGTACCACGACAGCCCCGTCGACCTCCCGAGCGGCCCGCAGGCGTCGGCCGAGGAGTGGATCGAGCTGTTCAACCGGAGCGCCGAGACCGTCGATGTGAGCGGCTGGCAGCTCGTCGACGACGTCCGGTTCACGTTGCCCGCGGGCCTCGACATCCCGCCGGGCGGCTACCTGGTCGTGGCGCGTAACGCCAGCGCCCTCAAGTCGACGCACGGGGGCGTGCCCATCGTGGGCGACTTCGAGGGCAAGCTCGACAACGCCGGCGCGAACGTGGTGCTCCTGGACGCGTGCGGCACGCCGGTCGACGAGGTGCACTACCGCGGGGGCGGACGCTGGCCCGCGCCGGCCGATGGTGGCGGCTCCAGCCTCGAGCTGCGGAGCCCGCTCGCCGACAACGCGGTCCCCGAGGCGTGGGCCGCCAGCGACGAGGCCGCGAACGTCCAGTGGAAGACCTACAGCTACCAGGGTGTCGCCGCGCCCAGCCCGGTGGGCCCCGACGGCCAGTGGCACGAGCTCGTGCTGGGCCTGCTCGATCGGGGCGTCGTGCTGCTCGACGACGTGAGCGTGGTCGAGGACCCCGCCGGGGCCGCCCTCGAGCTGCTCCAGGACGGCTCGTTCGAGTCCGGCTCGGCGCTCGGGTGGCGCCTGCTCGGCAACCACCGCCGCTCCGAGGTCGTGCCCGATCCCGCGAACCCGTCCAACCACGTGCTGCGTCTGGTCGCGACCGGCGCCACCGAGCACATGCACAACCACGCCGAGACCACCCTGGCCGGCGGGCACACCGTGACCAACGGGCTCACGTACCGCATTTCGTTCCGGGCGCGCTGGGAGTCCGGCTCGAACCAGCTGAACACGCGCCTGTACTTCAACCGCCTGGCGCGCACGACGCTCCTGCCGCGCCCCGCGCTGACCGGAACCCCGGGCAAGCCCAACGGGGCGCTGGTCCCGAACGTCGGGCCCACCTATCGCGACTTCGCCCACGCGCCAGCCGTCCCGGCCCCAGATCAGCCCGTCGCCGTCACGGTCGTCGCCTCCGACCCCGACGGGGTCGACGCGCTCACCTTGCAGGTCTCGGTCGACGGCGGGCCGTTCGTCGGCACCCCGATGCTCGACCCGGGCGACGGGCGCTGGGTGGCGGTCGTCGCCGGTCATCCCGCCGGAACCGTCGTGCAGGTCTACGTCGAGGGCACCGACGCACTCGGCGCCGCCTCGACCTTCCCTGCAGCCGGTCCGGGCTCGCGTGCGCTCTGGAAGGTCGACGACGGGCTGGCCGCCACCAACGGCCTGCACAACCTGCGCATCGTGCTCACGCCCGCCGACGCCGCGTGGCTCCACGCTGAGCCCAACGTGATGAGCAACGACCTGCTCGGCGCCACCGTCATCTACGACGAGCGCGAGGTGTTCTACGACGTCGGCGTGCGGCTGAAGGGAAGCGAGCGCGGGCGCTCGATACCGTGGCGCACGGGCTTCGTCCTCCGCTTCGACCCCGAGCAGCCCTTCCGGGGCGTGTACGACAGCGTGATGGTCGACCGCTCCGAAGGCGTGAACTTCGGGCAGCGCGAGATCCTCATCAACCAGGTCATGAGCCACGCCGGCTCGCTGTCGGCCGAGTACGACGACCTGGTGCAGGTGATGCCGCCCCGGCTCGAGCACACGGGCGCCGCCGAGTTGCAGCTGGCACGCTTCGGCGACCTGCTGCTCGACGCTCAGTTCGAGGACGGCAGCGACGGGCCCACGTACGAGTACGAGCTGATCTACTACCCGTACACGACCGCCGACGGCACGCCCGAGGGGCCGAAGCTGCCCCAGCCCGATTGGGTCGTCGGCACGCCCATCCACGACCTCGGCGACGACGAGGAGTCCTACCGCCTGTCGTTCCTGCTGGGCAACAGCCTCTGGAAGGACGACTTCGCGCCGCTCCTGGCCTTCGCCAAGGTGTTCGGGCTCTCCGGTCCCGAGCTCGAGGCGCAGATCGGCGACGTGATCGACCTGGACCAGTGGCTGCGCGCCTTCGCCTTCGCCACCCTGAGCGGCGCCATCGACAACTACGCCTCGGGCGCCCAGCACAACGCCGTGCTCTACGTGCGCCCCTCCGACGGCCGCGTGCTCTATTTCCCGCACGACCTCGACTTCTACCTGGGGGCTTCGACCGTCCCGGTCGTGGCGAGCCCCGACCTGGCGCGGCTGATCGCGACCCCGACGGCTCATCGCCTCTACTATGCCCACCTGGCCGACATCCTGGACAGCTCCTACAACGCCGCCTACCTGGGGCCGTGGTGCGAGCACTTCGGCGCGCTGCTGGCGCCCCAGGACTTCGCGTCGCACCTGCAATTCGTGACCAGCCGGGCCGAATGGGTCCGGACCACCGCCCCCGACGCGATCACCGTGCTCTACCCGCAGGTCCCCTTCCAGATCACGACCAACGACGGGGCCGACGTGGTCGTGGCCGAGCCGCAGTTCGCGCTCGAAGGCACCGCCTGGGTCGACGTGCGCGAGATCTGGCGCTTCGGCGACGCCGCGCCGCTGGACCTGGCCTGGATCGGCCCCGGCACGTGGCGCGTCGACGTGCCTCTGGCGTGCGGCGGCAACCTGGTCCTGCTGCAGGCCGTGGGCTTGCACGGCCAGGCGGTGGGCACCGACTCGTTGACGGTGACGTCGACCGCCGAGGGCTGCCCGTGAGCCTACCCGCCTGGAGGACGACCGTGATGCCGAACCTCGCTCCCTGCCGCCTCGCCGCGCGGTGCGCGTTCCTTGCGGCGTGCTGCGTGCTGGTCGCCGCCTGCTCCGGCGGCACGTCCGCTGGCGCCGATACGCACGTGCCCGACAGCGCCGCCGACCTGGCCCTGCCCGACGTGCCCCTCGACGCGCCCGCCGAAGCCGTCCGCGACGGGGCGGGGGACGCCGATGCCCGCTCCGAGACGGCGCTCGACGCGGCCCCGGAGCCAGGCCTCGACGACGCCGGTGGCGACGTCGCCCCGCTCGACGTGCCCTCCGACGCGGGCCCCGACACGATCGCCGATGCCCCACCGCCCGACGCGCCGGCCGACGCGCCGACCGACGTCGCCGATCCGGGCGCCGACGGCGCCGAAACCCCGGAGCCCACCGAGACCTCGGAGTCCGTCGACGCGGGCGACGCCGACGACGAGACGGGGCCTGCTCCGTGTGCCGCCTGCGCCGCCTACGGTCCGGTGGCGGACACCGGGACGATCGGCGCCGCCGCCCTCTACGAGCTCTCGGGGCTCGGCGCCAGCCGCTCGCACCCCGGCGTGTTCTACGCGCACGCCGACTCTGGCGACTCGGCGCGCTTCTTCGCCTTCGACCTCGATGGCACGCCGCGGGGCGAGTTCCACCTGGTCCCCGACCCGGGAGCCCAGGACTGGGAGGACCTTTCCATGGGCCCCTGCGACGCCGGCTGGTGCCTGTACCTCGGCGACATCGGCGACAACCTCGAGAGCCGTCCTGGCTACACGGTCTACGTGGTGCCCGAGCCCGCGGCGCTCGACGCCGTAGAGCCGGTCGACGTCCCCTACGTGGCGTTGCCCTTCCGCTACCCCGACGGCTCGCACAACAGCGAGACGTTGCTCGTGCACCCCCAGTCCGGCGACGTCTACACGGTCCGCAAGAGCTCCAGCGCGTGGGACGTCTACAAGCTGCCCGCGCCCCACACGCCCGGCCTGGAGGCCGTGCTCGTGAAGATCGGGAAGGTCCCGGCCCCGGGCTTCCTGGCCGTCGCGACCGGAGGTGACATCCACCCGTGCGGCGACCGCGTGCTGCTCCGGAGCTACGGCCAGTTGGTCGAGCTGCGGCTCGGCCAGGCCCAGGCCTTCGACGCTATCTTCTCGAACGCCGGCGTGCCCGTACCGGTCGCCGCCGAGCCCCAGGGTGAGGCGGCGGCCTACGACGCCGACGGGCTCGGCTACCTGACGGTCAGCGAGGGCGCCGGCGCCGTCATCCATCACGTGGAGTGCGAGCCATGAACCGAGCGCGGCGTTGCTCGTCGATCCTGGTCGCGGCGTTGGCGCTGCTCGCGTGCCACGGGAGCCTCGAGGGCCCCGAAGGCGACGCGGCCCGATCCCTCAGGCGCTACCTGACCGACGGCCGCCGCGCCGACCTCGAGACGGCCGGGAGCCTGCTGCGCCAGACGCTGCCCGGGCCCGTCGTGTGGGGGCCGTCGACGGCGCCGTCGCTCTCCACCGCCGAGGAGTTCCTGCACGCCTACACGAGCTGGCTGCTCTGCCCCGTCGACGAGCGGCCGCGAGTGTTCCCCGATCGCCTGTTCGCGGCCGTGCTGGCCGAGCTGGAGGCCCAGCCGGTCGAGGTCGTGCGCTACCTGCTCCTGCACCTCTGGTTCGACGGCGCGCGCGACGGCGACATGGCGTCCCGCAAGGCGTTCGTCTACGTGCTGTTCAACTGCGCCCGGCCCGCGCGGCACGCCTGGGCGAAGCCCGACGACATCGTCGCCTTCATGGGCCTCCGGCGGGGTGACGCCGTGGTCGACGTGGGGTCGGGGCCCGGCTACTTCACGTTCCGCTTCGCGCGGGTCGTGGGACCTGCCGGGCGCGTGCTGGCGACCGAGCTGAACCCGTTCATGATCGACTTCGTCCAGCGCGAGGCGAAGGCCGAGGGGCTGACCAACGTCGAGACGGTCCTCTCGCCCCCCGACGCCATCGGCGTCCCCGACGCCAGCGTCGATCGCGCCTTCATGACCCAGATGTTCCTCGACATCGAAGGCATCTACGGACTGGAGCATCGCCGGAAGCTGTACGGCAGCGTCCTCCATGCGCTTCGTCCGGGTGGCACGTTCACGGTGTGCGAGCCCCCCAACCCTGCGTTCCCCGGCCTCACGGCCGCCCAGATGGCCGATCGGCTGGTGGCGTACGGGTTCCGCGTCGACGGCTTCCCCGCGGCCGACTCGCCCCTGAACGCCACGTACCTCTGCGCGCGCGTGGCTCGGCCCTGATTGGACCGTCGGCGCCGGGCGATTCGAGCGGCCTCACTGGGGAAGGAAGTACATCGTGGGCAGGTTGGCGGGGTGGGTCATCGCGTACATGAGCAACGTCAGGAGCGCGAGCGCGATCATCAACCCGAGCGCGACGATGCGACCGGACAGGAGGCGACGCCGACCGCCGGTCGGACCTGGTCGCGGGCTCGATTCGGGGGAGTGGGGCACCGGAACCTCCTGAGTTCGCGCGTGTCGACACGAGATAGCGTAGTCGAACCTCGGCCTCGTCGCAACGCACGAGCGACGCCCGTCGGCCCCGCGGCGGCGGGGGTTCCTGTCCCGCGCTCGCGCGTGCTATGCTTTCGGCCCTGTAGAAAGGAATCCTGACCATGCGGCTGGTGTCTCGGACGTCCCTGGCGCTGGTGTGGGCGGTCCTGGTTGGCGCGATCACCGTGCTGGCGGTCAACTTGGCGTTGCGGGTCGCCGCGACGTCGGCCGATCGCGTGCCGGGGCTGCGGATGCCCCTGGTGGTCTCGTGGAAGACCGTGCTGTTGCTCCTGCTGCTCGTCGTGGCGGTCGTGGCCTGGGGCCCTGCCGTCCGGCTCTGTGAACGGATCGGCCTGGGGCGACGCCGGATGGCGGGCGCCGCGGCGGCCGTCGCCGCGGTCGTGGTCGCGTCGTTGGGCGCGCTGGTCGGGGGGGGCGCCGTCGGCGCGTCGCCCGCCTTCGATCGCTGGGGATTCCACCACGGCGTACCGGCCGGCCAGCGGCTCGAGTTCGACCCGTACAACGGGGAGACGCCGCTGGTCGAGGTCGTCACCAACACCTCGGCGTTTCGCGACGACGAGTGGACGATCCCGGCGCCCGACGACGGCGTGCGGCGCGTCCTCGTGGTGGGCGACTCCACGGTGTTCGGGCTCAGCCTGCGACGGAAGGCCGACCTGCTCGACACGCGCCTCGAAGAGCGGCTCGCCGCGGCCGGTGTGGGGCGCTGGGACGTCTGGAACGTAGGCAAGGCACCGTCGGGGCTGTGGTACTTCTCCGAGGCTATCCGCCGGATCGCGCCCGACGCGCGGGCCAGCGATGCGATCATGTTCCTCCACTGTGCCAACGACGTGGACTTCGTCGACATCCAGGCCGCCCTGGCCGATCGCCCGTCCTGGTTTCATGTCCTGGCGGATCACGCAGGCCTGTTCTCGGACCTCTTGAGGGTCGGGCCGAGGGCGTGGCCGTTCGAGGTGCGCGGGAGCCCGGAGGCCGAACGCGTGAACCTGGCCGCCTTCGAGCGGCTCCTGGCGTCGGCGGCCCGCACGGGCCTGCGCGTCATCGTCTTCGAGGCCGATCGCCGCTGTCCGGCGCTCGACCCCTACCGCGGGCGTCCTGGAGTGGTCTTCACGGACCTGTTGCCGTCCGGGGCGGCGTGCGACGAGTCTTCGGGCGCCTGCGGCCTGTACATTGACCCGTCGTTGGGCTACGCGCGGACCGGGCACCTGACCGCGAAGGGCAGCGCGGCCGTGGCCGAGCGGCTGGCCGAGATCCTGCTGTCGGGTGCTGGCGGGAAGGGTGCGGACTAGAACGACACGAAGCTGTAGCCGACGGTGACCAGCACGCCCATGAAGTCGCTGAAGTCGCCGAAGCTCGGCGCGTACAGCTGGGCACGGAGGTCCACGTTCGCGATCTCGTAGCCGGCGCCGACCGTGGTGCCGAACTTGAACTCGCTGTTGCTGGCCGTCACGCCCGCGAACGAGGCCTCGGCGGTCAGGCGCGTCATGCCGACCTCGAGGGCGCCGTACAGGCCGCCGTTGCTCCAGTCGCCCAGGAAGAAGTACTTCGCGCCGAGCAGGATCGGCAGCTCGGCGGTCTTCATGTCGTTCTTCTTCAGGTGGAACAGGTAGCCGGCGCGGAAGGTCGCGGTCAGCTCCTTCATGAAGCCATACTCGAAGCGGGCCAGGCCGCCGAAGCCCATGCCCGACACGTCGCCCCAGTTGCCCACCGGCAGGATGAACGCGCCGTCGACGCCGACGCGCATCGAGGGCTCGGCCATCGCGGGGACGGAGAACGTGCAGAGAGCCAGCAGAATCACGAGAGAGAGCCGCTTCATCGTCAGATCCTTTCCTTCGAGTCCAGGTCTGCTGCGCAGGGGCCTCTCCCCCGCGCCGTCGTCGCGGCAACCGCAAGGGGCGTGCCAGAATGCGGCGGGACGCGTCGCCGACGCCCATCCTCGCGCGGCGCGAACGGAATCGTGCGAACGTGCGCGGCCGTCGCGGCGGGACGCCCGGCTCGAAGCGTGCACGGGCGCACGGGCCGGGCGGCGGTGTGTGCGATTTCGCGCGCGGGCCTACCAGCCGGCCCACGCCCGCACGTCGTTCAACAGCTTGACCGGCTCGGCCATGGGCACCGAGTGGCCGCTCGCCGCGTAGGGTACGAACCGCATCGTCCGCGTGGTGCCCGCTTCGAGGCCGGGAAAGGCACCCTGCGCGTAGGTCACCGTCAGGGCGTCCGACCCCTGGGACACGCTCTGCACGTCGGCCCTGCGCCCGAGGGTGATCGGCACGGCCGGCGAGTAGCAGATCAGGTCGAAGCCGGCCGCCGTGAGGAAGGTGTCGGCGTACAGCAAGACTTCGAGGAACAACCCTCCCACCGTGTCCGTGTGGTACGAGAACGGCGACGCCTCGAAGAGCGCCCATACCGACAGGTTCATGGCCGCGTAGTAGGCGTCGTCCTTGGCCAGTGCCCCGAAGACGGCGCGGAACCCGGCCTCCAGGTCGAACGGCCCCGTCGTCGCCACCTGCCTGCGCGGCAGGCGCCACAGGACGGCGGGGAGACCGGCCGCGCCCGGCATGGCCAGCGCGCCCTTGTACGCGTCGATGCGCTGGCTGGCGTACATCTCCGCGATCGTGCGGGGGTCCTGGTCCAGGAACTCCTGGTAGTGGAGGGGCGACAGCAGCACCGGCAGCATCTCGTCCTCGCGCTCGGTGCTCCAGGTGCTGGGCTCGTCGTATTTGTACAGGTCACGCCCGGCGCGCTCGGTGACGTAGGCGAACGCGTTGTACTCCGGGTTGCACGCGGGGCTCGCCTGGGCCTTGCACGGCGTGAACGGCTCGCCCGTCTCGGCGGCCAGTTGGTAGGGCGGCGAGCCTTCCTCCTCGAACAGCTCGCCCATCACCTCGTCCTGCCGATCGCCCAGAAAGTAGGGTTGGATCAACACCTGCCGTCCGAACTGCCGGGCCACCACCTCGGGAGGGAGGGCCGCCCCCGCCCGGTCGCCCAGCACCGCCGCGAAGTGTCCGCGGATCTCGTCGACCAGGGCGGGGTCGCGGTACACGTCGCCCGCCTCGCCGTAGCGGTCGTGGAACAGGAGCAGGTGCAGCATGAGCGTCGCCCGCGTCCCGCCGTAGCTCTCGCCGACCAGCACCACCGGGTTCCCCCGCAGCGCCGGGCGCTCGGCCAGCACGCGCAGCACCACGCGCACGAAGTCGGCCGCGTCGAAGATGGGGTTGAAGTTGCGCACGGTCATCCCGGACATGCGCTTCCCGATGCTGTACGAGAACCCGGTGTTGCGCGCGTCGACGTAGAGCAGGTTGGCGACCTCGCTCCAGTCCGCAGGGCTCGGCCCGACCGGGGTTCCGCCGTTCATCTCGGGATCCAGGCTCTTCTCGCCCGTGTTGAACGCCAGCAGGAAGTCCGTCGCCGACCCGGGCCCGCCGTTGAAGAACACCGCCAGGGGCTTCGTCTCGGGGCGGTCGGAGGATGGCTGGAACGAGACGTACACCCGCGCTTCGTCCGACGTGTAGGCCGTGAACCCGCTCTTGGTCTTCACCTGGTACGTGACCGGCTCGAGCACCACGAACCCGGACTCCTTCGGAAGGGGCGCCAGGTCGGGGTCCTGCGTCGCTTCCTCTCCGGCGGCCTCGCCAGCGTCTCCGTCGTCCCACGCCTCCGGCCGCCCGTCAGCGTCGGTCGAGTCGGCGGCCTCGCCGCAGGCCACCAGGCCGGCCAGCAGGGCCAGCAACGCACAGGTGCCGGTCGTCGTCCTCATGCCCCGATCCCCCCGCCCGCTCCGTCGCGCGGCCTACGGCGGATCATCCACTCCGGGATCGATTGGGCAAGCGGATAGCGGCCGGGTTCCTGGCGAAAGGCGCCGGTTCGGGCCGATTGATCACGCGGGCGCGACACTTATCTTAGGAGAGCGTCCACTTCGCAGGGTGGCTTCCATGGGAACGATCCGGACCATCCTCTATCCTCTCGAGTTCTCCGACGAGGGTCGGGCGGGCCTCCGAGGCGCGGCGGAGCTCGCCGCCCAGTACGGCGCGACGCTCGTGGTCGGTCACGTCTCCCGGCGACCCCTGCTGTGGGGCGGGGCCGAGGCGGCCGTCGAGTTCCAGCCATCGCCCGACTGGGAGCCCAACGTCGAGGAGATCGAGAAGCGCATCCAGGAGCTGGTCGACGCCGAGGTGCCCCCGGCGGTCCCGGTGCGCTGGCGCGTGGCCAGCGGGCCGGTGTCTCGGACCCTGGCCGAGCTGGCCGAGGCCGAGGACGCCGACCTGATCGTGGTGCCGACCCACGCGCACCGGAGCTGGCGCGAGGCGTTGGCGGGCATCAGCCCCGAGAAGGTCGTGCACTACGCGTCGCGGCCGGTGCACACGCTGCTGGTCGCAGAGCCCTGACGGATCGGGCCGGAGGCTCGGGCGGTCGGGTCAGCGGGTCGTCGCGGCCAGGCAGAGGAGCAGGTGCGCGCAAGGATCGGTGGCGGGCAGGCGCGAGCCGTCCGCGAGGCGGCGCCAGCCGAGGCGGAAGAGCTTGTCGGCGGGCTCTTCCTCGAGGCAGCCGACCGCATCGCGGGGGTCGCCCTGCGCGTCCTCCCCGCGCGTCCGCAGGTAGTCGAGCCCCAGCGCCGCGATCGCCACCGCCGCCTCGGCCGCCTGCCCGGGGCGCAGGGCCTCGCCGTCGATCGACGTGCCGGCCAGCAGGACGTTGGCCGCGAACGCCAGCTCCCGCGTCCGCGCCGCCCACGTCGCGGGGTTCCGGTCGGCCAGTCGCCGAAGCGCCTCGCGCAGGCGCGTCGTCGGCGAATCGGACGCCGGGGCCTCGGGCGCGAGCTCGCCCCGCGCGTCGGCCGCCGCGAGGGCCCTCGTGCGATCGAGCGGCTCCTCCTCGAACACGCCGGCTTCGACCAGCAGCCTCGTGAGCCGGGTCTCGGGTGTCGACGGTCCGGTCTCGCCGGGGCCCCGGTCTCGCGCGGTCCCGCGCGGCGCGCGCTCGAGATCGCGGAAGTAGCCCGCCGCGATCGCGTCCCGCGCAGACGACGCCACCGCCGCGGCCGCCCCCGTGCCCCGTGCCAGGCGCAGGAAGGCCCGCGCGGCCGCCGGCGCGACGTAGCCGGCCCGGGCTCGACGCTCCTCTCGCGCCGCCGCGGCGTCCTCCTCCAGCATCTCCTCGCCGGTCAGCACGTCGAAGAGCCCGCCCGCGTCGTCGATCACGTCTCCGGACGCCGCGTGGCAGCGATTCAGCACGCGCCGCAGCAGGTCGTTGTGACGATCGGCCAGCGCCAGCAGGACCGCGAGCGTGGCGTCCCACCCATTCGCGCGGCGCGAGACCAGCAGGTACTCGTCCAGCTCGGCGTGCAGGCTGCTCTCGAGCGCCTTGTCGACCAGGGCCTGTGCGCTCCGGTCGTCCTCGCCGAAGACCATCTCCTGCAAGAGCTCGGCCTCGTCCAGCACCAGCACCTGCTCCGAGAGCGCGTAGACCAGCAGGTCCTCGGGCATCTCGGCCAGCTTGTCGGCCGCGGTGGCGTCGCCCAGCTCCTCGAGCACCTCGAGCCAGGTGGCGAAGCGGTCCGGGTCGAAGGCCTCGTCGCGCCCCGGCGCCACGGCCTGCCACAGGTCGGCGTCCAGCACGGCCGAGAGCTGTTCGGGGGTGGCCAGCGCCAGCAGCTCGGGTGCGTCCTCGAGCCCCACGTGACGCACCAGGCGATCGAAGACGACCGGCTCGAGCCGGCGCACCGCCACGGGCAGGTCGGGCTCGTCGAGCAGGCGCGCCACCAGTCGCCGCGTGGGCGGGCGCACCAGGGCCGACATGGCCGCAGGACGGGGAGGTGTCATGGGAGCTCGCCTACCGCGGCTGGCGCCGCCAATGGGACCACGAGACCAGCGAGCCGAGGACCAGCGCCGTGCCCACGGCGACGTAGACGAGGCCCAGGTAGAAGCGCGGGACGTGCGCGTGGCGCAGGTAAGCGCCCAGGGCCATCATGCCCGCCGCCATCAGCCACATGCCCACCGAGAAGGCCGCCCCGATGAAGCGGTGGTCGGTGGAGCCCTCGATGCGGCGCGCGTTGGCCTCGGCGGAGCGCGACAGCACGTAGCGCCCCTTGGCCCAGCCCACGGCCAGCGCGGCCAGGCGGGCCGGCCAGGCCCAGCGCACGTGGGTCAGCAGCACCCAGTGGACGCCGGTGATGAACAGGCCCGAGCCCACGCCGGTCCACACCAGCGCGGCCAGCAACAGGCGCGTCCGGCGCGACGCGTGGGACGACAATCCGCGCAGCAGGTCCATCCAGGACTCCACCTCCGGGGCGGCGTCGAGACCCCCCGGTCCGGGTTCGTAGGATCCATGGAACGAGCCGGCCGGCAAGCGAAACCGTGGCAACGGGCTCCGTCGCGCGCGGTCGAGCGTGTTGACTTTGTCCGAGCCCGAGGGCGGGCGAGGATGAATCGTCACCAGGTGCCACGTTGGTGGTACGATGAAGTCCTCGGAGCTCAGACGGCGAGGCCACCGTATGCGGACGTGTTCCACCTGCAACTCCACGGTCGGCGATGGTCTCCTGCAGTGCCCCAGCTGTGCGACGCCGCTGGCAGAAGCCCCCGCGGCCGAGCGCTTCGTGCCGGTCTTCCACACCGGCTCGGTCGTCGAAGCCGAGACCGTGCGGGCGGTCTTCGAGGACCGCGGGCTTCCGTGCCGGCAGGGCCAGGCCCCCTACAGCATCGTGCCCGACACGAACCCCATCACCATCGAGGTCGCGTCCAGCCGGGTCGCCGAGGCCACGGCCCTCATCGCCGAGATCGAGCAGGCGCCCGCGCCCGAGATCGACGAGGAGTCGGGCGCGTTCCGGGAGATTCAGGCCAACCCGTCCGACGTGGTTCCGCGCGGCGACGCGACGCCCGACGACGCCACGCCCGGTGCGCACCGCGACGGCGCCACTCCCGCCGCTCGCGTGCTCGACCTGGCGCGCCTCGCGGCTGGGCTCTACACCCTGGCGCTCGGGGTGGTCAGCCTGTCGAGCGGATCGGGGCTCGCCGGCGCGCCCGCCGTCGCGAACGCCTGGGTGCTCCTCGGGACCGGAGGCCTGCTCGTCGCGGCCGGGGCCGCGGTGGCAGCCGGCGCGCGCTGGGCGGTCGTGGCGGCGCTCGTGTTCTACCTCTGCGACGTGGTCCTGCAGCTGCTGCCCCTGGGAATCGCCAGTCCCCTCGACCTCGCCGGCCGCGCGCGCACGCCGCTCGAGCTGGCCCTCAGCGTGGCGGCGGGCGTGATCCTGGCCGCGTCGCTCGCCTGGCTGCCCAAGCGCCGATGACCTGGGCCGTGTCCCAGGGTCGGACCATCCCGGACCGCGCGATCGGTCCGGCTTCGTAGGCTTCACGTCGTCGCCCCGTTGAATCTCCAAGCGAACGTCGCGTGGTACGCCACGTGCTCTTCACCCCCTCCGCCGATGGGCTGGTTGCCCTTGGGCTTGCGCTAGAGAACATTGTTCCCTAGGATGGATCGTGACCACGCTGATTCGAGGCGCGAACTGGAAGCTCGTGGTGCAAGGGCGGGAGCACGGCGTACCTCACGTCCACCTCTGGTGGCCGGGTGGGCGGGCGGTGTTGGCCATCCGGACCCTGGACCTGCTGGAAGGTAAGCCCCCGTCGTCGCTGCTGGTCGCAGCCAGGGCCTGGATGCGAGAGCATCGCGAGGCCGTGTCGGCCGAGTGGCATCGGCTGAATCCGAGGTGAGCCATGGTGAGCGTTCTGTCCGTTACGGCTGAGACCCCCGCGACGCTGCTCGTCGCGCTATCGGACGGGAGGACCCTGTCCGTCGACGTCGCTGCGTACCAGACGGCGCCCGGCCACGAGGCCCTCGCAGAGCCGGCCGCCCTGGCCGCGGTCGAGGTCGACGAGTGGGGCCACGGGGTGCACTGGCCGTCCCTGGACCTCGGCGTCGACGTGGACACGCTCGTGAGGCTCCACAAGGAGCAGAACGGGCAAGCCTTCCCGGTGGAGGCCTTCAACGCCTGGATGAGCCGCAACCACTTGTCGCTGACCGCCGCGGCCCAGGCGCTGGGCCTGACCCGTCGGGCCATCGTCTACTACCACGGCGGCCACCACGCCATCCCCAAGGTGGTAGGGCTGGCCTGCGCGGGCTGGGAGGCCCTGCAGCGAGGGACGGCTGCCTGAAGGCCGGAGGCAGGTCGTTTCAGCGACTCGCAAAGACCTACCGCAGCAGCGGCGCCCCGCCGTCATGCCGCGTCAACGAGCACTTCGACGTCCCGCCGCACGTTGTCGCGGACCATGCGTCCATGCGGGCGGAACGCGTCGATCGGTGGAGTCACCGTGATGAGCACTCGGCAAGGATCGAAGGCGCGTCCTCAGGTCCGAAGAAGCTTGGACCGTCCCTGTTGTCCCCCCCTGGCGCTTCGGTCAAGCGATGGCGACGATCTCGGCGAACGCCTGGGCTGGAGGGACGACGAGCCCGTCTTCGCGTAACCCGTCCAGGTGCATGCGGATGGCCTCGATCATGTTGGCCTCGACCTCGTCGCGGGTGACGCCGGTGGCGACACATCCCGGAAGATCGGGCGCATAGGCCGAGTAGTTCGCGCCGGCCTTCTCGACGACGATCAGGTATCGGCTCATCTTAGCGATCCTCCTTCAGCCCTGCCTGCTTCAAGATGCTGTTGACCGTACCCGGCGCAAGGTCGTGCCCTGGTGCACCCGCGACCGTCACTCTCCCGGGCTTCGTCGGGTGCTTGTACTGGCGGTGACTGCCCTTCATCGTGACGACGAACCACCCGTCGGCTTCCAGCCTCCGCAGGATGTCGCGAACCTTGACGACCGGCACGGGCCTGCGCTCGCATTCGTTCAACGGACACAGGCTAGCCGCGAACCGCGGGAATCGCAACCAGCGCTGTCGATCGAGAAGGTCGGGCCGGGAGGGTCGACGCGAAAGGCGCGCATGCGTCCATGCGGGCGGCACACGCTTTCGTTATCGACCGCGTGGCGCCGGAGCACGGTCTCTCGCCGCCCCTGACGCTAGCGTGCATTCCCCTTCGCCTGCCGGGTAACTACATTCGATGAATCCATCGGACTCGGAACAGAACGACGCGCCAGGGCAAACTTTTCCGCAGTCACAAATCTGGCCTTCCTCTTTACTCAAGTCGCATGCACTGGCAACCTCTTCCGCCGCGACGCACCCAATCCCCACGCACCTAGAATCCTCCAACCGAGTATTCAATCTACAGTACTCATTATTCGTACACGACCATTCCGCCATCCCGATCAGCCAGCACTTTCTTTCGATGGGCTGATTCGCGCCGTCGCAAGATAATAAGGTGGCTAAAATAAACACCGACGCCCATATTGAGTATATATTCTGGCGTAAGGTATAGTTAAGCATGTGCGAATGCCGGCATAATGGGCGGCGTAATAGATTTGGCTAGATCTCCAACCCCC
>Ga0172370_10000989_pt1 | contig 44469 bp, 19 predicted proteins | sample LakKiv5m_FD_114538 | JGI IMG/M metagenome (GOLD analysis project Ga0172370, IMG submission 114538) | Freshwater microbial communities from Kabuno Bay, South-Kivu, Congo - kab_022012_11.5m | ecosystem: Environmental > Aquatic > Freshwater > Lake | place: Democratic Republic of the Congo...
ACTGTCAGCCAATACAAGTAGTTTGGGGACATTATCTCATGTATCAGTTTCGGTGGTAAAACATGGTACATGTAATGAAGTTGTCAGATTACTTTCCGAAACAGGTAATTTTAAATTGAACAATCTGCCCGAAAACCTTTTATGGCTTCCCGAAATCCGGGATGTGAGCATCAGTGGTGTGATCAGGGATAAAAAAACCGGCCTTCCTGAAGCGAATGCCAGAGTTTACCTCTCGGTTCTGGGGAAAGACCCTCAATTTCATATCAACAACTCAGGGAAAAACGGGGAATTTATTTTTTCACTAAATCATACAACCAATCTTAATGAGATTTTTGTTTGTTCTGACCCCGATCCCGACAAGGATCTGGAATTATTGATCAACAACGATTTTTCGAATAATTACCCTGCCATCGGTGATAATGGTTTTTTCATCGACACCTCCTATAAAAAACTAATCGGGGAAATGTACATCAATTACCAGACTTCTAAAGTATTTAACATCCCGGATAGCATTCCTGTACCAAATTTAAATACCATCAACCCGATGTTATTCGGGAAGCCTGATATTTCGATTACGCTCAACGATTTTATTGATATGCCAACCCTTGAGGATGTTTTTAAGGAACTTGTACCTTCGGTATCCATTAAAAAGAAGAAAGGGAAATCCTATTTACAGATGCTCAATGCCGAAACCAACCGGATGAATAATTGCAAATATGTTTTCATCGACAATATCCTGTTGTTTGATGTTGATGCTTTGCTCCAGGTACCTCCATCCAAAATTGGCCGGATTGATGTGATTAACCGGACAACCTATCTGGGCGATTTTAGCCTTGAGGGCATGATTTTGATCAGGACCAATACGGATAATTTTGCAGGCATTACGTTTCCACAGGAGTCGTCATTTCTCGAATATCAGTGTATTTCGCCGGTTTCTGATTTTTCATCACCCGTATATCGCAGTGAAGCTGAAAAAGTTGACCGTAAGCCTGATTTCAGGACACTACTTTACTGGAACCCTGACCTGACGCTTCAAAATGGGAAGGCCGGAATTTCATTTTATGCTTCCGATTATTGTGCTGACTATGATGTGAATGTCAGAGGGATCACTGCCGAAGGGAGATCATGTTTTGGGAAAAGCACTTTGAAGGTAAGGCCTGTAAGAAAGTAAAATGTGGAGTTTTTTTAGCAGTTAAATGTCGAATGGAATTAAAATTTACTCTTCATAGAAATGCCGTGCTATTCATGGTTTAATGTTGGAAACAGGCACATGTTTCTGATTCCCTCGGATTAAGTCATCCTTGAAAATGGCAGGATTTAATAATTTTACATCTATGTCCTTATCCATGGTCCGCTTAAACGCAGGTCAAATTAATTCTTGTTAAATAATTTTTTGATGGGGTTTGCTTATATAAGCTTACTTTTTATTGATTATTGTAATTCCTTGTTATAAAATGGAATTAATTTTCGTAAGATTAAAATAACTAGGCAATTAGACTACTGAAAATGTACACACTCCTTGTAATGGTAAAGAGAGTTTTTTCTTTCCTTATGAATTCCTATTAAAATATTAACATACAGTTAATTATTATGTAAAAATCTTAACCTTTCATTAACATGATTTTAATTTTTTCCTTAATGAATAAGACGTACTTTGTAGCAGTTAATTATAAATATCTGTCTATATGGAAAAGATTTACATTTCGCGGGAAATCACTACTAAGGAATCCAAAGCTACATCAATATATCTTAAAGAAATTGCAAGATACTCGCTAATAACAGCTGACGAAGAAGTTGATTTGATTAGAAAAATTAAGATGGGTGATGGTGATGCACGTTCATTACTAATTTTTGCTAATTTACGTTTCGTGGTATCGATAGCAAAAAAGTATCAAAACCGGGGTTTTTGCCTCAGCGACCTAATTAGTGAAGGAAATTTTGGATTGATTGAGGCATCAAAAAAATTTGATGAAACCAGGGGATTCAGGTTTATCACTTATGCCGTTTATTGGATTAGACAATCAATTTTACGCTCAATTACCGAAAAATCTAAAATTATAAAGGTTCCTGCTAATAAGATTTCATTAAATATAAAAATCAAGAAAGCTAATGCCTTGTTTGAACAGAAACATCACCGCTCGCCTTCAATAAATGAAACTGCCTGTCAAATTCGGAAAGATGAATATGAGGTTGCCGATGCTATTCTCAGCAATAGTGAAAATTTATCGATTGAAACTCCAATATATCCTGGGAGCGAAACCAACCTGATAGATGTACTTGAAGATGCCAATTCAATTTATCCTGACCAGGAACTGATGTATGAATCACTTAAATTTGACATCAAACGTGCGCTCAAATATTTACCAAAAAGAGAGTCTCGGGTGCTTGAGCTATATTTCGGATTGAACGGTAACCAAGAACATTCGATTTATGCGATAAGTCAGAAATGCAAAATTTCTGAAGAAAGAGCCCGTCAACATAAGGAGATGGGATTGAAAAAGCTCAGAGCTAAACCCCACTCACAAAATCTCGTGAAGTACTTAAAATAAAGAATCCGGTAATTCACTTACTAAAAATGGCCATCCGGAAATTTCCAGGATGGCCATTTTTATATATTACTGTGGCTGTTCACCAACCAGCATTGCTTATTAATTACAAAATTTTCTGATAATCATCAACTGTCCATTAAGCGATAAGCGTGCAATAAAAACGCCTTTTATACGGCTGATGTCAACAAATTGTTCGTTAACCAGATCGGGTATTTCTGATAAAAGTTTTCTCCCCATCATATCAAAAATTTCGAGATGGGCATTTTGCAATTCCTGACAATTGGCTGTAATGATTAATTTGGTTCCGGAATGTTGCATCCTTATACAGGAACTTGTTTGTATTTCTTCAATACCAACAGGTGAAAAGAATAAATTAAAACGATAAGGATTGTCAATTGGATCGGCATTAAATGAATAAGTGAAATCCGTAACGTTAACTCTCATATCTATTTCATCGCCGGGATATGCAACACCCATACCAAGATCTTGTATTACAATGGGGATATTCTCATCAAAGGAATTTACATTTTTCAGTCGAAGGTAATAAGTACCCGCATCTGCAGGAATAAAACCCAAAGCTACCGAAGGAAAATTTCCATCTAAAGAAGGTCTTACATCAATGGCCATTTTTTCTGAGTTTTCGTCATCAAGTATCGAATATGCCATTGTTGAACCGTCAAGGCCTGGTAATTTATATGCATCATATTCCGCATCAAATCCCATGGTGGCGTCGGCAATTAATTGATAAAAAACCGCATCCTCAACAACCCCCGGATTTCCGCCTTCCAATTTTCCAAATTCTATCGTCAGGCTATTTTCAGTTAAACGCATTTCTTTGTAAAACGGTTGGTTGGAGTGAATGCGCGAATTATTTGGTATTGTAATCTGCGGATTGTTCCCGGTTGCTTTTACGATAAATCCTTGCATGGCGGGTATAATACCATTATTAATGTCACCTAAATAGCCATTCCAAACGCGGTATCTTGTTTTGTCCCATACATAAATGGCTTTTCCGACATTTTGCAATTGCCAATCACCAGCCAGCCATTCCACGGCAGATGGATATGGGTTACAAACCAGATTAATCCCTTCTGTTTGAATGCTCCCAGAATTTGAATTTGATAGACTGACAATAATATTGTCCTGACAAAGTGAATTTCCATCAAATACAACAGAAGTACTTTGCGGTATTTCAACTTTATATCCCCGTCCGGTTTCCATTACCGTTCCTGCGGCAAGCGAGGTGAAAGAAGCAGATGCTTCGTTCCAGGTGCTGACTGGTGATGAACCAAAAACATTAATGTTAGAATTGTTTATTGGTGCACCCATAAGATGTATCCCATCGGCTAAGTATTGCTCTATCTGGTAATTACCTGTTCCAAATGCACGACCATTAATGATTAACGACCCACTTCCGGTTGATGAAGAAATCAAATGTAACAATCCGTTATTCAACAACGTATCAACCACCGTTAAAGCATTAGCAGGAAAAATATTTACAATAGCATTTGACATAATTTCCAATTTGCGGGCAGCACCCAGAGCATTTTGCAAGTTTACAGTTCCTGATTGTATTATTGCCACCGACTCAAGTGTAGGTATTCCGGCAGACCAGTTTTGAACTGTATTCCAAGTGCCGTCGCCATTCCAGTTGGTTGTGTTTTGGTTTATTTCCTGAACTACATTTCCGTTAAAATAATCCACCATTAATGTGATGAAGTTGAAGCTGGGATCTAAATGAACAAAAAGGCTGGTTGCTTCGTCAAAGTCAAGTATGCTTTGGCCACCGTTATAAGTGAATTTGAGAACAAAAAGCATAGTTTCTCCTGGAACCGAAATATTGTTAACAAAACTGGGTTCTGCCCAGTTGCAAGCAAACCGATCCAACGAAGGATTTGGTGCGGAAAAAAACCATTCCTGTTCTGGCATCAGTGCATTTACATTGGTTACACTATCGAAAGTTAAAACAGAATTGTCAAAATCAAGATAAAATTCAATTGCCACAAGGCTCGTTGTGTCGGTATCGAAGCCAGTGATAAAAACAGGCACACTGATTTGCGAACCAGCAACGGCTACAATGTTTGCAGGAAGAATTTCAATTTTCTTTTGTCCTACCAAAAGCATTGTACAATTAAAAGCAAAAAAAAGTAAAAGAATCCGTTTCATATTTTTATTTAAATTTATGTAAAGATTGATTAATCAATAAAAATTTTCCTTGAAATCCTGGTTTGCTTGTTTACTAAGGAAACAATAAAAAAACCATGCTTTTCGATAGAGATGTAATGAGTACCGGTTCCAGATACAACACAATTTTTTATTTCACGGCCTATTAAATCTGTAATCCTTATTGTGCCTTCAATATTCGAAATTACCACCTTATTCCCATCAATCGACGAAATATATTTAGCTGAATTATCGGCTTGGTTAATATTTACGGTAACTTGCACCAAACCATTTGTGTATTCAACAGGTAACGAGACATAGTTGAGTCCATCAATGTGAATAAAAAGGCTTGCAGCCGAATCAAAAGTAAGCGTAGATTCTCCGGCCAGGCATAAAAATTTCAAATCGAATAATGTTGTACCATCCTGAATACCTACATTTTGTAGCATTGGTTGTGCCCAGTTGCACGAAAACCGGTCAAGAGTAGGGCCAGGTGACGAAAAAAACCACTCATTCTCAGGTAGAAGTTCCGAAAAGTTTTCAACACCGGTATATGATAAAACTTCATGATTAAAATCAATATAAAACTCAATAGCACCTAATGAAGTTGTTTCTGAGTCAAACCCTGTAATTACAACCGATACAGTAATCAGATCACCAACAGAGGCGGCGGTTGTTCCCGGAACGATTTCGACTTTTTGAGCTTTCGCATTAAAAACGAACAGCATAACAGTTAAGACTAAAGCCAGTTTTTTCATTTGTATTTGTTATAAATTAATTAATTTTTATTTGATATAAATCTTGCCGGAAAACAATCGCTTGTCATTATCAATCACGCTGATCACATAAATTCCCTGCTGCTGTATATCCATTTCATTATCTTCAGGGGTTAAATTCTTGCTTTTGACCAATTGGCCTGCTAAATTAAATACACGGGCAATTCCGCTAATATTTTTGATAATGAGTTTGCGATTAACTACACTAACATTTATTTTTTCAGCAGAAACTGATTCAACAGCGTCAGGCAGAACAATAACATAGCCATCACTATAACCAACAGGTACTTCAATCAGGTTAAATTCCTGATCGATGTGGACAAAAACATTGGCAGTTGCATCAAACGTCAGCGGTGTTTCATTAGCTATACAAAGAAACTGTAACTCAAAAATTGTTGTACTGTCGGGAATGGATAAATTTTGTAGGGTTGGCTCTACCCAATTGCAGGCAAAACGGTTCGAATCGGGTTGAACAACATTGTATATCCATTGGGTTAAAGGCATTAATGGGTTAAAGTTGGTAATACCCTGATAACTAACTGCATATTTGTCGAAATCTATATAAAATTCTGCAGCCATTATGCTGTTGGTATCGCCATTCAAGCCAAATAGAACTACCGGTACATTGATAATATTTCCGGAAATTCCCGAAATCGTATCAGGAATGATCTTTGCGTAACAGGTTATTGGAGGTGTCAAAACGATAATTTGCACCATTGCATTGCTGAAAATTGCTGTCAGTTGAATAGTTCCACCGTTTTGCTTGTGATTGAAAACCGATGAAAGGGAGTCGAATTCCAAAGGACTGATACCCAACTGCTGACCTTTGAACACCAATTCGAAAAGTGGTGTACCATCGGGAATTGGCAAATTATTTCCTGTCGGGTTTTCCCATACACACAATAAGCGGCTATCATCCGGTTGGTACGTTATACTCCATTGGTCCTGTGGAAGCAAGGAACCGAAGGCTGTTGCCTGCTCAAAATCTATTACCTGATTATTAAAACCAATAGCCAGTTCTAAACCGGAAAGCGAAGCCTCCGCTGATCCAAATCCTGAAATGAATACCGGAACATGAAAAGATGAATCGGGGTACGAAATAAAATAATCGGGTTCAATTGCAACCAGACCTGGCGGTGGCAGTGGTATTTCCTCGACAATAACAGTCGCATCACTAAAATTAGCAGTTATTTCCTGGTTGGTACCATTAATTTTATGAATAATTACACTGGAAACAGAATCGAAGTGCATTGCACTTGTACCAATGGCAGTTGTTTTAAACACAAATTCAAAAATAGTTGTGTTGTCAGGTATGGCAATGTTTTGAGAATTGGAATTGTCCCAGGCACACACCATTCTGCTTTGCTCCTGATCATAGGTGATATTCCATTCATTGCCCGGCATAATTCCGGCAAAATTTGAAGTTGTTTGATACTCGACCATCTGATTATCAAATTCCATGACCAATTCCAGATTGGAAAGCGAACTGTTTTCAGCCCCAAAGCCTGATAAAACAATTGGAACATTGATAAGTAAATCTGGATTTGTATTAAACGTATCCGGCACAATGGCAATTAAACCAGGAGGAGGAAGTGGGATTTCGATAACTTCAACAATTGAATTGCCGAAATTTGCTGTTAGCGAAACTGTATTTCCCACCAACTGATGATGGAATAAACATGAAACCGAATCGAACTGCAACAGGCTGCTTCCAAGAGCTGCAGCCTTGAATACCAGTTCGAAAAGGACCGTATTGTTGTTAATTAAGACGTTATTTAGCAGAGGTTCTTCCCAGGTACACACCATCCTACTTTCGGCCTCGTTGTAAGTAATGTTCCACTGTTCCTCGGGTAAGATATTGCTGAAACCGGTTGCAGTTTGATAATTCAAAATATTCTGATTAAAATCAAGAACCAATTGCATATCGGACAAGGATGAATTTTCCTGATTAAAACCCGAGATTCTGATGGGAACATAAACTAATGTATCGGGATTCACCACAAAGCTATCCGGTACAATTTCAACCAAACCAGGTAAAGGAACCGTCCAGTCATAAATTTGTATCTGGGCATTGTTGTAGTTTGCATTAAATGGAATAACGTAACCCATGAATTGGTGAAGGTACTGGCAGGATGTTTCATCGAAGCTAAGGGTCGTGTTGCCAGGAACTAATGCTTTAAGTGAGATTTCGAAGAGTTTGGAATTGTCGGGGATGTTGAGATTTTGAATGGAAGGTTGATTCCAAACGCAGTCTAAATGGTTTAAAACCTGGTCGTAGGTGATGGTCCATTCATTGGAAGGTAAAAGTTCATTAAAGGCTGATACCATCTGGTAGTCAAGTTTCTCACTATCAAAATCAACGACTATTTCAAGATTGGAAATAGAGGAATTTTCGGAATTGAAACCTGAAATATATACAGGGACGCTTATCATTGAATCGGCATAAACGACATAAAGATCAGGATTAAACTCGACTTGTCCCGGGGGTGGATTGGGTATATCGAATATTTCAACGGTACTATTTTGATAATTCGCGGTTAATGGTTTTGGTATTCCATTATGATTGTGACTATAGCTGCACGCAATCGAATCGAAAGTAATTGGTGTTTGGCCTGCCGCTTGCCCTTTAAAATCAAGATCAAACAATTTTGTTCCATTGGGAATCTGCATATTCTCCATTAAAGGATCTGTCCAGGAACACACCAACTTGTTTTGTGCAGTTTCGTAGCTTATTGTCCATTCTCCGGCAGGAAGGAGGTTGCTGAAGTTTGAGGCATTTTCAAAATTGATCAGGCTGTTGTTAAAATCAAGGTATAAGTTTAGATTCGTCAGGGATGAATTTGCAAGTCCAAATCCTGAAATAAAAACTGGCACATTAAAAACGGTGTCCGGAAAAGAAATGAAACTTTCTGGAATGATCTCTACTAATCCTGGTGGAGGTTGAGTAAACCCAGTATAATGGATGGCACCATCAACGAAGACAATGCTCGAGTCTGGTATTTGCTGGAAGTTGGCATCTACAAGTACACACTCTGTTTCCGAAATGTCGAGTATTGTATTTGTTGCTTTTTTATAATAAAACACCAGGTCGAATAATTTTGTGTTGTCGGGTATATTGATTGGTAGAAGTTGGGGATGAACCCAGTTGCTGCCGAATTTAATACCGTTCGACCCATAAATCCATTGGGTTGCAGGAGTACCCGAATAAAAATTAATTGCGTTAATATAATTCACCTGGCTACTATCGTAATAAACATAAAACTCCATTGCAATAACAGGCATCCCACCAGTGGTGCCATCCAGCCCTGATACATAAAACGGTACCTGGACCTGAACAAGCGTATCCTGGCTTTCAACGGTAGGAATGCTAACCGTAATGTTCTGGGATTGTAGCGCCGAAGCCCAGAACAGGACATAAATGATGAAGATTATCTTTTTCATGAGCAAATACTTTAATAAATGAAACAACTATTCCAAAGAGATTGGCCGCCATAAAGCGACCTCACTCTTTTGGAATAGTAACATTGTAATGTTGTGATAATTTACCTTATCTTATATAATATTAATCTTGTGATTTTGACTCTATTTTTTGGATTACCGAAAAGGAATTGACTACGAACCGTTCCTTTGTTGAAGCTGCTTTTCCCTGGCAGGTTATATTCAATCTGATGGTCACCCCGGTTGAAGGCCTGTATCTTTTAATAATTATTTCTTCTTCATTGTTGAAACCATCCTTGATTATAGTCGTTGGATCATCACCAAAAAGTACCAGAGCATTGTTCATTTTTGGGTTTAGATTTTCAGTCACTCCGCAACAGATGCCATTTTCAGTAAATCCACCAATCACATCGCCTGGCTGAATTACAGAACTCGTGGTGTCTGTGATAAACATAAAATATTGTTTTGGAGTTTCTGCTGCCACAGCCCATGGTGTTTTTATTATTGTTTGATTTATCGAGATGTTATTGGATTTTCTTTCAAAACAATCGGGGAAAGAAACCGAACATGGCCCGGTAACCTTTACCAGATAAGCTTTTCCACGCTTTAACACAGGAAGACTATTGATTCCAAAAATAGGAGCGTACAGATGTGTTCCGGCTATTTCGAATGCAATGATCAGTTGTCCATTAGCAACCAAATCTGCGAAAAGTCCTACGGTTGCAACATCACAATCACTTATAACGGGAAGGTAATTCCAGCCGGTTGAAAACTGAATGGTATCATTCTGATCATTAAATCCATAAAGATCCAATTGAGTTGGTTGCAATACTTTAATGGTGTACCCATCATGCGTTTTCCAGTTTCCAATGGTATTTATTTGGTAAGCAGGCCAGTAAAACCTGCTGAAATGCTGCATTATTACCAGGTTACTGGCCGCTGTTTCCAGCTCAAATAAGCTATCAAGATTGGCATTATGAGGAATAACCTGACTCGAAATACCACTCCATCCGGCAGGAATGGTAATGCTTTGAAGTACGGTTCCCATCGGAAGTCCGCCACCACCACCAGGGTTTGGAGGCTCTGGAATGGTGTCGCCACCACCAATGGGTTGAATTCCGTTTCCACCTCCCGGATTTGGAGGTTCAGGTAACTGACTGCCCGATCCACCTATTTGCTGAGAGCCACTTCCACCGCCTGGATTGGGAGGTGTGGGTATCTGCCCATCGCCACCAATCTGCTGGACATTATCACCATTTCCAATACCTGGCGGAGGTGGTATTTGTCCCGGATCTCCAATTTGTGTTTCGTTTATCATGTAGCTTGTATCGGGAAGGACAGTGGACTGGGCCAGAGTAATTTCCATATTAGTTATCGCGAACACAAATAAGCCGATGAAGACCAGTATTATGTGTTTAAATGTTTTTTTCATGCTTATGTCGTCTTTATTTCATAGTTTCCTTCATTGTTAAAATAAACCGGAATCATACCTGCCGCAAGGACAGGTATGATTCCGGTTTTTACTCATAGCCTTTTATTGCTATGTATTGATAATGAATATGTAACCATTGATATTATTTATCGAAGGTATAATTTTTCGACTGCTGTACTGTTATTATCCTTAATCACTTTAACCACATACATACCACCCTTTGCCATGTGGATGGAGTTTATTACCTGTTCGTTTAAAACAGTACGTTTTATTTCCTGGCCAACCAGGCTATATACTACTGCGGTACCGCTTGCATTTTTTATAAAAATGGTTTTTCCCATTGAATAAATTTCCACGTTTTGCATATTATTTTCTCCAATTCCAGTTATCTCCCTGTTAAAGTATATTTTGAATCTTGCGGTGTTCATACCCTCATCACTTGTGAAAGTATAAACCGGATTTTCAATCAGGTTCATATATTCACCAGTTTCATTGTCGAAAAGCTCGATTGTATTAACCTGCCCGGAAGTAAAACTTGCAATGTCGGAGGCTTCAATAATATATTCACCGCTACTCCCGGCCTTATAACCCAAAGCTACACAAACCTCATTCCAGGTTGAAGTGTTTTGTACCTTCAAAGCATTAATGGTCTGGTAGGTTGAGGAAATTGTAAATAATTGAGGGACATCCGGATTGAACCCGAAAAGCTTATATGCATCCATGTCGGCATCAAAACCGGCTGTTGCATCTTCAGAAAAACGGATCAGTGTTTCGTCTGAATATCCATTTCTGGTCATTTTAAGTCTTAGCGCATCGACAACTTCACGATTTTCTTTATAATATTGTTGGCCATTATGAACCTGGGAGGCTTTTGGAATGGTAAGCGCCGAACCTGTTGCCGTTGCTTTAACAAAGAATCCCTGCATTGCAGGAATATATTGGGTTGCTGTTGCCGGTACACCATATCCGCCGTTATAGGTTTGGTAATTGGTGCCATCATAGAAGTAAATTCCACCTTCCAGATTGGTTTTAACCCAAGCGGCATTTTCCCAGTCAAGCGCTGAAGTGTAAGGATTACCAACCAGGTTCCATCCATCATTACCACCTTTGTCAGCCGTATAGCTGATTACCGGAGAATAGCTGGAATTATTGTAAAAGGAACCATGAAGTTCGACCAACTCATTGTTTTCAAAATTTAGCGCATACCCTTTTCCTGGTTCAATAGGAGTAGTTAACTGATACAAATTGATCCAGGACTTTGTTGGCTCATCATATTTATAAAAATATCCAGGATTTGAAGGGTTGTAAAGCATGTTGAGTGTGACATTGGAAACGGCTGATGCAATAAAGTGATTTTGTCCACCCGAAAGCCATCTCTGAATGTAGGTTTGGTTTCCTATGGTTGTAATTCCAGCATTAATAAAAGAACCTGTTGGTAAACTATTGGCAGAAGAAGCTAGTACAAGATTGTTTTGAACACTAAGATTTCCGCTATTTTCAACAGTAAGGGCTGCACCGGATAGTATAGTTAATCCCGAACAACTCGCAGAAGCATCTGCTTTAGCTTCCCCACTCTCGATTGTGGCTAAGGTATTTGCACCAGGGACACCATTGTTCCAAAGTGAAGCATCGTTCCAGTTTCCATTGCCGTTAAAGGCACTTGCAGCAGGTGAATCTGGGGTAACCGTCCCATTAATTGTGGTGGTTGAAATCGCCTGGGAGCTTCCATCAACCAGCAATGCCATTAACCAGTTAATATTTGTAGTTTCACCTGAATAAGTGCATTGGATTTCAAACAGTATTGTCCCATCAGGGAGTGGTACTGCTGTCAGGTCGGAGGATACCCAATTGAGATACATTATTGTATCAACAACATTGGTAACCCATTCGTAATTTGGAAGTTCCGTATTAAAATTAACAAATGAGATACTTTGTAGTACATCCGGATTGAAACCGATATTGAATTCCGCGGCTAAGATTGGTGTTCCTGAAACTCCTGAACCGGCACCGGTTATAGTTACCGGAATATTTACAACACTATTTGCCGAAGCAGATACATCAGAAATTTCCAGGGTAATACCAGGCTCAACATACTGAGAAACACTACCATTGATCGCATTCACCGAAATAGCCTGCGAACCCTGGTCAACCAACAAACTGAGCAACCAGTTAAGACCTGTTGAACCTCCTGTATAATTGCATTGAATATCGAAAAGCTTTTCGGTACCAGTAACAGGTACAGCCACCAGCGATGATGACACCCAATTGAGATAGATTACCGAATCAACAACGTTATAAATCCATTCGTAATCAGGGAAATCCGGGTTGAAGTTAGTGAAAGTCACACCATTTAATACAGCTGTTTTGAAACTAATGTTGAATTCGGCTGCAAGAACTGGAGTTGAAGATGCAAGAGAAACCGGAATTGTTACAGGTTCACCGACATTTGCCGTAGCCTGTCCAATGGTCAGGGTTGCGTTTTGAGCAAAAGTTGTTACTGCAAAAAGCAATACTATTGTAAATAATGAAATGATCTTTTTCATGTTTACCAAAGGATTAAGATTTTATGTGAAAAATTATTCATTTAATGGTAATTGAGCATCTACTGGTACAATTTGCATAGGTTCAGGTTCGGTTGGATTGAAACTTCCATCAACATCGCCAGCGCAAAGTGATTTAATGTTTTGCGTAATTCCGGCACCTGAAATGGTAATTGTTGGATTTTCATACACAAAGTTTGAAATCAGCCATGAAGTTGGATTTAAACCTGCTATTTTTTGACGCAGGGTCACGTAGTCGATAATATTCAATGTTGGGGAAACATCAACGTTTGCAGCCTTTGACTGAAGTGTAGTAAAAGTTACCTGACCAACAAGTGACTGGCGGATTTTTAAACCGTCGATAATGTTTACCCCACCCCAGGGATGAGTTCCACCAGCAGGTTTAACCACATAAATACCATCCAAAACTCGGATTGAATATTGGCCAGTTTGGTTTGTAGTTGCAGTATTTACAAGATCACCACCCTGAGAGTAAAGTTTTACATCAATATTTGAGAGAGGTGTATTGGCAGTATTGTTATAAGTAACAACTCCCGAAACAACCTGTGTCCATCCTGAACTAAACAACACCGGCGAATTTTCCATAGGAAGGAAGTTTGGATTTGTCAGATTAAATGGATCGGTAATCATAAGTTGATCATTCGTGGTGTATACTTTGTTTTCACGATCAGGATTAAGATAATAATTTTCTTCGAATGTGCTGGCAAAGTTTGTTCCCATACCGCTCATGATGGTATTTTCAATCCGAAGTAAGTTGTTAGTGGCATTTGTTTGGGTTAAGGTACCATCTAAGTATAAACCTGTTGGGTAGCCCGTAAATATTGAATTATATACATTAAGTTGAGTATTTCTGCGCAGGTGCATCGCACGCATGAAAAGAGGATTAATTGGTGTTTCCAGAGTAAATTTAGGACCAAAAAGGCTCATGTTGCAGAAAATGGGATGTGTAACAGGTGTATTTGTAGAGCCGGCAGCGTCATTATCTGATTCAAATCCATTTGATCCGGAAACATCGGCAATATCCGGGTCTCTTAAAGCAACACCATATTGTACCATTCCACCAAAACCAAAATCAGTATCAAATTCATCATCCAGACCGCGAATGGCAATAAGATGTTTACAGTTCACCATGCCGCCAAACCATTCGTAAGAATCGTCGCCGCTGTATGAAACCTGAATGTAATCAACCATGGTACCACTACCAACACCACCAAATGTTAAACCATTAATCTCGTTGTTAGGTGAAAAAGCAATTCCCGGAAACTCAATCCGGACGTATTTTAATGTACCTGAATTGTCAGCGTTATTGTTTCCACCATAGGTTGAACCAACGCCACCTTCAATGGTAGCTACACCACCTGGAACATTGATAACCGCATTACCAAGTACGATAACACCACCCCAGTCACCGTAAGTGCGGTCTCCGGGAGCCATATTTGAGGTAAAAACGATAGGCTCACTTGCGGTACCAATTGCATAAATTTTAGCGCCTGGCTCAATGATGAGCGCGCCTTTGTTGTTTTTATCACCACGAATAATAGTACCCGGGTCGATGGTAAGGGTTGCGCCTGATTTTACATACACCCAGCCATTGAGTTTGTAAATGGATTTTGAAGGCCTGAAATCTGGACTGGTCAGGTTAAAAGGATCAGTAAATGATAGGTCGGTATTGTTAGCGAACACCTGATTATGGCGAGAAGGGGCATTGAAATAGGTTTCTTCAAAAGTGCTGGCAAAGTTGGTTCCCATTCCTGCAATGAATGTATTTTCAATCTGAAGAGTGTTGTTTGTTGCGTTGGTCTGGGTCAAAGTTCCATCAAGATATAAACCTGTTGGGTAGCCTGTAAAAACGGAATTATATACGCAAAGCTGAGTATTTCTGCGCAGGTGCATAGCACGCATGAAAAGAGGATTAATTGGTGTGCCAGGAGTAAATTTAGGGCCAAAAAGACTCATGTTGCAGAAAATAGGATGTGTTGTAGGAGTATTTGTAGAACCGGCTCCATCATTATCTGATTCAAATCCGTTTGAACCAGAAACATCGGCAATTTGTGGATCTCTGAGAGCAACACCAAACTGTATCTTACCACGGAAACCAAAATCTGTATCAAATTCATCGTCCAAACCACGAATTGCTATAAGATGTTTGCAATTAACTGTACCGCCAAACCATTCATATGAGTCATCACCACTGTACGAAACCTGAATATAATCAATTGTTGTTCCGTAACCTACACCACCAAATGTCAAACCGTTAATTTCGTTATTGGGTGAAAAAGCAACACCTGGGAATTCAATACGTACATATTTCATCATTCCTGAGTTATCAGCATCATTAGTGCCACCATAGGTCGAACCAACGCCGCCTTCGATGGTTGCAACGCCGCCGGGTACATTGATTACTGCATTTCCTAAAAGGATAACACCTCCCCAGTCGCCGTAATCACGTGATCCGGCATCCTGATTTGATGTGAAAATAATGGGCTGTTCCCTGGTTCCGATTGCACTTATTTTTGCACCCGACTCTACGATAAGCGCTCCCTGGTTGTTTTTACTTCCACGGATAATGGTTCCGGCTTCTATGGTAAGTGTTGCTCCCGATTTAACATAAACCCAACCATTTAAATAGTAAACATTATTGCTGGTCCATGTTGTATTGGTTGTAATGTTTCCAGCAGCAATTGTAACGGTAGTTGAAGGATAAGTAGTGTTTTGAGGGTCAAAGTTTGACCAACCATCAGTCCAGTTAGTGGTTCCGAAAGCTCCAACATAGTTTACCTGTTCAAAAAAAGCATCCAGAAGGTTGCTGTTTGTAAAAGAAGCGGCTCCGCTAACCGGAGATTCTGATGATTTCCAGTGTGTATTGGTAGTAATGTTACCAGCTGCAACAGTTACAGTTGTAGCAGGATATTCTGTATTCTGGGGATCAAAATTTGCCCAGCCGTTTGTCCAGTCAGTGGTTCCAAAAGCACCACAGTACGAAACCCTGTCAAAAAACGGGTCATTAATAGTATTCTGCGCAATGCCTGCAAAAGTTAAGGCAATAAGCGCAAGAAGGAAAAATGTAATTTTTCTCATTGTAATTTGTTTTTTTTATGATTAATAAATTAATGATGAATAGAAATTTCTTTGTCAAATATATCGACCAAATGTTAATTCAATTTTAATTGAATGTTAATCCGGTTTTAATTTTTTATAACCGATAACTAAAACCAACCATGAATGAGGTTCCCATTTTATATTTACGAATAATTTGTTCGCGTTTCGCTTCTGAACCATCAGGTTGCTTAAATATTACGGTCTGATTATATTTTATAGGTTGATCTAAAATGTCTTTTATTCCTCCTTTAATTTCAATTCTTTCACCAATCCCTTTTGAGAAGGTAAAATCGAGCAGATTTCGGGGTTGTTCGTAAATGTTAGGAATAGTGGGTGTTCCAACAATAATAATACGTTCACCAATTACATTGTAAAGTATGCTGGCAGCAAATTTCGATTTATCGTTCTGGTAGTATAGACCAACGTTTAAAATATAGGGCGACTGACCATACATAGGTCTGTGTTTATCACGTAAATAATTGTCATCTGAGGTAACTTCGCTCTTAATTAAAGCGACGTTAAGCAAAAGTGTAAGGTCCTTAAAAGACCTGAGAAACCCGTTTTTTCCAGAAAATCCCCGAAATGATTTCCGAATATCGACTTCTGCACCAAGGCTGTATGCTTTAACAGCGTTTGCATACATAAAATCCCAACCGTTGCTGGAGGGAAACAAGTTCATTTCAATAGGTGTGTTGAACTTTTTGTAAAAACCACCAAAAGTCACCATTTCCGAAGGTGTGGGATACCATTCATAGCGCATATCGAAATTGTCGATATAACAGTTTTTAAGGGAATCGTTACCATATACAATAGCAGAAAGTTCAAAATCATAAAATCCATATGGTGCAGTTTCTCTGAATTCGGTTCGGTTAATACTTCTTCCCCAGGCAAGACGCAGGAGATTTTTATCATTAAAATTGTAAGTGACGTTTATTGATGGGAACACATTTAATGTATCACGTACAGTATTTGCTTTTTTCTCGGGAACTGAATCAGCAGCAAATTCAGTCATCCACACAAGTTCCTGTCTCATTTTTTCGAGTCTCACTCCGGCATAAACCGAAAGCTTTGAAGTTACCGGAAAATTGATACCGGCATATCCTGCCAACAGATTATTGGAAGCATTGTAATTATATTCGGGACGCGTATCATCCTGCAGTTTTATACCTGCTGTAGGATAAACACCCGGGGCAACTGTATCATACGTATCGACAAACCTGAAATTTGTGTCAGCATAAATACTGTCAATCGGTTGGAAAAGAATGCTTTGATCGAATTGGCTAGTTGTACCCGCACGCTGTATTCCAAAAGCCCGGATTCCAAAATCTCTTCGTTTTTTTTCAGCATAAAAACCGGCTTTTACATCGGGTTGAAAATTCCCAATAAAAAGTTTGGTAACAAAATTGGCTGCGGCAGTTAAAATATTTTCATCCAGAGTAAAGAAAAGCCTCCCGTTCGATTCAGTATTCGCCGAAGATGTATAATCCAACTGATAGGGTGCGTAAGTACTGTCATTGATATATGGCGCATACCTGTAAATCCTACGAACATCAGGCTGAACTTTGTTGGCATAGGCATAACCCAGTGTCCATATTAATTTTGAAATATCAAGTTTACCCAGCGTGTGCTTACCGCCTAATTGACCGGAATAAATTGTCCTGCTTTCGTAGGCAAGTTCGTCCCATTGAATTTTAATGTCGTTCCTGTAATAATCAACTCCTGTGCGATATGTAGTACAGGTTTTGCCAAACTGGTTAAAAACATTTCTGAATTCGATGTTATTTTTTCCAAAAGACAAGGATAAATTTTGCAATGCACCAAGGTGTACTTTATTGGAATATTGGTTGTCGTTGTAAGTGTAAATGGGGACGCTTCTATCAACAATGGTATCATACATCTCGTAACTGGAACGAAAAATTTTGTCGAAGTCGTTTGACACTTCGTAATGTAGTGCACTGATGTTACCAAGTGTTATTTTTTTGTTTTTGCTTGTAAATCGCCCTGAATATTCCAGATTTAGCTTGGCATCCGGGGCAGCACTGATTTTATCTGCAACTGATGTTTTACTAAAGGATCTTCCCCAATCGGTCTGTCTCTGCTTGGCTAATATGCGCTCCTCAGGGCTAAGGTCACCGTTGCCAACCATTGCTTGTGTCTCTCTGTAATCTACAATTCCGGGAACATTATCCGGAACAGCCCTGGTTCCATCATCAAAACCAAGCAAGTCGAGTTTACCACCAGCATATTTATAGAAATTCTGAAAAGTTGTTCCTTCCTTATAACGTACAGATGCTCCAACATTAAATGTGTTCGATTCGGGATAATTTTTTGTGTAAACCTCAATGGCAGCTCCGGCAAAATCGGCTGGCAATTCAGGCGCAGGAGTTTTATACACCAAAATGCGGTCAATCATCGAACTCGGTATGATATCAAACGAGAAGGCCCGCTGGTCAGTTTCTACTGAAGGGGCTACAGAGTTATTAAGCAAAACAGTATTGTATCTTTCAATAAGACCCCGAACAACCACAAACCGGTCATCAATAATAGTAATGCCCGAAACTCGTTTTAACACTTCTGAAGCATTTTTATCCTGCGATTTTGAGATTTGTTGTCGCGAAATACCCGACACCGTAACATTACTGGTTTTTATTGCACTTATCATCGACATTTCTGTCCCGGTGGTCCGGCGTTCAACAATGGTAATACCTTGCAATGACTGAGTTTGTTCTTCAAGGCGGAAATTAAGTTTTGTTGCTTCACCACCTTTAATATTTACATTGGTAATAGTATCGGTTCTGTAAGAAATAAAAGAAATCACCACATTGTAGTTGCCTGGAGCAAGGTTATTGATTTCATAAAATCCATCGAGATTTGTGGAACTACCGGTAATTGTACCCGCAATAACCACGTTCGCACCAATGATCGTTTCATTGGTTTTGGCATCAGTTACCAACCCGATGAGCGATCCTGTTTGGGCAGCCAGCGGATTGTAAATGGCGTTAAAAATTGCAAAAATAATAGTAGAAATTAAAAATCTCATTTGTATATATTTACGAAGTAAATGGTAGCGATCAAAAGTATGTCCCAGAAATTGAAAGCTTGTTACCTTAAGGTTAAGAAATAATTAATAAAAAGGCTGCCCGGATAACGGGCAGCCCTAGGACTAATCAAATCAAAACTTTATTTTAAAATGACTTTTTGGTTAAACGTTTCGAATTTTCCAATAGCTTTCACAATATAGATCCCTTTTGGATTGGTGCTGAGGTCTATTGCAACATTGATTATCTTTTGATTTTTATCAAACGAGTCATGGTAAATCAACTGACCCTGGACATTGAGTACCTGAATTTCTCTTAATTCCACGTAACTATCAGCGACAATATTAAGTTTACCTGAAGTTGGATTAGGATAAATTCTGAGTTGTTCTGATGTAGCATTTTCATTGATTGTTGCTGCTTTGAAACTTAATTTGGTTATCATTGAAGCGCCATTTTCAGCAAATAAATTTGTGTTAGGCATTGAAGTATTGAAATCAGCGTACAGATCAAAGGTTTCGCCGGTTGATGGGCGGAAGAGCTTGAATTTCATGGTTTCATCAATCAACAAGCCTTCTTTTTCTTCAGTAGTTACATCATCACCAAAGGCAACCAGCGCGATATTATTGCCATTCTTTTCAATCACAACCTGACCCGCAAACCGATTGTCATTGTTAAACAAGGCAAGCACCTCCCCGTTTTCCATTTCATCCATTGCATCATGCATAACTGCAATAAGATGATAGCATCCGGTTTGTTCGTTATTCCAAGGAGAGTTAACCTTAGCCTGTTTTGTAAAACTATTTTCATTTTTTGCAACTGTCGAAGCTTTGAAGCCTGTAAAATCGATGGTTGCAGCAGCAGACAGGCTAACGATGTATCCGTTTCCAGGAACAAGCTGTGTTAAAGTGTGAATATTTCCTTGTGGCCAGTAAATTCCACCGGTGCTAAGATCGAAAGCAAATATCAACTGGTTTTCAATCTGACCAAATATGTCTAATGCATCAACAGAATGTGCAACAGGAACAGGTAAATAATTTACACCGGAACGAAGTGAAATAACGGTGTTGTTGGTTCTTGCTCCCTGAAGAATGAAATAGTCACCATTTTTCATTTTGATTTTATAACCAGTTTCACTGCTCCAGCCATTGCTGATGGTGTTAATGTTCTGACCCGGCCAGTAAATTCCACCAAATGAAAGCAAAATCTCGAGATTGTTGTCGGTAACGAGCTTTTTAACAACATCCGGAACATTATTGTTGGCAGGATCAATATATCCGGAAATCAGGCCCCATCCATGCAAAGCATTAATAATTTGTTGAGTGGTATTCAGAATTCTGCCATTTCCACCTTCCGGATAATTGGCAGCAGTGATAACAGCAGATTTGGAACTTGTTATGTAATTGTAAAGCGCCTGCTGATAGGTAACACCCAGTGTAGTGAAATTAAGATTTGTTAATGGGTATTGGTCACCACCCTTAGCCAGAAAATCGATGGTTGCAATGTTGATGGAAGGAGCATTTGCCACAACGCTTCCATCGGCAATAATAACAGTTCCGTTAGTAAGCTTTGCCTCTTTTATCCTGGTACCAGGAGTTGTTACCACATTATCGGTTATAATTTGTGGTGTTCCTACCGGATCCCAGGTAAATTCAAAACCAGCAATCTGGGCAAAGCGACCGTCAACATTTTCAACCCTTGATACTGCATTTTCAAGAATTTCCTTGAACTGTTCTGCCGGAACATCTTCTACAATCGAAACAAAGTTTGCGAAAGGTAACATATCAAAGGTGGTAAGTTCTGAAATCTCGGAACCGGCAGGGATAAGTGTATTATTGCGGATTCCGCCACCATTCTGGAAGGCAACCTCAGGCGCATTTACACCAAATACCGGAGCAAGTTGTGTTGCCTGCCACAATAATGCATCGGCAACCAGGTCGCTTTCGTTGGTTTCAACTGTTCTGACATTGTTTTTAACACCATCAAGCGTTACCTCGGTGGTAGCAATAATGTTTTGAGCAAGGTTTGAAATATACTCAGAAACAGGTTCTACAACAGATTGTTCCAATTCAGCATCAGGGGTAGTGTTGGTAACTAAAACAGGATTACTTTCCGGATCAATGCTTATCACATTTCCGTCGATATCAAATTTTACCATCAGATGACCTACGTAAGTGTACTCTCCGGGAGTTGTGACAACATAAACAGGTTTCCCTTCAGCATCATTGTATTCAAGTGGATAGGTTCCATAAATGCTCATCCCCGGAAGGGCAATGGTCGGATCGTTTGTAAGCAGCTCATCACCTCCCCCTGCAATTGCAATATCAACATGCCTGAGTTGTGAAACAAGTGCCGAGTCTTCTTTAATACTTTGAAGATGACTGATAAGGATAATCTTGTTTATTCCAAGATTAATCAACGAATCTATTTCAGACTGGGTAATCGTTACAAGGTCATCATTGACAATGACGTTTCTGGGGCTCGAAATGTAATCGAGCATAGGTGTTGTCAATCCAACCACGCCTATGTGAGTTCCATTCAGGTCAACAACTGTTGATTTCTTTATTCTTCCGCTGTTCACAAGATCCTGTAATCCTGGTTCCTGTGCAAAATCAATATTAGCGCTGAGATACGGGGGTTGAGTGAGTGAATAGTCGCGAATGAATTTTTCGAGAACATCCGGACCGAAATCGAAATCATGATTTCCCATACAAACAGCATCATAACCTATTTGATCCATGGCAACAGCATCATAATAAGGCTGGTCAGGAGGAAGATTAAGGCTTGCCGAAAATTCAGGTCCGGCGAGGTAATTGTCGCCGGAGGAAAGCATCATTGATGCACTCATCCGGTTGGTTGCATCTGTTCTTAACGAATCAACAATGCTTTTGAAATTGGCAACACCTCCATAAGCTGGTCCATAACTTGATTCGATAAGCTGTGATTCAGCGTCGTTGTTATGTAAAATTGTCAGAGAGAATATTGATGATGGACCAACAACAAACACCGGATTTGAATAGAACCAAAGGTCGGCAAAAGCTTTTGCTGCAGTATTCGAACCCAACAAGGCATCTGGCAACGGGTTACCGTTTGCATCGGTTTCATTCGATACGTTTAATCCCTGGTTTGTTCCGCGTAAACGAAAGTATATACTGTCGTTAACATTTGATAAGGTATAATTGATTTCTTTCATACCGTTTCCAAGGTCCGTCCAGGCAATACTGGTAATTCCATCTGGAGAATTTATGCCGCCTGTAGCATCAAAACGGGCAATAACATGCGTTGTGGCAACAGTATCAACTGAATAATCTGCTGAACTAGGAGTCTTTTTTGCACCTACTTTTCCTGCAATCAGATCAATGTGGTCTAAGGAAGGATTGTTATATGAACTGTAGGTATTGAAATTTGTTCCCTGCGGGTCGCGGACAGTTATTTTAACAACCACAGAATTCTGAGTGGTTGACAAGTTCAGGTATTGTCCCATCCCGGCAATCATCTGAGGAGCCTGTTGATTTTGAACTTTGAAATCCAATGAATCAATCAAATCACCTTCAACTACCCAACTGTTTCCTGAACGCAAACCATCAACAATGGCCTGAGGATCTGATTTATCTGTACAATAGGTATAGGTTTTCTCATATTCACCGGGATAAAAATCACCGGCTTCATTATGACAATCAGAACTTGCAAAAAGCCACCAGTTACGCCCTTCAGAAAGCATTGCATCCCAAAGTCCGCCGACTCTTGCTGAGAAATAACCGGCACCACCATATGTACCACCGCCCTGGGCTGTACCAGTATAACCGCCACGACCGGGGTCTTTCTGATGTCCCGGCATACTTTCAAATCCAAAACATACACTTGGTCCCGCATTATTCATATCGCGGAACGAAGCAATATTATAACCTGTTGATGCGGGTTTCCTTTCAGGATGTGCAGGAACTAAATAGCTCTGATTAGGATAATTGGTTTGTAACCATGTAATGGCTTCAAGGGTTTTTGTATGGCCTGAATAGGTGCTTTTGGTCCATCCCTGGCCAACACCACCTGTTAAGTCCGCATCACTTGCATCAAACATAAACTCAAACTGGGCCAATGGAAGAACATTTGCATTGGCATTAAATTGGTTGGCAATGATACCAAGGCTTCCATGTTCGTGACCCGGCACATTCATCTCGTAGCTTTGGATGATCAGCTTGGATGGATAAAGTGAACGGGCATCCAAAACATTTTGGAATGAATAGTCGCGCAGTTCCTGCCAGCGCCACATATTTTGGTGCCCACCCGATGAAGAAACCGTACCAATGACAGGATTTGGAACATAGCTGTCCCAGTAAACCGGGTTATTCAGGTTACCAAGATCGGTACCGGTATAAGAGGCATCGCGGTTAAAACCACCACCATGTTCACTGTTTGCCCACCAGTCGAGTCCATACTGATTATTTTTTGCCATCATGTATGGGAAACTGAAATCACCGTCAGTGTAAGTTGTATGCTGGTGGAAGTCACCTGATACATAACCAGGCTGAGCATTTTTCAGGTCAAAACTGAATGTCCAGTCATCGGGCATTGGATCATTCCAAACTGCCATTATCATCATGCCGAACATCTGATATGCTGGTTGTGAAAGCAAATAGTTAATCACAGCCTGCGATTGTGGCGAAGGGTTACCTTCGTTGCCATGATAGTGAGCGATGAATGCCTCCGTAACCACCGGAGTAATCATTGCTGCGGATGCAGGATCCAGGCTGAAAGGAGGATTGGTAAGCATGTAGTTTACCAGAATTGGTAAACCAGTATTAATGTAATTATAGGCGTAAGTTTGAAAATCAACACCACCCAAATCATAATTAATATGATCAATGATGCCTGTGGTAATTTCAGTAAGATTATTATTTTCGATTGTTATTACCCTGAAAGGGCATGGAGCGGTTACTGTGGATCCGGTTTCAATATCATAAATGGTATTGTTTTCCGGGGTGGTCATAGCTACAATATCCTGAGAATGAAAATGGCCTGTAAAAACAGCTTTTAATCCCATGTTGGCGAAATTTTCGGCAAGAGTATCATTCCCGTCTATAACATATTCCGGGAACAAGGTTTTCTGACCAGCATAATGTTCCATCAGGTTATGATGCATCATGCCCAACACAACTTTGTGATTCGTTTTAGCTTCCTGAAGTTTTTCAGTAATCCATGAATAAGATGCAGGCGATATTCTTCCACTGGTTTCAGAATACCCCTAACTATAATTCGCATCATATTTGCAAACATCAAGCGCAAATAGCTGTAACCCTGGAGCCAGTTCAACGATGTATGACAACGAATTGGGATCATGAGCAATGGCCTGGTTAAAGCCAAAATTGGCATAAACAGAACTAAAATCATCCGGTGATGCACCAGATACGGGAATGACATTATCACCATCATAAGCATAAGCATGAGGATTATTAATGTCGTGGTTTCCTGGAATGACAAAAACTTTAATTCCAATGTCCTCTAAATCCTGGAAACGGGCGGCAAGTTTTTGATGACTGGAAAGCTCACCATCTTTGGTAAGGTCACCCGGGATAAGAACAACATCCGGATGAATTGATAAAATGGTGTCAATAAGCGCATTAGTGATAGCTTCACTTTCGCGTATCATTTTCCGGTCCATCATAATGTAATTTTCAAGCGCTGCCCCATCGTTAATGATAAGGTCGTGATCGAAATAATGAAGATCGGAAGCTACAAAGACTTTTAGACCTTGTGACACTGAAGGAAATGATAAAAGTTGTAAAATGATTATCATCCATAACATTTTCTGAACGTTAAATTTTCCCATTCTTTTTTTTAATTTTAATGAATAAGTATTGAACTATCATTGGCAATTCTATCCAAAGAAGTTTGTCCAAACTTTAATAAAAAGTTAAGAAAAGGTTAAGGATTAAAATAAAACCAGCCAAAATTTTGGAACTGTTATTTTATTATCCCGGGAACAAAGTTGATCTATCGCTATATCAATGTTTTTTGTTATATATTTTTTTTGGAAAGATGCGAAACTGGAAAAAGACCCTGAATGTGGTTTGTCTGTTTTGGTAGTTTACCTTTTGATGCATATGCTTTGGGAGAATATCGGGAGCTATTTTTAGCATATTTTTTTATCAGGATTATTCCTTCGATTTATACCATCTAATCAACGAAAAAGGAACGAAAATGATAAAAGGAAATGTTGATCCGGATTCATTTTCGAGAAAATCCTCCGAGCTTAGAATTTGGTTTTAATAAGGATAAACACTGAATGCAATCAATTTACATTCTGCGAAAAAAATCGGTAAAATAGAATAACTAAAAATAACGACAATAGAATTTTAGGCAGCAAAGCAAATAAATCGAAAAATGTTTCCGCTTTCAGAACATTGCTTTATAGGAATCCTGTTGTTTTGTTTCAAAATGGAACCGCCGGAATTTCATTCTATGCTTCCGATTGTTGTGCTGACTATGAGGTGATTGTCCGTAGAATTACTGTGGATGGGAAAGCATGTTTTGGGAAAAGCACAATACAGGTAAGTTCCCTTAAAAAATAAAACAGGTAATTACTTTCACGGGCAACCGTCAAATATAAATTATCGTGTTTAACAATTATCCCGAAACTTCTGGGATAAATACCACAAACTATTTCTGAACCCGGAATAACAGCGAATCCGCCGGAATTATACTGTTGCTTTGAAGAATTTTCATCCACTGCTCCTTTGAGTCAAAAAAGTATTGCCTGTATTTTTCGGCAACCGGCATAGCAGGTGGTGATTCTACTTTCAGCGGGTCAATGGGACTGTCGTTCTTGTAAAACCTGAAGTCTAAGTGCGGGCCGGTAGCCAGACCGGAACTACCTACATACCCGATTACCTGTCCCTGTTTTACCCGTACACCTGCCTTTATACCCGGGCCATATTTCGAAAGATGCAAATAGGCCGTGGAGTAAGTTCCATTGTGCCTGATTTTTACAGTTCGGCCACCACCATTGCTAAATTTGGTATATAAAACCGTGCCATCACCAATTGTTACAACGGGTGTTCCACGGTCGGCTGCATAATCGACCCCCAAATGTGGCCGCCTGATTTTAAGTATCGGGTGCATCCGTGAAGTTGAATATTTCGAACTTATCCTCCTAAATTTCAGCGGAGCCTTTAGAAAAGCCCGCCGAAGGCTGTTGCCCTGCTCATCAAAATAATCGCCTGCATCATCCTGCATAAAATAAAAAGCAAAATGATCTTCACCATAATGGTTGAAGTTGGCAGCCAACACTTTGCCTAATCCAATGGGCTGGCCTTCTACAAAAAGATTTTCGTAAACAACTTTATAATGATCACCTTTCTGTATCCCGAAAAAGTCGATGGTCCAGGCATAAATTTCCGACAAATCGTTGGCCAAATTAGGGTCGGTACCATTATCAACAATGGCATTCCAAAGCGAAGAAGTAATCACACCACTGGTTGTATCGACCTTCACCGTCACTTCTTTCCTGTCCCGATGTGCATGGATAGAGTCGCCCAAATCATAAACCACATAATCGATGGGTGAAATTTCATAAATAAAATACAACAATTTTCGTTTACTGTCGTCAGTCACAATTACTGTGTAATCATTGCCCTGTCGTATTTTTCGCAGGTCGTACAGGTATTGTGAACGCCTGGCCAGAAGGTCAATTTTTTGATAATCCACCTTGTATCTGAGAAGAATATCGGATAAACTTTCGTTAGCCCTGATTTTATTCCTGATGACAAGCATTGTATCAACCCGGATCCCAAAAACAAATTTTGGTTCCGATACCAGGCTATCCGTTTCTTCAGCAACAGGTTCCGGCTGGTAAAAGCAGCCTTCCCACCATAAAAGGTAAACCAGTATTATCAGGAAAGGGATGAGGATCAGGATATGTCGTTTTTGCATGCGCTATTCAGGTTTAAACAAGTTATGAAAAGTAATATTTACGTTTTATTTCATTGGTTATTTTATCAGTTCGATCACGGCTTTGATTTTATCGTTTGGAACGGTTACGGCCAGGTGGTACTGATCGATTTTCCAACCATCGGTGCCGAGGTGAAGTGTACCCGATCCGCGGCAAACACCCATCCAGGTGTTGAGTAATTCATTAAACCAGGCTACTGATCCGTCATTTGAAAAATGGATATTCCGTGATGTGGAGGTAAAATCCCAGGCAGTTTCACGCTGAAAATACTTAATGGCCCAATCATAAAATTCTTTCCGGGTCCAGCATTCGGTAGAATCGGTGCCGATATAAATGCCATTTTCGTCCATCGAATCAAAAAACACTTTTTCATCGGCTTTTGCTGCCGCTTTGTGCCAGTTGTTGAGAAATGCATTTACTGATAAAGTATCTGATATAAGTTTTTCCCGCTCCGCAAGCGAATTTGTTGGAATATCTGAACAGCCGGTGGTCTGGCGGGTGTCGGTAATTTTATCGATTTTCCATCCACCATTAGTTTTCAGGAGTTCAATTTCATCGATACCACAATACAAGATTTTTCCATCAAGGTAAAAACTGTAATCGATAACTGCCACGGCATAATCACCGCTTAGGGTCAGGGTGTAATCTCCTGCTCTTTCGTCCCAGACCGGGAGATGTGGTATCCCGACAGCTTCTATAAAATTGCTTAACTTTTCCTGTTTTTTGGACGGAATATTGTTTTCGGAAACGATTGCTTCGATGAAGGCATTTTTGGTGAAGAGGTTTCTCAAAGTGGCCGAATCGTTTTGGTGTATTGCATCAAAAAAGTCCTGGATAAGTGTTGCCACAGCCACCCTATCCATCCTGGCATCCTGAGCATAGTTTGGAAAATATGCCAGGTTAAGCATTAAAAATATGATGTAAAATTTTGTCATTTCCCCCTAATCAGATCGCAAAAATAGGCCATATCAAATTAAGATAAAATCTAAAAATGCAAATAATGAAATGAAAAAGAGGAAAACACTATGTGCGGCTACTTAATCTTTCCTGATCTTTGGCTTGTAACCCATTTCTTTGATTGCTTTCATCAGTTTAACAGGATTTGTCAAAACAGTGTCGTACTCAATAAAAATGATGGTGTCGGTCCAACAGGCAAAATTAAAATTAACACCGTCGAGTACTTTAAGTTTGTCCTGAACACCGGCAACGGTGCTCGAATCCATGCCTAAAACTGTAAAAGTAACCGTCGAAAGCCTCGTAGTATCGATACCGCCATCAAAATACTTTTCGGAGGATGCATTAAGCTGGTAGGTGCCCAAAACGGCAGCAAAAATTATTACAGTTAGGACGAATAAGTTTTTGAAGATGTTTTTCATTGTTAAATTTTTTTTTGCAAAAATAGCAAACATCCTGTGTTTGTTATATTTCGATTGTTGAATATTTGTTAACTGATAATAATAAAAGCAGGATTATACCTGCTTTGATTTTCAAAAGGAATGAATTGTAAAGGTTAACCAATTTTTTCTTCCGCTACTTTTCGACCGGCTTTCATGGCTTCCAGATTTAATTCGATCACATTTGCACCTTTTTTCCCAAATAATTTGGCAATTGCATTTTCGAGAAAATGGTAATCGATGTCGAGAAAAGGAGATGCGGCACCGAGCATAACCATATTTGCCGAACGTGCAGAGCCGATCTCTTTTGCAATCCGGTCGGCATCGAGGGAAACAAAAAACGGAAGTTTTTCAATTTCGGCAAGAATTGCTGTCATTTCCGGATAATTGGGAATATTGATAAAAGGAGCGGTATTGGTGATTAGCCAGCCTTTCGGCGATAACATGGGTAAGTATCTGAGCGACTCCAAAGGCTCCACGGAGAGAATCATGTCGGCTTTCCCGAAAGGGATGAGGTCGGAGGCAATATCCTTATCCGACAATCTTAAATTTGACTGAACATCGCCGCCACGCTGGCTCATTCCGTGAACCTCGGCCTGTTTTAAATATAATCCGGCTTCCACAGCCGCCCATCCGATGGTTGCAGCAATTGAGAGGATCCCTTGTCCTCCGACACCGGCAAGAATAATATCTTTTTTCATCAGTAGAATATTAGTGTTCTTCGAAATGTGTTAAAAAATTTTCAAGCCTTAATCATTGGAAAATTGGAATTAAGGAATTCCCGTCATTCCATATTTCCAGTCTTCGGCCATTCAGCTTCTTTCAGTAATTCCTTTTCCCTGGCTTTGTCCCGCATTTTTTTATTAAGCGTCTGGATGCACTCACGCCTTGGGATGATTACCGAAACACCCGGGTATTTTAACTCTTCCAGGATAATGTTAACATTTTCTTCGTGGAATTTCTTTAAAGGCTTGATTACCCTGATGTGCGCTTCATTTACACCGATACCCAGGCAAATTGCCTCGATTTTGCCTGTCGCGGCAGATTTTTGGCCACCCGTCATGCCGGTGGTCGAATTGTCAGCGATAATTACTGTAATGGGACTGTTGTCGTTCACGGCATCCAATAAGCCTGTCATACCCGAATGGGTAAAGGTTGAATCGCCGATAACGGCTATCGCAGGAACAAATCCAACGTCAGCGGCGCCTTTTGCCATGGTAATCGAAGCACCCATATCCACACACGAATTAATCGCATTGAAAGGTTCTAAAGCGCCAAGCGTATAACAGCCGATATCCGAAAAAACACGTCCCTTCGAATAATGACTCAGCGCTTCTCCCAATGCATTATAGGTATCGCGGTGTGAACAACCGATACATAGCGAAGGTGGACGTGCAACCACAATATCAGGGATTTCAGGGCCACGTGAATTTTCGAGGCCAAGCGCTGCTGCAATAATGTTTGGATTGAGTTCGCCGTCCCTGGGGATCGTGCCGTCAAGCCGACCTTTGATGTGCAGGTTTCTCGAGAGTATTCCTTTAAGAAGTTCTTCGATAAGTGGTGCGCCTTCTTCGAGCAGCAGGACTTCTTTACACTCACCTATCAATTTTTCGATCATGTTGCGCGGAGCGGGATATTGCGAAATTTTAATAACCGGATGTGGGATCACCCGGTCGGGATAATTTTCGATGAGGTAATTATAGGCAATACCGCAGGCGATAATTCCCAGCGATTTATCCGCTCCATCTAAATAGGCATTAAATCCGGAATTTTCAGAAGCATCGATAAAGAGTGCCTGGTTTTTGAGCAATCCTTTGTACCTTTTCCGGGCAATAGCAGGCAATAAAATAAACTGTTTTAAATCCACCGGAAGCCGGAGTTCATTCTGGGGTAATTCGGAACGGCGAATCACCGCAGCTCTCGAATGGGCCAATCTGGTGGTCATCCGGAACAAAACCGGGGTTCCAAGTTTTTCTGATAATTCGAAACCATAAAAAATCATATCATAGGCTTCCTGCTGATTTGATGGCTCAAAAGTCGGGATCATCGCAAATTTGCCATAAAACCTCGAATCCTGCTCATTTTGGGACGAGTGCATTGATGGATCATCTGCAGAAACGATAATTAATCCGCCATTGGCACCGGTCATTGCTGAATTTACAAATGCATCGGCTGCTACATTTAAACCCACATGTTTCATGCAAACCATAGCTCTTTTACCAACATATGAAACACCGAGAGCGGATTCCATAGCGGTTTTTTCATTTGCCGACCATGCCGATCTGATCTGTTTTTCCCTGGCCTGGACTGAATGTTGAACGTATTCGGTGATTTCGGTAGAAGGTGTACCCGGATAGGCAAAAATACCCGACAAGCCTGCATCAATTGCAGCCTGAGCGATGGCCTCATCTCCAAGTAATAATAATTTTTGCATTTTTATCAAAATTAAAGCGGTTGATAATTGTAAGAATCTCAGCTTGGCAAAGCTAAATATTTTTACTTGAAGTGATTTGGATGGACGGTCGTTTTTCACCTATTTTGAGAGGTTTTAGATAAGCAATGATCTGCATAATGCTAATTTTCAAATCTTTTGTTATCTTAATAACAAATCAGATCAGTATTTCGAAAGGAATGTTTAAGTTTGCCGCCCATTTAAAAGCAAGCTGTTTTATGGATGCAAAGAACAAAATTTTGATGAACCCTAATCCATTGGTTCAATACCTGAACAAGGCACCCGAATTTTTTACAAAAGACGATTTAATACTTTATGCCGAGGATCATAATATTGAAATGATAAATTTCAGGTATCCCGGAGAAGACGGCAGGTTAAAAACACTTAGTTTCGTAATTAACAGCCGGAAACATCTCGAAGATATCCTTACTTTGGGAGAAAGGGTTGATGGGTCAAGCTTATTTTCGCACATCGAGGCCGGTTCAAGCGACCTTTACGTGGTGCCTCGCTATCGGACTACCTTTGTAAATCCATTCTCCGAAATTCCTGCACTTGATATTCTTTGTTCCTATTTTAATAAGGATGGCAATCCGCTCGAAAGTTCGCCCGAATACATTTTGCAGAAAGCGCACAAAGCGCTTAAGGAAGAAACAGGGTATTCGTTTCACGTGATGGGAGAACTCGAATATTATATCATCAGCGAAAAGCAGGCGCTTTTCGAAGCGGTTGATCAGCGCGGGTACCATGAATCATCACCTTTTACAAAATGGGAAAATTTCAGGCGTGAAGCAATGCTGGCAATTGCCCAGTCGGGTGGAAATTTAAAATACGGACATTGCGAAGTAGGTAATTTTACCTTCGGCAATATGGAGTTCGAGCAAAACGAGCTGGAATTTGCCCCATCACCCATCGAAGATGCCGCAGATCAGTTAATGATTGCAAAATGGATTTTGAGAACCCTTGCGCTGAAATACAAAGTTACTATAACTTTTGCGCCTAAGATTACGGTAGGTAAGGCGGGTAGTGGCCTCCATATTCATACCAGGCTTATGAAGAATGATGAAAACAGGATGGTAGAAAATGGACAACTGAGTGATACAGCAAAAAAGACAATTGCAGGTTATCTCGAACTGGCCCCATCGCTTACTGCTTTCGGTAATACAATTCCAACATCATATTTCAGGTTGGTGCCTCACCAGGAAGCCCCCACAAATATTTGCTGGGGCGACCGCAACCGCTCGGTTTTGGTAAGAGTGCCGTTGGGATGGGTAGGTAATAAAAATATGTATTTGCATGCCAACCCCAACGAAAAACCTTATAAAGGTACCTTCGACGAGCGCCAGACTGTTGAGTTTAGGAGTCCCGATGGCTCAGCCGATATTTATCTCCTGTTGGCCGGCCTCACAGTAGCTGCACGGCATGGTTTGACGATGCAAAACGGACTGGATTATGCTGAAAAAACGTATATTGATGTGAATATTTTTGCAGAGAAGCATGTTCAAAAATCAAAAAATCTGCGTCAGCTTCCGTCATCCTGCTGGGAATCAGCTGAATATCTGGAGCAGCAAAGCGATTTTTATACTGCACTAAATGTGTTTCCTCAGGGATTAATTGACAATATAGTTCTTAAGTTGAAGAATTATAAAGATAAAACGTTGCGGGCCGAAATCACTAACGATAGCAATGCAATTATGGAGCTTGTTAAAGCTTACTTCAATTGCGGTTAATTCAATGATAATAATCGGGTAAAGGTACCGGGAGAAATTCCGGTATTTTTTTTGTGGTTTAAATATTTGTAATCAATTTAACTGTACCTTAAAATAATGGTTTAATTTTGAAGGTGCAAAATTATCGATTGCCAGAAGGTTTCTCAATGAAATTATTGCAAAATACGTGTTTAAAATCTGTATTCTTTGGAGCACCTATTCCATGGACTGTTTTGGTATTTCTTTTGGTAGTTTTAGGTTTTTCTACCAGATTAACCGGGCAGGAATATCGCTTTAAGACCTATACGATGGAAAACGGACTTCAAAACGAATTGGTAAAATCCATCACCGTCGATTCTGTGGGATTCATCTGGATTGCATCAGATGGTGGAGTCATCCGTTACAATGGCGTCGAGTTTGTTGAATTTGCTGATGAACAGGATTCAAAATACATCAAATCGATATTGTGCACAAAAGATGGCAGGCTCTTTTTTACGACAGATATGGGTTTTTGCGGGATCGGTTATGGGATTGATCATTCCCAAATCAGGACAATCAGGCAAGGTTCAATTCACGAATCAGACAGTTTGCTGTATTATCCAAAACAACTTTATGAAGATAAAAGAAGCAACATCTGGTTTTCAGATAATACGTCGGTTTATAAATATAAGAACGATAAACTTACCAAGTATTTTTTAGGCATCGATAACACTTCTTCGAGTTATAGCCGCTCATTTTCTTTTTTCGAAGATGGATATGGAAATTTTTATACAATATCTCAGACCGGGAAATTGTATTGGTACAATGCTCAACAGGACAAATTGGAATACCTCGAATTAGGTGTATCCCTGCTAAATGTAAGCGCTGTGCTGCCCTTCGGCAAAAGCAAAGTACTCGTTGGTGCCAACAACCAGATTGGTGAACTTACCCTTAGCCCGGAACATTTCCCCGAAGCCTATCGAATTATCGATCCCGATATTGACGCTTCCGCATTTTTGATGTATCCCGACAGTACTTTATTTGTTGGAAGCTGGTCGAAGGGTTTGTATCATGTGAAATATGCGGGCAGCAACTTCGAATTTGCGAAAATCAACGACCTGAACATCAATGGCGGCATTAACCAGATTATCTTAAATGGACGCGACTTAATAATTGCAACCGATAATGGCTTGGTTATCATGCAAAAAATGATGTTCCAGTCCACCTTCAATAACCTTACCCATGAGTATATTCAGGATTTGGTTTTTGACGAAGAAACGAATCAAATTTTATTCACAGATGGCAATTCAGTATTTGTCATCGATCAGAACACTCTTTTACCCAAAGTAGTTTATAATTCGACAGGCAGTCTGCTTTTACGGATTCTTCCGGACAAAAACAGTATCTGGATTACCGATAACAAGGCAAATCTGCGACAGGTTAAGGATGGGATGGTCATCCGATCAATTGATTTGAGCAGCTATGGAAGTTCAATTTATGAGGTGACTTTTGATAAAAAAGGAAATATCTGGGTTTGTCAGGATGAGCTTAATGGAGTCCTCAGGATTTCAGCAGATGGGACAATAACCAAATTCGGCAAGGAATCCGGTCTCTTGTCGCGCATAAATTTTATCAATAGTTCGCCCATCGACTATATTTTTCTGGGGGGCAACGGAAACGACAATTATCTCTATTATTTTAATCCCGAAGAGGAAAAATTCATTAACCTGAGTAAACCCTTGCCTTTTGATTACAATGGGTCATTGATTATTAATGATCTCGATTTTGATAAAGGAGGTTTATTATGGGTTGCGAGTAATCACGGGTTATTGAGAAGACGCGGAAATGACATTGAGCGGATAGACCTGGAAAACCTTACCAACGAAGATATTAAGGCGGTGATGGTGGACAAGGAAAGTAAAATCTGGTTTGCCACAAGCAATGGAATCAGCAACTATGATGGAAATAATATTGTTACTTTCGATCACATGGATGGTTTGCCTTCTAAAACCATCAGCTACCGTTGTATCGCCGGTGATGCAAGGAACCGGGTATGGGTCGGAACACTGGCCGGCATATCCTACACCTTTAATAATGCACTGCCGGATAAAATGCCAAAACCTGTTTTCCTGTCGATAACCGAAAAGGGAGTACCTCTAAAAAACTTACACAGAAATCGTTTCGATAATTTTGCCTATTTGGGATTTAGTTTCATCAGTCCTGATTTTCCAACGGATGGAATCCGGTACAAAGTAATGCTGGAGGGTAAAGAAAACGACTGGCGTTATATTACGGGGAAAAACGAGTTAATCTATACCGATTTTGAAACCGGTGATTATCGGTTGATCATTCAGGCAAAACAACATGGCAACTACCTGTGGAGTGAGCCACTCACCTACAAATTCCAGATTTACACGGTTTGGTACCAGTCGTGGTGGGCATGGACAATCCTGGTAACACTTATCGCTTTGTTTGTTTACTTATCGGCGAAATGGCGTAGCCGGCGCCTGGAACAGGAAAAGGGGAAATTAAATATTCTGGTAAGCGAACGTACTTCAGAGCTTGAGCGTAAAACCCGCGAAATTGAAGCCAAAAACGAATTGCTAACCATTGCCAAAGAAGAAGCCGAAAGGTCATCAAAGGCAAAGGCTGAGTTTCTTTCGACCATGTCCCACGAAATCAGAACCCCGATGAATGCGGTGATTGGAATGACCAATATTTTGCTGATGGAAGACCCCAGGTCTGATCAGCTTGACAGGATCAATACGTTGAAGTTTTCTGCCGAAAACCTTCTGATGCTTATCAACGACATCCTTGATTTTAACAAAATTGAAGCCGGCAAAATTGATTTTGAAAGAATCGATTTCGATCTTAAGGAAATGGCCAAAAACATAAAATCAAGTTTCGATCCGGCAGCCAGTGCAAAAGGCATCGCACTTAATCTTCAATACGACGAAACCATACCCGATTTATTAATTGGTGACCCGACCAGAATTTCTCAGATTATCATTAACCTTGTTGGTAATGCGCTTAAATTTACCGAAAAAGGCGAAGTAAATATCATCTTGTCAAGGAGAGTACGCCCTGGCAACCAACTCGAAATTACCTTCCGTATCAAGGATACAGGCATTGGAATTTCACCAAAAAAACTCGAAACAATATTTGAAACATTCAGCCAGGGCAGCTCTAATACGACCCGAAGATATGGGGGTACCGGGCTTGGTCTGTCGATCACAAAGAAATTGCTCGAATTGATGGGCAGCCGCATACTCGTACAAAGCAGGCTTGGAGTCGGTTCGGAATTTTCATTCCGTCTGGTTTTCGATGTAAGCCAGAATGTAAAAGATACTTCGATTGTTGTGGCAACCGATAATAAGTTGCCCAGTTTGAAGGGGTATAAAATTTTGTTAGTCGAAGATAACCTCATCAATATTAAAATTGCCGATCAGATTCTCAAAAAATGGGATATTGAAGTTACTGTTGCCAAAAATGGCAGGGAAGCCGTGGAAATGTTCGCCCCCGGTAAATTTCACCTTATTCTGATGGATCTGCACATGCCCGAAATGGATGGCTTTGAATCCGCTGCCGGAATCAGAAAAATTGATAAAAAGATTCCTATTATTGCCTTAACTGCCGCTGCGCTTGCCGAAGATAAACAGAAAGTTTTCGAATCGGGGATGAACGATTTTATTTCCAAACCCTTCAAACCCAATGATCTTTACAATAAAATAACGAAAAGCATCCTGGAGTCCAGCTTAATTTAATATGTCAGCTTTAGCTTTTTCCGGCTCCTGGTTCATCACTTTTGGTAAAAAAAACCAAACATTCGGTTTCATCAAAAAAATATACTTTCGCAAATTCTTAATGATGCGAATGGAAATTATTCAAATTTTGAATCTCATTCTACTGGTTTGGCGATTCACGTGAAACAAAATAAAGGACATATTATAACCACACTAAATTTATTACTGCTACTATGAAAAAACTCTTACTCTTACTCGTTGCAGTCTTTTTCGTTTCTGCTGCTTTTACGCAGGGATGGCGCACCGGCGAAATGGAAGTCAAAGTACCTTTGCTCACAAAAGAAGCGTCGCAACAACTTCATAATCTTAAATTTGCCGGTGATATTTACCGGGATTATGCGATATTGTATGTGGTTCCAAATGAATTGGAAATATTGAAAAATGCCGGGTTCAAATACGAAGTTCAGATTGAAAACCTGAATGAGCATTTTAAAAATTTCTGGCAAACCGACGATGCCTATCATTCTTACCAGCAAATTATCAATCTGGCAGATAGCCTTGTTACAAATTTTCCTGGTATCTGCCAGAAACAGATTATGGGGTATTCGATGGGTGGCAGGCAGTTAGCGGCTCTCAAAATCAGCGACAATGTAGCTGTTGATGAAAATGAGGCTGAATTATTTTTTGACGGAGGGATTCATGGAGATGAAATCGGAGGTTCCGAAAACATCATTCGTTTTGCCCGCGACCTGTGCCTTGGTTATGGAACCAATACTCAGATAACCAATCTGGTGAATGATCGGGAAATCTGGCTCTACCTTATGGTTAACCCGGATGGAAGAGAGGGAATGACCCGTTACAACAATAATGGCCAGGACCTAAATCGCGACTGTGGCTATATGTGGGATACCGAGAGCGTGGGATCCTGGTCACAGGTCGAAACGAGGGTATTACGTGATGCTTTACTTGCAAATCAGTTTGTGGTCTATACCTCATATCATAGTGGAACCGAGTTCGTTTCGTACCCCTGGAGTTACCGCCCAAATCTTTGTCCGGATGACGGACCCATCGGACAATTGGCGGCCTTGTATTCAAGTACCTCGGGTTACTCCAATATTCCGCATGAACCAGGATACACCGGAATGTACGCCATTAATGGAAGTACAAAGGATGCGGCTTATGCCATTCAGGGTTCGGTAAGCTGGTCGATCGAAATTTCGATGGACAAACAACCACCTGCCTCTCAAATCATGACCTATTACAATTACAACAAGCCTGCGATGCTGATGCTGATCGAATATTCGGGATACGGACTCTCGGGAACCATAACCGATGCTACCAACGGCCAGGCTGTTGCAGCAACTGTTTTTGTGAACAGTTTCCTGCCCTCATACACCGATCCCGAAGTAGGCGATTACCATAAGTATGTTTTACCGGGAACTTACAGCCTCACAATCAAGGCAAACGGATATCAGACCAAGGTTATTAACAATGTTGTGGTTACGGCAAACAGTGCCACTGTGACCGACATTCAGTTAACCCCTGAAGACCATCAGGGAATTTACAAGGTAATTGCCTGCCAGATTCCTGGTAATAATTTTGCCGATGAAGGTGCAACCTGGAATGTAATCGGGCAGCCCGACAATTTGAATTATTCCCTTGGCAAAAATGGCTGGATTATCGTTGACATGCAGGAAATTATTTTCGATGGTGCCGGTCCTGATTTAATGGTTTTTGAAGGAGATGCCTCACCCGAAGGATATACCCTTTATGCAGGAACTTCTATGGATGGCCCCTGGTACACAATGGGAACGGGAATGGCTACTTCAGAATTCAGTTTCGAGAATTGTACAATTTCAGAAGCAAGGTATTTTAAAGTTGTGGATGATGGCGATGGCAGTGCAAATGTCGCCGATGCCGGTTTTGACCTCGATGCCATCCAGGCACTAAGTTCCGTTACCGGCCCTTACATCATTATGGATGGCTATGTTGTTGACGATTCGAATGGAAATAATAACGGAATTCTGGAACCTGGCGAAACTGCCGATTTCATTATTACGCTTAAAAATGTGGGTTCTGAAAATGCACTCGACATTTCTGGCACTTTAGCCTGTAGCGATCCTTATGTAACAGTTGTTACAACATCAGCACAGTCATTCGGAAACATTGCTGTTAATGGATCTGCGACCGCCACTTATTCAGTTTCTGCAGCATCAGGTGCACCTGCCGGACATTCGGCTATGCTTGTTCTTACGTATGAAGGAACAAATGTTACCACCTCAACCAAATCGATCCCGGTAGTTTTTCCGGATTATTGCGAAGCATCCACCAATACCGAAGACGAATACATTTCGAGGGTTGTGTGTGGCGAAATCGACAATTCCAGTGGCTGGCAGGGAGGGGTTGCCAACTATACCGATCTTTCCGTCAGCATCGATCCTGGAAATTCTGTCCCAATTACAATTACTAACGGAAATGCCTGGGCAAGTGATTATGTAACTGTATGGGTGGACTGGAACAATGATTTTGAACTTGGTAACATAGCCAACGAAACCTTTACACTTACCAATGTAGGCGGTACAGGCGCATCTTTTACAGGAAATATTGCCACACCTGCCGGAACACCAAACGGAAATTACAGGATGCGGATCAGGATGACATACAGCACTGCGCCTACACCATGTGGTTCGGCAAGCTATGGCGAAATTGAAGACTACACCGTAGCAGTTGGTGGTAGTACTTTAACGGCGGATTTCACCTCAGATGTAACCGAACTTTGCGCCGGAGGACAGGTTCATTTTTATGATAATTCGACAGGAAACATCACAAGCTGGTCATGGGAATTCCCGCAAGGGACGCCTTCAACCTCTACCTTGCAAAATCCGGTGGTTACATACAATTCAGCAGGAAATATGGGGGTTACGCTCACCGTTTCCGATGGTGTAAATTCAAATACTATTAGTTTTCTCGAATATCTTATCGTAATGGAACAACCCGGAGTGCCAAATCAACCTGCCGGTGACATTCAAATCTGCCAGGATAGCCCTGATGGAACCTATACATCAGGTGGACCGACCAATGTTACAGGCTGGATTTGGGATCTTAGCCCTGCTCTCGCCGGAGTTATCGTTCCAAACGGACCGTTAGCCGTTGTAAACTGGTCTGCAACATATTCGGGAATTGCATCACTGAAAGTAAAAACATCAAATGCATGTGGAGAAAGTACATGGTCAGATGTCCTTGAAATTACAGTCCTGCCTTTCCCGGATGCCGCCGGAAATATAACAGGAGATGATATTGTTTGCCAGGAGCAGGTTCAGTTGTACGAAGTTCCGGCAATAGCTGAAACCACAACCTACGAATGGGTTGTTGAACCTGTCACGGCCGGAACAATGGATATATCTTCAAACGGATGTACGGTTACCTGGAGCGATAGCTGGACCGGAACCGCTACCTTGAAAGTTCGTGGCGTTAATGATTGCGGAACAGGTGCATGGTCGGGAAATTATGACGTGCTTATCCAGAATTGTACAGGTATTTTAGATCTGAACGCGAATCAAGCATTCTCCATATTCCCAAATCCTGGAAATGGTAATATTACTTTAGAAGTTAATCAGAATATCGACAAAAAACTGAACATTTCAGTCATTAACCTGATGGGAATTAAGGTTTTTTCCAAAATAACCGGACCACTTTCTTCCGGTAGCTTAATCGGCATTAACCTCATGGATCTTGCTGAGGGCGTGTATTACCTTAAAATTGAAAACGGGACAGGTAATTTTATTCAGAAAATTATCATTCAGCAGTAAACCATTTAGAAATTTAATAGTCTAAGGGGGAAAGTTTCCAAAAACAAAAAATTGGAGGCTTTTCCCTTTGTGTGTGAAATATTCAAAATAAAGCTTAAAAAAATGAAGAAATTTTTCCTTTTCTCGTTGATGTTCATCTTTACAACAATTCTTTTTGCACAGCAGAAATTGATCATCAGGATCGAAAATCCTGACCCCGCATTTGTAAGCGTCTTTTCCAAACAAGGATACGACATTGCGGCTTATAAACCCGGCGTGTTCCTCGACCTAGTGGTATCTGAGGAAGGGTACCAAAAAGTGCTTTCTGAAGGATATCATGCCAGTATCATTAAAACTTCAGCCGAAATGGCTGCCAACCTGGGTAATGTTGACGACATTAACGGATACCGCACATATGATGAAGCTTTAACTGAATTACAGCAAATTGCAGCAGATCATCCTGACATTTGTAAACTTTACGACATTGGCGACAGTCGTGGGAAACAATATTTTGATGGCGGAAATAACAATTACGCCAATTATCAGCACAGTATCTGGGCATTGAAATTGTCAGATAATGTTGAAGCAGAAGAAGATGAACCTTCCATATACTATTTTGGGGCACACCATGCCCGTGAACCACTCGGAACCGAAGTATGTTTTTATGTTTTAAATTACTTATTGGATAATTATGAAACCAACCCTGAAGTTACAGCCAACATCAATTCAAAACAGATATGGTTTGTACCAATGGTTAATCCGGATGGTCATGAAATTGTTTTAAATCAGATCAACACCGACTGGCGCAAAAATATCAGGGATAACGATGGAAATGGTTCGATAACACCAGGCAACTGGTACTATCCTGATGGGGTTGACTTAAACAGGAATTATGCATGGGGATGGGGAGGCGAAGGCGCAAGTTCTGACCCATCCGATGAAACCTATTGCGGGCCCTCACCGATGTCGGAACCAGAAATACAAAGTATTGGTGATCTATTGGGCGCACATCAGTTTGTTGCAGGAATTTCATACCATACCTACAGCGAACTCGTACTCTGGCCTTTTGGATATTCCAGCAATATTTATGCTCCCGATCAGGCTGCACTTGCTGACCTTGGGACTGCGATGGGGAATGCAATTCCCGGGCTTACGGGAGGACATTACACACCACAGGCTTCCTGGCAACTCTATCCGGCAGCAGGTGGCACCGATGACTATGCTTATGGAAAATATGGTACTTTTGGTTATACCATCGAAATGGGACAGGAATTCATCCCACCGGCCAACATTGTTTATCAGATTTCTGAAGACAATCTCAATGCTGCGATGATTTTACTCAACAGAGTAAATAAATCCACACTCACCGGCCATATTACAAATGCAACTACAGGCGACCCGGTTGTTGCCGAAATTTATATTGATGGTATTGATAATACCGGACAGCCACGCGATCCTTACAAAAGCAACCAGGATTTTGGTACCTATTACAGGTTGTTGATGAATGGAGATTATACGGTGACTTTTTCGGCTTATGGTTACATTTCTCAAACATTCAATAATGTTGCAATAAACAGCAATGGTCAGACCACACTGGATGTGGCCCTGGTACCAGGGCAAATTATTGCTGTAACAGGAACAGTAACAGATGCCGATAATGGGAATCCGATTTCCGGGGCAATGGTTCAGGTTTTGGACGCTCCTGTTGATCCGGTTTACACCAACGAAGCAGGCGAATATGTGATCCCCGAACTTTATGAAAACGCATATTCCTTTAAGGTTTATGCGTTGGATTACGCTACCCTTATCCAGGATGTTACAGTGACACCTCAAAACAATGTGGTTAATTTCCAACTCACCTATTCAACTGCCGTAAGTTTTGAATCTGGAACTTTTAACCTGGGGTGGACTTTTGGTGGCAATGCCAACTGGACCATTGATAATTCAACCGCCTGGGACGGAGCATATTCAGCCCGATCGGGTGCCATTGGAGATAATCAGCTGACTTCCCTTTCGATTACCATGGAAACGGTAAGTGCCGGTACAATAAGTTTTTACAGGAAGGTTTCATCTGAAGCGACCTATGATTTTCTTCAGTTTTATATCGATAATACCATGAAAGATCAATGGTCCGGCAATATGGACTGGACAGAGGTTTCATACAACGTTCCGGCAGGAAACCATACCTTTAAATGGGTTTATGATAAGGATCAGAATACAATAGGCGGAAGCGATTGTGGATGGATCGATTTCATTACTTTCCCTCCAACAGCTACAGTTAATGCGCTTGCAGGTGCTGATGGAGATATCTGCGAAAACACAACTTTTGTCTGCCAGGGAAATGCAACATTTTATAATTCGGTCACCTGGACAACTTCAGGGGATGGTACTTTTTCGGATGTGGCTATTTTAAATCCAGTTTATACACCCGGAGTACAGGATATTACTACCGGAACTGCTATATTAACACTTACTGCATATGGTTCAGGCGGAACTTCCGACAGCGATAATCTTACTTTGACCATTAATCCATTGCCTGAAACTGGGTATGGTGTAACAGGCGATTTTCTGGTCTGTGGCGGTTGGGTTAGCTCCTATCATTGCCCACCAATACAACATGCCAATAGTTACGAGTGGATTCTTGAACCTGCTGAAGCAGGAACAATGGTTCAGGAATCGGATACATTGGTTACAATTACCTGGTCGGACACCTATTTTGACTTCGGTTTAATCCGTGTCAGGGGTCTCAACGAATGCGGTTACGGGGATTATTCAAATGATTTTGCAGTTGACATTCAGGATTGTACAGGAATTGATCAAAACCCGGCATCAGGATATGCAATTTATCCGAATCCCGCAAACGATATCCTGGTATTGCAATCCAGGAATACCGGCTCTCAGAATTTGATGGTGAGGATATTTAATGTCCTGGGTGAATCTGTTATTACGAAAAATTTTGAGGGGATTTCGGGAGCAGAGTTGAAAATGGATATTTCACCACTTAATGAAGGAATATATTTTATTAGCTTAGAATCTAAATCAGGAACAGAACTTAAAAAGATAATTATCCAGAGGTAAGCGCTTGATTTCTATTTCTGTTATTTAAATCTTGTTAAGAATATCATTTTTCAATTTGGAGATGATCTAAATTATTAAAAAATAGTAATTTTGCGGTTCTGTAAAAATCATTGCAATTTTTCAAAATCAAATAGGACTAACACAAATCATTAAACAATTAAAATTTTACTCATGAAAAAATCGACAATTTTACTTTTCGCTTTAATGCTGGTTTTTGCCATCGGGGAATTGACTGCCCAGACCAGGGAAAAGCCGCCACGCAAGCAACTTTATCAGAATGGCGTTTATAAACCCTTCGAAGTACTCGACACCCGTATCGATAATATGGGATACTGGAATAAAGCTGCCGAACTTGGATTAACTCCTTATAACCCTGATATTGAAGTACCAAAAGGGGTTTACAAATCAAGCCGGATCAATGCAAAAAGCGTTGTAAGGGACGATTCTCCCGATGTACCGGTTACTACCGAAAACTCGACTCAGAGCGAGAATTCAGTTTTTGTTGATCCGGATAATATTGATCATGTTTTGCAATCAAACAACTCAACCCAGAATCCGGTAGGCAACCTTTATGGCGCAAACTACTTTTTTTCGTATGATTTTGGTCTAACATGGGGAGGATCAGTACAGGGCGCAGGTGGGGGCAATTCAGGTGACCCTGCTACTGCCATCGGTCTGGGTGGAAGACAATATGTTGGTTTTATTCATAACAATTATGGGCAAGGCGTAGCTTACTCCGATAACGGAACAACCTGGACATCGGTTCAGGCCGGAACACCTCCGGGTGGTGGCGGAATGCTCGACAAAAACCACCTTTGGATCGATAACAGTCCTACAAGCCCTTACGAAGGTAATGTTTACGATGCCTGGACAGGGTTTGGAAATGCAAATGATTCCGATATTGAGTTTGTTCGTTCGACCGATAATGGTTTAACGTATTCAGCACACAAAAACGTAAGCCAGGCCGTAAATGCAGGCAGCCATTGCCAGGGAGTAAATATTCAGACAGGACCGAATGGTGAAGTATATGTATTTTTTACGATTTATGACGGTTGGCCAACTGATGAAACAGCCATTGGAATGGCAAAATCGTTGGATGGTGGAGTTACCTTCCCGCCAGCCACCCGAATTATTACCAACATTAAAGGTATCCGGACTTCAGGAGTTTCTAAAAATCAAAGGGTAAATTCATTCCCTTCAGCAGCTTGTGATCTGAGCAATGGTAACCTTTACATTGTCTGGACCAATATTGGCGTTCCCGGAATCAATTCAGGCAGCGACAGGGAAATTTACATGAAACGTTCAGAAGACCAGGGGGCAACATGGTC
>Ga0172370_10000991_pt1 | contig 44422 bp, 31 predicted proteins | sample LakKiv5m_FD_114538 | JGI IMG/M metagenome (GOLD analysis project Ga0172370, IMG submission 114538) | Freshwater microbial communities from Kabuno Bay, South-Kivu, Congo - kab_022012_11.5m | ecosystem: Environmental > Aquatic > Freshwater > Lake | place: Democratic Republic of the Congo...
GAAGGTAACCACCTTGCCGTTCGGCGAGTAGCCGAAGAAGCCGGGGAAGATGAGGACGCCGGGACGGTCGCGCAGCGCGCGCAGCTTCTCGTAAGATTCCGGCAGCACGCGCGCGTTGCCGGCTTCCTCCGACAGCACCATGCCGCCCTCGCGCGGGCAGACGTAGGAGGCTTCCACCCCACAACTTTGCAGGTAACAGGCCACGAGCCGCGCGCAGTTGTCTTCGCCGGCGGCCTTGAGGGTGTCGATAAACAAGCCCTTATCGGCGGTGGACATTGCCAGGCGCTCGCGCAGGTCGCGGGCGATAGGTTCGGTAGAATCGGCGGGCATGTCCAGTTCGATGGCGATAGAGGAATAGCGCTCGATCACGCGCACGATCTCCTCTTCGCCGGAAGTGCCGGCAAGACGGGCGCGGGCGGCGGCGATCAGCATATCGGTGACTTTAGTATCGGTTTTTGCCCGTTTCCCCGGCGCAGATACCACCACGATCTTGCGCTCCTGGTCCGCCAGGATTATTTCGCGGACTTTCTTCACCTGCGCGGCGCATGCCAGCGAGCTTCCACCGAATTTCGCGACTTTCATACCGACCTCCGCGCCAAACTTTACCATGTGCAGGCGGTGAGACGCAAGAAGTCAACGGAGCGGCGTTGGAATCGAGGAGAGTCTGAACCGTCGGACCAGTCGGACATGTCGGACTAAAAACCGAAACCACACAATATCGGGTATAATAAGCCCGTGAATCTCTTCGATGAAGCAACACAATCCACCATTATTCCGCCGAACGCCCCGCTGGCGGCGCGCATGCGCCCGCGTGTGCTGGAGGAATTCGTCGGGCAGGAGGAGATACTCGGTCCGGGCATGCCGCTGCGCCGCGCCATCGAGGCGGATGAATTGAATTCGGCCATCCTCTGGGGACCGCCGGGCAGCGGCAAGACCACGCTGGCCCACCTCATCGCCAACCATACGAAGGCGCACTTCGTGCCGTTCAGCGCCGTTACCTCCGGCGTGCCGGAACTACGCAAGGTCATCGCGGAAGCGCGCGATCGGCGCAAGCTCTACAGCCAGCGCACCATTCTGTTCGTGGACGAGATTCACCGCTTCAACAAGGCGCAGCAGGACGCCTTCCTGCCGGTGGTGGAGGACGGCACCATCATCCTGGTAGGCGCCACCACGGAGAATCCCTATTTCGAGATCAACGCGCCGCTTATCTCCCGCTCGCGGCTGATTGTGCTGAAGCCGCTGACTCCCGACCAACTCGAGGTGATTCTCGACCGCGCGCTCGCCGATGAGGAGCGCGGGGTGGGCATCTTCGCGCTGACCCTCGCGAAGGAGGCACGGGCGCACATCGTGCAGTTCAGCGACGGCGACGCGCGCATGGCGCTGAACGCGCTGGAGGAGGCGGCGAAGATCGCCGGCAAGAGCGGCGCCATCACGCTGGATATCGCCGAGCAGGCCTTCCAGCGCCGCGCGCTACGCTATGACAAGGATGGAGATCAGCACTACGACATCATCTCTGCCTTCATCAAATCGCTGCGCGGCAGCGATCCCGACGCCGCGCTCTACTGGATGGCGCGCATGATCGAAGCGGGCGAGGACCCGCGCTTCATCGCCCGCCGCCTGGTGGTTCACGCTTCCGAGGACGTCGGCAACGCCGATCCACTGGCGCTGTTGGTGGCGACTGCCGCCGCCCAGGCGGTGGAATTCGTCGGCCTGCCGGAAGCGCGCATCAACCTGGCGCAGGCGGTCACCTACATCGCCTGCGCGCCGAAAAGCAATTCCGTGGTCACCTCCATCAACCGCGCGCAGGAAGACGTGCGCAAAGGCAAGCTCGCCCCCGTGCCGAAACACTTGCGCGACACCAGCTACCGCGGCGCGGAAAAGCTGGGCCACGGCAAAGGTTACCAATACCCGCACGACTTTCCCGGCCACCATGTCGAGCAGGAATACCTGCCGGAAGGCACAAAAAGCCGGTCTTATTATGAGCCTTCAGACCAGGGTTACGAGAAGAAGATTCGCGAGCGGATGAAGTATTGGGGGCATATCGAGAAAGAAGAACCGGAAGCGAATGAAGAGTAAAGGCCCCTTCGTGCTCTTGCTTTTACGCAGTATTCAGTCCGCCTGATCCGATATCTCTGATATCCGACCGGTCGGATAAAGCAAAATAAGAAACGGGCACTTAGTCCCCGTGGCAGCGCCTGAATGGTCGCTCAAACGGCCGCTGCAGCACTTTCGTCAACCACGCATCTCGCTCTCCCAGCGGATCGACCAGCACGGTGAAAAGCCCTACCAGGTTGCCACCGAAAATATCGGTGAAGACCTGGTCGCCCACCATGGCCGTCTCCTTCGGCTGCGTGCCCATGATCTCCATGCCGCGCTTAAATCCTTTCCAATGCGGCTTCGATGCCTGATGCACGAACGGCACGTCCAGCGGCTCCGCCACGGTGCGCGCGCGCGTGCGGTGCAGGGCGTTAGTCACCAGGCAAACCTGAATGCCTTCGTCCCGCAGGCATTGCACCCACTCTTCGGCGGTCGGGTGCAAGTCGATATCCGGCCACGACACCAGCGTGTTATCGAGATCGATCATTACGCCGCGGACGCCAAACTCCCGCAGCATTTCATGATTCAACTCGTCAAAGCAGCGCACAATATGGCGCGGTCTGAATATCTCGAACACGGTTATATTATATGTGATTTAGTAGACTTCGTAAATAAAATTGCGGTAGAAAGTTGGAAGATTGGACCGATAGATGGGAATGATGGGAAGTACAGGAAAAATCGGCAGATGGATAATCACGCGTTGACGGAGTTGATTCATCGTGAACGGACGGCGGTGCTGGTCGTTAACGCTCGTTCTCGCAATGGCGCACGCCATTTTTATCGAATATTCGATGCGCTGCACCGCCGCGGCATTGAGGTGATTGCCGCCCATCCGGTGCGCGACCCCGCCGGGCTGCCCGAGATAACGCGCCGCGCGATAGGGCAAGGCTCGCGCCTGATTATTGTCGGGGGCGGAGACGGCACCCTCAGCGCGGTGGCGGATGCCTTCGTCGGCACGGACGCCGTCCTTGGCATCATACCGCTGGGCGCCGGCAACAGCACCGCGCGCACGCTTGGCATTCCACCATCCATCAACCGCGCGGTAGATATCCTGCTGCACGGCGAGGTGACGGAGGTCGATCTAGGCAAAATCGACGACGATTATTTCGTGAATACAATTTCAGTAGGCTTGAGCGCGGAAGCGGCGCGCCGCACGCCGGACTGGTTGAAAAAGTATCTGGGAATAATGGCTTATCCGGTGGTCGGCGCCATCGCCTTCCTGCGCCACCGACCCTTTCACTGCCGTCTGCTGACGGACAGGCGGCAGATTGTCGCGAATGTGAGTGAAGTGGTCATCGCCAACGGGCGATATTTCGGGGAAACGATTGTCTCCCCGGAAGCTTCGATACGCGACGGCCTGCTGACCGTGTACGTGCTCGAAGAGATGGGTAACTGGACCCTGGTCTGGTGGTTATTCCGCTACCTTATTTTACGCAAGACGGAGATGCCCGGAGCGCGGACATTTTCCGTCAGGGAGTTGCTGATCGACGCTGACCCGCCCCAATCCATGGATATCGATGGTGAAGCGATAGTGAGCACACCCGCGCGCATCTCGGTTGTCCCGCGGGCGGTGAAGGTGCTGCTGCCGCGGGCCGGCGGCATTTGATCACTTGCACCGGCGCTGCAGCACTTCCAGCAATGCGATGCCGCCGCAGAGCACGGCCAGGCCGCCGATCCACCCGCCGGCCACATCGCTGGGGTAATGGACGCCCAGGTAGACGCGCGCGTAGCCGGTGGCCAATATCAACAGGATTACCACGAAAACGATCGACGCGCGCTGCCGGCGGCGCCGGGAGAAGCATTTCCAGGCTACGTATCCGAGCAGCCCGTAAATTACCACCGAGGAGAAGGCGTGACCGCTGGGGAAGCTGTAGCCCGGTGTGATTATCAGTTCGTGCTCCGGCCGCGGGCGGTGATAAATGCCTTTCAGCAGGCCGATCAGCAGGCCGGTCAGGCTGGGAATGACGATGATGCCGATCGCCAGGATGTAGCGCCGAACGGCAACAAGATAAATGACGAAAGGGAGCAGCAAATAGATTATGTTGACCGTGCGCCAATCAGCGGCGCGCGATGGAACGATCAGCAGATCGGTCATCACGATGGAGAACACGAACAGGCCAGGTAACTGGTACTGCTGCACGATATGCCGTACGAAGTTATCGAAGGGACCGAGATCGCCCTCAGGCAGCTCTTCCGCCAGCTCATAAAAGACATCGATGGCCGCGCCGATGACGATCAGCGCCGCCGCGAAGAATGGGTGGCGACGGATCCAGGTCCAGACGGTATCGGCGAATGCCTTGAGCCGCGACGACATGGCCTGGTGATTCCACACCGCAAGGTCAATCCCTGCCGCCGGTAATTTGCATTATTCGATATCCCACAACCATCGCGCGCGGGCGCTGATTATACCCAGCGTCAGCAGGCATACCAGCGCGCCGATGAGCACGGCATACGGCGCAGTGAGGGCACGGGCAACGGAACCGGCGTATAGTGCGCCGATCGGCGTGAAACCGGCGAAGATGAACGCCCAGATGCTCACCACGCGGCCGCGCAGCGCATCCGGCGCGATCTCCTGCACCATGCTGTTGATGCTGGCGCTGGAGACCACCAGCCCGCCGCCGATGAACGGCACCAGCGCCAGCGAAAGGTAAAAATATCTGCTTTCGGCAAACAGGATCAGCGCGATGCAGCAAATCAGGGAGCCGGCCAGCAGCACCCGTCCCTTTCGCGCGCGGTGCGCGGTGGAGGCGAGGAACACCGCGCCCACAAAGGCGCCTAATCCGGTGGCGCCGATCAGCCAGCCATATCCCGTCACGGCGCGGCGCAGGATCTGATCCGCGAAAATGGGCATCAGCACCGCATACGAAAAACCGAACACGCTGTAGATTGCCATGATGATGAGGATCAGGCGGATCACCCGGTGATGGCGAACATAGCGGAAGCCTTCGAGCATGTGCCCCCATACCGAGCCGGTGGTCTCCAGCAGTTTTTCCGGCCGGTAGCGGATGAGGATGAGGCCGGCAATCACCGCCAGGTAACTGACCGAGTTTATATAAAGCACGCCGGGGACGCCAATGTGTTTGATCTCCATCAATACGCCCGCGATAGCCGGTCCAATGATACGCGCCAGGTTGAAGATGGAGGAATTCAGCGCGATGGCATTGAGCAGGTCTCGCGGGGAGGCCATGTCCTTCACGAACGATTGCCGGGTGGGCATGTCAAAGGACATGGTCAGGCCAGACAGCGTGGCGAAGACCGCGACATGCCAGAGGCGGATATGCCCGGTGCCGACCAGCACGGCCAATCCGGCAGCCAGCAATCCCAGCATGGTCTGCGTCAGAATCAGGATATGCCGCCGGTTATACCGGTCCGCGATGACCCCGGCGTAGAGAATGAATACGAACATCGGCGCGCTTCCTAACGCGCCGATCAAGCCCATGTAAAATGAGGCATTCGCCTCGCCGTAATCCGCGAGCGCCAACTGGTAGACCAGCCACGACTGCGCGGTATTCTGCATCCAGGTGCCCATCAACGAGATGAGCTGGCCGAACCAGAAATAACGAAAATTCGCATGGCGCAAGGCGCTCAATGCCCTCGGCCACTCGCCTGCATACCAGAGGAAGCGAAATTGCACAGTTGCCGCCCGCTGACTATCTCCTGTAATTTCTTCTGCCTGAATATCCTCCATCCCTGTTGTTCTTCGTGGATAGCCTGCCCATATCCTTTTAGCACTTAGCGTCGCGTGAAAGATAATATGTTGTCGTTGAATGACCTATGCAGACCGTTGTCTTATGCCAGGTAAGCCTCAACTCAAAACTCTAAAATATGTTTCGGCAGCAGGCTCAATACCTCGTCCGCCACCTCGAAGATGGCGTCTTCGTTTTTCAGACAGTGCATGTTCTCCCGCATCTTCTCGTATTCGGTATGGTCGCTCATCAGGCGGCTGACCGTGCGCGGCAACTGGCGGTAATTGGTGATGGAGCGAGCGATGCCGTGCCGCAGGGCAAAGGCCAGGTTGCCCTTCTCCTGCGGCATCGGCTCGGTGACATCGTCAAGCAGCAGCGGCAATTCTTTGATCACCGCCTCCATGATCGTGCCGGGGCCGGGCTTGCTGATCATCAGGTCGGCGGCGCTCATCATCAGCGAGATTCGCTGGGTAAAGCCGTGCACGTGCATGCGGATCTTCGCGGTGCGGGCGACGAAGTGCATCTTCCGCTTCAGCGTCCGATTCATGCCGCAAATCACCAGCAATTGCACCGGCAGGCCGCTGCGGATCAGCATGCGCACGATGGCGGTCGTTTTCCGCGGAATGGCCATGCCGCCCAGCGAAATCAGGATAGTGAAGGTGTTCCGATCGAGGCCAAGCTGTTCGCGCGCGTCCTCCCGCGTCAATCCATCGGCGAAAAAGGACGGATTGACGGCGAATCCGTTGTGCACCACCACCTTCTCCGGCGGCATGCCGTATTCGATCATCTGCCGGCGCGCCGCTTCGGTGAAGGTAATCGCCCGGGTGACGGCGGGATTTGCCCATCCGCGCAGAAAGTGATCCGTCAGGTCGGTACAGACCACCACATACGGGACGCGGTGTTGCCAGCCGAGCTCTCGCAAGGCGCGGACGAAAGAGTGGTTGAGAATGGCATGCACGGAGACGATTAAATCCGGCCGCTCGCGCAACAGAAAGCGGCGAACGTTCAGAAAACCGCGCTTCACCCAGGGGATCATCGCCCGCTCGACGTTGATGGCATTCAGCAAGCGCAGGCCGTGTTTGGCATAGCGGGGATCGGCGCGCAGCATCACGTTGTAGCTCTCGTAAAGCAGGCGGACGCGCTGGCTGCCGCTGATGAGGGGAACGTTGATAATTTCGATCTGATACTGTTCCGGATGGCGCAAGTCGATTGCTGCCTGTAACGCTTTGGCGGCACTGAGATGGCCTCCTCCGGTATTTGCATAGATGATGAAAATTTTCGGTTTATGGCCGGACTCTACGCTGTTCATTTCCTGTTTTGCGCCCTTCCGCGATCGGAGTCGTGTCCATGGGGCTTGCCGGATGCTATTATACCGCGCTTTGAGCAGTTGCATACTCCCGATGAAAAGTTTGTCTTCCGACGGCAGGACCGGGTGCGGCAATGGCGAAAATCGAGATGGATACCGGCAAATCGATGGCTTGCCGCGGTGAGTTGTCGGCGTAACGTATTTTATCTCGGAGGTTGCATCCATGCGATTGACTATCGGCGGGCATAATCGGCGTCATTGCCCGGTTTTGATTCCCGTTACCTGTGATTGCGCAACATGCTCGGTACAGATCGGCAACTACCGGCTGGTCGGCCAGCGCCTTCAACTGCCATGCGGCAATAATTATGTATGCTGCATCCTGCCAGAAGGCGAGGCCGGCAATTCATATGATGTGATTTGCGGCGACGCGGGCGAAGTGGCGTCGGAGGTGGCGCTGACTGATGACGGCGCCGGGCGGGTAGCAGTGACGATCGGCGTGGAGCCTTTCACTGTGTATCACTATGCCGGATCGGGCAACAGGCCGTATTGTTATCCGGTGCTGGGACCAGGCGGGGTGCAGATGACGCGCAGCTATCCGATGATTCCCGATCTTCCCGAAGAAAGCAAGGATCATCCCCACCAGCGCAGCTTGTGGACGGCCTTCGGCGATGTGAACGGCATAGACGACTGGGCGGAGGTAGAGCCGGGCAGCGCCTTCATCGTGCACCGGGGCTTCAGCGTGCTGGAGAGCGGCCCGGTATTCGGGCGGTTGGTCGAGCAGCTCGACTGGATCAGCGTCGATGGCGTCAAGGTGATGGGTGAAGAGCGGGAGATCATCTTTTATAATACCCCGGCGGATCACCGCCTGCTCGACTGGTCGGTGAGCCTGCGGGCCAGTTACGGCCCGGTGCGGCTGGGCGATACCAAGGAGGGCGGCATCCTTTCCGTGCGCGTGAATTGCCGGATGGAAGGCACGCGCGGCGGCTTCATCGAGAACGGCTGCGGCGGCATCGGCGAGGCGGAGTGCTGGGGCAAACCCGCGCCGTGGTGCGATTACTCCGGCACGGTGGAAGGCACGCACGCCGGCATCGCCGTCTTCGACTGGCACGAAAATCCCGGCTACCCGACGAACTGGCACGTCCGCGATTACGGCCTGATGACCGCCAACATCTTCGGCCAGTCCTATTTCCATAACAGCCCGCTCTACAACGGCGACCGCGTCATCCAGGCCGGCGCCTCGCTGGATTTTCGCTACCGCGTTTTCATTCACGGCGGTAACGCGAAGCAAGGCGGGGTGGGGGAGCGCTATCTCGATTTCGCCTTCCCACCGCAAACTAGTGGCGAGTGACGAGTGGCTTATAACGAAAGCTTCTCCGATAAACGGAGAAGCTTTCTTTATCAAATATATCATTTTTTAGATAATCAGATGAGTATTTTGGGGCTGGTAGTCGCGGCATGCTCTGATCGATCCAGCATGGCGAATTCCGCGGCCACTTCAAAAAACCAGCGGGTGTATTCCGGCGTAGTATCGAAGAGGAATTTCGGCGTAGCTTCCTCCGGCTTCATATTCGGAAGCAGGAAGGTACCGTCCTCGCGCTGAATGCTGAAGAAATAGTCGATCAGCCGGAAGGCGCTGTCCCGGTAGATGCTTTTTCCGGTCAGACGGTAGAGCATCGACGCCGTCCACAGGCTTTTTCCCGAACCAGGCGCCTGGAATCCGTGATCGCCGCATGCCAGGAAGATGGCGAAGAGCCGTTCGGATGCAGCCAGAAATCGCTCGTCCGCGGTCAATTCATACAATTGGGTGAGCGCAGCGGCGGACAATCCAAGGAACCAATAGGCCTGGTTGCTTTTGCTGAAATCCATCGAGCCGTAATCCGGGTTCTTTGCATCGAGCTCCGTGATGTAGTCGAACGGCTTGACGACGCGTCCATGATAAAACTTATCCAGATCAGGTTGGCCGTCGATGTGCCTGATGATAAAGTCGGCAGCCCGTCTTGCTCGGGGGAGATCCGTCAGCATAAACAACTCGACCGCCATCGAGCAGGAATTGATGTCGAAATGATCCAGACGGGGCAAGGCGCAGGCGCGGAAGGTGCCCATCTCTTCATCGTAATAATTGTCGATGATGCCGGCCATCAACTTGTGTACCACATCGAACCTCCCCAGGGCGTGCGCGCCGAGCGTAACCCAGCCGTTCGGATAAACCTGGCAGAAAACCGAGGTGTAGGTGCCGGAGGTTTTGCGTTCCGCGGAGTTTCGCAGATCGCCGTTCGCGGTGTAATGCAGGCGCATGATGGTATCTAGCACGCGCGACGCCTCGACGGAATAACCGCTTAGCCGGAGCGGTAGCACGCATTTGTAGTAGCAGCCCAAGTCGTTGTCGGCGATCAGCGGAATCATGCCGTCGGACGACACCTGATCTTTGAGCCAGGCAGCTCCCAGCCGCCCTCGCCGTACCAGTTCGTCGATATACTGCTGCATGCGAAACCTCCGGTTTTTACTTGCCGCGTGCTTTTACATGAGTCGCGACTATTTCGAGGAAACGGTCGATTTCCTCGATTGTGTTATAGAAGGTCGGGTCGATGCGTATGCCGTCGAGAAAATGGCCGCAATAAATGCGCCGTGCCTTCAACGCGCCGTGCAGCTCGTCGCAGCCGGGGGTGCGAAAGAAAACGATTCCCGCACGTCGGTCATCGGCGCGCGGAGTCCAGATATCGACACCCAACTCTTCCAGCCGATCGAGCGTATAACCGGTTAGCTCCCGGACGCGCGCTTCGATAAATTCACGTCCGATCTGCTTCAGCAGTCGAACGGCAGCCAGCGCGCCTGCCACGCCGACCAAATTCGGAATGCCGCCTTGGAAGCGCATTGCATCTTCGGCAAGCTCGCAATGCCGGACGTCCCACGCGCCGACATTGGTGGCCGCCAGCCATCCCGCGGAAGGAGGTTTCGCTCCCAGGAAACGATCGCTGACATACAGGTAGCCGATGCCCGCCGGACCCATCAACCATTTGCTGAAAGTGCCGGCCATGAAGTCGAGCGGCGTGCGGCCGAGATCGATTTCGATCAGACCGGCAGCCTGCGCGGCATCGGCGACCACCGGGATGCCGTTACTTCCCGCGATGGCTCTCACCTTCGCGAGATCGTAGCGGAAACCGCTGCCGGGGGTCACCACACAGAGGCTGAGCGCTGCGGTGTTGGCGTCGATCGCCGATGCCAGGTCGGCCATGTCTATCGCGCCGTCGCGATTGTTTACGAACCGCATGGCAGCCCGCGCGAAGGAAGTGACCATCCACGGGTAGGTGTTGCTCATGTAGTCGATATCGGTCGCCACCACGTTTTGCCAGTTTCGCGGCTCGATAATCTGGACTGCGGTATTGATGCCGGCGGTGGTGGATTCGGTGATGGCGATGTTGCGCGCGGGACAGTGCAGCAGGGCGCCCATCTCCTCTTTGAGCGCTGCGAATGCATCATACGCGCCGAAAAACGCCGCTTCACCTCCTTCCTCCCACTCGCGCAAATACGCGCGCATGGCTTCGCTGACCGGCAGGGGACAGGCGTGAATCGAGCCGTTATAGAGGTAAATCCAGTGCTCGATTACGGGAAAGAGCTTTCGCAGCTCCGCGATATCGCTGGAGGCAATCATATCGATCGTACTAGACCTTATTTATCACGCGATTGAAAGCCTCTCCACGCTTGAGGAGAGGCTTCCACTATTAAGGACATTCGCCACTAGCCACTAGATCTTCACCTTTTCCCGCTCGGCGACCGGTTTGATCAGCGCATCCTCGGTTTCGTCGTCAAACAGGTGCGCGCGCTCCATGTCGAAAATGATCGCCAGGCGATTGCCGGGACGGGCGATCGTTTTTGCATCGAATGAGGCGATGAAATCGTGTTTTTCGCTCTTCAGGTAGGCAATAACGTTGGCGCCCAGCGGCTCGGTTACGTCAACCATCACGTCGGCGACATTCGGCGTGTCTAGCAGTGCGGTCGGTGCGATGCTCTTATCGTAGATATCTTCCGGACGGATCCCGAAGGTGACCTTTTTGCCTACGTGATCCTTTACCTGCGCAGCGTATACCGGGGGCAGCGTCACCTGGAAGTCACCGGTGTCTACGATGACGGCGTCTCCCTTTTGCACGACATTGGCGGGGATGAAATTCATTGCCGGGCTGCCGATGAAGCCGGCGACGAACTTGTTATTCGGATGATGGTACAGGTTCAGCGGGCTATCTACCTGCTGCGCCAGGCCCTTGTTCATCACCACGATTCGGTTTCCCATGGTCATCGCTTCCACCTGGTCGTGGGTAACGTATACGCTGGTGATGCCCAGGTCGCGGTGCAGGCGGATGAGCTCGGCGCGGGTGTGCACACGCAGTTTCGCGTCCAGGTTGGAAAGCGGCTCGTCCATCAGGAAGACCTTGGGCTGGCGGACGATGGCGCGGGCGAGCGCGACGCGCTGGCGCTGGCCGCCGGAAAGCTCCTTCGGCTTGCGCTTCAGCAGCTCGTTCAGTCCCAGCATATCGGCCGTCGAGTGCACCCGCTCGTTGATGACCGCCTTGGGCACCTTGCGCAGGCGCAGTCCGAAGGCCATATTCTCGTATACGTTCATGTGCGGGTACAGCGCGTAGTTCTGGAAGACCATGGCGATATCGCGGTCCTTGGGCGCCACGTCGTTCACGCACTTGTCGCCGATCCATACTTCGCCGGAGGTAATCTCCTCCAGTCCGGCGATCATGCGCAGCGCGGTTGTTTTTCCGCACCCGGATGGACCGACGAAGACCATGAACTCGCCATCCTGGATCTCCAGCGACATGTCATTGACGGCAACGACTTCGCCGAACCGTTTGGTCAGCTTTGCCAGACGAAGATTAGCCATTGCGGTATTTTCCTCTGCCGTGTAAATGTGGTCGGTCACTCCCCCGGCGCCGGGAGGCCACTCCGTCCCGGGCATTGAGGAACCCGGGCCGTTAATACTTCTTTCGTCGGATGAGACAGAATACCTTTTTCCGGCAGGAATCTTCTGGCAGATTACACAATATTATACCTGTGCATATCAAGCCTGGGAGATCATCGATGAATACATCCAGTTGGATTTGCCAGTTCCCCGTTTCGCTCGCGGTGGAAGGCGCTGACTGTTACCGGCGCATGGCAGAGGTTGGGCTCCAGCGCGCGCTTTTTTGCAGCGTGATCTATTCGCCGTACCGCCTGGTCCTGCCGCGCTACCCGCAAAAGGCGATTTACAGCCTGGAAGAGGGGCGTTATTACTACCGGCCGGAGCTGACACGGTATGCGGACTTGCCGGTAGCTCCGCAAGCTTCCGCCGAGTTCTACGGGCGCGATCTGCTGGGCGAAATGTGCGCCGGCGCGCGGAAGGCGGGCATGGAGGCGGGCGCCTGGGTGACGATCTTCGCCAACGGTATGATCGCCAAGGCGTACCCGGCGTGGGCAGTGCACAATATGTATGATTCCGCCGACCGGCTGTTCCTCTGCTTCAACCACCCGGAGGTGCGCGAATATTCGCTGCGCGTGGTCGAGGAGATGGTTGAACGCTACCCGCTGGATGAGATCATGCTGGACAAGATCCCGCAGGCCTGCCTGGAGCAAAACGCCTTCGCAGGGCGCATCGAGCCAATGCTGCGCACGCTGGGCTCTTTCTGCTTCTGCCCGCATTGCACGGCGGAGGCGAAGAAGGCGGGCATCGACCTGGCGGCGTATCGCGAGCGGTCGCTGGCGCTGGCCGGGCAGGCGCTGAACATCCCGCAGCATCTCATCAACACGCAGGCGGACGAGCTGAACGGCGACACCGAGATACCACTGCTGCTGCTCGACCACCCGTGGATCCTGGAGATCCTGCGCTTCCGCATCGACTGCATCCACCGCTTCCTGGACGAAGTGCGCGCGCAGATTGAAGCAAAGCGGAAGGGCGTCACCCTCTCCATGGCCTTCGTGCCGCCGGCGAAGATCGGCCACGACGCCTCCAGCCCCCGCGCCTGGCTGGCGGCGCAGAGCTACGCGGCCTACAAAGATTCAGCGGTTGACCTGATCCACAACGTGGTGCATTGGGAGGCCGGCATCGTCGAATACAACACCCGCCGCGCGCTGAACGCAGTGGCCGGCGGCAAGGTCGATATCTGCACCCACATCCGCGCCTACGGCAGCACGGCGCCGGAGGACTTGCCCGGTCTGGCCGCGGCGGTGCGGCGCGGCGGCACGGAGAAGGTCGGCTATTTCTGTTACGACCTGATGAACGAGCCGATGCTCGATGCCGTGAAAACGGCCACCACGAACGTTGACGAGAAAGCCCGTTCGTAATACGCCACGCAGCGGAGCGGAGTGGCTTCGCGGTAAGCTTACCTGTCAACGGAGCCACTCCATTCCGACTGCGTGGCTCACTACGAACGCCGGATCAGAGATACATTATCATGCTTACACTTGCACGGAACCAGCATACCGATTACGTCATCACCCTCTCCTCGCCGACCGCGCGGGAGCGCACGGCCGCGGAAGAGCTTGCCGACTGCCTGCAGCAGATTACCGACGCCGAATTTCCGGCAATCGAGCAGGCGAGTGCCGGAGTAAAGCCGCAAATCGCCGTCGGCTACCATGCCGCGCGCGGCATCGGTCTTTCCGTACCGACCTTCAACGGGCTGGGCGAGGAAGGCATCCTCATCCGCTCCAACGGCGCGCACCTGGCGCTGACCGGCGGCGAGGGGGCAAAGCGCGGAACGCTGTACGCCGTCTTCACCTTCCTGGAAGAGGTGCTGGGCTGCCGCTGGTGGACGCCGAAGGTTGCCGACATTCCGCGCCGCGAGAAGCTGGAGATCCCGCCGCAGTCACGCTGGTATGCGCCGCCGTTCGAATACCGGCATCAATGTTATCATCACGCACAGGATCCCGCCTGGTCGGTGCGCAACCGCTTCAATGCCGGGCCGGACATCCCTCCGGCGTGGGGCGGGCGGCACGTGTATAACCCCTTCGTGCACACCTTCTTCCACTTCGTGCCGCGTGAACATTTCGCCGCGCATCCGGCGTGGTTTTCCGAGGTGAATGGTAAGCGCATCGATGACGGCCAGCTCTGCCTGGCGAATCCGGAAATGACCGCCTTCTTCATCGAGCAGGTGAAGGCGATGCTGCGCGCGCATCCGGAAGTCACCATCGTTTCCGTCTCGCAGAACGACTGGGACAAATACTGCCAGTGCGCCGCCTGCCAGGCAGTGGACCGTGAAGAGGAGAGCCCGGCGGGATCGGTGCTGCGCTTCGTCAATACCGTGGCGAAGGCGATTGAAGCGGAATTCCCGCAGGTCGCCATCGATACGCTGGCCTATTCCTACACGCGCAAGCCGCCGAAGCACGCCCGCCCGCGGGGCAACGTCATTGTCCGCTTCTGCTCCTTCGAGTGCGACTTCCTGCACCCCTTCGACCACCCCAACAACCTGACCTTCCATCGTGACATGGAGGCATGGGCGCGCATTTGCGACCGGCTGTATGTGTGGGATTACGTGACGAATTTCGCGCATTACGTGCAGCCGTTCCCCAACTGGTTCACCATGGCCGAGCATGTCCGCTACTTTCAACAGCATCACGTCAAGGGGTTGTTCTCCGAAGGCAATCACAACTCGGACGGCGGTGAGATGTCCGAGCTGCGCGCCTGGGTCCTTGCCAAACTGCACTGGGACCCCTCGCGTGACATCGAGGCGCTTGTCGGAGAATTCCTGCAGGGATATTACGGCCGCGCGGCCAATCATCTTGAGCAGTACCTGCGGTCGGTATACCGCCGGGCGATGGCGATACCGCGCTACGATGGTTCAATTGCCATCCAGCGGCATGTGAACCTGCACGGATATGACCACCCGCACAAAACCGGCTGCTATCTGGATTTGAATTCGCCGACCGACGCGCCGCATCTCGATCCGGATACTATGTTAGAAGCCGCCCGCCACTTCGCCGCCGCGGAGAGCGCCGTGCGGGGAGACGACACGCTGTTGAACCGCGTGCAGGTGGCGAAGCTGGCTGTCTGGTACGTGCTGCTGCTGCGCTGGAACGTCATGCGCGCCCACGCGGGGCGTACCGGCCAGGAGTGGCTGTTGCCGGACGACCGCCTGGCTGCCTGCCGGGAATTCAACGGGATCTGCGCGCGGAACAACATCACCCACCTCGCCGAAGGCTGGGCCAACCGCGATCCGGCCTGGCTGGAAACGCTTTGTGCGACTGGTAAGGACGTGGAGACAAACGACGGCTGATCCAGTGCTCGGAGCGCGGATTGCCAATCCGCGCGTAACATTGATCAGCGACTCGCGCGGATTGCCAATCCGCGCTCCAAAGGAGATAAAATGAAGATCGTTTCAATTATCGGCAGCCCCCACGGCATGAAGGGGCAGACGGGCATCCTGCTTGGCGGGATGCTGGATGCTATTCGCGGAACCGGCGCCGAGGTGACCACCTTTTCGCTGTCCGCGCTTACGGTGAAGCCATGCCAGGCGTGCGATACCTGCCACAAAAAAGGCCTGTGCGCCATCAACGACGATTTCAACACCGTGAAAAAGGCATTCCAGGATGCCGACGGCTTGATTCTTGCCAGCCCGAACTACTTCGTCAGCGTCAGTGCGCAGATGAAAGCGCTGTTTGACCGCTGCTGCGGCCTGATGCACCTGCAGGCGATCGAGGGGAAATATGCCGCTGCCGTCGTTACGTCGGGGGGACCAGGCGGGGAAGAAGTGGAAGCCTATATGCTGCGATTCCTGCGCTCGTTGGGTTTTACCACAGTAGGCAGCATGAGCGCGCTGGGCTGGCAGATGCGCGAGGGAACGCAGGAGCCGCACCTTCAGGCCGCCGCCGAATTAGGCGCTCATCTGGCGCAGGCGATCGATTCGAAGCAGCAATTCCCCGAGCAGCAAGCCGAGCGGGCTGCCGTCATGGAGCGCATGAAAGGGTTGATGCAATCGCAGCAGGACAATTGGCCTTATGAGTATAAGTATTGGGTAGAGCGCATGCGATTTTCACAACAATGATGTACTGAAATACCGTTCGGCGCGATCTGGAAGTATGGTAGCGATATTACCGTTGACGCGGCAGGCGAGTTGGCGGGCGGCCCAGACGTTGGCGCCGGAGGAGACGCCCACGAGCAGTCCGAGGTCGCGGCCTAATTGCCGGGTGGTCTCGATGGCATCCTCGTCGGTCACTTCGATCACCTCGTCAACCAGGTTCACGTCCAAAATGGCGGGAATGAAGCCGTCGCCGATGCCCTGAATCTGGTGCAGGCCCGGCTCGTGGCCGAGCAGGGCGGAGACGTTTTTCGGTTCGACTGCGACGATGCGCGCGCCGGGGTTGTGCTCTTTCAGGAATTTACCCACCCCCTGCAGCGTGCCGCCGCTGCCCACGCCGGCCACGAAGCCGTCGATATCGCCGGCCAGTTGCCGCCACAGCTCCGCCGCCGTTTCCTGGTAGTGGATGCGCGGGTTGTCGGGATTCTCGAACTGCTGGGGCACGAACACGCGGGGATCTTCCGCCGCCATTTGCCGCGCGCGGCTGACCGCTCCGGCGATGCCTTCGCCGTCGGAAGTCAGCGTCAACTCCGCGCCCAGCGCGCGGATGATCTTCTTGCGCTCCTCGCTCATGCCCTCCGGCATGACGATGCGTACCCGGTATCCTTTCAGCCGGCCGACCAGCGCGATGCCGATGCCGGTGTTGCCGGAGGTAGGCTCGACGAGGATGGAATCGAGGCGCAGCCGGCCCGCGCGCTCCGCCCCATCGAGCATGGCCAGCGCTACCCGGTCCTTGATGCTGCCGCCGGGATTGAGAAATTCGGCTTTGGCAAAAATGCGCTCTTCGCCCAGGCGGATCAGCGGGGTGTTGCCGATAAGGTGGAGGATGTTATCGGTCAGCATATTTGTCCTCCTGGTTGTCATACCAGTGCCATGCCGGCTCGGGGGGCGTCGCGACGGATTCGCGCTCCTCGGATTCGACCGTCTCGGCCTGCAGCAACGGCGTTTCTTCCTCGGGTGGCGCCGGCGGCAGCATGGTGTCGGACAGCGGCGCCGGTGGAACCGCCAATATTCGCCGCCCGCGTTGGCGACCACGCAGCTCGAGTGCCTGCTGCAGCAGCCATTGCTCCCGCTGCGTATGATCCGGGGCAGCCTCGATTGCCTGTCGATATCCGGCGATCGCTTCGTCGATGCGGCCTCTTTCGAGATGGATATCGGCCGCGGCGGAATGGGCGGCGGCGTTGCGCGGATCGATTTCGGCCAGGCGCTGATATCGCCGTAAATCGTCATCGCGCAGCCGGCGCATGCCGGCATTTTCGCTCAGATTTATCAGCGCAGGCGACAGCGCCCACAGCAGCGAGGTGACGGAGAGGTAAATCAGTAAAAAAGTCATCTGCCCGGCGCCCCACAATCCTAAAATCACTATGCCGTGAACGGACAGGGAAAAGAATGCCAAACGCCCGCTGATGGTCTTATCGACCAGCCAGGCATTCACCATGCGCAGGATGGGATATATCTGAAATAGCGCGAGACATGCTATGATGATCGGAGTTATGTCATTCACGGCCAACTACCGCCTGATCCGTTGATCTCAATATACGGGGGAGGCAGGAGATTGTCAATAATAATTAGTGGCTGGTGGCTGGTGGCGAGTGTTTTCGGTGAATTACAGGTTTGCCCGTGACAGAAAAGCTTTTCAGGTGAGATGACACTCTCCACCCGCCACTCGTCACTGGCGTTATATCGTGTGCGAGTGGTAGAATGACGATATAATCTCCCGACTGGAGAGACAATGGACGAACGTTTGATCAGCGGCAAAGAGACCCCGGAGGACCTGGCGACCAGCTCGGCGTTGCGGCCGCGGCGGCTGGAGGATTACATCGGGCAGCCGCGGGTGAAGGAAAATCTGGCCACCGCCATCACCGCGGCGCGCGGGCGGGAAGAGGCGCTCGACCACGTGCTGCTTTACGGGCCGCCGGGATTGGGAAAAACCACGCTGGCGCACATCATCGCCAACGAGATGAACGCGGAGATAGTCACCTCCTCGGGTCCGGCCCTGGAGCGCGCCGGCGATCTGGTCGGGCTGCTTACCAATCTCAAATCCGGTTCGGTGTTCTTCATCGATGAAATCCACCGGCTGCCGCGCATCGTGGAGGAATATCTGTATTCAGCAATGGAGGATTACTCCGTCGATTTCATGATCGACAAGGGCGCATTTGCGAAGAGCATCAAGCTGCCGGTGGCGCCGTTCACGCTGGTGGGGGCCACCACGCGGGCGGGCAAGCTGACCGCGCCGCTTCGCGAGCGCTTCGGCATCTTTTACCACCTGGACTTTTACCCGGATGAGGAGCTGGTGAAGATCGTCAATCGCTCGGCAGGCATACTGGGCGTGCCGGTAGTAGCGGAGGGCGCGGAGGAGATCGCCCGCCGCTCACGCGGCACGCCGCGCATCGCCAACCGCCTGCTGCGCCGCGTGCGCGACTACGCGGAGGTGAAGGGAGACGGCACTATCAACCGGGAAGTGGCCGACCTGGCGCTGAAAGCGCAAGGGGTGGATCACCGCGGCTTGGACGAGCTTGACCGCAAGCTGCTGCGCACCATAATAGATTTCTACCAGGGCGGTCCGGTTGGCGTGCAGGCGATGGCCGCCACGCTGAACGAGGAAGCTGACACGCTGGAGGACATGGTGGAGCCGTTCCTGCTGAAGATCGGCTTCCTCAGCCGCACCCCCAGCGGTCGCAAAGCCACGCCGCTGGCCTACCAGCATTTCAACCTTATCCCCGGCCAGACTGGCGCCGCGGGGCAGGCGAATCTGTTCGAGTAATGGTCAGGACGAGTGCTCATGATTACCTCTGTGGTGAATAAATATAAGCTTTACCGGGGGCGGCTAATCTTCATGCCCATTTTTTGACATAACCCCGACTTTCTGCTACTGTTCAGGGGATTGCAGGGGATTCGCTCTCCCTGCCCGAATTCTCCCTGGAGGAACCTCAACGATGACAAAGGTATACTACGACAACGACGCCGACCTGAACCTGCTGGAGGGAACCAAGGTAGCCATCATCGGCTACGGCGCGCAGGGGCGCTGCCAGTCGCTCAACCTGCGCGACAGCGGCGTGGAAGTGATTGTGTCCGAACTGCCGGGCACGGTGAACTATCAGCAAGCCGTGAAAGACGGCTTCAGCCCGGTGACCGCGGTGGAGGCGGCCCGCGAGGGCATGCTCATCCAGATGCTGGTGCAGGATCACGTACAGCCGAAGGTGTATGAGATGATCAAGGAACATCTCACCGAAGGCAAGGCGCTGATCTTCTCGCACGGCTTCAACATTCACTACAGCCAGATCATCCCGCCGTCAAACATCGACGTATTCATGATCGCCCCGAAAAGTCCGGGCACGCTGGTACGCAGCGAATACGAGGCGGGCCGCGGCGTGCCGTGCCTGATCGCGGTGCAGCAGGATTACACCAAGAAGGCGAAAGACCTGGCGCTGGCCTATGCCAAGGGCATTGGCGGCACCCGCGCGGGCGTGATCGAGACCACCTTCGCCGAGGAGACGGAGACTGACCTTTTCGGCGAGCAGACCGTGCTCTGCGGTGGCGTCACCGCGCTGGTGATCGCCGGTTACGAGACGCTGGTCGAGGCCGGATATCAGCCGGAGATGGCCTATTTCGAGTGCATGCACGAGCTGAAGCTGATCGTGGACATCATGTACGCCAAGGGCATCGCCATGATGGATTACGTGGTCAGCGACACCGCCGAATACGGCGATTATATCACCGGCCCGAAGCTCATCACCGAGGAGACCCGCGCCACCATGCGCAAGATCCTCCAGGAAATCCAGGACGGCACCTTCGCCAGCAACTGGATCCTGGAAAACCAGGCGGGCCGCCCGCACTTCCTCGCCATGCGCCGACTGCGTACCGAGCACCCCATCGAAGAGGTAGGCGTCAAACTCCGCGCCATGATGCCCTGGATGCGCGAGTAAGATTTCGAAGTTCTAGGTTCGGAGTTCGTAGTTAGAGTTCGAAGTTCACTTTGAACTCCGAACTGTCAACTCCGAACTTAGAACTCCCCTTCTTTGTCGCCGCTTCACTCCGCGATGCATACAACGTCGTGCTCCCGCACATCAGCCCGCGTTTTTTTTGGCTATCCTTGCTGAGGAGCTTTCCAGATTTGCTCAAAGGAGGATAGCATGAGTAGAATATGGATGATTGTGGTTGCCGTCGCGTTGATGACGATGGCGACCGGGGCCAGGAGCCAGGTCAATCTGACTCCGTTTCTGCAGGCGGAGGTGAACGAGATTGCCCTCCTCACCGCGCAGATGAACTGCCTGCAGACCCACGGCGATCAACTGGGGGCGGCGGTGATCGCCGGCTACATCCCCGACCACCGGATGATGGCCGACCAGCTTTCCGCCGTAATTCGACAGCGGGGCGGCAATCCGGACCTGGTGACGGCGAATATTACCCCGTTTCTGGGCACGCGGCAACAGGTCATCGACCATGATTTGCAGGCGCATGCGCGAGTGATGGATAATTACCGCGACCTGGGCCGGGACAGCACCGACCAGGCGATCAAGCATCTGGCGGCAATTGGGCAGAGCGGCGCCTGGCGGCATTACAACTCGCTGGATATTGCCCGAGCCGGAACGGTCGGCACGCCGGAGGCGATTTACACCGGTTTGCTCGCTTCGCGCGCGCTCGAACAGGCCGCGGTTGCCGACCTGCAGACCCAGGCCGCGCAGTTGACGGCGCTGGGCGACCAGGCCACCGCCAACGTGCTGCTGGGCATTGTGCCGTCGCATCAGCAGCAGATGGCGAACTTGCAGACGACAATCGACAATTTCGGCATGAACGTGCAATTTAACATCGAAAACCGCGAGCGGATCGCCACCGTTCCGCCGGTGCCCGCGTTGGCAACGCGCTCGATGATCATCGCGCACTTCCAGGTGACCGATACGCAGTTCGTCAACAACTACGCCATCGCCATCAACGCGCTGCCGCCCAGCCCGCTGCAGCGGTTGCTGGTGGAAGGACAGAGCATAGCGCTGGCCTCGTTGACCGCCCTGCAGCGATTGCCGGTCGTGGCGTAAAAATTGGATGAGTGGAAGAATGGAAGGCCGGCCAATGGCCGGCCTTCCATTCCCAACCTTGAACTCCCAACTTCGAACTTACTCCCGAGGGCGCACGGAGATGAAGCGGCGGTGGGGCAGCAGCAGGGCGGTGAGCTTGCCGCCGTAGACCGCGCCGGTGTCCAGGTTGATGCGGTTGGGGCGCACCTCCGGCCTGCCGTAGCCGGTGGGGGTGTGCCCGTGAATCACCAGGCGGCCCCAATTGTAATCCGAGCTTAGAAACGGCTCGCGCATCCACCACAGCAGCGGGGTGTCCACCTCCTCCGGTTCCCGCTCCGGCAGCAGGCCGCCGTGGACGAAGATATACTGCTCGGTGGCGAAAAACGGCCTGGTGCGGCGGATGAAATTCAGGTGATCGTCGGGAATATCGTAATCATAGCTGTCGAGGGTATCTAACCCGCCGTTGCGCTGCCAGGCAAGCTGCGCCTCCAGGTCGCCGTCGATGGCATCGAGCGCCATCGCCTCGTGGTTGCCGCGCAGAAAGACGCACTCGCGCTCCTTCTCCAACTTGAGCAGCCTGTCGATCACCTCCTTCGACGCCGGCCCGCGGTCGATATAATCCCCCAGGAAGACCAGCACGCCTTCCTTCGGCAGCCGCGCCAGCAACTGCTCCAATGTTTTTGCTAATCCATGAATGTCGCCGATGGCGATATGTGTTACCTCTGTCATACTCTCCCTATTCGAATAATCTTTCATCTGCTTCCAGCTAATCGATCCAATCGTGTCGGAATGTTTCATCTGGTAGAGTTCTCGGACCGATTAGACCGATCGGTCCGATCGGTCCGATCGGTCCGATAAATCATAAAAAAAGCATATCATCGCAGATCAAGGTGCGCTACCGATTGTACCGCATACTCTCCAACCAGCTCCCACGCCCGCCTTTCCTCTTCCGCCGTGAACGCGCCTTCCGTCAATTCCACGCCTAACGCCGACCGGAATCCGGCGCACAAGGCTGTGACCACTTCATCTTCCGCCACCTCGCGCCCGGCGGCGGTCCACAGGTCCACCATGCCGTCGCGCATCACCGCTTCCCAATCGGAACGGTAGAAGACCCGCTCCCACATCGGGTAATCCACGGAGAGCGGCAGCGAGTTCTGCTGCAAGATGACGCCGTTCTTGCGCTGCTGCGCGCTGCCGACTATCTTGCGGCCCTCCACCATCAGGTCGCAGCGCGCCTTCGCGGCGAAGCAGGCGGGATTGCCCGCTGCCTTCATCGACGGGGCGTCTCCGCCGCTGACATTCGCTTTGCGGTCCACCAGCTCCGCCGGCACGCCCAGCCGGCGCAGGCCGTCCACCAGCGCGGCGCCCAGCACGCGGTAGCTGTCCATGATGTTGGCGCCCGCCCGCGGCAGATCGCCTTCAGCGATTATCATGCTGAAGGTTACCTCGCGGTGGTGTAGAATGGCGCGCCCGCCGGTGGGCCGCCGCGCCACGTCGATGCCCAGCCGCGCGCAATCCTCCAGCCGCACGTTGCCCTCCGCCGGCTGGAATTTCCCCAGCGTCACGCACGGCGGGGTCCAGCGATAAAAGCGCAGCACCGGACCGGACTGCCCGGCGCGAATTGCTTCGAGAATCGCGACATCCGCCGCCATATGAAACGTCCCCGGCCCATCCGCGGGCGGGATGAATCGCCAAATCGCCACCAACTGTCCTCCGTATCGACAATTTCGACCTCATCTCGTGGTAATCCTGTCTGATACGGGTTGACAACAAACAATCCTTTTGGTATTTTATATACGTCCGAAGCCGATATGGCCCCTTCGTCTAGTGGCCCAGGACGCCTGGTTCTCAGCCAGGAGATCAGGGGTTCGAATCCCCTAGGGGCTGCCATTTTAAACCCCGCGAGCGACGCTCGCGGGGTTTTGCTTTGGCCGTGATAACGCTCACTCTACCTCGATCCCTTGCAAAATCGCGCCATTATCACCGATGCCGGTAACGCGAATGGTGATATTGCCGTCGTTATTCGGCGTGATGTTGCCTGTCCGCAAATCGATCGCCATGCCCGTCTCACAGGCAGCCGTGCAGGGGTCCCAACTAGCCCATAACGTGCGGCCATTGATCAGGATATCCATAGGCCGCTTCCCCGGCTCTTCCTGCCACAACTCGGCGAATTTAAGGTGGACGGTATACAGGCCGGGGGGCACAGTCAGCGAATAGACAATCTCTCGCGCGTAGCGGGCCGTCTGGTAAAGCGCCTGGTCGTAGAGCGTCGGCGATGCTTGCGTGACCGGTCGCGCCGAAGTGATGGCTTCTCCTTCGCTTTCCGCATCGCCGGCCCAGATTTCGCTGTTCCAATCCACGAAATCAGCGGCAGATCCGCAGTTGATGCGCGCGACCGGTTTGATCTCCGGGAGGATCTCGATGGCCTGGATCATGGCTTCATCGGTCGCCTGGCCGGGCTCGAAGCCGCCGGAAAAATGTAGCACGATATGGCCGTCCGCGTCCGGCACGACATAGCGGAATACGCGGTCATGCGCCTTGCGGTAGCCGCGCGCGTCCTGGCAGATGTCGAAATTACGCAGCATCTCCCGGCCGTTGAGGCTGACGTTGAACGGACGGGCGAAGATATATGGATATTTTGGCTCGCTGAAGCGGAGCCGCACGGTATACAAGCCCATATCGACCGGTATTGCGTAGGTAAAATCGTGACCCTTGCGACCATGCTGGTACAACGCAATATCGTCCGCCCCGCATGCCACGCCTTTGCCGGCAAAGGCGTGGCCGCCGCGGAAGCCGTGGTCCGCCGACCAGGCGTTGCCGAAGTGGTCGGTATATGGCCGGGACATGCCGCAGTTGATGCGCACGATGCTTTCCGTCCGTGCTGCCGGCAGTTTATCCACATAGGTGATCCGAGGCATCCAGGCCACGATATCGCCACCCGCGTGCGCCGGTACACCCGCGTCGAGCAGGCAGCGGTCGTCGTTGCTGATGCAGCGGATCGCGAGGATGTGATCGCCGGCCTCCATCCAAACGCTGATGGAGTGATTCTCTCGGTCCGCGAAGGCGGCGTCGTTGCCGCCGATCAGCGTACTGCTCACGCTTTTGCCATCCAGCCACGCCGCGTGCCAGCCCGTCAGGTCGATGCCCAGTTGATAAATGTCCGTGCGGGACACGTGGATGGGGATGAAGACGTAGGCGCTTTTCTTTCCGCCGGCGCCGCCCAGCAGTGGTGCCAGGTCCAGCCGGCCGTCGGCTGCGACGACCTCATGCCGCACCAGCGTTTTACCGCCTGCGTTGAGCGTCTCCGAGATGCGATTCATCTCGGTGGCCGGTACAACGGGATCCTGCAACTCACACGGGCCGAAGACGGTCCACTGATCGCCGAACTGGATATGCTCACTGCGGTCGTCAGTCTGGCGGTCCAGCATGAAACGAATGCGATCGCCGTCAGCTACGTCCAGAATCAGGTCGTGCATGGCGCCCACCAGATCATTCAATCGAATTTCCGCCCACCCCTCGGCGGGCCAGACTTGCCGGTCGCCGTGCAGGATACGGGCGCGCAACGGCGCGCCGGCGGCTTGCCGGTACCACTCTTTCATCACTCGGCTGACAACACGCACCCGTCCGGCAACGGGAGCGACCCAGGTACGCACGCAGCAGGAGGTGAGCGACGCCTGCATCCACGCCCGGCCGATGCGCGCGCCGCCCTCGCCTTCCCAGCAGCCTTCCACACCGCCGCGCTGGTTCGGCGTGCCGCTCTCGTCGGCGGAGGCGGTTTTCGGCGGACTTACCCACGACATAGGCAGGTAGGTCGCACCATCGGTTGTTGTCTCAGCCCTCCACCCCTGCCGTCCCTGCTCGGGAAACAAGCCGCCCAGGGCACAGGCGGTCAGCGGTTCATCGGCAAGGCGGACGGCCTCGGTCCACGCGCTCGCATTATCGTCGCCGTCGAGGCTCCGCACGGCGTACCGGGCGTCCGCGTCCCAGCCCTCCGCGCGGTCGAAATACATGGTCCCGGTGCAAACCTTCCCGAGCACGGTGTCGCCGCGGCGCACTTCGTAAGCGCTGATCCAATTATCATCCATGCCCGGTGACCAGTACAGGCCCATGCCGGACTGCCCGAGATTCGTCTCCTGTCGTGCAAGAACATTGCCGGGTGCAGAAGGTGCGATGTGATCCCGTCCGCTGCGCGGCCGGTTGGGCAGGTTCAGGTAAATGAGCTCGCCCGGCCGCTGTTCCGCTAGGGCGATCCCTTCCGTCATCAACTCGGCGCCTGTCCGCGTGAAGGACTCCGCGCTCAAGTCAAACTCGACAAGGTATTGCTGATCCGGCAGCAACCCGCGCGGGAAAATCGTCACCGGTCCGGGCGCCTGGTGCTTGAAGATGATGCACGCTTTCGTGCGGTCGCGGCTGGTGCGCTGGGCGTAATAAAACTCCTCGTCGCCCTGCACGACCGGATGGAAGGTGTAGGACCAGCGGCCGGCCACCCCCGCGTGGAGCAGATAATGGTAGGTATCCAGATCGCGCCGGAGCGATTCCTGGTCTTCCTCACTCGCGCGCAGTCCCCAGAACGGCGCCATAGTCATCGTCTGGCGCGCGGTGGCGGGTCGATACGTGCCTTTGGATACCCACGGCTCGATGATATCCACCCACTTGTCCGGCGGCTCGATATACGAGAAGTAATAATTGGTCTGCGGGCCGCGTCCACCGTCGGAGAAGTAATTGGTGTTGGCATAGCGCTGGATGTCGAAGGTGTGCGAGTAGGTGCTGCCCCCGCTGCAGGTGTGGAACGAGCAGCCGGGGAAGCGCTCCAGGAAGCGCAGGATGCGCGCGCGCCAGTCACGGTCGGCGGTCCAGTCGGGAAAGCTGACGGCGTCCGAGCGCCACTCGAAATCGCCCCACGACCCGACCTTGCCGGCCATCACGCCGGGCGACGGGCGCTGGGTGAACCAGGCCAGCCAGCGCATGCCCATTTTGTCCAGGTAGCGCAGGGTCTGCCGGAAGTCGGGCCCTTCGTAGCCGGAGGTAAACACGCTGGTGTAGCTGTCCTCCGGCAGGCTGCCATACACGGACCAGCCGGCGTCATCCCACAGCATCTTAAACCCCACGCTGCGCATCAGGTCGGCATCCAGGTCCAGGCAGGCCAGCCGCTCGGCGAACTGCTCCTGCAGGTTCTGCGCGCAGTAAAACCACGGCGCCGCCCACTTGGGACGGGCGTAGTAGTCCATGTTCGTGTAATCCCACAGGTAGCGGTACTGCCAGTCATAGGAGACGACGCCCATGTCGTCCAGCGTGCCGGCAAAGGTGCCGAGGGTGATCGCGGGCAGCGCGAGCCTCTCACCAGGATTCATCGACACCCCGGCCAGGTCGATAATCTCCGCCGACACCGTCACCACGCCTGGAGTGCGCACCGTCGATAAGCGCCAGTTGCCCAGGTATTCCAGCGCCAGAAACCAGCCATCGCGCGGCTGACCGCTGTGTTGCATGGCCATCCACGGCATGAACGCCGCCGTGGCCTGCCCCTCGATGGTCTGGCGATATTCCCCGGTGACGGCGGCGGACTGTAGCATGCCATGATCGGGACTGCTGTTGCCGCCGATCATCCAGTAATGGGTGAACGGCGCGTCCGGATCGTCCAGCAAAGGGAATGTCAGCGGGATTGCCTCCGCGCCGACCGGCGCGTCGCCGGTGTTTTCCAGCTCGAGCCACAGCCGAAGCACCGCCGTGCCCGGAAAGGCGATGACATGGTAGCGGATGCCGATGCCTTGAACGGTAAAGGTCAGGGTGAGCTGCGCCACCGGCTGCCCACCCGCCATCGTCTTTTCCGCACTGGCGCCTTCAAATTTCCAGGCATGCTGCCCAGTAGCGCTCACAGCGCACGGCGAGGAGGCGACGCCCTTCGCGATATAGGTCCGCGTGCCCTTTTCGAGCTTATTATTGAACGCAACCATGCGGAAGCCACCGTCGTCGGCCGCGAAAGCCAGCTCGACTGCCTTCGTGCCGATCGTCCAGCGTGAACCGTCCGCGCTGCCGCGAATAAAGGCATTATCAACTCGTATACGTGCCACCAGGCGCCTCCTATTCTCCCGATCTCCCGGTGTCTTTGCCGAAGTGCCGCTGCATTACGGCGCGCAGCGGTTCGGCGCCCGGCCGGAACCCCACCGTGCCGTCGGGGGCGGCGCGCAGTGCCGAAGCGCACTCGTAGAAGAGGAAGCTGTCGTACCCGTATTCGCGCCCCCAGGCGATCAGGCGGTCCACGGGCACTTCACAGCCCCGCGGCGAAGCGCCAATGTGGTTCGTCGTGCGGCGGTCTTCGAAAAAGTTGTTGCAATACGGCGCGTAGCTAACCGGCACGCCCTTCGCGTGCGCCAGCGCCATCACCTCGCGCGAATAGCCGGCGCCCGGCCACAGCGCCTTGCCCGTCACCCGGTCAATCAGACCTTCCTCCAGCCAGCTCCGCCAATCGGTGACGATATTCATCGCCCCGCCGGCGCCGGGGGCATTATCGAAGTGGCCGTCGATATGCACGGTGAGTTGCTTCCCGCACCCGCGCACGACGGCGGAGGCTTCGCGGATAAACTGCGTCCACCCCTCGCCGCGGATGCGCCGCCAGAGATTGTAATCGAAATCGTCGGTCGCCCAGATATCAACCCCCGCGCGCTTGAGCATCTCCTCGCGCACCGGCTCCTCGAAGCCGTATTCGATCCAGGCGAAGTCGGCATGATGATGCCCGGGCCGGATATCGATGCCGTCCGCCCCGGCGTCCAACATGGCCCGCACCCAGGTCATCCACAGCGCGCGCGTCTCCGGGAAGCAGGGCGACATGGCGGCCAGCGGCCCGCGGTCCTTGCCGCGCGCGAGCGCAATGTATGAGACGCCACCGCGATCGAGGGCCAGCGGCGTATTGACCGCATCACCGCCGGAGGCCATGTATGAGCTTGGACTGCCGGGATAGCGGTTGTATTCGAAGCCGCCCCGCGGTCCCACCGCCGGACACGGCCTCCCCTCGTTGGGCGAGTTCAGGAAGCGGGTGGCATGGTCTTCACGGCGGGCGTTCAGGCCGTAGGTGAAATGCGTCTCCTCCCCCCCGTCGCCGAAGATATGTACCAGGTCGCACAGCCGGTTGATGAAGGAACGGGAGCCGCCGTTCACCTGGATTGCGACAAAGGGCTCGTGAAGCTCTACCTCAAAGCGAAAGACACGCGAGCGCCGGGTTTCCGTCGTGGGGACCGGCCCGGAAGGCGTCGCCCGGTAGATGGGATAGTCCTCGATTACCTCAGCGCGGAGCAGCGGACCGTCATATGAGCGGAAGGTTTCGTTATTATCGGAGACGATGAAGGAGACGTCCTCCGGCGAGATGGCGGCGTCGGCGTCATCATCTTTCACCAGGTCGATGCGCGTCCAGACGGATTGCTTTGCCGGACCCCAGGCGGACGGCTTGCGCGCCATAATCAGGTGCTGGTTCCTCGCCGCCATCCAGGTGGACCAGCCGGCGCTGCCGCCGATGCGGTCGATGCGGCCATGGGTCTTTGCCATTTCCGACTGCGGCGGCCAGCTAAAGCCATGGATCGCCATGTCGAAGGGCTTGAGGATGCCGACCAGCTCGATGCCATGCCGGTGCGCGTGCTCGACGGCGGCGGTGAAGATGTTACCGACATTGCGCATGGTCTCCTGGGCGTGCTCGGCAATGTGCAACGGCGCGAAGTCGAAGTAACCGTCCTTGGCTCGTCCGAGATCGATCCACGAGACCTGCTGCGTGCCCCAGGATTTCAGCTCGCGAAACAGGTTGTCGAAGGTCTGGTGCGTCCACGCGCAAGCCATCAGATCGTCGTTGAAATCCACCGTCACTTCCAGCGGGTAGCCGCCGTGCAGGGCTTGCGCGGGAGCGGGAATCACTTCCTCCGCCGCGCCATACACCGCCACGCTGCGCACGATGCAGTCCCGAAAGCCCATCTGGAAACTGCCGGCGCGCGCCGATTGCCGCATGTTCGGCGCCGACACCGCCTCCGCACCGTCGATCGCCGCCGTCATCCGTTCTGCGTTCCACTCGAAGACCAGGCGGGCCGAATCCCCCGCGCGCGGCAGGCGCGGATGCGCCTGGGTAATGACATACCCGCCGTCGGTCGCCTGGTGCCGTGCATTCGAGTTGGTCCCCAGCGCCAATGAAAGTCCCGTGCGGCTGTCGGTACCGCAGAAGCCCGATGCCTGTTCCCCCATGCCGGCCAGCTCAACTTCGACGCGCAGGTACGTCCAGGCATCGTGCGGCAGACACACCACCACGCCGTCGCCGGCGCGGCAGTTCCACTCGCCCCCGCCGTATTGTGGGTAGGGCGTATCGGTGTACCAGCCGCGGGGCAGGCCGGGCTCGGTAAAGCGTTCACACAAAACCAGTTGGTCGGCAATATCAATGTTCATGGGGCAGTCTCCTTGGATCAGCGAGACAGGAGAAGAACTTACAGCGTCAAACGTGACGTAACATCCCCGGCCGGACAAACCGCCCGGCAAATGCCGCTGGCATCCGTATACGCAAGCGGCGACTGCCCGCCGTGCGCTCCCCGATACGCAAGGCGCCCTTCCGGTCGACCGGGACGTAGGCATCCGGCGGCTCCGGTTGATATGGTATGACTATTGCTTTGGCATGTAAATGACTGCCGGTCGAATGATGCCGCCGACTCCGATGTCATTCGGGAAGGTGTTGTCTACCGCAACCAGCAATTCGTTGTTGCCCTCGCGCTTGACCGCCGCGCTGATGTCGACTTCGCCCAGCCGATTACGATACATCCAGCGTGTCGGCTCGGGGCCGGCGCACCAGAGGCGGCGGGTGATGAAGTCGGGCACGGATTCCGTTCGCCCGGTCTCCATCGTGATGGTCTTCCGCTGTAGAACGACTTCGCCGATCTCCCCCGGCGCGTACCAACGCACGCCCAGCCTATTGAGCAGATCGGCGGTGACATAATACACCGCATGCCGCGACTCGCCGTGCAAGATGATGCGCTTCTCGCTGACATCGATCACGTAGGCGTCGCCGTATTCGGTGGCTTTCGCCAGCTTCACTTCCTCCGGCGGGCAGCCCACGTAAATGGGCAGCAATCCTTCCACCGGCTTATCGCCTACCGGGACTGTCGCGCCGCTCATTTTTCCCAGGTAGGTCGCGACGTCATCCGCCGCCCAAGCGAGCAATGTGAGCCGGGGCGTCCAGTTGAAGAGCGGGGGCTCCTTGAACGAGGCTTCCGTACCGACCACGACGCAGCATTTCGCAGCGCCGTTCTCGACCAGCGTCACCGGCGCGGGCAACCCCGGTAAAGCAAGAAAAACAAGAAGTAGCAATAACCAGAGGAGTGCCCGGTACCCACTCGCATACTGGAGAGAGCCGCATTTTTCCGGCATCGTCTTACCTCCACCCGGTAAGGAATTATCCTTACTGACACCGGGCATGCGATTTGTATTCGTGTAAATTGTCGAACCGGGAATTTTTTACCGGACGGCCAACTCAAGGCTGACCACCGTCACGTAGTCGCCGGACTGGTCCTTCCAGAAATCCTTCGGCTCGCCGTTCATCGGGCGTCATCTGCCAGCCGAGGATGTGGCCGAAGAAGAACGAGCGGTCGCTGCGGCGATACCCGTCAAAGACGGTGGGCACGGTTTTGCTCGGGTACCAGGCGAGCTGTGCCGAGGGGCTTATGAGAAAGGTATCCACCCCACTGTCCGCCAACAGGTCGATAAAGCGGTGAATCACCCCCGAGGTCAGCGGCTCCCCCGGCGCGCGGTACAGGTAGCTCTGCGGGCGGTATTTATACATGAAGACATTGCAGTCGGCGTTGAACAGGTTGCGGTGTCCGGTCGGTTTCATAATGCGGCTATTGTAGCGCAATTCGTGTTGATTTGTCCCTGCCGCTCTCCGCTTCCTCGAATGCTTCGTCGTTCGACCGCCGATACCACCGATTGGTAAGATCGTCAAGCAGTGTGTAGACCACCGGCACGACGAACAGCGTCAGGAAGGTCGAGGTGATCAGGCCGCCGATGACCGCGGTTGCCATCGGCGCCTGGATTTCCGAGCCTTCGCCGAGGGCCAGCGCGATGGGCAGCATGCCCAGCATGGCGGCGGAGGCCGTCATCAGGATCGGGCGCAGGCGGGTGGGCGATGCGGTCAGCACCGCCTCATCGCGCTTGATGCCCCGTTTCCGCAGCGTGTTCGTGTAATCGACCAGCAAGATGCCGTTTTTCACCACGATGCCCACCAGCATCAGCATGCCGATCATCGCCGTCATGCCGAACGAGCGGCCCGTGAGAAACAGGCCGAGAATGACGCCCGCCCCCGCCAGCGGCACCGACAGCATGATGGACAGCGGGTGGGTGAAGGACTCGAACTGAGCCGCCAGCAGCATGTAGATGATGCCGATGGCCAGGATCACCGCCAGCCCCATGCCGGCGAACTCCTGCGCACGACGTTGCTGGTCGGAACCCCATTCCCAATGGTAACCGGTAGGAAATGTCATGCCGGTCAGCGCGGCCTCGACGTCCTTCTGGATATCGCCGATGTTCCGCCCCTGCGGCGAACCGTTGATGGCGATGTAGCGCTGGCGGTTTTGCCGGGTGATCTGGTTCGGCCCATTGGCGAAGATGGGATGCGCCACCTGCCCGAGCACCACTTCCTTCCCGGAATTGGTGGTGATTATCAGGTTCGCCATTTTATCGATGGTTTTGCGCTCGGATTCCGGCAACTGCACGACGATCGGGTACTGGTACCCCTTTTCCTGATAATAGGTGGCGGTGGAGCCGTTGGTAGATACGCTCAGCGTGTTGGCGACGTCCTGGAAGCTGACGCCGAGTTGAATCGCCTTTTGCCGGTCCACGACCCACTGCACCTCCGGCATGGCTTCCTGCCAGTTGATGTCCACATTTTGCAGGCCGTTGACATCGCCGATGCGTCCCATTACTTCGCGGGAAAGCGTCGCCAGCTCCGCCAGGTCGTTGCCGAAAATGTCGATCTCCAGGCGCTGGTTGCCGCCGGTCATCAGCATGCTGACGATGTCGCGTTGCGAGATGCGTGGTCTGATGCCGGGAAGCGCGGCCAGCTTTCCGCGCAGCTCGTCCATGATCTCCTCCATGGACTGCGTGCGTTGCTCCTTCAACTTGATGTTGACCGAGCCGCCGGCGCCGCCGCGGCCGCCGAAGCCACCGCCGCCGACGTTGGAAAGGATCGTTTCCACGTCGGGATTGTCGGTGACGATTTTTTCGATGCGCTGCATAACCTGGTCGGTTTTATCCAGCGAAGTGCCCGGCGGGAGACTGACGCTTACCGTCAGCTCGCCCGAATCCGTCTCCGGCATCATCTCCGTTCCCACCTGTGGCAGCAGCAGCATGGCGGCCGACGTGATGGCCAGCGCGCCGCCCACCGTCTGCCAGCGGTGGCGCAGCGCCCAGCGCAGCCCGTTGCGGTATGTTTCGTCCAGCGCGGAAAACCACTTGCCGAAGCGGACAAAAAGGCGCATGGTCAGGCTGGGATGATCGTGCGCGGCGTCCAGCAGCTCGGCGTGTGCCTCGCCGGAGATCAGGCGCGTGGAGAGCATCGGCACCACGGTGGCGGCGACCAGCAGCGAGACGGCCAGCGAGAAGATCACCACCAGCGCGAACTGGGTGAACATCTGCCCCGATTGCCCTTTGATGAGCAGCAGCGGCAGGAAGACAACCATTACCGTCCAGGTGGAGGCGACGACCGCGGAAAATATCTCGTTGGTGCCGGTGACGGCGGCGTCGAATGGCGAGCGCTTGTCTCGCTCCATGTGCCGGAAGATGTTCTCCAGCACCACCACCGCGTCGTCCACGATCAGGCCGGTGGCCAGCGCCAGACCGCTCAGCGACATGGTGTTGAGGGTAAAGCCGCACAGGTAGAGCAACGCAAAGGTGGCGATGATCGAGACGGGGATGGAGAGGGCGACTACCAGCGTGCTTTTTATATTCCGCAGGAAGAAAAGCAGAATCAGCACCGCCAGCGTGGCCCCGATAAGCGCGTTGAGCAGCAGGTCGTTTACCGAGTTCTGAATGTATTTTGACTGGTCTGAGGCAATAACATACTTGAGCTGGGGATACATCCGCTCGACCAGCTTCATGCGTTCCAACACCGCTTTCACCGTGACGATGGTGTTGGCGTCGCTCTGCTTGGTGATGCTCAGGTAGGCGGACGGCTCGCCGTTCATGCGCGAGTAGGAGCGCACCTCGGAGAAGGCATCCCGCACCTCGGCCACGTCGTTTATGGCGACCGTCTGCCCGTTCGGCGAGACTAATGGGATCGACCGGATTTCATCGAGCGAGGTGAGCCAGCCCAGCGTGCGGATGGTATATTCCATCTCGCTTAACCTGGCCACGCCGCCCGGCGCGTTGATATTCTCCTGCACCAGCCGCCGCATGATGTCGTTCATTGCCAGGTGATAGGCGCGCAAGCGAATCGGATCGACATCCACGATAATGGTGCGCTGGCGGCCGCCGGATACGCCCACCGAAGCCACGCCGTCCGCCGATTCTACGATCGGCGAGACTTCGTTGTCCAGGATGGAGCGGAGCTGGACAGGATCATCCATGCCGCTGAAGCTGAGCGTCAGCACCGGCATCGAGTTCGGGTCGAATTTGTTGACGGTCGGATCGCCGACCGTCGAGTCGTCGGGGAAGCGGCGCTTGACGCGCTCCAGGCGCTGCATGATGTCGATGGCCGCCTGCCCGATGTCGGTGCCCCAGGTAAACTGCACGCGAACGCTGGAGCTGCCGGTGCTGCTGGTCGAGCTGACCTGGATGACGCCGGGTACCGAGGAGAGCGTCTGCTCCACCGGGCGGGTGATCTGCGACTCGATCTCCTCCGGCGCGACGTTCGGCCAGGACGTGGAGACGCCGAGAGTCGGCATGGACACCTTCGGCAGCAGGTCCACCGGCAACCGCGTCAGGCAGATGGCCCCCAGCAGCACGAGGGCGGCGATCTGCATGGTGACGGCGACGGGACGGGTTACGGCGTATTTTGCGATATTCATGGATCCTTCTTCCTTTTTCTCCTACTCGCCGTTCCGTGATCCGCGCGATTGGGAGCCGGCGCCGCCTTCCGGACCGCCGCGATTAGGCCGCCTGGAAGAAGCGCCGCCAGGCTCGCCCTCCCGCCGGCCGCCGCCGCGCTCACCGCCGCCCGGACGCCCCTGCCACTGCCCGCCACCCGGGCCGTCTCGACCGCGGCGTCCCTGCCCGTCGCTGATGGCCTGCCCATCTCGCAGCGGCATGGCGCTCATCGTCACCACTTCCTGTTTCGGCTTGAGACCGGAGGTGATGGAAATCCAATCGGAATCACTGAGGCCGGTCGTCACCGCCTGCTGATGGGCGTTGCCGTCATCCTCCTTCACGAAGACGTAGCTGGAGCCGTCCCGGTCCTGCTTTACAGCCTCGCGCGGCACCGCCACCGCGTCTTTTGCCTGCTCGGTGATGAGGGTCACTTTGGCAAACATGCCCGGCGAAAAGGTATGGTTGCGGTTGTCCAGCACCACGCGTACGATGAACATGCGGCTCTGCAAATCGGCGGAGGGATTGACCTGCGCCACCCGCGCCGCGTAGATCTTTCCGCCCAGCGCGTCGAAGGCGGCGGTAGCCGGCTGGCTCAGGTGCACCTTCATGCAGACCTCTTCCGGAACGGCAACCGTCACCCAGATATGGTTCAGCGACTGTATGGTGAGAATAGACTGGCCAGGCGAGGCCAGCGCGCCGGGGTCTTGGGCGCGGGCGGTCACCACGCCGTCGAGCGGCGAGCGCAGCACCGTATCGTTCAGTTTTGCCTTCGCGCTGTCCAACGACGCGCGCGCCGCCTCGACGCCGGCCTTCAAGGCTTCCAGGCTCTGCCGGAATGCGGGTGATTGCGTGCTGGCGCGGGCATTTTCCAGCGAGGCGGTTGCCTGCTCGACGCGGGAATCCGCCGCCGTGACGTTCGCCTCGGCATTTGCGCGCGTGATGGCGGTCTGCTGCTCGATCGACCGCTGCTGCGCCTGCGCGGAGGCCAGCGATGTTTTTGCCTGCGTTACCCGGGCGTTGGCGGAATCTCGCGCGGCATCGGCCTTCATCTTCGCGATAGCGGCCTGCTGCTCGGTTGATTTCTTCTGCGCCTGCGCGGAGTTTAGCGCCGCCTGCGCGGCCTTGAGCTGCCCCTTTGCCGTTTCCACGCCGGCCTGCTGCACGGTTACCGCGGTTTTGGCGTTATCCACCTCCTGCGCGGAGACAAAACCCTTTTTGAACAACTCGACGGTCCGGTCGCGTTTCGCGATGGCATTGTCCAAGTTGGCTTGCGCGCTGTTGATGCCGGATTGCGCATTGGCCACTGCCGCGTTGACATTCTCGATTTTGCCTTGCGCGTCTTCGACCGACGCGTCGTTGGCCGCCAGTTGGGCCGCGTAACTCTGTTCCGCCAGGCGCTGGTCGGCCTCCGCGCTGGCGACGGCGGCCGCGGCATTGTCGATTTTATTCTTCGCGTCATCGAGCGACGCCTTGATCGACTCCAGTTGGGCAGCATATGTTTGCTCCGCCTGTCGAAGCTCCGCCCGCGCGCTTGCCAGGCCGGCCTCCTGCTGGCGAATTTGCGTGGCGACGGCGATATCGGTAGGCCCCTGGTTGAGCTGGGTCTGCGCCAGCCGGTATTTCGCTTCCGCCAGTTGCGCCTCCTGCTGCCGTACCTGCGCCCGCACGTCCGAGGCGTCGATGCGCACCAGCACCTGACCCTGCGCCACCCGGTCGCCCTCGCGCGCTTCCAGGAAGTCGATGCGCCCGCTGACCCGCGGGGATATTTTGACGTTCTGCATCGACTCTACCGTGCCGGTCGCCTGGAAGGTCTTCATGATATCGCGAAGCTGTGCCTCGGCCAGCTCGACCGAGGCAGGTCCGCCGCGCATCATGCCCCCGCCCATCGGGCTGCCTTCCGCCGACTTCTTCTGCGTGAAACGCCAAAAAATCAACCCGCCCAGCACCAGCAGCGGAATGAGGACCAACAACACCTTCTTCATCAAAGTCTCCTGACGTCGCTGACGCGCGCCCGCAAACGGAGTTCAGCCATATTGCAACTGTTCGCACGGAGTATAGCACACCGGCAAGCCGTTCATCGTTTTTTCATCTCTTTTTCATTTTTGACCGGCAAACTCACCGCACTCTCACTGCGGCATGGTCTCCATTCTGGTGTAAAATCATGCCGGTCGCCTGCTCGCCGCCGTCCTTGACGAAGGTGACTTGCGTATCGATGCCTGCGATGAAGAAAGTAGTTGCCGAGTTAGGGAAAAGCTCGACCTGCCGCTGCCCGTTTGCCCGCGCGAGCAAACGATTGCCGTCGCGGCTGACGGTGATGATATAATCCGGCGCCAGCAGGTATCGTCCGGCGTATGCGTCATAGAGATCGTGATCGACCGGAACGGCCTGTCGGCGCGGGATTTCATAATTTTCGCCGAAGCAGATCGCGGCTATGTCGCGGTCGAGCTTGTCCAGCGCCGCCAATCCGATGTCGTAATTGAGCAGCAGCACGATCATCACCCGGTCGTCGGGATAGTAACCGAGGTAGCCGGCGAAACCGCTGGTGCGGCCTTCGTGGGAGATGACGCGGCGATCGAATCGCTGCCCGATGAACAGGCCGTAACCGTATCCGCCGGCAACCACGGCGCTCATTGCCCGCAGCGACGCGGGGGAGAGCAGCTTGCCGCCGAAGAGCGACTGCTCCCACCGGTACAGGTCTTCCGCCGTTGAGTAGAGCGCTCCGGCGGCATGGGCGGCATTCACATCGGTATAGGGAGCATTCACGACGGTGATCCCGTTGCAGGCATACCCCGCCGCGCGACGGGGCACCGGTTGCCGGCCGTCGTCATATCCGGTGTCTTCCATCTTCAGCGGCGTGAAGATGTTTTCTCGCAGGAACCGCGCGTAGCTCTGCCCGGAGACCTTTTCGATGAGATAGCCAAGCAGGACGTAACCCGCGTTGCTGTACGCCCATTGCTCGCCGGGAGGAAAGAGGAGCGGCGTGTTCGCATATCTAGCGGCCAGACCGTCAGCCGTCGGCGGGAAGGGAGCCGGCGGAAGATCAAGCGGGAGAGCGCGGTCCGGGATGCCGCTGGTGTGCGAGAGCAGATGGTGGATGGTGACTTCCTTCCATGCCTCCGGACAATCAACCAGGTAGTTGCCGATGGGATCCCGCGCGCTCAGCTTGCCGCGCTCCTGCAGCAGCAGAATGGCGGCCGCGGTGAATTGCTTGGTGATTGAACCGATGCGGAATTTCGTCCGCGGCGTGTTGGGGATGTCCCACTCGCGATGAGCCGGCCCATACCCTTTGCTGAGTAATACCTTTCCCTCGCGCGCCACCAGCGCCGTCCCGCTGAACCCCCCTTGCCGGGAAAGTGCGCGCAGATACGCGTCGACCGCGGGTCCCGGGCCGGCAGCCAGGCAATTAGTAAAGAGAAAAGAATATGCGAAGAGCAAAATGCTGATATATTTCATCTTTCTTCTCCAGCCTGCATTACGTGTAAATGAGCTCTTCCCGCCCGCCGCAGAAGCGCTTTACCAGTGAAATCAATTCATCCCCCGCATGGCGCAGGTATGCTTCATCGGTGGAGGCATTACCCTGCAGAATGAGGATGCAGTTGCGCGTATCGAGAGTGATTTTAGTGGCGTCCGCCTGGCGCACCTCCAGCCGGCAGAGGATGCGGTCCGCTTCGTCGATGTAGGCGTATTCGCCCGCGCCCACCGGTTTCGGCTCCGTCTCGCCCATGGGGATGAAGGTTTCTGTCCCTTCGGTCAGGCGCAGGTGGATTCCGCCCACCACTTTATCGATGTCGTGCGATCCAAGCGACAGGCCGGTCTGCGCGGAAACCAGGTTGTAGATATCGACCAGCAGGTTGACATGGGGCAGATCGCCGGTCTCCAGCAGCAAGGTCAGCAGCTTTTCCGTGGAGGCGATGTATTTCTTGTTCGAGCGGCCCACGGCCTCGTGCAGCTTGCGGAAGCCGAGCAGGATGGGGTCAGTTTTGATCCGCTCCCATGTCCAGGTTTTCTTCAGTTCCCGGATAGCCTCCAGATGGATAACGTCGAACACCGTGTCGGATGCTCGATTGCTGAAATCCCGCAGGAGGAAGCATACGTTACTGACCCCCAGCGCCCGCGCCTCGGGCGAAATAGCAAAAGTGAATGGCCGCTCGAACATCATTATCAAGCCTCTCCAGGTTATCATAGCCTGAAAAGCGATATTTTGTTAACCCATCCGAATCCTCAACACCCACTCACCCATACTCCCACTCGCCTATTCTCCCACTCACCCACTCTTCACTCTTCCAATCTTCCATCCCTCATGTATTACTAATGCTGAATTTCTCGCCAACAGGCGCAGTTTTTGTCTTTGGTTGCGGCGCAGCCGCCATGTGTTGCGTTTGCTCCCCGTGTATGCTATTCTTTTGGCGAGAAGCTTCTTATATTATTGATCTATTTATAAATTAACTAATCAAAAAGCAGTTTCTCACATTCAATCACACTTCCGGGTGGCAAAGGAGAGCGTTGTGCCCTACCAGGGTGGTCAGTATCAGCCCCTTACCGAGGCGCAGATGAAAACGGTCCACGAAAGCGCGCTGCGTGTGCTCGAACGGACCGGGGTGAAGGTGAATACGAAGATCGGGCGCGAGCATTTCAAGCGCGCCGGGGCGAACGTGGAGGAGAGCACCGGCATCGTCCGCCTGCCGCGCGCCATGGTAGAGGACGCCATCACTTCCGCGCCACACCGGCTGGTGCTGTGCGGCCGCGATCCGAAGCACGACGCCGTCCTGGAAGGCAAGAACGTTTACCTGGGCACCGGCGGCACCGCCATCAACGTGCTCGACCTAGATACCGGGCAGCGCCGGCCATCCACTAATCAGGACGTAGCGCAGATGGCCCGCCTGATGGACGCGCTGGACAACGTGCATATCTTCACCATCAACGTTTTCCCGAATGATATCGCGATCGAGAACCAGGTAGACGTGAACCGCTTCTACTGGTCGCTGAAGAACACCTCCAAGCACGTCATGGGCGGCATCTACACCATGAAGGGTCTGCAGGAGGCCATCGAGATGTCGGCGATGATTGCCGGCGGGATGGACGCCTTGCGCGCCCGCCCCTTCGTCTCGTTCATCACGCTCATCATCAGCCCGCTGAAGATCGACAATATTTACGGCGACATGACCTGCTACCTGGCCGAACAGGGCCTGCCGGTGGTGGTGCCGACCGAGCCGCTCTGCGGCATCAGTTCGCCCGTCACGCTGGCGTCCAACGTGGTGATGCACGTGGCGGAGAGCCTGGCCGGCGTCACGCTGACCCAGGTGATCAACCCCGGCTGCCCGGTGATGTTCGGCAGCGTGGGCAGCATCACCGACATGCGCACCATGGACCACCTCTCCGGCGCCATCGAGCGAGGCATGCTCAACGCCGCCGTCAGCCAGATGGCCGTTTATTACCGCCTGCCCAACTATTCCACCGCCGGCATGACCGACTCCAAGGTCGTGGACTGCCAGGCGGGTTACGAGGGCGGCATGATGAACCTGCTGGTGGCCATGTCCGGCGCCAACTACATCCACGACGCCGCCGGCCTGATGGAATTCGACCTTACCGCCTCCTACGAGAAGCTTGTCATCGACGACGAAATCATCGGGCGCTGCCTGCGCGTGCTGCGCGGCATCGAAATGACGGAAGACACGCTGGCGATCGAGCTCATCGAACAGGTAGGCGCCGCCAACGATTACCTCGGTGAGGAGCATACCCTCGAATACATGCGCACCGAGTTCGCCCCCAACACGGTAAGCGACCGCTCGCTGCGCGAATACTGGGAAGCGGACGGCAGCCTGGATACCACGCAACGGGCGCATAAGATCGCGCGTAAACTGCTGGCCGAGCACCAACCGCTGGGCATTCCGGCGGAAATCGACGATCAGATCCGCGCGCGCTTCCCCTATATTAAGGAAGTCAAGTCAGTGCATAGTTGACGTTATTGGAAGGATGGAAGGCTGGAAGACTGGGTGAGTGAGTAGTTAGTAGTGAGTAGTGATAAGGAGCAAGCCCGGTGGTTGAGTAGGCAGGGGAGCTTATCGAATCTTTCCATACTTCCCGCGCCGTATCGAAACCACCGCATTGATAACTAAACCTTGCGTGAACGGGCGCTATTGGTGAGGTAGTCTCGATACGGCATGGTAGCAGTGGAAAGAGGCGAAAAGGTTTCCTTGCCTACTCGACCAACGTAACAGGCACTTATCACTACTCACTCATCCCACCCTTCTATATTTACTAATGCTGAATTTCTCGCCAACAGGCGCAGTTTTTGTCTTTGGTTGCGGCGCAGCCGCCTTATGCTTGAATCGAGGTGACCTTTATGTGCGGCATTTCCGGTTTGATGCTCACGCAGCCCGGCGACATCGGCAGGCGCCTGGTGCAGATGCTGGATGGCGTTCAGCATCGCGGCCCGGATTCCACCGGATTTGCGGTGTATCACGAGGACCGCGGCGGGCCGCTGCTCTGCCGGATCTACCTGGGCTGCCCGGGCGATTCGTCGCAGGCCCGCGCCTACCGCGACAAAGTGCTGGCAATTATCGCCAACCATGGCGGCAAGGTGCTGAATCAGCGCTTCGAGCTGGAGCACCTGCGGTTGGAGCTGCAATATCAGGGTGAAGTCAAAGCCCTCTGCTACGACATCGAGAACGGCGCCGGCGTCGAAATCCTCAGCATGGGCGCCTGCCTGGAGATTATCAAGAGCGTCGGCAGCGCCTTCGAGGTGGACAGAGCATATAACCTGTCCGGCTACCGCGGCACTCACGGCATCGGCCACGTCCGCCTGGCCACCGAAAGCGTGGTGGACGTCAGCCGCTCGCACCCGTTCTGGGCCTACGGCTTCAACGACGTGGCCATCGTGCACAACGGGCAGATCACCAATTACCACAAGATGAAGCGGCAGCTCGAGAAGAAGGGCCTGCAATTCCGCACCGACAACGACTCCGAGCTGATCGCCGTCTACCTGGCGGACAAGCTCAACGCCGGGCGCACGCTGGACGAAGTGCTGGAGGAGTCGGTCCACGAGCTGGACGGCACCTTCTCCTTCCTCGTTTCCACGCTGGACGCCATCGGCTTCGCCAAGGACGTGCTGGCGGCCAAGCCCATGGTGGTGCTGGAGCGCGACGGCATGATCGCCGTGGCCTCCGAGGAGGTGTCGCTGCAGCGGCTCTTCCCCGGCGAATCGCTGTCCACCTACGAACCGTATCCGGGGACGTTCAAAACATGGCACAAATCGACGCTCGCTCGAGTAGCATAACCGAAGTAAACCGGACCGTGCGCAAACTCTCCGGCAATGGCGAGGAGATCGTCATCAGCAATCCGGATGCCCGCCACCTCCTCTGCGTGGGGGTGTTGCAACCGGCGCGGGTGCGCATCCTCGGTAGCGCGGGGTACTTCTGCGGTGGCCTTTCCGACGGACCGGAGATCGAAGTGCTCAACAATGTGGGGTGGGGACTGGGCGATAACATGATCTCCGGCGCCATCGTCGTCGGGCAGCACGCCAGCGCCATTGCCGGCGTGGGCATGCGGGACGGCACGCTGGTGATCCGCGGTAATATGGGCAGCCGCGCCGGCCAGGTGATGAAGGGTGGGCTCATCCTCTGCGGAGGCAACGCCAACTTCATGGCCGGTTACATGATGATGGGCGGCCGTATCGTCATCTGCGGCGACTCCGGGCGCTCGGTCGGGCAGAACATGATCAACGGCGCCGTCTACGTGGGCGGGAAGATCGAGGACCTGGGCGCCGACACGCAGCGGATCGACCTGCCGGCGAGTGAAGAAGACGAAATCCGCGCGTTGCTCGACCGATATGAAATCAAGGCGCCGAAGGCCTTCCGGAAGATCGTCAGCGCGCAGGCCGGCCACCATTACGCGACCTACGAGCGGGGCGAAAGCGCACAGGCGGACGAACGTCCGCGACCCAAACAAATCGCACTGCCCGGCGAGCTGTGGACGCCGCGCGCTGTCGAGGAGATCACCGTCAAGGCGGAGCTCGGGCGCTACCGCGTGCGCGGCTACGGCTCCTTCCGCGAGATGCCCACCTTCGACGACATCACCTTCAACTTCGATCCGGATATCATTACCGGGTTGCATGACGTGCGGAGCAAGTGCAATTTAGCCACCAAACTCGGCGGCAAATTCGGCGGCAAGCCGCTGTCGCTCTCCATGCCGATCATGATCGCGCCGATGAGCTACGGGGCGCTGTCGAAAAACGTGAAGATCGCGCTGGCGCGCGCTTCACGGCTGGCCGGCACCGCCACCAACACCGGCGAGGGCGGCATGATGCCGGAGGAGCGCGCGGAAGCGGCGCAGATGATCTACCAGTGCCTCTCGGGCCGCTTCGGCTTCAACCCGCACGATATGCAGCGGGCCGACGGCATCGAGCTGTATATCAGCCAGGGCGCCAAGCCGGGGCTGGGCGGCCAGCTCATGGGCAAGAAGATCACCGCCGAGATCGCCAACATCCGCGGCATCCCCATCGGCATGGACCTGCGCAGCCCCAGCCGCCACCCGGACGTGATGGGCGCCGACGACCTGGTCATCAAGATCGAGGAGTTCCGCGAGGCGACCGACTGGCGGGTGCCCATCAGCCTGAAGATCGGCGCGGGCCGTCTAAGGGATGATATCAAAATTGCCCTCAAGGACAACGTCGATTTCATCCAGATCGACGGCATGCAGGGCGGCACCGGCGCCTCGTCTGAAGTAGTCACCGAGAATGTGGGCATCCCTTCGCTGGCGGCCATCATTCAAGCTATCAACGGCCTGCGCGACATTGAGGCGGATGGGCAGTTGCAGATCGTATTGATGGGCGGCATCCGCGGCGGGCTGGACGCGGCGAAAGCCATCGCGCTGGGCGCCGACGCGGTGGCCATCGGCACCGCGGCCATTCTGGCGGCCGGCTGCATCGCCTGCATGCGCTGCCACATCGGGAGTTGCATCCGCGGCATCGCCACGCAAAAGCCGGAGCTGGTCGCGCGCCTGGACATCGAAGAAGCGGCGGGGCGCGTGGCCAATTTCCTGGAAGGCATGGCCACGGAAGTGGCGGCCATCACGCTGGCCTGCGGCAAAACCGATGTGCATCAGCTCGATCGCTCGGACCTGGTGGCCCTCACCCCGCAGGCGGCGGCCATCACCGGGCTGCCGCTTCGGAAAGCGAGTAGGCGGCTTGTTCCAGCCGGGGGCGTTTAAAGGGATGCAATGGTAAGGTGGTTGAGTAGGCAAGCGAGCTGTTCGATCCTTTTCGCAGCTACCGCGCCGTATCGAAACCACCGCTAAGAAACAGATAAGCGTGCGAGGAACGGGCGCTGATGGTGTCGGTGGTTTCCGATACGGCACGGAGGCGGTGAAAGATTCGGGGAGGCTTGCTTGCCTACTCAACCACCTTAACGGGCGTGGAGTAATAATGGCGTTCAAATATACCGAATTTTCAGATAACGGCTCTCCCATTTGTACGAGCTGCCAGCGCGCCTGCCCGGTGGAGACGGACGTGTCGGCTTATGTCGCCCTGATCGCCTGCGGGGAGATGGCGAAGGCGCTGGAGATCAACCGGCTGGTCAATCCTTTCCCGAGCATCTGTGGGCGTATCTGCGATCATGCCTGCGAGACGCACTGCCGCCGTTCCGAATCCGACGCGCCGGTCGCCATCCGCGCCTTGAAGCGCTACCTGGCTGACCACGAGCGGTCGGGCAAGCCGAATTGGCCGAAGTGCGCGAAGCAGACGCATGATGCAAAGGTCGCCGTGGTGGGCGCCGGTCCTGCCGGCCTCACCGCCGCCGTCGATCTCGTCCGCCGGGGATACGCCGTCACCGTCTTCGACGCGCTCCCCCGCACCGGCGGTATGATGCGCGCCGGCATCCCCGCCTACCGTCTGCCGGACGACGTGCTGGACTATGACATCGATTACTTGCGCCGTGCCGGGGTGCATATCACCCTCAATCAAGCACTTGGGCGCGACTTCACCGTTCCCGGCCTGCGCCAGGCGGGGTACGGCGCCGTGCTGCTCGCCACCGGCGCGCACGGCAGCCGGCGGCTGAATGTGCCGGGCGAGGAGCTGCCGGGAGTTCGGCACGGCATCGAGTTCCTGCGCGCGGCGAAGCTCGGGGATGAGCCGAAAGTGGGCGCCCGCGTGGCGGTCATCGGCGGCGGCGACGTGGCGATGGATACCGCCCGCACCGCCCTCCGCCTGGGCGCCGAGCAGGTTGACCTGTTCTGCCTGGA
>Ga0172370_10000992_pt1 | contig 44401 bp, 37 predicted proteins | sample LakKiv5m_FD_114538 | JGI IMG/M metagenome (GOLD analysis project Ga0172370, IMG submission 114538) | Freshwater microbial communities from Kabuno Bay, South-Kivu, Congo - kab_022012_11.5m | ecosystem: Environmental > Aquatic > Freshwater > Lake | place: Democratic Republic of the Congo...
GCCCACAAGCACATCAGGCTATGGGAATAAAATGGTTTGAAGAACAAGGGTTATTCGACCTTGCAATGAATTACCTGAAGTTAAACAATTTAAAGAAACCGCCGTATGCGAGAGCATGTACGGAGGTGTGAGAGGGCGGGGGAGTGATCCCCCTACCTACTCGATTTTGAAAAATTTTATTTCTTTTATCTGAAGGTATCAAAGGCTCCTTAGCTATTTACGCCATATCCTTCAACAAATCATTGATTTTATCAAGTGGTAAAGCAAAATAAAATATTTTTGCAATTTATTAGTTAAATAGTTGAATTAGTATAAATAGCAATCACTTTATATCTGAAATTCTTGACCCGGAAAAATTCATATCATAAAATACTATTGCTTGCGGTTATTATTATTGTAACAGCCAATTCATGCTCCACCAAAAAAAATTCATTTACACGCAGAGTTTACCACAACCTCACCGGACATTATAATATGTTCTGGAACGGACGCGAGAGTTATCGTGAAGGTGTAGCCCAGCTCGACAAAACAGTAAAAGATAACTATAACGATATCCTCAGGGTATATAATTATGGTTCTGAAACCGAAGCCCAGGGGCTCAATCCTTATATGGATAAAGCAATTGAAAAAGCTTCTGTAAATATTGAGCGACATTCCATGTATTTTAACAGGAGGGAATATGTGAGATGGATTGATGACAGCTATATGCTCATCGGACTAAGTTATTTTTACAAGCAGGACTATAATAAGGCAAGGCGTACTTTTGAATTTGTTTCAAATGAATACAAAGACGACGGCCTTCGTTATGATGCCCTGTTATGGCTTGCAAACAGCTATAGCCAGCTAAAAAAATACAAGCGGACACAATCGGTATTGGATAACCTGATAAGCGAAATGGATAAGGATTCGAAAGCCCCGTTACGGGTGCAAAAATCTATTCCCCTTGTGAAGGCCGACATGTTTATTCTCCAAAAAAAATACAGCCAGGCCAAGGAGCCATTGCTTGATGCATTATATTTCAATCAAAAAAAAATCACTGATGCCAGAATTCGGTTTATACTTGGACAAATTTACCAGGGAGAAGGAGAGCTTTATAAAGCTTCGGACTATTATAAAGAAGTGATAAAGAAGAACCCACCTTATGAAATGGCATTCAATGCTGCAATCAATCTGGCAAAAAGTTACGATACAAGGTTTGGAATTGACAGCAAATCTATTGTCCGGAATCTTGAAAAAATGCTCAGGGAAGATAAAAACAAAGATTTTCTCGATCAGATTTATTTTGCATTGGCCGATATCGCTTCAAAAGACGGATTGGATACCCTTACGATACATTATTTGAAACTATCGGTTGCAACTTCAAAAGTTAACAATTACCAGAAAGTTGCTTCAGCTCTTAAGCTGGGTAATATTCTTTTCGAAAGGGCTGAATACAAAACAGCTCAGGCATATTATGATACGGCAGTGCAGGTATTGCCAAAGGATTACCCGGATTATAAAATCATAAAAACACGAACCGAATATTTGACAGAACTGGTTCAAAACCTTATCGTAATTGAAACCGAAGACAGTCTGCAAAATCTCGCAGCTATGAGTGAGGAAGAGCGGCTGGCCATCATTGATAAAATCATCGAAGATTTAAAGGAGCAGGAAGAACTTCAAAAAGAGTTGGATGAACAAATGGCTGCCATGGCTGCAGCAAATCTTCAGACCGGGCTGAACCAGCCAAGCGGTCAGGCAAGCAGCGGTTCATGGTATTTCTACAATCCTGCGACTATTAGTTTCGGCTTATCTGAATTCAAAAAGAAATGGGGTGGAAGGAAACTGGAGGACAACTGGAGATTATCGAACAAGCAGGCTATTTTCGAAGCCAAAGATGAAGAAGAAGCCATAGCCCTGTCCGATAGTTTAAGTACTGATAGTACAATGGTATTTTCAGATGATCCGCATGCCAGGGAATATTACCTGCAAAACCTCCCTTTTACCGATACACTTCTGGCTGTTTCTGACGGAAAAATAGAAGAAGCCCTTTTTAATCTTGGATTTATTTATAAAGACAAACTGGAAGATGAACCAAAGTCAGTTGAAAGTTTTGAAACTCTGTTGAGCCGGTTTCCGGAAAATGAAAATCGTCTTAAGGTTTACTACGAGCTTTACCGGTTATACACAAGACTTGATAGTACGGCAAAAGCTGAGGAATACAGCAACCTGATCATTCAGTTATTTCCTGAAAGCGATTATGCCAAGCTGATATTGCATCCCGAATATTACAAGGAACTTGAGGCTCAGAAAAATCTTGCTATCCATCTTTACAATGATACTTATAATGATTACCAGTCCGGGCAGTACTTCACTTCTTACAGCAACAGTAACAGGGCGCTACGTGAATTTGAAGGCCCGCCGGAAATTTTAGCCCGGTTCGAATATCTGAGGGCGCTATCACTTGGGAAAATTGAAGTGGTTGACTCTTTGCAGTCAGCCCTTGAAAACCTGGTGATTAAATATCCCGAAAGCGATGTAACGCCGCTTGCACAAAATATCCTTGACTACCTTAAAAATCCGGTTGATTCCCTCTCCGCTACTTTTTCAAAAGAGAAAGAAGAAACTGTTGACTTCTCTATTTATGAATTTAATCCCGAAAGCAAACAGTTGTTTGCCCTTTTAGTGAATGATGCCAATATAAATATTAATGCCCTTAAAGTAAGAATTTCGGATTTCAATATGAAATATTACAGCATTGAAAATATTTCAGTAACCAATATTTTACTTAATTCTTCCACACATTTTATAATGGTGGGAAATTTCAGCACCATTGATGAGGCTATGAAATATTACAATGCCATCATGTCGAACGAATATGTATTTGCCAGCATTAACAAGGATCGTTTCAGTGGATTTATCCTGGCCCAGGAAAACTATCCCATATTCTATAAAGACAAAGACGTAAATAAATATCTTGCTTTTTTCCGTCAAAATTATTTGAAGAATCAGTAAAATCTGTACTTTTATGTTCGCAAAAAAACTCAGTACTATGGCAAAAAATAACATTATCGAAACAAAACCCAATAATATTGTTGCCGGCACTATGATTAAAGGAGATATTACGGCCGACGGGGATTTCAGGATAGATGGAACACTGATGGGTTCCCTTCACTGCAAAGGCAAAATTGTCATCGGACAAACGGGAAGCATTGACGGCGAAATCGTCTGTCAGAATGCTGATATTTCTGGAAAAATAAAAGCACAGATTAAAGTTGAACAATTGCTCACGCTTAAATCAACAGCTGAATTAACAGGTGATGTTGTTACTGGTAAAATTTCCATTGAACCCGGAGCCCGTTTTTCGGGAACATGTGACATGGATAGCGGAATAGTTAAAAAACCAATGGTTGCGGTTGCAAAGGAAAATGAACAACCAAAAGAAAAATTATTTAAATAATTATGCTAAATATTCCGGCATTGCCATTCAAATGCTTGCCATTATTCTTCTGGGCGTTTTCGGCGGATATAAGCTTGACCAATGGATGAATTTGTCTTTTCCTGTCTTTACCATCCTCTTATCTCTGCTGTCAGTATTCTTCGCAATATATTCCGTAGTTAAAGATCTGGTTAAAAAAAAATAATGGTATCAAAATAATCCCGAATGAAACTTAAATACGCTGAGTTCTTAAGGAAACTTTTAATTTTCACCCTTCTTGTTGGACTTGCAGCATTTTTAATCGCTTTCATGATACCCTCGCAATATATTTCGCCTGCCTTACCATTTCTTTTCTTTTTTTTCTTCTCAGTCACGCTTATTGTTCATCTTATCCTCGTAAGGGTCTCTGAAAAGAAGGCTCCAGGCTTTATCAATTATTTCATGTTGCTGACTTTTGGAAAGCTGATCTTTTTTTTGACGATTATCCTTATTTATGCGTTGACCAACCGGAATGATGCTGTCCCATTTATAATATCTTTCTTTTTGTTGTATGTTTTCTATACCGCATTTGAAGTGGTATTAAGCCTTGCATATATTAAAACAAAAAGAAAAGAAAATCCTGAGAAGTGAACGTTAAATCATAATATCAGGAGGATTTGGTTTTTTCTCAATTACCTGTAATTCCAGCTCGGCAATAAATTCTTCAATGTTCTTAAATGAACCAGAGTTTTGATTATAAGCTGCAAGTACGAAAGGTATTTTTTTTATTCCATTTAAAATTTTATGTTTTTCTGATTCTGAAATTGTACCTGATACCAGATAAAAATAATCACTTGTTTTTTGGGCTGGAAACAGTTTACCCTCCGGATTATGGTTTGAAATCAGATAGTAGGTAAGGCGTGTATCTGGTATGTGGTGATAAAAAAGTGAATATTTTAATGTTATGTCTCTTGAATGATGATAAACTTTAAAATCGTCAGTTCGTGTTAAATTAAAAGGTAATATTTCATTTATTTTATACGCGATCCAATAATCCGGTTTTTGACAGGCAATATTTATAGTAAAAATCTCGGAGGGAATATTTGCTTCGACTTTAAATTTCCTGGCCATCTTATAAATAAATATTGGAAACCAAAATTAATGAAGAGACCAGGATAAAAATAAAAATGAGGATTAATTTTTCGAACAATATACGAACTATACAATTTAGTTCAGATTTTTTCTTCTGTTCCGAGTATTTCGATTGCTTTCTCTGCAGCAAATTGTTCCGCGCCTTTAATTGAATAATCGCGACCATTGGAATATACTTTATTATTGATCACAACTTCTACGAGGTACTGTTTTCCGTATCCGTTTCCAATTTCTTCAATAAGTTTGAATTCAACAGGTATTTTTTCTTTCTGCGACCATTCAATGAGCTGGCTTTTGAAGTTATGATCCTCACTTTCAATTTTCTCAATATCCAGATGGATTTCAATAACCCTTTTTACAACGATCTTTTTTGCATAATTATAGCCCTTGTCAAGGTATAATGCGCCAACAAAGGCTTCAAAAGCGTTGCCGTGGAGAGATTTGCCATGATTATAAGATAAACCTGATTTAATGAGCTGGTCAATACCCAGTTTTTTCGACAGCCTGTTCAGTTGAGAGCGGCTGACTATCCTTGCTCTCATTTCAGTAAGAAAACCTTCTTCCTTGTATGGAAATTTTTTGAAGAGGAAATCCGCAATGATGGAACTCAAAACGGCATCTCCAAGGTATTCGAGGCGCTCATTATTCATCCTGAGTCCATTAATAATTTCCCTCGATGCTGATTTATGTCTGAATGCGAGTTGATAGAGGCAGACATTTTCAGGGTAAAATCCGAAAATATTCTTTATAGAAACTGAAAGTTTTTTATCGGATGAAAAAAAACCAATAAATGGCAGTACCAAAATCAAAATGTATTATTCACTGAATTTTTTAAATATAAGTGTAGCATTGTGCCCACCAAAACCAAAAGTGTTGCTCAAAGCATAATTTACTACACGTTCTTTACCTTTATTGAAAGTAAAATCGAGTTTGCCATCAATTTCCGGATCATCGGTATAATGATTAATGGTTGGCGGCACAAAACTGTATTTCATAGCCAGTATAGCTGCGATAGCTTCCACAGCACCGGCTGCACCCAGTAAATGTCCGGTCATTGATTTGGTAGAATTGATGGAAATGCGGTATGCATGTTCACCAAATAAATTTAAAATCGCTTTAGGTTCCACAATATCACCAACAGGTGTTGAGGTTCCATGCGTATTAATATGATCAATCAATCCTGGGTTGATCATGGCATCTTCCAATGCATACTGCATTGCTTTCATAGCTCCATAACCCTCAGGATGCGGAGCAGTCATGTGGTAGGCATCGGCGCTCAGTCCACATCCGGCGACTTCAGCATAGATTTTTGCTCCCCGTTTTTTAGCGTGGCCTATTTCTTCAAAAATCAAAGCAGCCCCTCCTTCGCCAAGTACAAACCCATCCCTGTCTTTATCAAATGGCCTGGAAGCAGTCTGTGGATCATCGTTGCGTGTTGAAATGGCATGCATCGAATTAAATCCACCTATACCGCTTGGAGTAATGGCAGCTTCCGATCCTCCGACAATAAAAATATCTGCTTTACCAAGACGGATATAATTATAACCGTCAACCATCGCATTTGCTGACGAAGCACAGGCAGAAACTGTAGCAAAATTAGGTCCGCGAAATCCATACTTGATCGAAATGTTCCCCGATGCAATATCGGCAATCATTTTAGGAATAAAAAAGGGATTAAATCTTGGTGTTCCATCGCCAAGAAAATAATCCCCAACCTCTTTTTCGAAAGTATCAAGTCCCCCAATTCCGGATGCCCATATCACTCCTGCACGATCCAAATCAATTTTACCCAGATCAAGCCCTGAATCCGCCAAACCCATATCGGCCGCAACCATGCCGTATTGGGCATAGGGATCATATTTTCTTACTTCTTTACGATCGAAGAAATTTGCCGGATCAAAGTTTTTCAGTTCACAGGCGAACCTGGTCTTAAATTTTGTGGTATCGAAGTGCGTGATGGGATTGGCACCGCTAACGCCCCTTTTCAGGCTGTTCCAATATTCAGTAATATTGTTTCCTATAGGTGTTAACGCACCTAATCCGGTAATTACTACCCGCTTTAGCTCCATTTATTTTCTGGGGAATGGTATTACTTCGTATTGTTCTCAATATATTTGATCGCATCACCGACAGTAGAAATTTTTTCAGCCTGGTCATCAGGAATGGCAATGTTGAATTCTTTTTCAAATTCCATGATTAATTCTACAGTGTCTAAGGAATCCGCACCTAAATCATTTGTAAAACTTGCTTCAGGTGTAACTTCGTTTTCATCTACTCCAAGTTTATCAACGATGATAGATTTTACTTTTGTTGCAATATCAGACATTTCTATAAATTTTTAAAGGTTAGACGCGTGCAAAGAAATGAAATTTATCAAAATTACACAAATTTTTTATCTATAACGTATTAGCCGGCTACTTCTAAACATCCGGTTCTAAATTTTATAGGTAATTATTTTACGGGAACAATATTACAAATAAATCCTGACTTTAATAATTTTATGGTTTACAAATTTCCCCCGGTATTTGTACGATGATTATCTTTGATTCCTTTTTATACCAGTTAATTTTTAATTCATGAAAAGGATAGCACTATTTGCTTCCGGTTCGGGTTCAAACGTACAGCGGATATCTGAATATTTTTTTAATAATGCAGATGTTAACATCACAGGAATTTACTGTAATAATCCGGATGCTCATGTACTTTTCAGGGCGAAAAAACTTCGGATACCTTATACAATTTTTAACAGATCCGATTTTTATGAATCTGGCACTGTTCTGCAAAAACTGCTTGCCGAAAATGTTGATTTAGTTGTTTTGGCGGGATTTTTATGGCTGGTTCCTTTACATATTTTAAACCGGTTTGCGGGCAGGATCATTAACATTCACCCGGCGCTTTTACCAAAGTATGGAGGCAGGGGTATGTACGGAGCGAGGGTTCATGAAGCAGTGATCCGCTCCAAAGAGACTGAATCCGGAATCACCATCCATTATGTAAATGAAAATTATGATGAAGGAAATATTATTTTTCAGGCCAAATGTTTGGTTAATGTAAATGAAACTCCTGATTCCCTGGCAGCAAAAATCCACACCCTTGAATATGAGCATTATCCAAAAATTATAGAACAAATTCTTTTTTCGGATACTTAAAAATACTGTTCTCACACATCTGTACACCACAGTTTAAAGGTAAGACATTTGAGTTCAGTATGCATTATAGCGTACGACCTGTTCTAAACTTTTTCTTGACTTTTCTCTGATTCGGTAGTTTTCCGGTGCATAACCTACTGAAATGATAAGGCCGATTTTTTTTGTTGTTGGGATCTTTAATAATTGTTTGATGGGCTTTTCCCTAAACCAGCCGAGCATACAGGTACCCAGGCCTTCTTCTGCTGCCTGAAGACAAAAATGTGTAGCCGCAATGCCAATGTCAATTTTTGGATATTCGATCTTTTTTATTAATCCTCCAACCCGTGTGACCACCTTTGGCTTTTCAATAATAATGACAACCAGAACAGGAGCCTCAACCACAAATTTATTAAAGCTGACAATTTTATCAAAGGTAAGGCGGGCGACCTTATCCTTCAACTCAGTATCTTCAACAACGAGAAATGTCCAGGGCTGGGAATTACTTGCGGAAGGCGCCAACCGGGCTGCTTCCAGACAGCGGTCAAGTTTATCCATCCTCACAGAGTCGGATGTATATCTCCTGACGCTCTGTCTGATCTTTATTAAATCAAGAAATTTCAATTTGATAATTTACAGATTAACATTATTCCGTCGCGTAAAGAGAGAAGGAGATTCTCAACCCTTGTATCAGCCTGTATAAAATCATTAAATTTCATTATTCCGATGGTTTCTTTATCCGCCTGTTTTACTGTTTCAATAACTTTTCCACCCCATAAGGCATTGTCCGCAAGAATAAATCCACCGGTTCTTACTTTATCAAAAACAAGATTATAGTATTTAAGGTAATTTTCTTTATCGGCATCAATAAAAACAAGATCGAAAACTTCAGACAACGTCGGAATTATTTTGGCCGCATCACCGATATGCTGCCGGATATAATTTTGAAGGCCCGATTTGTGAATAAACTCGTTGGCAATTGATTCCAATTCCGGATTGATTTCAATGGTGTGCAATATTCCCTTTTCAGAGAGCCCTTTCGCCAGACAGATAGCAGAATAACCGGTATAGGTTCCTATTTCCAAAATATTTTTCGGACGAATCATGCGGCTTATCATTTCAAGAAATTTTCCCTGTATATGCCCCGACAGCATACGGGGATACATAATTCTGAGTTGTGTTTCCCGGTTTAATTTTTCCAGGATCCAATTTTCAGAAGATGTATGATCGCTTATATATTTTTCTATTGCTTCATTCATTTGAAAATTTTAAACACAGATCTTATCCTTTGGTTCGAATTTTTTCCTTATTAAATCCAACTATCTTAAATAAAGCTGAGGCCTTCCTTAAGTAATATTTTAAGTATAATCATTAATATCGCAAGAAATAAAAGGTATGTCCAACCGAGTTTCAATTTATCCTCAACATGCGGCAGGGACAATTGCTGAAGCGAAGTTGAATTATATCCGGCCAGCACAGGGATGACCATCAATACCGATGTGATGTACAATAAAGTCAGCTCAACCGGATTTTTTGGAACATTTGACAAGAAAAGGATGATATTTCCGACTAACCAGGGAATTACCACCTGGCTTAAAATAAACAGAGTGCGGTACCTGGGTACAATTAAAGAGGTTGAACCTGCAGCATAAAGAAATTGTTTTGTTGCAAAATAGCCTATAACAAGAAGAACAACTATGGCGATGATCATAAAGATGATTTCTTCAACATCGAAAATATTACTTATAAAAAGCCATTCCGAAGTATATATAAATCCTGTCCGGGTCAATACCCCTGATATGTAAGAACCGAAAAACATATTAAAAGCATGAAAGCCTCCCCATAAAAAAATCAATTTTGTATTTCCCGATTTTGTTCGTGACCAAAGATAAAGCCTGTAGAAAATGAAGGCAAGGATCAGGCAGACCAGGGGCCCGGTTCCGAAAATGACAATGAGAGCAACCCGTGTATAAAGATAAGAATATGTGTACAAAGGCCATTCTATTCGATAGGTGTAAAGCTTTGAGGGTATATCAAATGCTTTAGCAGTGTAAATGGTAGTAAACTGGTAGACATAATAAACCAATAAAAAGGCAAGAATAAAAAACACTGATGAATTGAGAATGGTCCGGAGGTAACCATCACGTAATGATTTTACCCGCCACGCTGACACGACAAGCCCTGCAAATCCCGATGCATTACGGCGGATATTGCGCAATTGGTCAATTTTATGCAACCAGAATCTGAAAATGCTGTTTTTCAATTCTCCGGGGAATTGTTTTATTTTCATTATGTTTTGCCTTTTAATATCCTGCCTTACCTGATCCCTGAGTAACTTATCAGCGCCTCTGACTTTTTCAATCCTTATCGGATTTTTAATGAATTTGATGAAATCATTTTTATATGCTTCAATCCTTGCTACAGTAATTTTCCTGCGCATCTCTATAAGCCCATTTCGCATTTCAAGCCGTTCCTTTTTTATTGATCTCCTTTCTCCTGCGATATATTCCTTGCGCCTCTTTTTAAACATTTTTTTTCTTTCCTTCAATTTCCTTTTTTCCTCTTCGTCTATTTTAGGTTTTGAAGAAATAAAGCTGTCATACCATTTACCCTTGTGCTTCCGTTTGATCTGCTCTTCAGGGCCACTGAATTCTTTAAATAATTGCTGAGGTATTTTTTCCGGTTCTTTGTTTTCTTTTTTTCTAAAAGGATTAAAAATATTTTGAAAAGAATTCTTTAGGATTTCTAATCGCGCTTTCCGAAGCTTTTTTCTGTGTGATGATGCTTTTTGCCTCAACTCTTTGTTCAGTCTCCGAACACTTTCCCGTTCTTCTGCAGCATATTTTCTCCTCCTTTTTTTCAGAAGCTTTTTTTGCCTTCTTATTTCCCTTTTTTCCGAACGGTCCATTTGCAATTCAGGATGAATAATGATCTTAAAGTATAGTTGCAAAATTAGCGCTTTTAAACTGATAAGCAAACTAATCGCACACTAAAAAACAATCGGTCTTCCCGGATATATTTTTTTGCGGTCTTTATAAATTTATTCCTGTTGCAAGCTAAAAGATTTAAAATTACTGTACTGACCCGATTCTTTTATTATTTTTGAACCAACTTCGAAATGAATCAATGAGAATATTGAAATTATAATCGAAATAATTATGGCACTTATTAAATCGGTAAAAGGTATTGTCCCAAAGTTTGGCAAAAACTGTTTCCTTGCTGAAAATGCCACTGTTACAGGTGATGTCGTGATCGGCGATGACTGTAGCATCTGGTTTAATGCTGTGATTCGGGGCGATGTTCATTTTATACGAATTGGCAATAAAGTTAACATTCAGGATGGAGCCATTATTCATTGTACTTACATGAAAGCCCCTGTTACCATCGGCAATAATGTTTCCATAGCTCATAATGCCATCATTCATGGATGTATCATTCATGATAAGGTACTGATCGGGATGGGTGCTGTTTTAATGGATGATGTCGTAGTTGAAAGCAACTCCATCATTGCTGCCGGAGCTGTGGTTTCAAAAGGAACTGTCATTGAATCGGGAAGTGTTTATGGAGGAATACCTGCAAAAAAAATCAGAATGGTGGATATTGATCTGCTCGAAGGTGAAATTAACCGGATCGCCGATAATTATAATATGTATGCGAGTTGGTATGGGGAGGAGAAATCAAGTGAAAAGTAAAAAGTACAAAGTAAAATTTTGGAGAAATTCAGAAATAATACAAAAGAACATTAATGATCTTAATTTTTACAGATAAAATTACCAACCGGATAAAATTTATTTTTAACCTTTATTTTGGTTTGTTGTTAAGGGCTGAATTTAAAATTACTGTGAACAGGGATGAATTTATATCCTATCAAGGTGTCAAATTCAGTTACTGCCGTCAACCAATCTCAGATGAATTGTTTTTTCAGGCTTGCAATTTATTGTTTGAAAGAGGCATTGCGAACATTGATCTTGTATTTGGAGAATATGATGGATTGCCTGTTGTCTTTACAGTATTTCAGAAAGAATCTGCACTTCCATTCGATCCGTTTGCAGCAGGTTTTTACCTGGTTTCCAGATATGAAGAATATCTTCCATACCGCAAGGATGAATATGGCCGCTTTAGTGCAAGCGAGAGTCTTGCCTACCAAAAAAACTTTCTTCACAAACCTGTGGTAAATATCTGGACACTGACTATCGGGAATTTGCTGAAAAGCAGATTTCCCGGATTTAATTTTCCAGGTACTACATATAAATTTATACCAAGCATTGACATAGATGCTGCATGGGCGTACAAGCAAAAGGGCTTTATGAGAACACTGGGAGGTTTGGCAGTATCGCTTGTCAATCTGGATTTTCACGAAATCACCGAAAGGATTAAAGTCCTATCCGGAAGGAAAAAAGATCCATTTGATACCTACGCTTTCCAACTCGAAATGCAGAAGAAATATGATCTTCACCCGATCTATTTTATTCTTTTCGCCGATTATGGATTAAACGATAAAAACATACCGGTTCAGAACCGTGCATTTCAAACACTTATCAAATCTTTGTCGGACTACGCGGAGTTGGGAATTCATCCTTCTTATAATTCGAATTTTTCGGTTAAAAAGCTAAAAGAAGAGATCAGCAGGTTGTCGAAAGTGCTCAATCGTGAAATAACCAGCAGCCGGCAGCATTTTCTAAAATTACAATTGCCCTCCACCTACCGAAACCTGATCAATCTCGACATCACGGATGATTATTCTATGGGATTTGCTGCTCAGCCGGGATTCAGGGCAGGGATTTGTTCCACTTTCAATTTTTATGATCTTGATGCCGATGTCGAAACCAACCTCAGAATTCACCCGTTTACGCTGATGGACGGCACTCTGCGTGATTATATGTACATTACTGCAGAAGATGCTCTTACTCATATTGCTCCTCTTATAAATGAAGTAAAGGCAGTAAACGGTACATTTATTTCTCTATGGCACAACGAATCATTAAGTAATGCCGGGAGATGGTCCGGATGGCATGCTGTATATGAAAGTATGCTGAAAGAGGCTTTGAAATAATGAAAACAGGTATGATAAAGCACCTTTCAAATAGTGAAATAGATAAAACCAAATGGGATGCATGTATTCAGGAAGCATTTAACGGAACCGAATATTCAAGCTCATGGTATCTGGATATTGTTGGTGAAAACTGGGAAGCACTAGTTGAAGGGAATTATGACCGAATATTTGCCATGGTCCCAGGTTATAAATGGGGGATAAATTACTTATATCAACCTGCATTCACCCAACAGCTTGGGCTTATTTCGAAAAGCCATTTATCCGAAAATGTTGTCGGCCATTTTTTAAATTCCATTCCCTCTAAATATAAGTTTGCAGAAATCAATCTGAATACATTTAATAGGCTAAACCCGGAAAATTATCATGTTCAATACTGGCAAAATTTCGAACTTGACCTGATAAGGACCTATGAGCAACTCTATAAGTCCTATTCTGAAAATCTCAAAAGAAACCTTAAAAAAACGGAAAAAGCAAGCCTTACTCTATTAAAGAATATTAAACCAGAAGATATCATTACGTTATTTAGAGAAAACCGTGGGAAAAAGATGAAAACACCTGGTGATGCAGATTATTTGAAGTTAAAAAGTTTGTCATACAAAGGCATATATAAAGGCTTGATCACCACCTTCGGGATTTATACAAATAGAAATGAGCTATGCGCCGGAGCTATAATGCTAAAAAATAAAAATAAAATTGTGTTTCTGTTTTCCGGTTTGTCGGATGAAGGTAAGAAGACCGGCGCTATGGCAAAGTTACTTGATTCCGTAATACAGGAATACGCTCAACAAAATATCACTCTTGATTTTGAGGGTTCAAATGATCCTAACCTCGCAAGGTTCTATCAGAGCTTTGGTTCTGCAAAATGCACCTATCCTCATATTGTTATCAACCGTCTTCCTTTTATAATCAGTCTTGCATTGAAGTCTATAAAAAAAATTAAGAAGTATTATTAGGAGATTGTGGCTCATAAATCACTCAGGCTATCATCCTGCATTCACACATTTATTTAATTTATTTACATTTGCACAAAAATAATTTCAGAACATTAATCATCTAAACCCTAATCATGATAAAGAATCTGGGACAAGGCGACTCGATACTGAATCAATATATCGCTGAAATCAGAGATAATGTGATTCAAAGCGACAGCATGCGGTTCAGGTATAACCTGGAAAGAATAAGTGAGATTTTTGCTTACGAAATAAGCAAAACACTTGTCTATGAAAAGCGTGAAATTATTACTCCGCTCGGAAGCGCCGAAGTACCTGTCCTTAAAGAATATCCGGTTATCATTCCGGTATTGCGGGCAGGATTGCCGATGCATAAAGGATTTATGAACTTTTTTGATAAATCCTCAAGTGCATTTATTTCAGCTTACCGTAAGGTAGAAAAGAATGAAAAATTTGTAATTAAGGTGGAATACGTTTCATCGCCTGATCTGACGGGCAAAACAGTCATACTTGCTGATCCGATGCTGGCAACCGGATCCTCCATCGTATCTGTTTATAAAGAGCTGATAACACATGGCAAGCCTGAGCATTTTCATATTGTTTCCATTATTGCAAGTGTGGAGGGAGTTGATCTGATCAAAAAGAGTCTGCCGAATAAGGAGGTAACTTTGTGGGTGGGGGCCATTGATGATGAACTTACCGCCAAAGCTTATATTGTACCGGGATTAGGCGATGCCGGCGACCTGGCTTTTGGTTATAAAATTTGACATTTCTAAACCGAATAATAATTATTTCAAAATTAAATTACATTATGGTTGCAACCCATTATTCAATCGCAGGTGTCATAGTAAAGGTTTTTTTAATCTATTCATCAGACATGCTGTAATCATCTGAAAAGTTAATAAAAAATACTTCGGTTTTAAGATTTTCTTTTCATTTATAAAACTTGTTTGAAAAATAAACGTTATTAGTTGTTTACTTTAAATTGTTAATTTTTAATAAATGATTTTTTTTATCGGAATTAAGTTATTCAAGCTTCTTCAGGTTTTATTTGTAAGCGCCGTAAAGTTTTTATTTGCCCCATTTATATCTATCGGATATGGATTCAATTATTTTCAAACCGTATTAATTACTGCTGTAGGAGGGATATTAGGCATTTTGTTTTTTTATTTCCTGAGCAGATGGATCATCCGTCAGTATTATTTGTACAGCCCAATTGTATATTCATATTTTACTGGCGACAAGATCGAAAAATCAAAAAAAATACTCCAGAAGGAAAATTTGCTAAAAAAGAAATTTACACGGAAAAATAAGCTCATCATCAACATCAGGAAAAAATACGGCTACATTGGCATCATCCTGTTAACACCGGTTTTGCTTTCAATCCCCATTGGAGCATTCCTTGCCCAGAAATATTATTCAAAAAAGAACAATACCCTGATTTACCTTAGCATTTCAATTGTATTATGGTCGTTCTTTATTTCTTCTGTTTTCTTCTTCTTCTGATTATTCACTTCCTGCAAGTTAAAGTTTTAAATTTCGGAATTATTTAGCGTATCTTTGTTTTTATAAACATATAAGGTATGACGGGTCTTATTTATGAAAATATCAGAATCTCCATTGAGTCTATTAAATCACATCTCGTTCGGACAATCCTGACCGTACTGATCATTGCATTTGGAATTATGGCTCTCGTAGGAATTTTAACTTCAATAGATGCGATTAAATATTTCCTCACTCAAAACTTTACCATGATGGGAGCCAATACCTTTACCATAAAGAACCGGTCAATGCAAATTCATATCGGCAACGAAGTTCACCGTGAAAGATATTATGAACCTATTTCATTTGATGAAGCTGTTTCATTTAAAGAAAATTTCGATTTTCCGGCATTGGTATCGGTACATACGTACGCGGGCCATGTTGCCACACTTAAATATAAATCAGAAAAAACCAATCCAAATGTTGCAGTTGTAGGAACCGACGAAAATTATTTATCTACATCGGGCAATGAACTCTCCGAAGGAAGGAACTTCACTCCCAACGAGGTCTATTATGGCGATCATGTTACTATTATAGGAAGTGAATTAAAAACAAAACTCTTTGTAAAAAATGAAAATCCGGTCGGTGAAATCATTTCGATTGGGCCTGGCAAATACAGGGTCATTGGTGTATTGGCTGAAAAAGGATCGAGTCTTGGATTTTCGGGTGATAAGAATTGTTTCGTCCCCCTCACCAATGTCAGGCAGTATTTTTCTGCTTCCGATCGTTCCTACACCATCAGTGTGATGGCACAACAGCCCGAACTTATGGATGCCGCGATAGGTGAAGCCACGGGTACATTCAGAATTATCAGGGGAACGCCCCTTGGTGAGGATAATGATTTTGAAATTACCAAGAGCGATAAACTGGTTTCCATGTTTATCGAAAACCTTAAATACATCAGATATTCTGCGATTTTTATCGGAGCAATTACCTTACTTGGTGCCGCCATCGGCCTCATGAATATTATGCTGGTTTCCGTTACCGAACGCACCAGGGAAATCGGGATTAGGAAAGCTACGGGTGCGACCAAAAAAACGATTAAAAATCAGTTCCTCGCCGAAGCTATCGTAATTGCACAAATCGGAGGGATTTTAGGGATTATTTTTGGAGTTGGTATCGGAAATATGCTTGCCATGATCATTGGCAGCAAATTTATCATTCCTTGGATCTGGATTCTTGTCGGGGTTGCTTTATGTTTTCTGGTTTCCATCGTATCAGGTTATCTTCCGGCCACCAAAGCCGCACGTCTCGATCCTATTGAATCGCTCAGGTACGAATAGATTTAGGTTGTTCGGCCGGTAGTTTTGATTTTCTCACCATATATAAAGGGCTTAGCAATAGCATCAATCCGGAAATCAGCATGATTGCATATCCCAGTCCAAACCGATCGGCAAAATAACCGATCAGAGGAGCCAAAACAGCCGCAAATAAAGCATGTGCCTGCGATTCAGACGATAATACTGTAGCCATGATTCGGTGGTCAATATTTTCCGAAACATAAGCAATACCAATAGGTTTTCGTAGATTTTCAATGATATAAATACCGGTGTAAAAAACAACTGACCAAATAAGGAGACCGTGTTCATAAAAAAATCCACTCGTTAAACCTATGATAAGCCCAGTAATCAGAGTAAGGTTTAAAGGGAGATTCAAGTGTTTAAACCTGCTGGCAAAATTTCCGGCATTTCTGGATGACCAGGAGGTTAAAAAGAAAATGAAAAAATATACACAACCGATGATTAGTGCTGACCTCTGGTCTTCCTTATAGGATAGAAAAAAAGGTAAAGAAAGCGCCAGTGTTTGTAACACAGGCTGAAGGTAGTCCTTTACAGCGCTGTAATAGCCGGTATAAGATGAAAGATTAACCAGCGATTTGAGAATTCTTATATTAATAATGGTATAAAAGAAATCGTGAAAAACTCTTTTAAAATTATCAAAAAAACGGCTTTTATCAAAGTTGGCGACTTCACCGTCAAGTGCTTTCGGATATGAAGAAACCAATAACAGGTCAAGGAAATAGGGTACGGCCGAATACAGATATATCGTTCGGAAATCGCCCGAATAAAAAATCAATCCTGCCGCAATCAGTGCAGAAACCGCCGATCCCATTTGCGACCATGACCGGGTATGTCCATAATAGTAAACCTTCTGATCAATCCACCCCTTTATTTTCAGATAATCGAAAATCATTGCCTTGTGAGTTCCCGTCCTGAACGCATCTCCAAGCGAGTAAACGATCATGGCAATTACAAATCCTGAATATACATGTGAAAAAAAGAAAATCAGAAAACTAAGGATATAAAAGGAAAAGGAAAAAATCATTGTTTTCCTTCTTCCAAGAGAATCCGAAAATATACCGGCAGGTATTTCAAGGAGATTACGTGTGATTTCACGCACGCTGTATAATATTCCAATTTCAAGGAAAGTCAGATGGTTCGAAAGGAAAAAAAGAAGCTGAAAAGCCTCAAAGAACTCGAGATTCTTTAAAAACCCATATAAACAAAACTTAATGTACTGGAGGTCCTTGTTGAAGCTTTGCCGGCCGATCTTCATAAACGAAAATTATACCAGCCAAAATTATAAATAAACAGACCTTCAAACTATAAAAATTTAAAGGTCTGTAATGGTTTTACAAATTCCTGTGTATAAATATTCCTTGCTTTTATTGTCAATTACTTTCCATGTTTCATCATGCCGAGGTGGCTAATGCCGCTAAGGTTCATTGATTTTCCTAGCTTGGCGACGTGATTCAGGTCAATATTGCCCTTTAAATAAAGGAGAACTGCTTCGTCGGGTCCGTCAACCACCATCAGCATTTCACTGACGACCTGCTGGTTATTTTTTGCATAAAAATTCACATTCGCATCTTTATCCTTTACCACCATCAATTCTTTGAATTCATTGAAGGGAATGGACTTCAATATATCAGCCGAGAATTTTTCCCTGGCTTCTGAGCTTCCATTTTCTGTAGAATAAGCAATTAATTTTAATGATTCAAGCCCGCTGACTGCTTTCTGGAAATCATCAAATTCAGGATCATCGGCGTCAATTTCTGAAAATAATTCAAACAAACCTTTCGTAATTTCAACAGATGTAAATCCTTCCTGTTCGCTATACTTTGTAAAAAAATTATCTACTTTATTTTCCTGTGCATTCATGATGAATGGGAAGATCAATAAAGGCAGGATCATTGAGTTCAATATTAATGTTTTCATTTTTAAAAATTAAAGTTTATAACAAATTATTAAAACGATTCCTTGGTTTTTTCAACCACTATTTTTCTTCCGGGTCTTCAATATTTTCAAGATTCTCCAGTCCTTCTATTTGCATAGCTTTAGATAATTTGGAAATGGTTTTCAGGTCAATTTCTCCCTGGATGCTGATCATCGCATTTTCTTCTGCACCGCCAACAATCATTAGCAATTCTTTAATAATTTTACCTTCCTTCAGGATCATAAACCTGACATCCTGATCCTTTTTCTTCACTACCATAAGGTCTTCATATTTTCCCTTCGGAAAATTTTTCGATATTTCATCATAAAAGTTGACCGTTTTGATCACAGTTCCTGAATCCTGGTCAGCAGAAATAATTTTTATGCACTTCAGGTTTTTAACAAGTTTGAGAAACCCGCTTTCATCTTCTTCGGTTTCAATATCCGCAAAGAGGGCGAACATATTCTGAGTAATATAAACGGAAGTAAATCCATCCATTTCAGAATATTTATCGAACAATGCATCTGCCGGGTTTTGAGAAAAGCTTAACATCGGTACGAACATCAATGCGACAAGCGCAATTTTTAAATTCATGTTTTTCATATTATTCATTTTTTGTTGTTAATATTTCTTTGGTTTTATCCAGTATGGATATCTTTTTTATATTATTCATCCCGGTTTCAAAGGCCGATAAATTATTAAGTTCAGTGAGCCCGTTATTAAATTCCGAAACCTTGTTCAGTTCGCTCAATCCTGCATTCATTGTTGAAGAAACCTTAAGCAGTACTTTTCTGGTTTCGGTGTAAGCCAGCTGCGGATCGTCGTAGGTGTCCTTCAGGGTAGATCTGCTGTTTCCGAACCGGAAATAAATCCCAAACAGAATGATTATCCCGGCTGCAATAGCAAACAGAGTATATAAATTTCTCCTGAACGGCAATTTACTTGTTTCTTTCTTTTCTTCTGAGATAAGCGTCAATATTTTTTTATCGAATTCCTGTGAAAGGAATTTGTCCTCTGCCTGCATATCATAGCCCGAAAATATTTCCTTATAGGTTCGCAAGTGAGCCGGCACTTCATTTTCACGAAAAAAGGTTCTCAGTTGTTTTTCCTCTTCCAGCGAAGTTTCTGCCCGCTCATATTTTCCGATCAGTTCCTCAATTTCTTGCAAATTCATAATCATAAGTATTTTGCAGTGTTTCCTTTATTCTTTTTCTTGCGCGTGACAGGTTCACCCTGATGGTGTTAAGATTGATATTCAGAATTTCAGCAATCTCTTCGAATTCAAAACCCTCAATGTCCCTCAGATGAATGATCTGCCTTTGCTGCTCCGGCAAAGTATTGAGTATCATTTGTATCTTTGCGAAAGTATCTTCCATCTCAAGTTTATTATAAGGCGTAATATGCGAAACCTGCTGATGGACAATAGTCAGTTCTTCTGTTTTATATCCTTTCGATTTTAACCTGTCAAGACACAAATTTCTTGTGACAGTCATTGCAAATGCTTCAATGCTTTTATATTCTCCCAGGGATTCGCGCCTTACCCATAGCCGAACAAGCACTTCCTGAACGATGTCCTCCGCTTCAGGAATGCTTTTAAAAAATCCCTTAGCGAACCTGTATAATTTATGCTTGAGCGGAAGAACCTCGATTTTAAATTTTTCGACTGTCATGTTCCGAATAGACGATCATCTGTCTTTTTTATTACAAGTATAATCAATTAAAGCTAAAACTACTTTTCAGTTTCGAGATGGTTGAGATTTTAACGCTTCGGTTCTCAAAAAAAACTACAGATCGAGCGTTCAGAAAAAAATTATTAACCGAAAGTTGAACACGCACTTTTGCGAAAACGATATTGAGATCCATTCTATTCCACCCAGGCCGATGTCCACACAATTTATTGAGGTATTATAGTCTGTGGTATTATAGTAGTCATTACTTTACTTTTGGCCTGGTGAAAAAAAATAAGCATCTCATAGAATTAGGCAACCAAATTCGTGAATTACGAAAAGCTATGGGTTTGTCTCAAGAACAACTGGCATTACAAGCCGAAGTTGATCGCTCTTATGTCGGGGGAATTGAGAGAGGCGAAAGAAATGTAAGTTTTTTAACACTTGTCAAAATTGCCGATTGCCTTGGATGTGATGTCGCAAAATTTACCAATGGAATACCCAAATGACAAACGAAGATAAAATTAAACTTGCCGATATACTTTTAAATTACTGAAAGGAATTCAATGTTCCACTTGAATTTTTGTTTGAGATACTCCAAGACCAGAAAGTTACGCCTATGATAAGAGGTAAAGCAATGGAGTATAATGCTTTTTTAATGTTGGAACAGATTTTACCGAGAACAATATGGAGCGTCCAAAAATTAAACCTGAATGCACAAACCGGAACCTATGATGAAGATATAAGTATCACTCACCGAAGAACAGGAATAATTCTAAAGGTTGAAAGTAAAAGCACGGTTCGTGGTTCAATATGCGATGGAAAACGAAGTAGAAATTTGAAAGTTCCGCATTTCTTAGTTAAAAGTCATAGGTCAAGAAGCAAAATAAAATTAGCCGGTTCTTCCAATGACCGTTATTCAATTGACAGTTTCGATGTCTTGATAACCAACACTTCTAACGCAATTTATGAAGGCAATACAGTCGGAGAACATCTAGAGGTTGTGTATGATGAAGATTTGAAACATTTACTCTATGAATTTTATTCTGTATCATCCGATGAAGAATTAGTTACAGCTTGTGAAAATGATTGGAGATACTGTATCCCAAAGGATATAGCTGTTGATGGGTATATTCCTCGAACTCCCTATGTAAAACTTGATGGTGATGTTAATTGGAAACCATTGACTTCTATCGAAGAAAGGTTGTTTAAAGTTGTTGAGGAAAAACGAGAATCAAATCAAACTACGAGGCGTAAGTAGCTTTTTGTTCCTTTAATGTTGCTAATTCACTTTCATAGTTTATTAGAAATAACTCCTTTCCCTTATATCTCTCGCCTTTTCTCTTGGTTCCATTTTTTTGGTCGTCTGTTCGTTGAATACAATAGTTCCACTCTTTGTCATGTGTTTCAAGCATCCAATTATATAGTTCTTTAATCTTAGGGATATTGTCGTAAGTCACAAACAGATTAAGACGGTCATTGTTTCTTTTTAAACATTCGGCAAGCCTGTAGTGATCTTGCTTTGAAAAGTAGTGTTGATAAAACTTATCCTGGTCTGCATTGAAATATGGCGGATCAAGAAACAATAATGCTCCATCAGGTGCATTATCTATTACAGTTTCAAAATCAAGATTTGTTATTTCAACACCTTGTAGTTTTTGACTTGTCCTTAAAATGTTTTGCGACCAATTCTTTGGCTGCATTGAATATTTGTCGCCATAACCCCAATACATATTTTGGTTGTTCATTATACCACTATAAGAAGTACGATTAAGATAAAACCAACGCACCGCTCTTTCAAGTTTATTTTGAGGCTTGAATTCATTTTTAAAAAAACCGTGTAATTCTTTGGTTGCCGGGAGAGGGTCTCCGAATAGAACAGTTTGAGTAAATTTTTCAGGAATCCTACTTTCATTTATTAGTCGTCTTTTTAGGAAATAAATAAGTTCTCCCGGATTATCACGAATGGTTAAATAAACATTTATGAGTTCTCCGTCAATATCATTAAGTTGGTTAAAGTTAACTTTGGGCTTGGCAAAGAAAATACTACCCCCACCTGCAAAGGGTTCTATATAAGCAGAGTGACTTGGCACATGGGCAAGAATAAGTTTTCGTGCATAAAACTTACCACCTGCATAACGAAATGGACTATTGATTGAACCGTTCATATTGCAAAAATACGGTGAGGTATTAAAGTCCGCAAATAATTTTTATACTTTTTTTCAACAGATTTATAAAAGAGTCGGTATTTTGTCCAAAAGTTGAGAGTTTGATTTGTCGCTTTAGAATTTCTACCAGCAGGTATTTTACTTCAGTAAAACAAAATTTTGAAAACTTGCATTTTTAATTATTTTTGTAAACTCTAATCTCGGTTCGTAAATTTAAGCAGTTAATAATTTAAACTATTGATTTATGTTAAAAGAGCATCCTAAAGGGTTACTGGTAGCGTTTTTTACTAATATGGGTGAACGCTTTGGTTTCTACACCATGATGGCAATTCTTGTTATGTTTTTACAGGCACGGTACGGCCTCGATGCTGATTCGGCAGGAAGTATTTACTCCTGGTTTTATTTTGCTATTTATGCCCTGGCCCTCATCGGCGGGATGTTAGCCGACTGGACCAAGAAGTATAAATCGGTTATCTTTCTGGGGCAAGTCATCATGTTTGCCGGTTATTGCATTATTGCGATACCGGGTTCCGAACTTTGGGTTTCTATCTCCGCCCTGTTGATCATCGCTTTGGGTAACGGATTATTTAAAGGCAATCTTCAGGCAGTTGTCGGGCAGATGTACGATGAAGAAAAATATAAGAAATTCCGCGACAGTGCCTTCATGATCTTTTACATGGGAATTAATATCGGAGCTTTCTTTGCACCGTTTGTAGCCAAAGGCATAAAGGAGTTTTGGCTGAAAACCAACGGATATGTTGAAAATGCGAACCTTCCTTCGCTGTGCCATCAGCACCTTGCCGGCACTCTAAAAGATGTTGATCAGTTTAAGAGTCTTGCCAACGCAGCTATTCTGCCCGACGGAGGAAAATCAGCAGCAGATCTGACTGTTTTTGCAACAGACTATATAAAGGTATTCTCCACCGGATTCAATTATGCTTTTGCTATTGCGGCCGGCGCCATGATATTGTCATTAATTATTTATATCTCGTTTAATAAACTTTTACCTTCAAAATACAAGATTGCCCTGGCTAACAGCCAAAATAAACCGGTAACTGAAAGTAAATCCGGTCTGAATCTGGCCAATAATTTGAAATATATCGTTATTTCGCTGGGATTGCTTGCTGTGGTTGCTGTATTGTTTCATATTGCCGATGGCTACTCTGAAATAAAAGATATTAATTACAAAATGGGTTTGGCAGTAGGCTTATTTGTTGGATTTGTCACTTTAATATTCCAGATATCCACCAAAGAAGAAAAACCGCGGGTAGTGGCTTTAACCCTTGTATTTATCGTCGTTATTTTCTTCTGGATGTCGTTCCATCAGAACGGACTTACGCTGACAATGTTTGCACGTGACTACACCGTTCAATATGTCGATCCTTTCACCAATTTATTTTTTAACATCTGGTCAATTTTATCAGTTATCGCTGCTATCGCCGGATGCGTTATGGCTTTCTTCACTAAAAAATCTATAACCCGTATCATTGGGGCAATTGGATTTTTAGGATTCGGATTTCTTAGTTACTATTTCGCCTCGAACAATGAAGCTTCCAACCTGATTTCACCGGAGGTTTTTCAATCCTTCAATCCTTTATTCATCGTTGCCCTAACCCCGCTGGTTATGGGTGTTTTTGCATGGTTAAATAAAAAAGGAAAGGAACCTTCATCCCCAAGGAAGATCGGAACCGGAATGATCATTGCCTCAATGGGATTTGTCATGGTTTTAATCGCCTCAATTGGTTTGGTTTCACCGAAGGAAATGGCAGGTGTTGCTGTGATTGAAGCTGACCGGGTTTCACCATACTGGCTGATGAGCTCATATCTTGTATTAACTATTGCTGAACTTTTCCTTAGCCCTATAGGACTATCCTTTGTTGCAAAGGTTGCACCGCCACGCTTCCAGGGATTAATGCAGGGCGGTTGGTTACTGGCTACTGCCGTCGGAAATAAATTCCTGTTCATCGGAAGTTTATTATGGGGTAAGATTGAGCTTTTCATGCTTTGGGGCATCTTCATTATTTGTTGTATCCTCGCAGCCATCTTTATCTTTTCGATCATGAGGCGACTCGAAAACGCTACAAAATAGAAACAAACATTTCTCAAAGGATTTATAAAGCAGGGAAAGAAACCCTGCTTTATTTTTAGATACAGGTTAATTATAATTTTTCGATGAACTATCCATGGGGTCATAATAAAAGATACAACTCTTACCCGGAATATTTTAAAAAAAAGTTTGGCGAAAGGGTTCAGAAAATTACCATAGATGCCGGATTTACCTGTCCGAACCGGGATGGAACTCTTGGATTTGGAGGTTGTACATACTGCAATAATGATGCATTCAATCCATCATATTGCCGCCCGGAAAAATCCATTTCGCAGCAAATTGAAGAGGGAATTGAATTTCATTTAAAGCGCTATCGGAAAGCAAATAGATACCTTGCCTATTTCCAGGCTTATTCAAATACTTATGAATCATTGGATCGTTTGGTTGAAATCTATTCTGAAGCATTAAAACATCCGCAAATAACAGGACTTATCATCGGTACCCGGCCAGATTGCATTGATGATCAAAAGCTCAGTTATTTTCAAGAGCTGAGTAAAAAATATTACATTGTAGTCGAGTATGGTATTGAATCATGTTATAATAAATCACTTAAGAGAATAAACCGTCAGCATACTTTCGAAGAATCGGAACAAGCAATTACTAAAACTGCCGCAATGGGAATACTGACCGGAGCGCATATTATTTTCGGATTGCCCGGTGAAACAAGAGAAGCGATGCTTGGAGAAGCTGAAATATTATCCGGTTTGCCGGTCCATGCCATGAAATTCCATCAGCTTCAAATTGTGAAGGACACTTCTATGGCGAATGAGTTTCTGTCAAATCCATCAGAATTCAATTTATTTTCACTTGATGAATATTTAAACTTTATTATCAGTTTCATCGAACATTTGAATCCCGGATTTATCATCGAACGGTTTACAGGTGAAGTTCCACCTCGCTTTTTAATTGGTCCTAATTGGGGGCTAATTAGAAATGACCAGGTGAACTTAATGATTGAGAAAAAGTTAGAGCAATTTAATACCTGGCAGGGAAAGAAATTCGAATTTGTTCTTTAATAAATCAATTTATATATTACTTTTGCACTGCTTTTAAGCAACTTATGATTTTAAATTATTGTCATTAAGGGAAATAAAATACTTGTATAATATTTAGCTTTTTATGCTGATTTTCTTGTACATTTTAAAATTAGTTTATATTTGCTGTTCAGAAAACAATGATTCAATCTTTTATTCACATTAACTAAATTAAATTATTATGAAATTTTTTACTAAATTAGGATTTGCACTTCTGGCGTTAATGATTTCGTCAGGCGTGCTTTGGGCGCAATCGTCATCGCTGGATATAGCTCCAAAAAAAGCACCCAGTACGATTGCTTCCGATGCATTATTTGATCTTCAGTTCGATTGGCCCGTTGGAGTTGGTGGTGGAGAGGCCGGTATTGAAACCAATGGTAATTACATTTACACATCCAAATGGAATGGAACCGGTGAATACTACCGATATAACATGGACGGTTCTTATGTTGGCCCAATTAATGTCACAGGCGCTGGCGCAGTAAGAGATTTAGCTTTTAACGGAACTTATTTCTACGGAGCTGCTGCTGCAACCACTGTTTTTGAAATGGACCTTGATAATGCTGTCAAGATCAGCCAGTTTACTGCTCCGATCGCTGTCAGGGCTATTGCTTATAATGAAGACGACAATGCTTTCTATGGCAATAACTGGAGCGATAACATTACCAAGTTCAACCAGGCTGGCGCTAATCTCGGAAGTTTCCCGGTAGGACCTGTCGGATCCGATTATTATGGCTTTGCCTATGACAATGTCAGTCCCGGTTCTCCTTTTCTTTGGGGATATGCTCAAACAGGAACAACCCTGAACGAGCTTGTTCAGATTGCACTTCCGGCCGGTACTGAAACCGGAACCTTTTTCGATGTTGGAACCGTAGCTGGAGTAGGTACTGGTATAGCCGGTGGTCTTTGCATTGACGATAATTTGGTCTCCGGATTCTGGACCATCATGGGTACTTCACAAAATGTTGACATTTGGGGCCTTGAGCTTTGCCCATCCGGGCCTCCTCTTACCAACGATGTTGGAATTTCTGCAATAGTTTCCCCTTCGAGCGGCATGAATTTAGGAAATGAAGTTGTCACTGTAACTGTGAAAAATTTTGGTTCTGCATCTCAGTCAAATATTCCAATTTCATACACTATGGATGGAGGCACTCCGGTAACGGCAACCATTACTGGTCCGATTGCAGGCGGTTCCACTGTGGATTATACCTTCCCCGGAACTGTTGATCTCTCTGCCTACGGAACTTATGATTTCGAGTCCTGCACCTATCTTGCCGGTGATGAAAATGCGGCAAACGATTGCAAAACAAAATCAGTTGAAAATTCGCCGGGAGCTTATTGCGATGCATCAAACTCAACTGAAGACGAATATATTGGCAACGTACTTTTTGGTTCCATAGATAATACCAGTGGATGGCAGGGCGGCGTAGCAGATTACACTGCTATGTCAACTGAGATTGCTGCAGGAGCTTCAGAATTCATGACCATTACGAACCCGGTTCCTTATGCTTCCGATTTGGTAAGCGTATGGGTTGACTGGAACATGGATTATGAGTTCTCACTTACAACCAATGAACAATATGACCTGACCAATGTTGGCGGAACAGGCGGAACATTTACCGGCGACATTACAGTTCCCGGTGGAACACCGGGCGGTGACTACAGAATGAGGATCAGGCTGATGTACAACATTGCCCCGAATCCTTGCGGAAACATGACTTATGGAGAAGTTGAAGATTATACTATTGTTGTTCCCGGGGGCAATAATTATGTTTTTGAATATGATTTCGAAAACTTTACAGCCGGCGGACAGGTGGCATGCCAGTTCCCGCTCGAATGGACAACCTGGAGCAATGCACCCTGCGGAAATGAAGATTCATATATTTCAACTGAACAAGCACACAGTGGTGTGAATTCATTTGTAGTTGAAGGTGTAAACGACCTTGTGAAAGAATTTGATGATTACACTACTGGCCACTATAAAATCAGCTTCTATATGTATGTTCCGACTGGATATATTGGCTACTACAACACACTGCAGGATTTTGCAGGCGCAAGCAGCCAGTGGGGTATGCAGGTGTATTTTGATGAAGGAGGAGCCGGTGGTGTTGATGCAGGCGGCGCATTGTCTGCCACTTTTACATTCCCTTATGATACCTGGATGTTAAACGAAATAGATATTGATCTAAACTCGGATTGGGCAGATTTATACATTGACGGTACTTTTTTGGTTGGCTGGGTATGGAGTAGCGGTGCTTTCGGAACAGGTACACTGAACAAGCTTGATGCAAATGATTTCTACGCCTATACCGGAGCTGCCGGAACAGGTACACCAAAAGCATTCTTCGATGATTACACACTTGAAGAAATTATCGCGAATCTTAATCCTCCGCAAAACCTTGCTGCAACAGTTACCGACAATGATGTTCATCTTGATTGGGATGCTCCTGTTGCGGGTTCGGGAACTCTCGAAGGATACAATGTTTACCGTGACGGATCGGTGATTGATTACACAACCGGAACCACGTATGATGATAATGATCTTGATCCGGGTTCATACCTCTATTACACAACGGCAGTTTACACAGAAGGTGAATCTGGCCCATCCAATGAAGAAACAGCAGTTATTGAAGACAATTCACCTCCCGCCCCGACAAATCTCGTTGCTTCAGATGGTGGAACCGGAGTTTTACTGACCTGGGATCCGGTTGGCGCCGGCGAATGGATTCAGTGGGATGCCGGTGTAAACAATGGCAACGGTATCGGATTAACCGCCGGAGGCTCATTCAATGTGGCTTCACATTGGGCTCCTGCCGACCTTGGAGCTTATAACGGATATACTTTGTCACAGGTGAGTTTCTTCCCGAATGCCGACCCTGCTGCTACCTATGTAATTAAAGTGTGGACCGGCGCTGCCGGAACAACCCTTGTTTCCACTCAAAATGTAAGCAGCTTTACGGTTGACATTTGGAATGAAATCACATTATCAACCCCTGTATTAATCAATTCTGCCACCGATTTATGGTTTGGTTATACTGTAACTCACGTCGGTGGAACTTATCCCGCAGGTTGCGATGATGGCCCTGCTGTTCAAACAAAGGGTGATATGATCTCATTAGGCGGTGCATGGGAATCCATGTCGGCTTCCTATGGCTTGGATTACAACTGGAATCTTGCAGGATTTGTGAGTGCAAGTGATGGTAAGGGCGCTTCATTCATTCCTATGGTTGAAAATACTTTACCGGTGAATATGAATTTAACAATAACTTCTGCTTCGGAAAATGGTCAGGCAGGAAATCAGTCAGTTAAGTTTGTTCCAAATTCAACCAAGGATTTTACATATTATGTTTACTGGGGTACAACTATCGGAGGCCCGTATAGTATTCTTACTCCTACTCCGATTGTTCCAACCCAGTACCTGCATACTTCGCCGGCTTACGGATGGAACTACTACGTTGTAACTTCCTACAACGGTATTGCAGAATCAGAGTATTCAAACGAAGCCTCGATTCTGTGGACTTCCATTGAGGAAATTATTTTCGCTCAAACCGATATCTATCCTAACCCTGCTACCAATGCTGTAAATATCAGTTCTGATTTCACAATTAAATCAGTTCAGGTTTACAATCATGCCGGCCAGGTGATTGCCAACGAAATTGTTGATGCCAACGATTATCAGTTTAATACTTCAGAATTCAATTCAGGATTATACTTATTTATGATTGAAACTACTGAAGGTACAATAACAAAGCGAATTATTATTGAATAATAATTTCAGATATATTTCCAAAAAAGGCCGTCCGATTTTGGACGGCCTTTTTTGTTTTCCAACGTCTTATAATTATATATTCACGCTATTATAATTTTTATACTTTTGCACGATTTTTACAAATGCATTGATTTTTCAGATTGAATGAAACAGAAATATTCAGAATATAAAAACCTTGATTTAACTCAAATTGGAAAGGTAATTAATGATTACTGGAAGGGTCACAGGACTTTTGAAAAAAGTGTGGAGCTTCGAAAAAATCACAAGCCTTACGTTTTTTATGAAGGACCGCCTTCAGCCAATGGAACACCTGGAATCCATCACCTGATGGCCCGCGCAATCAAGGACATTTTCTGCCGGTATAAAACCATGAAGGGATTTCTTGTTGAACGGAAAGCCGGCTGGGATACCCATGGCCTGCCCATCGAAATCGGAGTCGAGAAATCACTTGGCATAACAAAAGAGGATATCGGGAAGAAAATTTCTGTTGAAGAATTTAACCAGGCTTGCCGCAAGGAAGTTTTGAAATACAAAGATCTCTGGGATGACCTTACCATTAAAATGGGATACTGGGTTGATCTCGATAATCCATACATTACACTTGATAACAAATATATTGAAACTGTATGGTGGTTATTAAAGCAGTTGTACGACAAGGGCTTGTTATACAAAGGCTACACCATTCAACCATATTCACCGGCAGCAGGTACAGGGCTGAGTTCCCATGAACTTAATCTTCCTGGATGCTACAGGGATGTAAAGGACAATACAGTTGTTGCCCAGTTTAAAGTCGTCCGGGATGAAAAATCGGAATTTCTGTTTACCGATAATTTTGGTGATCTGTTTTTCCTCGCGTGGACAACTACTCCCTGGACTTTGCCTTCCAATACTGCTTTAGCGGTTGGGGCATCCATCAATTATGTTAAAGTCAAATCATTTAATCCATATACCTTTCAGCCAATAACAGTCATTTTAGGGAAGGATTTACTGGAGAAATATTTTCTTCAAACAAATTCAGAACTTAAGCTGGAAGAATATGAACCCGGACAGAAAAAGATCCCTTATAAAGTAACCTCTGAATTCAAAGGAAAATCGCTTAAAGGTATCCGGTTTGAACAATTACTACCATTTGCCCAGCCTACTGACGGCGATGCATTCAGGGTGCTTTTAGGTGATTTTGTTACTACCGACGAAGGAACAGGGATTGTTCATATAGCACCCAGCTTCGGAGCCGACGACTTTAAAGTGGCAAAGGAAAATGGTATCGGATCGCTGACTATGGTCAATAAACAAGGAAAATTTATTGATGAGATGGGTGAGTTTGCAGGTAGATTTGTAAAGTCAGAATATGATCCCAATTACGATCCCGGGAAAGAGGATTCGGTGGACATTGATATTATTGTAAAACTAAAAAAGGAAAATAAAGCCTTTAAGACTGAAAAATACGTTCATTCTTATCCGCATTGCTGGAGAACCGATAAGCCGATACTTTATTATCCACTCGATTCCTGGTTCATTAAGACCACCGCTTTTAAAGACAGAATGATCGAATTAAATAATACCATCAATTGGAAACCAAAAGCCACCGGCATCGGGCGATTCGGTAACTGGCTCGAAAACCTGGTTGACTGGAACCTGTCGAGATCCCGTTTTTGGGGTGTACCCATTCCAATCTGGATAACGGAAGACGGCAGCGAACAAAAGTGCCTGGGTTCGGCTGAAGAACTGAGGGATGAAATCAAAAAATCGGTTGCAGCCGGTTATATGAATTCCAATCCTCTTTCCGATTTCGTCCCGGGTGATATGTCAAAAGCCAATTATCACACATTTGATTTCCACAAACCTTATGTGGATGACATTATCCTTGTATCAAAAAGCGGGGAAAAAATGTACCGTGATCCCTCCTTGATTGACGTATGGTTTGATTCAGGCGCCATGCCTTACGCCCAGTTCCATTATCCCTTTGAAAATAAGGATACTCTTTATGATTATTTTCCTGCCGATTTTATTGCTGAAGGTGTTGACCAAACACGAGGCTGGTTCTTTACCCTGCACGCTATCGCTACTATGGTATTCGATTCGGTGGCTTATAAGACCTGTGTTTCGAATGGCCTTGTTCTCGATGCCCAGGGAAATAAAATGTCGAAACGTCTCGGCAATGCAGTTGATCCGTTTCAGACCATTGAAAAATATGGCCCCGATGCTACCCGGTGGTACATGATTACAAATGCACAACCATGGGATAATCTTAAATTTGACGTTGCCGGGATCGAGGAAGTAAAACGCAAATTTTTTGGAACTCTTTACAATACATACGCATTTTTTGCTCTTTATGCCAATATTGACGGATTTAATTTTTCGGAAAACGAAATTCCTGTTTCAAAGAGGCCTGAACTTGACCGATGGATCATATCCGAACTTAACTCGCTGATCAGGGAGGTTGATGATTGTTATAATGATTATGAACCAACCAGGGCGGGGCGGGCTATCGCTGATTTTCTCGACCTGCACCTGAGCAACTGGTATGTAAGGCTTAGCAGGAGACGGTTCTGGAAAGGCGAATACTCCGAGGATAAAATCGCTGCATATCAGACTTTGTACTGCTGCCTTGAAGTTATTGCCCAACTGGCATCACCCATCGCGCCATTCTTTATGGAAAAGTTGTTCGTTGATTTAAATGGCATCACTTCGAGGTTACCCGCTGATTCGGTGCATCTGAGTGATTTCCCTGTAGCTGATGAATCACTTATTGATGAAGTTCTTGAAGAAAGGATGGAGCTTGCCCAAAATATTTCATCTATGGTACTTTCTCTTCGGAAGCGCACAAATATCAGAGTTCGACAGCCGTTGAACAAAATTATGATACCTCTGTTAAATAGCAACTTTAAAAGCAATATCAATAATATAAAACATCTCATCCTTTCTGAGGTCAATGTTAAGGACCTTGAATTTATGGAGGATGATGGCATTTTGGTTAGAAAGTTAAAACCCAATTTTAAAACACTGGGGCCAAAATACGGAAAGCTGATGAAACAGATTGCTTCGGAATTATCGAAGCTGAACAATGATCAGATTTTGCAGTTCGAGACAAACCGCAACTGCATTTTATTTATCGAAGGACAGAATATTGAAATTGATATAGCTGATGTAGAAATTATAACTGAAGATATACCGGGATGGCTTGTAAGCACGATGGGAAACCTGACTGTTGCGCTGGATATAACCATTACTGATGAACTGAAGTCGGAAGGCATCGCCAGAGAACTGATAAACCGGATTCAAAATATCAGAAAAGAAAAACAATTTGAGGTGACTGACAAAATAATGGTTACCCTTGAAAAAAACTCTGAACTGGAGTTGGCCGTAAGAAATAATTATAACTATATTTGCTCGGAAACTTTGGCTGCTTCGCTTCGAATGACAGATCATATACAGACAAATAACAAAACGTTAATTGAACTGACAGAAGATTTGAAAACGAATATAATAATTGAAAAACAAAAATAGTTAAATAATCGTATAAAGCAATCTAAATCAACAAAATAATATGACAATGGCAAATGATGAAATGAATGTGGATTTGAAGAAAAACCGGTATTCGGATGAAGAACTGGAGGAGTTTCGCCTGATCATTCTTGATAAACTTGAAAAAGCCAAAGAGGATCTGCAGATGTTAACGGATGCCTATACTCATGCCAATGAACATGATACTATAGATACATCCCCGACTTTTAAAGTTTTGGAAGAAGGTTATCAGGTATTATCGAAAGAAGAAAACAGCCGGCTTGCTGCCCGTCAGCAGAAATTTATCAATTCTCTGGAAAATGCACTCATCAGAATTGAAAATAAATCGTATGGCATTTGCCGGGTTACAGGCCAGTTGATTTCCAAAGAAAGATTAAGAAGTGTACCTCATGCAACACTTAGCATAGATGCTAAATTAAATCAGCCGGTTAAGAAATAATGGGTATATTGACCTCAATCTTTTACTTCCGCATTTGAAAAAATCAATCTTATTAATATTCCTGATATTGGTAGCTGATCAGATCCTCAAATTATGGATCAAGACCAGTATGACTATCGGCCAGGAAATTTCTGTAATGGGTGACTGGTTCATTGTCCATTTTACAGAAAACGAAGGTATGGCTTTCGGGATGCGCTTTGGCGGGGATTCAGGGAAATTGTTGCTTAGTATTTTCCGCATAATCGCTGTTATAGCTATTGGCTGGTACCTTGTGAGAATTATAAAGCGGAATGAAAACGCCGGCCTTATTATCAGCATGTCACTTATTTTTGCCGGGGCGCTTGGTAATATTCTCGACAGTGCGTTTTATGGCCTGATCTTTAGCGAAAGCACATTTCATCAGGTCGCTGAATTATTTCCTCCTGCCGGCGGATACAGCAGTTTTCTTCATGGGAAAGTCGTTGATATGCTTTATTTTCCTGTATTAAAAGGATTTTACCCGGCATGGTTTCCCTTTTGGGGTGGAACCGATTTTATATTTTTCAGGCCGGTTTTTAATATCGCCGATTCATCAATTACTGTAGGGGTATTCATCCTTATCTTTTTCCAGAAAAAATTCTTTAAAAAATAAATTTCGTCATATCCGGATTTAAACACCTTTCCATGGAAACCGGATCAGACGAACAATTCCACTAATTCTGCAAGGCGGTACGAATATCCTACTTCATTGTCGTACCAGGCCACCACTTTAACTAATTTGTTCTTATCTCCCAGAACAGCCGTGAGTTGTGCGTCAAGAACTGCAGAATGCGTATTACCGATCACATCCATCGAAACGATAGGATCTTCTGTATATTCGAGAATACCTTTAAGGTAAGTTTCGGATGCTTCCTTAAATTTCAGGTTGATTTCTTCAATAGAAGTGCAATGCTTCAAGGTACAGGTAAGGTCGGTGAGAGAGCCGTCAGGTACTGGAACCCGGATACCTGCGCCACCGATATTCTTATCCAGGTGAGGAAATATTTTTGTAACAGCCTTTGCAGCGCCGGTTGTTGTGGGAACGATAGAATAAGCCGCTGCCCTGCCCCTTCGAAGGTCGGTATGAGGCCCGTCAAGTATATTCTGGTCGCGGGTATAGGAATGGACTGTTGTAATGAAGGCTTTTTCGATTCCCCAGAAACGGTCGAGTACCATGATCAGCGGCGCTACGTTATTGGTTGTGCATGAGGAATTCGAAATGACTTTGTCAGCTTTATTGATAAGGTGGTTATTTACTCCGAGAACAATATATTGCACACCATCACTTTCGCCGCGGGCCGGCGCTGAAATAATGACCTTCCGTGCTCCTGCATTCACATGCTTTAATGCCGCTTCACGGCTCACAAATTTGCCGGTGGCTTCAATAACTATATCTATACCGAGTTTTTCCCAGGGAAGGTTTTCAGGATTTTCTTCCCGGAATATCAAAATCCTTTTTCCATTTACAATAAAATGATCGTGATTTGACTCCACCTGTCCGATGAACCGCCTGTGAACAGAATCGTACTTCAGTAAATGAGCCATGGTATAGGATTCCATAATGTCGTTAATGGCTATAATGTCAAAGTTTTCCTTATTGCAGGCAATCCTGAAAAACATTCTGCCGATCCTTCCAAAACCATTGATGGCTATTTTGATGTTTCGCATGTTGTTAGTGTTTTTTTATTACAGATTAACGAAGCTTTCTTTCCAGGGACGTAGGGATATAGTGGTATAAAGGTATAGAGGCATAGAGGAATAGTTGTAGAATGATTATTCGATATAAAAGATCAATGTAAATTTTCGTTCTTACTTTTGACATAATTGATGTAGCCATTAAGACTAATCTTAGCTTTTTCAAGTAAATCCAAACCTTCATTTTAAATTTCCTTTAAAAACCTCTCTGGCAAAATTATTATTATTTCACTACCAGCTTAACCAGAATTATTAATTTTGGCAATCGGTCAATATTTATAATTTATTCAACCCTCAAACAGATGAAAGACTTAAAAACATATATCGGAAATAACAGAGAAAGATTTCTTGAAGAACTTTTCGGATTGATCAGGATTCCATCCATTAGTTCGCAGTCGGAACACAAGGAAGACATGAAGAAAGCAGCGGAATACTGGAAACAGACACTTCTGAAAGCCGGAGCCGATAAGGCGGAGGTAATGCCGACAGATGGCAATCCCGTTGTTTATGGAGAAAAGATCATTAATAAAAATGCCCCAACCGTTCTGGTTTATGCCCACTACGACGTGATGCCTGTTGATCCTCTTGATTTATGGAAGTCTCTGCCGTTTGAACCGGAGATCAGGGATGATAAGATATATGCCCGCGGCGCGGATGATGATAAGGGTCAGTCTTTTATGCATGCAAAAGCATTCGAGTATATGGTAAAAACAGGTAACCTGCCGTGCAATGTAAAATTCATGATCGAGGGTGAAGAAGAAGTTGGCTCGGTTAGTCTGGAGAAATGGTGTGCCGAATACAAAGAAATGCTGAAGGCCGACATCATTCTTGTTTCGGATACAAGTATGATAGCCGAAAATATCCCTTCGATAACCACAGGGCTCAGAGGATTGGCCTACTGGCAGGTAGAGGTTACCGGTCCAAATCGCGACCTTCATTCCGGACTTTTCGGTGGGGCTGTTGCAAATCCGATTAATGTGTTAAGCAAAATGATCGGCGGGATGACCGATGAACATGGCAGGATCACTATTCCAGGATTTTATGATGATGTAATGGAGGTTTCGAAGAAAGAAAGGGATATGCTGGCAAAAGCTCCATTTAATGTTGAAGAATACAAGAAAGCCATCAATGTACTGGAACTTTCAGGAGAAGCAGGATATTCCACAACTGAACGCACCGGCATTCGCCCGACATTCGACGTTTGCGGCATCTGGGGCGGATATACGGGAGAAGGAGCAAAAACTGTTTTACCGTCAAAAGCCTGTGCAAAAATTTCAACCCGGCTGGTACCGAACCAAAACTATAAGGTAATCGAAAAATTGTTCAAGGAATATTTTGAATCCATTGCCCCCAAATCGGTAAAAGTCGAAGTTATACCATTACACGGAGGACAGGGTTATGTTTGTCCTATTGATACGCCGGCGTACAAAGCTGCCGAAAAAGCTTACGAAACGGTTTATGGCAAAACTCCGGTTCCAACACGGAGCGGTGGCAGCATCCCGATTATATCAACCTTCGAGCAGGTACTTGGAATCAAATCCATCCTGATGGGCTTTGGATTGGAATCGGATGCAATCCACTCGCCCAATGAAAACTTTCCTCTCAATCAATTCTTTAATGGGATTGAGGCAATTCCCTATTTTTATAAGTACTTTGCAGAATTGATGAAGAAATAAAAGTTGATCTTCCCTTCTGTAATTCTGTTTTTCTATTAAACAGCAGAAAAAATTTTAGAGAAAAAAGGCCTGAACTGGATCGCGGCCGTGGCAGCCACCAGGTCCGATTGCTCCCGGTATCAACGAAACACGCCGGTGTTCCAATGCATGATAAGGATTTGCCTGCCGCTACATTATACAAGCTTCAAACTAACTGGAATTGATAAATCGGAATTATAAACTTTGTTCAATAGGTTTTCTTTTTTCGACTAAAAGTTTTATAAACAAATTGTTGTTGAAACATTTATCTTATAGATTATAAGTACAGGGACTTATGTACCTAAATTTGCGCTATAATAGGCTATAAATCTACTTGCTATGTCATCTCTCGCGCGTACTGTACTCCTATGCATGTTTATAGCTATTTCCATTTTACCGATACAGTCGCTAATCGCTCAATCATCTCTCACCTATGGATGGTATATCAACATCAATGGCGGGATTTCCCAATTGCATGGAGATATTCAAACCGATGATAATCCATTGAATAAAATTAAAAATGAAACCGGGCCGGGCGGGGGAATTAAAATTGGAAAAAGCATCAATTCTGTCTTTACAGCCTATCTGCAATTCCATTGCTCCGGAATGAAAGGTTTGGATGAAAAAAAAGACAGGGAATTTTCTTCCGATATGCTTGAAGGCGGCTTGGGTGTGACACTCAATTTTACCAACTTACTTTTTGGAAAGAAAGAAAGACTGATCAATATTTATGGAACTGCGGGTGCAGGCATGGTTTTCTTCAGGAGTGAAGCCTTCAGCTTATCAACCGGTGATGTGATCAGCGATTACGGATATATAGGAACCACCAACAGACAAAAAACCAGCCGGGAGCGGGCATTTATGTTTCCGCTTGGCGCCGGTTTCGACATTAAAATATCGCCACAATGGTACCTTAACCTTGAAACTGCGGTCGGTATTTTTACAACAGATAGATTAGATGCTACTGAAAAAGGAGCATATAACGATGCCTATAATTTCACTTCTCTCGGATTGACTTACTATTTGAAAGAAAGAAAAAAGGGAAGAATTCCAAAATCCCGTCCTTTGGAAGAAAAGCCGGCAATTGTTGCTGATCCTTATGCCAACGAATACATCAATCTTGTTCATAAATTCCCGACGGGGATCAAATCATTCGATGAGTTTGAAATGCAAAGCGAGGTTCATAAAGGTAAGATAGATGGTTCGGGAACACTTACCCAGATTTTACCGGTCGGATTCAATGTGCTCGATACAGCTATAGCCCATGCAAGATCGGAATTTAAAATGTACACCCTTCGTTTGCAATGGGATTCCCTTCCGGCCGACTCTGTTTTCACAGTGAGTTATCGTGTAAAACTCGACAGGATTTTTGGAACCCTCCCACTGGCCAGCATCCTTTATCTTCAAAAAACCGGTAAGGAATATAAGTTCAAAACCACTGTAGATATTATCCGGTGGGAAGAGCCTGTAACCCTAAAGGAGGTAATTGCCGAAACAAAAAAAGAAGATTCAATCCCGGCGATCAGCATAGTTGAATACAGGATACAGGTGAGCGCATCGTTTAAAACCAGGATACCTTTGCGTGACCTTGCGGGAAAGATCAGTCCGAAGGAAGAGATCAGGGAGGATATCCAGAATAACTGGTATTCCTATACCGTCGGGTCGTTCACGAGCTATGAGGAGGCTAAGGAATACATGAAAAAAAGGACTGCTGAATATGGATTGAAGGAGGCCTATATCGTTGTATTTTATAAAGGTAAAAAGTTGAAGAGCCTGGGAGAATTAAAAGAATATGTACCGGAAGTAGCGCCTGTGGAACCGGAGGCAAAAAAAGAGGAATATTGTTATCGGGTGCAGATACTGGCGACAATGGGAAAAGGCGTTGACCTGGTTTCGCTGAAGCAAAAACACGGAATTGAAGAAGATGTGAATGAAGAAATCTATCACAACTGGCATAAATATACTGTTGGGCCGTGTACTGCCAAATCCGAAGCATCCCTGCTTTTGAAAAAGGTAAAATCCAAAGGTATTACTGAGGCATTTATCGTGACATATAAGGATGGTGAGAGGGTGATACTTCGTTAAGATCAGGGTGAAAATTATCAGAAAGAAACTATAGGTATTAAGAAAATTATACCAAAGTGAAATTCTGTATAGTCCGAAAGGACGTAACGATATTTCTCACTTTGGTAAATGCCTTGTTGATTTATTTTATAGTCCATCAGTGCAGTTAAATAAAAAGTTCAGAAACATCCAAAAACCCCAGATTTAAGTCTGGAGTTTTCGGATATCAACCTGTTAACGGGCTTTAGCCCTGAATCTTTGATTTACTGGAGTGGACCCAAAGTTTATGCGCTTATCTAATCGAAATTTTTTGCGAGTCAAATGAAAAATCAACAAATTCTACCTTAATCAGATAAATGCCTTTTGTAAGATTAGTTACATCCTGTGCAACAGAACTAACCTGCAACCCGCTTCTTTTAATGACAAGCGCTCCGGATGGATTATAAATTTCAAAAGAAGATATTTTTTCATTTGCCGAGATTGTAATTGCATCTGTTGCAGGATTCGGGTAAATCGTAATCTGCACGTTATTTTTGTTTTCAACTATCCCGATGAAAGGTGTAATGTCATCGGCCATCCTTGGATTTAGCTTGTACTCTCCGAAGCCATACAGCATAACGCCTGTAATTGTGAGATGATCGCCTATGGTTGGCGTGTATGAATACATGTCATCGTCCATAACCATATCTGCACCCTGTCCGTCAATTCCTCTCCACACACCGTACTGATCAGGCGATTCTGTGACTTCCACATTCTGAACCTGAACAAGGACACTTTCGTAATCTTCCATGTTGGATTGCAAAGCTGTGATGACAACGGCTGCTGGTAACTGGTTCCCCTGCGATTCAACACTAAAAGAGGATATATAGCCTAATTCGGTCATATCATAGTACTCCTGAACTTCGCCGGTGACCTTTACTTCATCACCAATAACAGGAATATTGTCACCATCGAAAACGAATAATCCGTTCCAGGGACCGGTTCCATCCTGAATGGCATAACCATTAAAAGCTACGCCTGTTACAATCCCCGATGTGGAGATAACCTGTCCGTCATAAGGTGAAGCAGCACCCTGTCCCTGGATGTCATAGATCGAAACTTCCTGTCCGGCTGAGCCACCGATGATATCGTCAATAGATCTGGGATTCAGTTTATGTTCATCGTAAGTGTAAGTCATAATTCCGATCAGTGAAAGTTCTTCGTTCATGGTTGGGGTGTATAAATAAATATCGTCGTCCACCCTCAGGTCATCGTTGTTTTGGTCCTTGGCAGTCCAGATGCCATACTGGTCGGGTAATTCGGTTACAGTTACATTTTCAACTTTTGAGAGTACGCTTTCGTAGCTTTCACTCTGAGCTTCCAGGGCGGTAATAACTACAGGCACCGGAAGAGGATTTCCAGAGGATTCAACAGTGAAGGCGGTTACATTGCTTAATTCGGTCATTTCATAATATTCCTGAACCTTAGCGGTAAGTGTAACATCATCTCCCATAGATGGTGAATACGTATTGTTGTAAACAAATACACCGTTCCATGCCCCATCGCCGTCCTGAATATAAAAACCGTTAAATGAAATTGCAGTTACGATGCCATGTGTCGTCACAATCTGGTTTACATAGGGAGATGCTGATGTCTGACCCTGAATTTCATAAATAGTAACTTCGGTCTGTGCAATTAATCCGGCTGTCAAAAACATTGCAGCCAGGATTGTGTAAAAAGTTTTCATAAATAGTATATTTTAAATTATTGTCCTTTATTCTACTCGTTATCTCAAATTAATTTTCCGAAATTTTAATGTTATCCAGTTCCCATGTAGCGCATGCTGAGTTTGTTGAAGTGTACCGGAAAGCGATGTGAACATTCGACCCGATATATGCTGATATATCCACTTTTCCTGAAGGGATCCATTCCCAGTCATTGTTTCCGGGCGACAGAGTAAGCTGAAGGTCGGTCCAGGTTCCGGTTGAAGGATCGCCCGAACCATTATAATCAGTTGAAACTTTAACCTGTAAGACATTTCCGTTATAATTCCTTGCTGTTTCTATTGAAATAAAAGCTGTGGGAAGGCCTGACAGATTGATCGAAGGAGAAATGAGCCAGTCGTCATTGGCATTGTAAGAACCGTCGTAACCGCTGATGGTAACTCCGGGTTCGGGATTACCATAGCTTGAACTGAATTCCCAAACCTGATCCCCAACAACGCTGATATTTTCCCATGCTCCATAACCGTCGTCGAATCCTTCAAAGAAAAGGATATTACCTGTACCTCCGTCGCAACGAAGTGCAGTAAGCTGTACTTCATAAGTCTGACGAATTACAAGTTGCGTTTCAGCGTCATAAACGCTTGCAATAGCAATGAGAGAGCCCTTTCCGCTGGGAAGTTCAGTATTGGCAAAGCTCGAATATCCACTGCTCCTGATTATGGTTTGAAATCCGTCACAATCTTCAAGCGTGTGGTTCTCATCAACAAGATTTGCCGAATCGGCATAAGTTTTACCCATTTCGCTGTCAGAAAATTGTACACTATCCAGTTTTATTAATGTTGACTGATATGCATCAATATTGGTATTTAATTCTTCAATGGTAACTGTTTGGGGTTCATAAAACAAACCTGTTTTAATCTTAAAAACATTGTCTGCGGGTTTGAGATTTTTGATTTCATAAAGGCCATGATACAATTCAACAGTACCACCCTTTAATAATATCCTGACAGAATCGCCAAGGTACATGCCGCTGGTATAAATAAAATTCAATTGAATTCCACCGGTGGCATCCTGGATAAAAGAACTTTCATAAATGTTACCTGAATTTTCATCCATAACAACAACCCCAAAGACCGAGTAAATATCAGTAAAGGTATAAATTCCGCCACTGTCAACGAGCATTTGCTTGATTTGGCCAATGGTTAAAACTTTAGTTGCATCGAAAGGTATGGATGTTGACGGTGGTGTATCGGGAGTATCATCCACACAACTGTTTAAAAGGATTACTGCTGTTGCAAGTAATAGTGCAAATCTTGTTATTATAGGCTGTTTCATTCTGTAAATGTTTTAAAGTATTATTGCTAATCGTTAGAATCTGAAATTTATATTAAGAAAATACTGACGTCCGTATAAATAAAACCGATACGGTGGGAATTGATCCAGATCGAAAGGATCGTATCGCCACTGTTCATACCCGCCAATAGCTAAATCCTGTGTGTCAAGAATATTATTCACACTGAAATTCAATGAAATATTTTTGTCTTTAATTCTCCATGATTTGCCAATATTGGCATCGAGAGTAAATCCCGGTTCCTCTTTTTCCTGCTCAAGGAGGTCAGCACGATCGGGATACTCAGGATCATAATTCGCCACTCCTTCAGCGCTACGGCGGTCAGGATTAATATCAAGATAGACATTATCGTAATAGTTAATGCTAATTCCCGCAAAAATATAATGGGATGAAAAGTACTTGATACCTGCTGATGCAGCGGTTTGTGGAAATCCCCCATCGAAATATCCTTTTATATAAATTTGCCTGTTATCAAGCACTTCCGCAGTATTATCCATTGAAATTGTTGCCATTGGATTTGAATCATAGTAGTATTGACCCATTCCAAGAACGCCGAACAACGTGAAGTTTTGAGTAACCTTACCTTCAATTCCCAATTCAGTACCCCAGTGTATTTTATCAATTCCGGTCATCTGAAAATTACCAAACGATTGCAGGACTTCATGATAAAAACTGCGTGAATAAATCTGGTCGGTAAATCTCGTATAATAGGCGGTAGCCCTAGCTTGTACGTAAGGCGACCGGTATAAATAACTTAAATCGCCCGACAGGATTTTTTCGTTTGCCAGTCCATTTACAACTTCATTTCGGGTTCTGGGAGAAAGGTATGTTGCTCTGAAAAAAGGAGCGCGTGTTAAATACATGAGATTTGCATCAATCAAATGACGCCCTGTGATCTTATAAGTTCCACCGGTTTTTAATCCGAAATTTTCAAAGGATTGCTTTTCCGAATCACCGTAAGAATCATTCGGGAATTTGCCATTTCGCATGTGGCCAGTTCTCCAGAATTCAGTGTAGGAAACTGTGCCTGAAGTAAAAAAGTCGATCTTTTTATACTTGAAATTCGCCTGTAAAAAGAAATCATAACTGTTAATATTGGCCGTATAATCATAGCCGAATTTATCTCCTTCTTTTATTACCTGATTTGGGTGATTCAGGTCATTCTGGATTTCATTGGCATTTTGCGCATAATCACGTTCTGCAAACTTATCCCAGTTATGATAAAAGTCTCCACCCAGCAAATCATCCACTAATTTATACTGAAAACTCTTGTACCAGTTCAGGTTTAAACCGCTGCTCAGTGAAATATGGTCGTTGATCTTTTTCTGGTAATTAAAATTTGCACCAATCTGGCTTTTATCATTTCTTCTGTCTTCGATCACATACTGAGAAAGCATACCTGTGGTATTTTGGCCCTGAACACCATCAACATTATAAATGGTATATAGATTTTTACTGTTAACAAAATAAAATTTGTCAAAATCGAGTTGCCTGAAACTTTCATCATTTTCCCAAAGGTATTTTCTTTCTTCGGCGGTATAACCGTTAAAATCCCGCTCATCACTTGGAAGATTTCTGTAATAATCCGGCCGCGGATCAGCTACATCGTACCAGTCGAGGCGCGTAGAGCTTCCCTTGCCGAATGAATAAAATACGGATGATGTCAGAATTGTCTTGTCATTGATGTTAAAGTAATGGGTCAAAACCAGCATTGGCTGGTGGTAATTCGACACACTGGCATTTCTTTTTTCTCCGTTCTGATAACCCCAGTAAGGATTATAATAATTTGTACCGGCATAGTCATTGGCTTCCTGAACACCAGCACCGTTTCGGCCATGTTTATTGGGGGAGCCGTAACCAATCAGGCCAATGCTGTGCTTTTTGTTGATTTTTTTCTCCACCGACAGAAAATAGCTATATGCATCATAAAAGGTACCTTCCACGTAACCTTCCTGTGCCCATCTGCGCGAACCGGATGCAGTAATTGACCAGCCGTTTTCCATTAAACCTGTGGAGTACAGAAACATCAGACGGTTGCGGTAATTCCGGTTGGTAAGCGAATAGGTAACTTTAATCTGTTTCCTGAAAGTAGAAGCACGGGTAACGATATTGGTTACACCACCAACTTCACCGAAGCCATATTTTGAGAATCCGATTCCTGTTCCTATTTCCTGGTTCCGGGTCACATCGTTAAGTCCTCCCCAACTGGACCAATAAGCGCCACCGGTTTCCAGGTCATTCAGAGGAACACCGTTCATCAATATGCTTGTATTGTCCGACTCATATCCCCTGATTTTATACCTGGTTTGCCCGAAGGTATAACCCGCCGTTGAAACAAAAATATCCTGCGATGATTGTAGCAATCCGGATATCTCCTGTGCCTGTTCATCACTCTCCAGATCTTCGGCAAAAACAGTAAGCTGCGGAATATCTGATTTATCTGACTTCATCTTCAGTGTGTCACTCTCCTGGGCGCTTGTAAAAACTATCGAAGAAGCACAAAGAAGTGTAAAAAATATATTTCTAGCCATAATTTTAATCCTCACATTTTGAAGGGGGAGCAAAAATAATTAAAAACCTGAATGTACAATGGTTTAATGGTTCTAAATTCAGGGCAATCGCTTATTAAAAAGAAATTAACAATTAGTATTTGATAAAAAGAATAAGAAAACTAAAAAGAATCTGAGAAAAGCGGGAACTTGTTGGCAATTTATAAATCAACAAGTTATGAA
>Ga0172370_10000993_pt1 | contig 44363 bp, 98 predicted proteins | sample LakKiv5m_FD_114538 | JGI IMG/M metagenome (GOLD analysis project Ga0172370, IMG submission 114538) | Freshwater microbial communities from Kabuno Bay, South-Kivu, Congo - kab_022012_11.5m | ecosystem: Environmental > Aquatic > Freshwater > Lake | place: Democratic Republic of the Congo...
AAGGATCGTGTTTTCATGGCGATCCCATTATACCACCAATATGCTGAAATGATAAGGGAGACAATTAAATTCGTTCCAACAAGGTGACCTTGGCAGCGCGGAATTTTCCGTCAGTATTTCGCAGAAATGCACCTTGCAGGGATACAAGGTGCAGATTGGCATATTGCAGATTGGTAAATTGCAGATTGGCCCCTTGCAGGTTTGCCCCTCGCAGGTTTGCCCCTCGCAGGTTTGCCCTTTGCAGGTTTGCCCCTTGCAGGTCAGCACCTTGCAGGAATGCCTCTCGCAGGTTGGCATTTTCCAAGGAAAATGCCGCAACGGTGAGGAGGATTTCGTTAGAATTTTTGTGGCGAATTCCTACTGACATGGTTGTCTCCTACTGGAAGGATTATAGCACGCTCTGCGTTACAGGACAAGGGGAAACCCGATACTTTTGAAACAAATGATCCCTTCAGGAGAGGAAGCACCCCTTCTCAGGGATGCTTCCTCTTGTCGGACGGTCTTACGACTTCGCGGGACGACCCGGCGCCGCCGCGAACTCCATCTCCGACCCCGCGACCACGACCTCACCGGTTGCGGTGTCAATCAGGCACACCGTATCCAGATCAGCAATGCTCGCGCGGTATGCCGGACCACGCAGCTTGTTGACCTTGTTGGCGAACGTGCCCAACGACCCGTCGCCAATCTGTACGGGCAACTTGGTGTCAGCATGAACCAACTGGAACCGCTTGGCGCGTTCCGGGGCGGGGCCGCGCGAACCAGCGGGCTTGCCGTAGCGAGCCTTCAGGGCGGCACGAGCCGCATCCAGCGACGCGATGACCTGATCATAGGTCTCGCGGTCCTCGACCGTGATACCGGTGGCCTTGATCTTCGTGCTAGAACCCTCGGGCACGAAGCCGTTGACCAGATCGGTCTCAGCATCGATCCAGTCCTGTGCGGCCTTCGCGGTGGCCTGCGCGCTGGCCACGAGAGCGGCGCCGTTGGCTTCCCACACGCCGGTCAGAGTTTCGTTGTCCGTCTTCGTCTGCTTCATCGATAGCTCCTTGCCCTTCTGGGCTTTCCGATTTTCGGTCAGTTGGGGCGCTCGCCCTCAACACCCCGAATGATAGCACGGAGTCTGAATCGTGTCAAGCCTTTTCCGCAAGATTCTCTGCGATGCTGTGGCAAAGCTCACAACTTGGCTTCTGGAGCAGGTTTTCGAGGGAATCTCGAATGTCGAGTCCATCTACTTCATTGCCGAGAACATCCCAACCGGCCTGGAATTCATCTGGGCGAGCGAACAATTCCACCCTCTTGACATCTCCCATTAGCTCTACGATGCGATCCCGAATCTCGGGTGGTTTGGCGCTGTGGCGCATGACGGGGCGCACGAGGCTTTCGGGGAGTGAAATTTCCTCATCATGTTGCCAAACGACTTGATGGACGCCTTTGTTGATGCGCTGGGGATGGCCGCGCGTGCCGAGTAGAACATATTCACTATTTTGGCGGGTCCAATATCCCAGGCCCCAAAATAGAGTATCTGTTATTTTCTTATTGGTTTTGACCCAAGTAAAAGCGACAGTTTTGAATCCAAATCCCCAGGATTGCATGACATCGAGAGCTTCGGGAATCATAGAATTGCAACCCCAGAGGAAGAGAGTCGAATTTTCTGCTGCAATATCTTTCACAGGCAGGGCTTTCAAGGATTTCAAATCTAGGGTTGGATAATGAGAAGCTGCTGAACGCATCCCTATATCACGGCCCCAACACTTGAATGCCCAAGGGGGATCTGCGTAGATAATTTCGTACTTTTCCATACAATGATTATAACAGATTTCGACTGCTTGAACAACAAAATATGATTCTCAGAATTTGCACCCTAATACAGGCATATATAGAATTCATTACATTTGGTGTAAGGAGTCAGCGGTGCTCATCCAGAGAAAAACTCAATCGAATTCCATTTTCATCGCTTTTAATTCCAACCAATTTCAATTTTCTTGGGAGAAATTCAAGATCCAATTTGTCCCAAATGAATTCATTCATCAAATGGATTTCAATATCATCTTTTGTTTTCTGGATGATGAATTCATGATTTGGAATTCCGAGAGAATCAGAAATCAATTTTCCGAGGAAATCCAGAATGGCTTTTGGAGCAAAGGCCCAGAAGGCTTGAATGGTTGCTGGTTCAATGACGAGGCTGCGAACAGGGATCACAAAAACCAAAGCATTGGAGGCGTGACGAATTTCGAGGCAACCAGAAATGCCTTGCAGAGAGAAAAAGAGTTTTCCTCGAAAGAATTCCAAACGTTCAATTGATTCGAATTTAGATTCAAAATCGAGCAGAAGATTTTGAATCTCCTGGGCTGAGATTTCGATGGTCACCATGGCACAGCGGCTCCAAGAGGACATGATAACACAATCAGGAGAAGATGTCCAGCAAGAATTTTCAAAAACGAAGGAAAGGCATTTCGGTTTTGCGAACAAAGAGACATGGAAAGCAAATTCACGAAATCCACAAAATTCGTAAAAGAAGCTCAAGGCAAATCTCACGGTTTTTTCACAGATCCAAGATCCGGTCATACTAGTGGCACATATGATAGGGTAGAAGGGCCAGTCGCATATTCATTGCAAAATACGGCCAAAGTTAACCCTGAAGAAGTTAAAAAGATGATGGATCAACTTTTAGCCGGTGTTCCGCCAGGGCAAGCAGAATTAGCAGGATTATGGGTTCCATATGATGTCATAACAAAATTCCCAGGAGATTTCCCAGGTATGCTAGGGACCAGAGAAAAACAACAAGCTTTGATAGATAAAATAATAGCATTAAGAGATGATAATGGGATTCAAGAAGCACTCATCGATGCAAATGGAGTTCCAGTTGTGACTCCTCAACAATTAGATGGAATTATTCAATCATTAAATGGACATATAACAACTCTTCAAGGGACATCCCCACAAAATCCACAAGATCAAGCCACTATAAAAGCTAAAATTGCCGATGCAAATCAAAAAATGGGAGTATTTTCCAAAATTCGCGGATTGATAGTAGCTTATGAAAGATTAGGACGTGGATATACTCGCGGAAGAATGAAAGGTAAAGACTATATTAGAATTGGCCCAGATGTATGGATGAGCGATTTATCTATGCGTTTGGTTTTCTTGGAGCGCGCTCGCGGCGCTGATCGTCGCGCTAATCGGCGCGACCTGCCATTATTGCTCTTCCCGCTCCAGCCAACTCCAGGGCAACAGGGTGGTGGCCCAACTGCCCCGCCAGCACAAGGAGGCTTGGCGGGGCTCTGGCAAGGGATCAAACAAAGATTGCAAGGAGGACCTTAATCCCACACTATACCGACATACAACCCTTTTGGAGCAGCAGAAGCTGAACCAAAATACAGTGGAGTGTCATCAGGATAGCTTGACAACAGTACTAGTAAATCACCAACTGTTTTCAAGCTATCAATGCCCATCGTCTTGCTCATTTGACGGTCAAACGATGCTTCCTTCGCATCCAGCGTGGGCTGTATGCGGTCGAGCAAGGTTTCGACTAGCAATCCGACCTCCTCGTCTGACTCGATGAGATCGGTGTACTTGTCGGCCAGAATGTTGAGCTTAGCCATATAGGCTCCCAAGATGAACAAAGAAATGGATTGCGGATTTTTGGTTTGCTTTTCCATTTCTGTCAGGTCTTCGATGAGCTTCTGTCGTTCGTGCGGCATGACCATGGTGGTCTCCTCTTCTCTATGATTGTAGCATGGGCTGCCGTGCCCGTCAACCCATGAATGACAACGCCCGCATGGCGGGGATGCCAGCGGGCGTTGTCCGAGCAGTGGGGGATGTAATATTATGAGACAGGAACAGGAAGCCCGCCGTCCTTGTGTTCGAGCCGCGCGTTGACCACATCCTGCGGCAAGATGTCGCCATTGTTGATCATCTCGGCGATCTTCACAAAGGCAAACTGCCGCATGAAGCTCTCCGAAACCAACAGGCTACCCTCTGTATACTCGGCAACTTTGCCTACCATTCTGCGCAAAGTTGTCTCGGCAAGTTCTACCTTGCCTTTCCAGTTCAGACTTGGCCTTTTTGCCATCGGTGGTTCTCTTCCTGTCGCGACTTCTGTTCCGCGACGAAGACTATTATACTATGGAATCGCTACTGAGTCAACGGGGAAGATCGGGGCGATGGTGTTTTAATTCCATCGCCCCGATCTTCCTCAGTCGTTGCGCTGGGCCTGCTTATAGGCGACGACCTGCACCGCGACCTCAGCGGCCATGTCCTCGGCCATTGCGATCCGCAGCAAGGCAGCGCGGGCCTCTGCATCCCCTGCAACCGCATCGGCGATAAGCTCAGCCTGCATGGAGCAGGTGGTGCCGAGGGTCACCCGCAGGCCAGCAGGGTTGAGCACCTCGCTACCGGTCACCATGCCAGCAAAAGCGTTGAGCGCGTCCCGTTTCCGCATCGGCACGGTGGCCGTGATCGGGTGCCGATCATCCGGCCCTTTCTCACTGGCGCCCTTCTTGCCCTTCTTGCCCTTGGCGGGCGGCTCAGGAGCGGGCTCAGGAGCGGGCTCAGGAGCGGGCTCAGATGGCGGCGCAACGGGCTCAGGAGCAGCAGTCTCGGCCGCTGGGACCTGCTCATCAGGCTCCACTACAGGAGTCGCCCGCCGACGGGTCGGGGCCGGGTTCGTTTTGATACCTTCGGCATCAGCTTTCTTCGCCATTTCGATTATCCTCCGCGCGGGCCAATCCCCTAGCGCAATTCCAATGCTATCACGAACCGGGCATCTTGTCAAGGGGAATTATTAGAGGGGATGGAATTGCCGAAGCCCCCGCACAGGCCAGGGGCTTCGGTTCCGGTTCCGGTTTCGATTCGCGCGGATGGGGGATCGTCATCTCCCATCCGCCGTGCTCGCTTATTTTAGTCCCTCGGCGCGTTGTCTTTCGAGCAGCAAGTCAGCGCGCCGACCGTTCACAAATCTCGCTGGCAGAAAGAACGGTATTTCTGCTTCGCGGGCAACGGCCATTTTTTAACATCTTGGCGTGGACCGTTGCAAGCACGCCAAGATAGTTGCTCCGTCGAGCAGTTAATGTGTCGTGAACCGTATCCAACGGCGGGGTTATCCCGCATCCCTGAGGGATCGCCTCAGAGCCTACTTAGGCTTACGTTGTTCGCCCTTGGGAGGAACTGGCTGCCGGTTCCTGCTTCGGACGGGAGGGATGACCTCCTCTTCTCACGACACCTTTATAATACCACGGATCGACCTCCGTGTCAAGCCTCAAAATTGATCAATTCTGAGGGGCTCTCAAGGTCACCTCGATATTCAGGACGAAGATCACGAGGATAGCCCACCACGACATCATGCCGGTGAGCGCCATGATGAACATCGCCGGGGCGGTCAACGGGGCCAGTTTGACTTTGGTTTCTCCGGTTGACAGGTGCTTGACAAATGGGTCGGGTACCATGGTGTCCTTCTTTCTCAGAGCAATTGCGCAGGCAGCAGATCGCGGCGAGCTTGCTCCCGCTTGCGCTCTTCTGCTGTGAACTCGGATTCGTCCTGCTGGGCATGAACCTGTCGGGCTTTTTCCTCGGCAATGATGAACGGGGCGGGGTTCCGTTCCATCACCATTCCGAGAATGTCATCGAACTTGACGCCGAGAGCAAGGCAAATCTTGCCCAGATCGGGTTCGCCTTGCATCAGCGGATCGAAGCTGAACGGCAGCAAGGCTCGGAGCTTGTGGCCTTCGGCTTCGTGAGCTTCCTGTGAAGCTGATAGCTTCGTCATCTGGGAAAGGAGGTTCTTGAGTCTTGCTCCGGTGGCGTTCTGCATTGCCACCGAAAGCTCGTGCGCTCGCTGTTCGATGTCTTTCTCGGCTTGTTTGATTTTGCACCGGTAGCAATACATCGCGGCGGCGATCTGCAAGCGCGCGGCGCGCTTTTGCCGATCCGTCATGGAACCTTTGCCAGGGCCAACGATAGCCTTGGTCTCAGGAGTGACCATCTCCCGCTTGATCCTCTGCACCGCATCAGCCCGGCTTGAACCAGCAAAGAAGGCGTCCAAGTCGCCATTTCGGCGCATGAAGTCCTTGAACCAACGGAGTTGGTTCGCGATGGTCACGGCGTTCACCCCGAATTTGTCCGCCAATTCGGAGCGGTGGGTCTCAGAACTCAGGGTGTCCTCGGATACCGTGGCGAACTCCATGTACAATTCTCTGACCTTCTCTTCGGTCAGAGTGATGGGGCTATTGCTCATCTTCTGCTCCTCTTTCCAACGACAAGAATGATAGCACAGGGGCTCGAACTTGTCAAGAGGATTTTTGGCGCATGGCTCAGGCCCGATTCGAACGGGCGGTTTGTCGCTTATGAGGCGATTGCCTTAACCACTTGGCCACTGAGCCGTGATGGGACTCCGGTGGTTGGACTCGAACCAACGACTTCAGGATTAACAGTCCCGCGCTCTGCCAGCTAAGCTACACCGGATCAAAACAATGCAACGGCCAACCCTCAAACCGTTGCCGTGTGCGCCCGCTGATAACTCTGGCTTTGGCTCTTGGCCTTTGGCCTTTGCGCACTTCCATGGTGGAATACATCGCCAATGCTTTCGCAAAGGCCCCAGGTTCCAATGGGCTTGTGGCCGGGGATCTATGTCCTGTCGGTCAACCTTATCAAAAACATTACGGCGGGACTTGAACCCGCGACCTCCGAACTGCCGTTCGGCGCTCTTGCCTCTGAGCTACGCAATGCCCAGACACCGAAGATGGGCTCCAGATCCGAGGGAAGGAACAACTTCGCAGTGTTGAGCCATAACACTGGAGAGGATGTATTCACCTTTAATCTGATCTTCAATGCCTAGTGCCCTGATAGGATTCGAACCTACACCTCCCGGTTTTTCCGGGGCTCTTCCGTTAAGCTACAGGGCTCACCTCTAGCAAATACGCGATTAGACAGTACCGCATGTTTGATCCGAGGTGGTGGTCTTGGGCTCCTTGTCTAAGGGCTCCCTCACCACACTGGTAATTATATCATCTCCCTCGGATTTGTCAAGTCCCTTGGGAGAAAACATTTGAGCAGTAGTCGGTATGGAATTGCTTGCTTGCTTCCGTCGCCTCTTGCTTCATGGCCTTACGGATCTGGGCGAAGAGGGTCCTCCATTCCTTCATCTGCACTTCATCCACAATCCGCGAATGCGTTTCGGATGGGCCATGCTCGTGTTCCATGCCGCCCCACATGAACTCAATCATGACATGCCAACCGACCTGCGTGGTCCCTTTGTGAGAGACAGGCCGGGCTTCGATATACATGGGACCAATCTCTAGGTACTCGGGTTCCTGGCCCTCGGAATCATCGAATGACCAAGGTTCATCGAGGGTTAACTCGATGCGACGGTTATGATCCGTCAGTTCAATCTTTTCCAGTTCGGTCTTCGCCATTTATTGTTCTCCTGAAACTTGGCCGGTGTTCATCTTCACCGGTTTCTTTCTCGTACTCGAATTTCAGTCCGATCATGGTCTTCTGCTCTAATCTTTGTCTGGGTCCACAAAAACATCGCAATCAACATAGGGAACGAGACCCATTTGACGGCCGCGAGTTGTCGCAGCGGTAAGTAAATCAATCATCATGGGAGAGGCATCCTTCCCTTCGCGGGAAGGATGCGTTATGGCAAGAGAATCGGATTTACCCCACAGATCCCAATCCCCATAAGATCCAAGCCACTGATATTCAGGACTTGGCGGATCGCTATGAGGATCTTTACGCTCCCACTTGCTCATTTCGGTCTCCTGAAACTTGGCCTGCCCTTCGGGACTCGACGATGCCTCCACCGTCACCAGCAGCCCTACTCGGCCGGTAAGCCGCACCCTGGACCTTGTTTTCCAGGGCCACTCCTCCAGCCCGAAGTTGTCCCTTGTCTCGTTAGACGAACGGCAGGCGTTACAAGCGCATTAGCTGGCCGGTGCGCTTGCCTTGTTCTCACGAATAGGGGCGTCGGGGATCGAACCCGAGTCTGGCGGTTTAGGGCCGCGTGCTGCACCATTCAGCTACGCCCCCGGCTTCTATCCAATGAACTTCGCCATCGCTTCATCTCCCAGCACGCTATGAGTATAGCACAAATCCGCGCCAGAGTCAAGGGGTCTTTTTGAGCACCACTGGATGCTTCGATTCTATCCGAAGGAAAAATTGAGGATAACTTTTCAACAAAGCCTCAAAAAAATCATCAATGGTGGCGTTCGGGGTCTTGTCGAATTCCTCTTGGATGAGTCGTTGCGCATCTTCGGGGTGCATCTCTGGTTCTTGCAGGAGCACATCCCCGAGATAGATGGGATCTTCGAGACCGATGTCGAGTCCGACATGAAGCAATCGGATCATCTCAGCACCTCCTCGCACACTTTGGGCATCCCAGGCCAACGAATATCACCAGGGCAAAGATTCATATCGCCGCGCCAGTAATGTTCATTTGTTGAAACCACCGTCATAAGTGCATCGACCTCAGCACAGAAGTCTGCGCGCTTAGAATCATCAAGATAACCATCTTCTTCGGCGGTAGCGACGAACTTCTTGCAAGCTCGTGCATAAGCCTGCAAGGACTCTTGGGGAAGCGACATGGTTTCAGCGCCCCAATCATAATCAATGGTTCCATAATGGGGCAATCGTGTCCCATCATAGACATCTACAGAGGTTACTTCCATTGCTGTTTCTCCTCATAGCGTGGACGGGATTCGAACCCGCAAACCACACGGCTTGAAAGACCGGTATTCTACCGTTGAACTACCACGCCATATGCCACGCTTTTAACAGGAGCGTGGCCGAACCTGATTTGTTTCCGTCAGGTTTTCGTGCTTTTGCGAGCCGTCACGGAAATCTTGACGTGGGCACCGTCTCCCTTTTTGACGGCCGCATCGATCTTGCGCTGTTTCCAGTTTTCGATCTTCTGCTGGATCACGCCGACGAAGGCGCGGACATGCTCTAGCGCGTGCTGCCCTAGCTGTTTCAGAGCATCCTCGGAAATGCTCACCGAAGTCTGCTGGAGTGCCTCGATAATCTCGGGAGGCAAACCTTCCGTAATCTCTCTGACTGCTTCCGCTGAGGTGGTCAACGGGGTCAAGAGCGTGCCGCTGACCTTCCCCCCATTGATATTGATAACCTCGAAAGGTTCGCCGAGCAACTTTGCGAGTTTGGCTTTCAAAGCCTCTTCTCGCTCCTTGTCCTCGGCTTGTCGAGTCTTCACCTCGACAAGTTCAGTCAGCCACTTCGTGGCTAACTCCTTGTCCTTCCCAGTCAATTGGTCGTAGTTCGGCATCTGCTTCTCCCGTCTGATTCAGATCATAGCACGAAGGCTTGAGCTTGTCAAGCCCCATACGGATCGATTCCCATCTTCTTCAAAAGCTCTTCGGCTTCGGTTATGACCTCATCCAAGTTGGCAATTTGGGAGGACGTGAGCATCGAGGATTCCCAAGGGATGTCTTCATTGAGTCTTTGCAGGAGCTTTTTCAGGACCTCGGCAGCGGTGTCGTCGGCTTGATCCTCGATTTCGACATAGGCAACCCCATCTTCCCATTGAACTGGGTATTTCTTCTCGGTCTCAGGGTCACAGTACAATACCTCATTCTCCGTTGGAGAATCGAGGCAGAATTCCACCGTATCGGTAGCCAAATTGAAGATCATCACCAGATCAACCTCTCCGAATTGGAGAGAATCCCCGGTTTTGAGTGTTCTGCGCATATCCCTATCTCCTCTCCCTATACTAGCATAGTCCCCTGTTCCTGTCAAGCCTGATTCCTGTCATAATATCGTAATACCAGGGGGTTGACAGCAGCGTCGGGATGTGGTATCCTCCTGACGAGGTGCAGACATGAGGACCTTGTTGGAAAGGAATCGCCGGAACCCGATGACCACGCATGTCTTCGCAGGCATCGCGGCGCTGCCTGGGATCAAAACGTCGCGCCCATTTCACGCGAGCTATGAATGGTGCCGAGGTTTTTTGGATGGCCTGGAGCAGCGCCGGTTGGCGAGCCATGTCTGGATTGTGGGCCTCGGGCAGAACGCTGTTGGAGTCAAACTCTACGATACGGTGATTGTCAAGTTTTACAAAAACGGGACATTCAGCGTTAGTAACGAAGGGTTCAATACTCTGACAACTGCGTACCGCATCTCTCAGTTCACGCCGGAAGGTTGGACTTTCTGGCACGCCCAAAATATGCTGGTGGGAACAAAGGAGTATGATTGGGAGAACTGTTGCAGCGATCTGACACACAAGGTTAGACTCAAACCATGAGTTCCCGAGACAAGCTTCGTGATACCATTCTCGAAATGGTCGAGATATATGGCGAACGAGGATTCACCGCTGAATATATCAATCGCGGTTGGTGCGGCGAGTTTGCCGAAGATGTCGTCACCGATTTCGAGGGGGCAGTAACCTGTTGGGATGATAGCCATTATTATCATTGCTTCATCTATTATAAAGGATTGTACTATGATAGTGAATGCCCCGATGGCGTAAATCATCCTGAAAAACTCCCGACCTTCAAGCGCCTTTCATGTTTCGTTAGCTTTGCTGAGGCAGAAGCGTTGCACCGGCGCGAGCACAGAAAGAAACGTAGGGCTTGACAAGATCGCTGCCCTGTGCTATGATCATCGCATAGGAGCACGGACATGAAACAGTACCGTTCGGGCAGTCCTGTCTTCGGTGATTTCGACATCACCGCAGAATTGAAACTGCTCTGCATGACCCCGACCTATGCAGATTTGTTCGCCCCGCTGAAGAATCCGATCCTTGATTCTGCGTATTCCATCCCTTCTCTTTCCGTTTACCGGTCAAAACGCGAGGGCTTAGGATATCGAGGACACGCTAAGCTTAGCCGGAACCACATCCACCTGACCATCGGCACGACTTGCAAGCGCGGCGAGGCGCTGGAACTTATAGCTCATGAACTGGCGCATCATATCAGTAACCGCAAGGGATATGATATCATGGGAGCCCGAGGGCATCGGGGGAAGTTTCACCATCTGCGTTTTGACGAAGTTCTGAGAACGTTGATTCGTGAACGGCATGGGATTGATCTGCCGGTAGGGGAGCGCAAGGGCCGGTATGATTACTCCTGGCGCGTTGCGAGGCATTTGTGTGAAAACACGGAAGATGGGGACGTTTACTTGTGTTCGTTGGAGGTTGTCCCGGCTTTAACCCGCAAAAATCAACGGCGGGTTCCTGCCGAATTGTGGGGTTGGACGATGGAACAGGAGGCTGCCTCCCTTCGGCTTCAGACGAACCAATGCCGAGTTCTTGACCAAATCATCTGCACGTTGGAAAATAGGGCAAAGATTGGTGGGTATGACCCTATATCGTTCGATGGTAATGTTATGCGTATCCCATTGAACTACTCAACGGTGACTGATTTGATCCGCTGGCTTCTCCTTGCTGCGGAGAGTAATTATGATCAGGCACTTAGCCGGACAGCAGATCGATTGTCTCAACGCATTTCATCGATGTATCAATATGTATGCCAACAGCAGAATCTGAAAGCTGCGGGGAGTTCATAAATAAAGGCTTGACATGCCGACTGGAATGTGATAGAGTCTCTGCGTCATCAGGAGAGAGCAATGGCAAAAGGCGATATCGTCAAATTGTGTACGCGCACGAAAATGCGCGAAAACTTCTGGGCTGAGGATATGGGCGATGGCACGTTCCGCGTGCAAAACGTCGTCGCCTTCTCCTATCGCTACACGTTGGACGACATTGTGAAGGCGACTCGCAATGGATATGTTCAGCGCGTTGTCCAGCGCGTGCGGCAAAATGTCTTCTTCGATTTCGAGGGAATCTCGCGCGAGAAGGCTAGAGCTTTTCTCGATTGGCTTTTCGAGCGATTGCCAAAGGATTCGGGAAAGTGGGAGGGCATGATGTGGCCCTATATGGCTTGTGCCATTCCCATCAATGAAGATGTCGAAGCCTTCGGCAAAAGCGTGAACGTTTTCTTCATGATGTGGCTCGCAGAACATGGATCTTGACATGCCAACGAGCATGTGATAAAATCCAGGCAGCGGAGGACAACATGACAATCCAAGAATTGCGGCAAAAGCTCGAAGCACAGAATGTGCCCGAACATTACATCAACCTCATCTGTGATCCGTGCGAAGACGCGGAAGAGGACGGGGAAGAAGTCCTGAATCGCGCTTGGAATGTCGCCAACGAGGAAGGTAGTTACCTCAAAAGTCTGGCCGATATGATCGCGGGGTGGGAAAAGGACTCTCACCCGGAAGTTCATGCCACCTGGGGCTATCCTCAGAATGGCAGGGATTTCGATTGCCCTCTCTGCCAGAAGAGTCTGGAACACACATTAGCAGAACATGAAGCCGCCGAGGAGAAGGCACAGAAGGCGTAGCCTTTTGTGGGTTGACGCTTCGGCCGGGACCTGCTAGACTGTTGGAACAGGAGCAAAGAGCATGGGCATGTATCGGTACGTCTGCTAACAGCGTAACCGCAAAGCTGCGGGAGGTTCACAATGAGCGACAAATATTCCTGCGAAGGATGCAAGCGCAAACTGGACGATGCTCATGTCCTGTTCTGTGAAGAGGGCGATTGCACGGCCCCTATCTGTGTCGATTGCGCGCAGGTTCATGATGGAAATGTGCTCTGCCCCATCTGCTACAAAGAGGCGGTGGCGAAAGAAAGGCTTGACACGCTAGCGAGAACGTGATAGAGTCTCTGCGTCGTCAGGAGAGAAAGACATGCCGAGGATTAGCTGGCTCGTGAGCGTAATCGTGGATGATACCGTGTCCACAGTTTACGACGCCGGATCGGATGAAGCTGTCGATGTTTCGCAGAAGTCGGCGGAAGAGGTGATCGCCATGTTGGAAAGTGGCGACTATCTTCTGCGTCTCAGCGATCACTACAGCGCAATGAACAGTATCGAACACACCGATTTCTTTGATGTGGACGGGCTTCACGAGGACTTGGAGAAAATGCGGTCCTGACCGCAAACGAGACAAGGAGAAACGAAGCATGGGCATGTATCGGTTCAGAACCAAAGGGTCATCGGTCGTGGTCTTCAGCGATGCGGGCGAAGAAGTCGGGAGGCATAGGACCCGAATGGACGCTGCCCGCCAGCGAAACCGGATGAATGGTCGTCCTGACCGAAAACCGAATGTCGAGGACAAACGGCATTTTCGGTTCTACACGAACAACCGTGGTCGCTCGAAGGTCTACGACACGCATACCGGCATGGTCGTGGGCATTGCTGGTTCTCGGATCCACGCCAGCATGTTGAGTGCTACCTTGGAGGCCAAGGCCGTTGCTGAGGCCGCTGTCTAAAGCCCGCAACAGAATAGCAACTTCTGGGGCTTGACACTGAGCCCCAGAGGTGCTAGACTGTTGGAACTGGAGCAAAGAGCATGGGCGCTGCAAGTTTGAGGGGCATGTTGGCGGCGGCGAAACAAGATCAGGTGCTTCGTTGGCACCTGACATCGAATCACTATCCGCCTTTGGATAATCCTCAAGACTTCGCTATCGCGAAAAGGGCCATTGGGCTCGGCCGGGAAGAGCGAAATGAGCCGGTGATCGTGACGATCATCGACTGCGACTACGACTTCGCCGATTATCAGAAAATCACGGGGAGGGAGATGACCGAAGAGGAAAAGGCTTCCCCGGTTTTTCTGGAGGATGGTGAGGGGAATAAGGTAAAGTCGTATGACATTTTGGATGCATGGCATCTGTGGGATTTCTTGAGCGAAGACGAGGAAGATGAAGATGGACCCTAAAGAAGAAAAGGGGTATTACGAAAGTAAAGAACAAGGTCGCAATGAGTTGCTAGGAGCTTCCCTGGTACTTGCGATGATTGTTCTTGCCCTCACAGCATTTTGGTGGCTAACAAAGGTAGGATGGCATGGCCTTCACTAAAGGCAGATTCAACCCAACCCCGGAACTCGGGGATCTGGTGATTACCGAGGGATTCCTTAATCTCGGCATCATCGAGGTAATCGAACCAGCGGAACAAGGTTCCTGGCTCGTGGTTTGTTCCGATGATGAAGAGCGCAATATTGTCCCTCGTTGGACGGCGACCGATGAAGAGGAAGGCAAAGTCGAGGATAACTTCTGGTGGCAAGATGTCCGCTCTTCCTCTATCCCCTGGTGGGAATGAAAAAATAGCCGTTGACATCTTCGATGGCATGTGCTATGCTCTGAACCATGGAGACGAGCATGAATTGGGAAGGCGTATTGATCTTGCAGCGCAAGATGGATCTGTTCGATAGTAAAGCGGACAGATCCGATGGGGAATGGTCCTACGGGGCGGAGTATGTCTCCGCTTCCTTTGATGGATTCGGGTTCCCCCTCAGCACATTCCCGCCAGACGGCGCGCTGCGAACATGTTTGGACACTGTTCGCGAGCGAGTCTCTGCGCTGTTTGAGGCGCGCAACCCGATCATCATGAATCCCTTCTGCCTCACCCCAAAGAACGGGGAGTTTCTTGCTCGCATCCGAAAGATCAAAGCACCCGAAGGTTCTATCTTCCGGGCCGGGACAATAACCCTGTTCCGCGTTATGATCGAGGGATGATGACCATGAGCGATGGGATGAGGGAAGGGATATTCTGGTTCGGATTGGTGATGCTGCTATTGCTCATCGTTGGAGTAATGACGAATGAGATAGCGGGGCCGCTATCTCAGATGACGATAGGGAAATAACCGTGTCCCAACAAATCTTGCGGAATGATGATGCCCCGATTCTGCGTGCCATGTTGGATGATGACGCAGACCCGCCCCTTTCCTTTAAACAGAAAGTCCTGTCGAGATTGGTCAACTTGACCAACTTCCTCTGGGAACCTCGCAGTTTGCGGAGAGGGAAGAAACAAATCCAGTTTGGTGAAGAAAGAGAATGCCTTTTCGACTGGGTGATGAAAGTCTTTGATTACACAGATCAGAGAATAGAATCTTTCATCAACTGGATCGCTGATGAATATAATAAAATGATTGAGGGTCTGATGCTTGCGCTTGCCATACTGGCAAACGCCATGGGGTATTCGTTTAGTTTTCTTTGTTCCTTCTCTTTTTGCTTAGCCGTGATAGGGCAATGTGGTTGGAACATCCCTCTCAATGCCTTCCTGGGCGCTGCCCTCTGTTACTTTACGAGTGCCACGCTCATCACTGTGGTTGAACTGAGGAGGAAGGATGCCGAGCCGCAATAGAATCGTAACATTTAGGGCTTGACACAAGCTCCGAGGTGTGGTAGACTCTGAAGTATGGGAAGGAGATAAACCCATGAGTATCCCGCAGGGCAATGAAGCCCTTTCTGGCATCACTGACATCGCTATGGTTCGCGAGCTTGCGATCCGCAAGGCGCTGCGAACCGAGGAGTACCGGGTGGCAAACCGGGAGGCAGTCGAAGCCGCCCTGACCCCCTTGTTCGATTTGGTCTATCATCGACCGAAGGGTGGCTGTTCCGATAGCCATCCGGTCCCGATGAACCGGATCATCGTGCGGAACCGGGACATGGGGTTCGACTCCATCGCTTGTCCTGCGTGCTATCTCATCCATCTGGATGATGATTTCGCGCAGAATTGGCTGGACAGCTTCATGGTCCAACTCAAGGCTGTGGAGTACGAGTCCCCCGACCGCGAAGCGCGCGAGGTGCATATCGCGCAGGTGTTGGAGGACATCGATGCCCTCCTGCCGCTGACGTTTCACCCGAACCGTGCCGGGTGTTCCGATGAAGCGTGGCTGTCGGATCGGCGCCAGTTCAGCAATGGCCGCGAGGTGGAATGCGTGCGCTGCTTCCTGCTCGGGGCGGCGGCCGAACCGGACAACTGGGATCCGCGGTATCAACTGCGGGTGAACCTGTGGAACATCCCGCCGATTCACATCCCCGACGTGGTGTAACCGATGACAGGGGGCAGGCGGCTAGCCGCCTGCCCCCGGAGACAAACATGCACAGAAGGATTGACATCATCGATTCGGAGGATGGTTCTCTGCTTGGTGTGGTCGAAACCTGGGGAAACATGACGGATGAAGAGTTGACGAAACTTATCAACGAAGCCTACGAGGAGCACATGGAGGATGACTCAAGCACCAACGGTTTCATCCCGTGGCTCTGTGATCATCGAGAGAACATCTTCGTTCTCATCGAGCCGAATCTGACAGTGTACGTCTGAGCAAAGGAGATTAGCATGGAACGTCTACTTGGATACAAAGTAGGGTCGTCGTTAGCGGAAGCATTCGCCAAAGCTGACAGACTCAACAATCGGCTGGGTGCCGAGGACATCGAGGCAAGATTCGAGCTTGCCGAGGACGGGATGATCTTGTATGTCCTCGTTGCCGAAGAGGATATCGAGCAGGCCGAAAAGATCATGCAGAAGACTTGACACACACCTCGGGATGTGCTATCATCTCGGCAGTGAGGGATGACATGGAACTGCGGAAGATGGGCGAAAAGAATGGCCTTCCCTTTGTGGAGGTCGCTGGCGATGAGCCGACCGATGGTGAGGTCTGGACAAACGAAGAGCGCCTGACCTATGCCGAGATTCGAGCCCTGTGCGGGACGGATCCCTATACCATGGAACTGGCGAATCCAGACGCGGAGTGGGTTGTTTCGGCGGTGAATCAGGGAATCGACGCTCACTTGGAGGCGTGCTTCGTCCCTGTGCGTGGCGACAACTTCTTCTGGAAACCGCGCCTTGTGGGCCGTGTCCATTGTGGCATGTTCCTTCACTGTATCGTTTCTCCGACAAGCCTTCCAACGCTGCTGCGCCGGTTGATGGAGTTGGACGCAAAAACCGAATGGGATGACTCGGCGGGATCGCCTTCGTGCCTTGTCGATGCCATTCTGGAAACTATGCGCCGAGAAGCCAAGGGGGACGAAGATGGGGAGTGAAACGGCCCGACGCGCTGCCGCTGATGACGCATTCGAGGCTTACGATTTCGAGCCCGGCTATGTCGAGGCTGCTAACGGATGGGAAACCAACGATGATGACGAATGGACGCGCAAGGTGTTCTACCGTCATGACACCGAGGCTGAAACCGAAATGATCGCCTTCTGCGTCCGCTTCAATGGCGAAACGGTCACGGACGCCTGGGTTTCAGGGTGGGATTGATGAATACCGAAGAAACCTTGGAGTTGCTCCAAAAACTGACGCAACCTTTCCGGTTACTCAAAAGCAACCAGATCGTATTTTCCGGCTTGGCCTCGAACATAAACACCACTTTCATTGTTCTTGGTCATGGTGGGGCTGAGAACCGCGAACTGGTATGCTTCGGCTTCGTCCAACCTGAGAAAGCGTTCTCAATCTATTTGCTGAAAGAATGGTATGATCGCGATCACAATTTCTTTCTTATAGAAATGAATGAAAGCTGTAACCGATATCTGTTCAATCGCAGCATGGACTAATTTTTGCTTGACATCTTAGCCTGCCTGTGCTATGCTCTCAGTGGAGATAGGAATGACGGCCGAAGAAACCATTGAGGCTTGCGGAGGGAAGAAGAAGTGTGGGGGAGAAGAACCGCACTTCCGATACATCATCGAAGGCGAGGCCGTGATCTGGCGTGAGCGTAGCAAGCCGACGCTATACGCTCGCACCGTGGCCCCGAAGCGATTCTTGCGCGAGGATCAAGCGAAGGCGCTGATGCGTTGAAACTTTATGCTTGACAAATCGGGCATTGCCTGATATGATCATGGCATGGAGGATATGATGGACACGCAAGAAAAGCAGAAGCTGGCGGAGTTTCACTCTCGCGTTCTGCGAGGCAAAAGCTCCGCCTCTGGCGCACATGGTGGAACGAAGCAGCAGCAGCGCCGTGCCCGGCGCCGCGAGGGCAAGCAGGAAGCGAGGGAATCATGATGAACACGGATATGCCGCCAACAGGTGTAGGATAGAGGCAAGGAGCACGAAGATGGCGCAGTTTTTCCTCTGCTACAACTACGGCGGGACAGACTTTGAGGTCTCATCCTCACCCTACGATTCCGCCGAAGCCCGCCTGGAAGATGCTCGCAAGGTGTGGGCAGGCGTGTATGGTGGATTCAACAGCGACTCGGACAATCTATTTTGGCTCAACATTGAAGATGGAGTTCCGACAATGGGCTCTTTCCTATTGTCAGACTTCGACAACGAGGAGTTATGACGAGGTGAATATATCTTCTTCGGAGCGATCCGAAAAAGGGCTTGACATGGCGCGGATTCCGTGATAGAATCGCCAGGGAAGCTGAAACCACAGGACTGCAAACTGTAGTTTCAGCAATTGCAGGGAAGGTGCGCTTGCGCACAGAATTGAAAGACAGGAGACAGTCACATGTTAGACGAACCTGACCCGTATCAAAAACCATAAGCCAGGGTTCAATTTTGGGCCTTGGCAACTGCCATATATCGGAGGCCCAAAATGCTTTCTCTTTCTGTTCGAGAACGTAACTTTGTCCGCAAGCTCATTGCTATGGGCTGTCCGCAGGATTCGGCAATCGCCATTGGCGAACTCCAGCGTAAACTGTGGGAATCGCGCGCTGCTGTCGAAACTGCTAAGGAAAATCTCCGTTTGGAAATCCGAGCCGTGACTCGCACCGAGCCAACCTTCGGACAGGCACTCCAAGAAGTGGTCGGGAAGCGGGTCTCCGCAACAAAATGTTCACATGCTGGGGATTGACAAGATCCTCGGCATGTGCTATCATACAAATATCACACCGAAGGAGGTGTCGGATGTTCAAGTGCGAGGTTTGTGGAGAGGATGCATCGCGCCGAACGGTGCATTTCAGCGCCGAGACGGAGGAGGACAAGACGGCCCTCCAGAATATGGTGACATATTCGGGTTTTACCCCGTTTCCGGCGCAGGTTCGGAATGCGCATGTTTGGAATGGAGCCTCGGCGATGTACGTCATCGTCAAGGGCCTAACCCATGAGCAGGCCGTGGACCTGCGCTTGTGGGCGCAGGACATTGGCGAAGAGCTTCAGCATCCGCCCGTTCCCTGCATCAGATTCTATCTGCTCCTGTAGAACGGGTCGCAACAAAATGTTCACATGCCGGGGATTGACAAGATCCCCGGCATGTGCTACAATATCAGAGGTGGGAGAGAATAATGAAGCGACGTGATGAGGCAGCGCCGTGGTCAGAAGAAATCCGCAAGAACCCCTCCGGGTTGCCGGGGGTGATCGGGGCGCGGTTCGGCAAGAAGGGCAAACTGACCTTCGAGGAGGTCATGGCGGGAAGTCATGCTGGTAGGCGTTGCGTCCGGCGGCTCTTCGATCAGATTGTCGCCAGCGGGCGCGCGGTTTTGACCGAAGAGGGGATCGAAAAGTGTCCAGCCCCCACCTGAAAAACCAATCTGCTCTGAAAGCCTTGCTCGAAAAGGTACGCAAACGCAAAGGCAAGCTCGTCCCCCTCTCGGAAGTTCCCGATGGCGGGCTCTTCCGTACTTTGGAGGAACAGGAGCTTTCCGACACCCGCCAGCGGCAGTACAAGGTTCACCACCTCTCCCGCCGCGATGATGAAGTGATCATGGCCTGGGTGCATGATAAGATGTACGCCGCTATGTATCCCTGCAATCGACTCACCTCGAAAGGTGAACAGATGCGGGTTTACTGGCTCAACAACAAACCGGGCGAGGCATTTATCCTTGATCGTGAACCGGATGTGGACACCTGCATAACATTCAACCCTGACGGTTCTGTCAGCGGTGAAAACCTCGTCTTTGGATATTCGGGTCAGAAGTTTTCCTGGGGCACCGTCGAGGAGTACGAAGCCTGGAAAGCCGAACACTCCGAAGGCCGCAACATCCGCGAAGGGAAACGCCCGTGAAATACATCAAAATCTGGTTCAGCGACAGCGCATTGGCTCATGAATACTGCGTTGACGATGGGTTTACCAACTTTGGCTTCGCCGACGCCGAAGATGTGATCATGAAACGGTTCGCCGAGGATGGTGTCACCGTCGATGCCATGACTCTCGCAGACGAGAACGGCGTTGATCTGGGCAGCGTCAGCGCCGAATGGTCGGTCAAGATCGTCAAAGTCTGACCGAATGAAGGCTTGACATCCTCGGCGCAATGTGCTAGACTCTGCTTTGTCGGGAGGAAAAGCATGGAAGTCCGCATCGGGGAATGGCGGCACGCGGAAGTCGTCGAGTGGTGGGACCGTGCTTCGGGCCGATTCTTGCCGGTGTCCGAACTGGCAGACGATGCGAGGGTCGTTGTCATCGTCTATGAAGACCCCTCCGCACCGAAGAAAAAGCGGTTCCAAATTACCGCCGATGTGCATTCCACTGGCGTCTATGACCCTTGCGGGTACATGATCGCGCAAGAGTGGTGCGACTGGTCGGTGTTGGAGGCTCTGCGGGACCGCCTTGGTCTCGGCAACTTCAATCGGCGCGTCTACATCTACAACGGCGGAATGCCGGAAAAGATCATGCCCGCGTTGATGACTGTCGCCGGTCAGCACTATCAAATCCAGCAGAATGGTAGCGGTGAGAAACTGGCCGAGGCGCTGGATAAGCGGGTCGGATTTAGCGCAATGGCTGTGGGTGATAAGGCGGTTTCCGTCTGGGAAGAGAAAACGTAAGAGTTTGTAACTTGACACGGTGCGGCTGCCGTGCTAGACTCATGACTATCGGAAGGGAAAAAGACATGATCGGTTTCACGAGTGGGATTGTCCGGAACGCCGGTGCCTCCGAGGTGACGTTCGATGCCAGTATCTCAGGGCTCACTCTGGGGCAGGCGGTCACTCTCCAGTCTTTGGCGGCAAACTTCGTCGCCAACTTGGAAGCGATGGAAGACCATGCGCGGCGGCTGGCACCGCAAACGCTTGGTCTGGATCCCTCGGCCGAGAGCCATTGGCGCGTTTCTGGGGGAGCACTCGGCTAACGGAAGATAACAAGATCCTGGCGATCAAGGCGATCCGTTTCGTGTCGAATTCTCGGATGGGGCTGAAAGAGGCCAAGGATTTCGTCGAAGCCGTGATGCGTGGCGAGGAGTTGTTTGTCTACCTCGACCCGGACAGAATTGAGGAGTTGTTCATCGGCCCCAATGAACCGCCCTGCCTGTCGGATTTCTTCTACTGGGATTTGGAGTGAACCCGGTGGCAGAAGCACGGTTCTACAGTCAAATCCGTTCACGATCCCGAACGGTGTTCGGGATCGTGAAAGGCGTGGCTTCTCCTAAAGGAGAGCAGAATGTGACCGCAACCTGCATCTTCGTCGATGATGTCGAAGGGGAATGGCAGGTTGCGGTCATGGACCGCCGAGGTTTTGCCGAGCCGACTCCCGAAGCCGAAAAGGCAATCGAGCAATTGAAGGCCATTCTGCGGTTGACCTGCAAAGCCTCCATGCTTGAATGAGGGGATGGTCTTGATCCTAAGATTTAAGTTTACCAATAAGACGAACACAGAGAAAGGTCGTGAATACCATGTTGACTTGTTGTACTCCAACAAGTTCGGCGAGGTGTACAAGACTTTGGATCTTGGAGGGGTTGTTCGTCAAGATCGTGGTCGCTGGGTCAGAACTGGCACCACACTCCCCGTTTTCTCAACGCGGCTAGAAGCAGCGAACTTCCTTTCGATGGCCTGGGGCGAGGCCATCGAAGATCCGACTTGACACACGCCCCAGAATGTGCTATGATCTGAGGCATCGGAGAACGTGAATGCTCAGAGCATCTCGGTTTTACATCGCACCATCGAAGCCGAAAGAGGACCCCTCTTTTCGGCAGATCACGGCCGGGGCGGTTATCGAGACGCCAGAGGGTGAAATTCGGGTGACCGGACATACGCTGCTGGAGCGCATGAGCACGGACCCGGATCTGTGGCGGGTCTATCTGCCCAATTTGCGGAGGGAACCTGACGGGAAACTCCTTCCGCTGGAACAGGCAGAGCAGCGCGCTGGGGAGCATATCAAGGCTCTATTGCGCAAAGTCGCGGAGATAGACTAATGTTCGATAACGAAACCGGGGAGTATCTCAGACTCGAAGAAATCGAAATGGGCATGTGGTTTTTCTGTCCAACGAGGAGAATGCTGTATATTGTGCCACGGTACGACGAGTCAAGGGGGGACTTGATCATGGAAAATGAGGGTCCTGACGATAATGTAATGGATTACATAAACCAGCTTTGCCGGGAATACCCTGACCTTGTTGCCTCGGCTGATGCGACGGAGTTCGGGGACTTGATCCGCGAGCGGTTTTTGCTGATTGAGGTTCCGTGGAACCTGCGCAGATTCGATGAGCACGACGGGTACTATTCCGCTTGACAAGTTCGGCGGGATATGATATCTTGTCCAGCGCAGAGAGGCCAGAGATGACGAAAATCACCAGCAGCATTCAACCGGATGCCCGCAACTCCGGGTATTCGCTTTCGGTATTGGTAGAGGGGCTCTCCCTTCTCGATGCGGAGCGATTGTCTGCGCTCTTCATCGAGAAGGTTGCTTCTCTTATCTCCGCTGAGGAGCAGGAGCAGGGAAGCGTCAAGCCGATGGCCATTTATGTCCGGCGATACTGGGGGCCGAATGATCGGTATATCGCAGCTATATCGGTGCTTCAAGATGTAACGGTCCCGAATACTAACCTGCGAGATTGCAAGACTATCATTGATGAACTCGCCGCAGGAGGCGGGGGTTACACCTTGATGGTTAACCCAGATTCCCCGAGCTTTCCAGACCTGGGAGTGTACTTCGATTGGGAGCGTGTTTGACATGCTAAACCTACTGGAGTTACGTGCCGCTGTCGAAAAAGCTATCTCCGAATGTGATGACCCGCAGGAGATCATTGTCGTCACCAGCGACGACAATGAAGAGGTGACTACCGCGCCAACTGAGTGTTATCTTGCTCGCCTTGCATTGGATTGTATCTCCCTCCGCCGCCCTGGCAAGGATGTCTTCGTTCTCGGCGGGAGTTGAGCGCGATTTGTCACCAAAAAAGTGCTTGACAAGTTTGGCGGGAAGTGCTACCATTAAAGCATCGAGAGAACGAGAATGGCGAAGATCACGGCGGAATCCTTGACTTGCCTGGGGGCCTGCGAGGAAGGCGTTGCTGCCTTCCGTGAGGTATACCCGGAAGGTTTGGCCCTATCCGACTGGACTCGGGATGAACAGATCCGAGTCCTGAAAACTGATTTGCGCAAGTATCTCGGATGGGGTTGGAAGGCTTGCGTTATTCCCATGTGGTTGATGACCGATGCCGACCTGTCGGGTGCTGACTTGTCGGAGGCTGACTTGACGGGTGCTGACTTGACGGGTGCCGATCTGTCGGGGGTATACCTGTCGGGTGCCTACCTGATAGGTGCCGACCTGTTCGGTGCCGACCTGTCGGATGCCAAGCTAATCAATGCCAATCTGTCGGTGGTAAATCTGTCGGGGGCAAACCTGACGGGGGCAGACCTGACCGGTGCCGACCTGTTCGGTGCCGACCTGACGGGGGCAGACCTGACCGGTGCCTACCTGACGGGTGCATACCTGTCGGGGGCAAACCTTGAGGGGGCCAGCCTGTTTGGTACAAACCTGTTTGGTGCAAACCTCGGGGATTGGGAAATGGGCCAGGATGGGATCGTTCAAAGAAAGGCTTGACATCTTCGGTGGAACGTGCTAGACTGTCCTGTATCGAAGGAGCTATCATGGCGAAGATCACGGCGGAATCCTTGAGACTTCTGGGAGCCTGCGAAGAAGGCATTTCCGCCTTCCAAGCGGTATACCCGAAGGGCTTGGACCCGTCCGACTGGACCCTCGCGGAACAGATCCGAGTCCTGAAAACTGATTTGCGCAAGTATCTCGGATGGGGTTGGAAGGCTTGCGTTATTCCCATGTGGTTGATGATCGATGCCAACCTGCGGCGTGCTGACCTGTCGGGAGCAGACTTGATACGTGCAGACCTGATGGGGGCCGATCTGTCCGGTGCCGATCTAACGGATACCGACCTGTCGGATACCGACCTGTCGGATGCCAAGCTAACCAATGCCAATCTAACCAATGCCGATCTGACCGATGCTAACCTGTCGAGTGCAAATCTGACGGGGGCATATCTGTTGAGTGCCAACCTGACGGGGGCCGACCTGCGGCGTGCCGACCTGTTGGAGGCAAACCTGTCGGGTGCCAATCTGACAGGTGCCAACCTGACGGGTGCCAAGCTGACAGGTGTAAACCTGACAGGTGCCAACCTCGGGGATTGGGAAATAGGGCAGGACGGGATCGCGCAAAGAAAGGCTTGACATCTTCGGCAGGACATGCTACCATTATAGCATTGGAGCAAAGGGTGAGCGATAATCCTTGGGAAAAGAACTTGGCGCAAGCCAAGGAGTACGCGGAATATGCCCAGACCGCCGAGAAAGAAGGCGATTGGGCCGATGCCCTCGCGGCATGGGATTTTGCATTCCAATTGTCGTTGGGGTCGGACTTCCGAGATTTTTGTTGGGCTCAATGTCTGCGCGTGCAGGCGCTCATCCAAACCCCTCGGCGGCGCATCGAACAGGATGCTGCGCTCGTGGCAACATTGCCGGAGGCATGACATGAAAGTAGCGGCCTATCGGGCTGTCCTCGAAGCTATGCGCCGGTTTGAGAGCTTTTCTGTAAATCGGCTCACAAAAGAATGGCACTTCGAGGATCTAAAGAAAGCCTGGACAGGGTTTGGTACTAAGAGACAGATGAAGGAAGCAATTGAGGAAGGGCTTTTCGTTTGCGCCAGGGATTTGATTCCACGGAAAGGGATCTACGGTTGGTGGAAACTGACCGAAAAGGGCGCAATCTTTCTGTATTGCTTGCATTTCATGGGGTATAAGTCGGTAAGCTACGGAAACCCTGACATCCCTAAGTCGATTGTTGAGCAAGTTCTTTATGGTCTGGAGGCTTGACATCTTCAGCGGGATGTGCTACCATGTCCCGCATCGAGAGGGTAATCATGGCGAAGATCACGGTGAAATCCTTAACTTGTCTGTGGGCTTGTAAACTCGGCATTACCGCCTTCCGAGAGGTATACCCGGAAGGCTTGGCCCTATCCGACTGGACTCAGGAAGAACAGCTACGAGTCCTGAAAACCGACCTTCGCAAGTATCTCGGATGGGGAAGTCGGGCTGGCCTCATCCCCATGTTGCCAATGCAGAAGGCAGACTTGACGGGGGCTAACCTGTCTTGGGCCGACCTGCCGGGGGCCGACCTGACAGGTGCATACCTGTTGAGGGCCAAGCTGCGGCGTGCCAAGCTGACAGGTGCCAAGCTGAACTATGCCGACCTGACGGGGGCAGATCTGTCGAATGCCAGTCTGCGGCGTGCCGACCTGTCGGGTGCCAATCTAACCAATGCCGATCTGTCGGGGGCAAACCTGACGGGTGCAAACCTGACGGGTGCAAACCTGTCCGGTGCCTACCTGAAGGGTGCATACCTCGGGGATTGGGAAAGAGGCCAGGACGGAATCGCGCAAAGAAAGGCTTGACATCTTCGGAGGGACATGCTAGACTCTGGGGCATGGAGAGGCTAGAGATGTTCATCAACGTGGAGTCTGGTGGAACCAGTCGGGAGAGCGGACAATTCGCCAAGGGCGAGTTTCTGCTCATCGCCACAGGACCGGAAGCCCTGGTTCAGACCCGGCCGGAAATCCGTGCGCTGATTCTGCCCAAAGTGCATATGAAACAAATCGGGCAGTTCATGATGGCAAATGTTGAGATTTCCGAGGGCGCCGAGAACCTCGGGACCTTGACAATTTCGGGGACGTTCGGCGGCGACGGTCTCCCTTGTGATTTGGCTTTCAAATCGGGGATTCAAACAGAGGAATTGTGGAAGAAGATGCACCCGATCCCTCCGGAAATCGTGGAGGCGTTTTGGCAGGATAGTCGGATTCCGGTACAGTTCTGGGGTCGAACGCATCGGGCCGAACTGCTTCGGTGGGCCACCGAAGCGAAAGGATCGGAGGATGGGACGTAAAAAGAAACCTGATTGGCTTCGGGCTGCTGAAAAGGCCGAGGCCAGAAAAGCATTGCGAGCATTGCCAAAACATCGACGCTCAAGATCGGTCCCGATAAAAGTCAAGGGGCGAAGTGATGTGTGCGAGATTTGCGGCGTGCGGGCCGTGCCGTTTATTTCGCATCATATCATCCCGCTTGGCAAAGGTGGTGAAGATTCTGTCATCAACTGCATCCTCCTTTGTCAAGCGTGCGAGAACATTGCGCATGGCAAAGCTGAATGCCCTGACAGCATCCCGATCCAAATACTGCGCTTCGCCGCACAGTATGGGTCCATCGGCGGGATGCCACGGAATACAATCCTGAATGCCGTTGCTGGCACGAGGCAACAATTGGCGGCAGACCTGTCCCTAGACGAAGGCAAAGAATCTGCTTGACAATTGAGCCAGGATATGCTACCATGTCCTACATGGAAAGCCCTAGAATCCAACAGATGGGGCACCGCTCAACCTCACTTGGTGAGGCCCTGTACATTCGCGTTTTCACGCCGAGTTATCGGTTGCTCTCCTGGCGCGAAATCTGGGATTGCTTTTCGGAGAGCTATCCCGGTCAATGGGCGGTGCAAGTATTCCCTCCGGCTGATGAGCTTGTGGATGAGGCTAACATCTATCACCTCTTCGTCTTAGATGCTCGCCCGCGAGGAATGGACATCTCGCAACGATAAAGGCTTAACATCTTCGGTGGAACGTGCTAGACTGTCCTGTATCGAAGGAGCTATCATGGCGAAGATCACAGTGGAATGTCTGTTAGACCTGGGGGCCTGTGAAGAAGGCATTTCCGCCTTCCAAGCGGTATACCCGAAGGGCTTGCACCTGTCCGACTGGACCCTCGCGGAACAGATCCGAGTCCTGAAAACTGATTTGCGCAAGTATCTCGGATGGGGTTGGAAGGCTTGCGTTATTCCCATGTTACCCATGGAAGATGCCGACCTGACTGAGGCCGACCTGACTGAGGCCGACCTGTCCTGGGCAAACCTGTCGGGGGCCAACCTGTCAAGGGCCAAGCTAACCAATGCCAACCTGCGGCGTGCCAACCTGACGGGGGCCGACCTGACGGGGGCCGACCTGACGGGGGCCGACCTGTCCTGTGCCAACCTGACCGATGCAGACCTGACGGGTGCATACCTGTCGGGTGCCAATCTGATAGGTGCCAATCTGACGGGTGCCAACCTGAAGGGTGCCAATCTATCCTGGGCAGACCTGACAGGTGCCAACCTTGAAGGTGCCAACCTTGAAGGTGCCAACCTGGGGGATTGGGAAAGAGGGCAGGATGGGATCGCTCAAAACAAGGCTTGACAAGTCCGTCCGAACGTGCTAGACTCTGGGGTATGGAGACGATAGCCATGAATACGGAAGCGGCCTCGCGTGGTTCGGGGAAAGATCACATCCTGCTGGATGATGTGATCGAGCGGACGGAAATGCGCGAGGGCGAGATGTATTTCGTCCAATGCCTCTCGCATGGGCTGGTCGGGATTGCCCGGCCCGGCAGCGAACTCGAATCCCTCTGCAAAGCACGCTTTGCGTGCGGGACAATCGACGCCTATGTCCTCCACGGAGAGGATGAGTGCCCCGAGTGTCGCCACCATGAAGAAAAAGAATGGCGGTTTTACGTTGACGCCGTGCGGGGCTTCGAGGATCCCACGGAGCGTCAGAGCGTGGCGCCATGGGTGCAGCGCGCTCAGCAGCGCGTCGGGGGAGAAAATGAATAAGCTAGACATCGCACAAATCGAGGCGGAGTATAAGTCCGCAATCAACCTCGGAGACTACGAATGGGCACAGACGCTCATCGAAAAGCTCCATGATGCGGGCGAAACTGAGAAGGTATCCGAACTTCTTGAATGGCTTTGCCAACAGCCGGAACCGGAGTGATATCATGCCTCTGGTGAAGTTTGCTCGCTTTGAGCGGACGACAGATGCCACGACATTGGCACATAAAAACGCCATTTTCGATGGCGATGCTGAAAAGCAATTGTCGAAACAGAAGTACATGGATGTTGTACTTTATGACGATGAGGCTTGCTCCAAGCTGTATGCACGATACGGCTGGTATCAGGAGTCCCGCCCGGATAGACGGTTCCGGTGGGTCACACTCAACTGCTACCGGTGGCGCATCATCTGGGTGGATACTGTAGATTGACAATTCTGATATACTAAGGAAACGGACATGAATAAGACAAAGAAGGCAGCGGAAACGGACATGAACAAGACAAAGAAGGCAGCGGAAGCGGGATGCTGGGGGCTAGGGTGCGCGGCGCTCTTGGCTATCTTTGCCCTGGTCCTTTGGCTGGGGCCGATGTCACTGCACTATATCGCAATGGTTGGTTAGGGGGTCAACCTGACCGGAGCAGGCTACATCATCGCTGGCCTCTTTTTCTCAGAGACAACTGTCCCTGTCGCGATGATCCTATGGGTTATCGTCGGGGCAGGAGCCCATACCCCATTCTTCGTCAAGTGAGGAAACAAATGGCGCGCTCCCCGCCGCTCTGATCGAGCCAATCTGCAAGATGCAAATCTGCAAATCGTCGGCCCCGATGTCCCCTGTCTAGATAGGAGATAGGAGATATTGGGGCTTGACAAATTCAGAGGGATGTGCTAGACTCCCAAACATCGGAGACGAAGACGTGAGCGTCACATTCAAGGCTGAGGATCTGGATCAGTTCACGGGGACAGAGAACTACTTTGCCCACCCGTTGTTCCCGAGTTGCGTCTACTCGGATGGCGCGCAGCACCTGATGAAGAACGGGGCCGCGTGGCTGGTCGAGGCAGTAATGAGCCACCTCCAGCACAATCCCAGCTTGAAAGCCAAGCTGGCGCGAAGTCCGCAGCTTCGCTATTTGAGCTTTTGGGATCTGAAGCTCAACGGCAAGGGCGGTGCGGTGCTGACCTGTATCGCGTCTGAGGGCAAGCCGCCCTTGGTGGTTCAGGAAATCGAGTTCACCGATCTGCCCTTCGACCTGCGGCTGTACGCCAGTGAAACGCAGTGGAACGGGCCGCGCGGCGAGACGACCGGCTATCTGGTCTACGTGCCGTCGGAGTATTGACGGAGAAATAGCAGATTCCCCTTGACAAGCCTGTTGATCTGTGCTAGACTCCCAAAAGTCGGAGGCAAACGCCCGATGGATAGGGATGAAAACATGAGCAAGGCAATGCAAGCGGAGAGCATGTGGCACGAGGAAATCGAGAGCAAAGGACTTCGGCAGACCCTCGCCGACCGCCTGCGCTTTCATGGCGGGCTGGACGTAAAAACGGCCGTCGAGTCCACCGGGGCATGTATCACCACCATCCAACGGCATTTCAGGGCGATGTCCGAAAACGGGATTGGTTTTTTCGACACCCCGGAAGGTGATCACCTCAAACCGGCTTGACATTGCCCTGAGTCTATGCTATCATGTGGACATTGGGAGAGAAGGCTTGCGCGTTCGAGTTGTATACAGGTTCACGGATCGGTATACAACTCGAACGCGCAACACGGAGGTCGAGACGGTTTAACCCGGATCACAACAGAAAGGAAACAGCTTTGGACGAGATCCAAATGATCGTCGAAATGCTGGCCGCGATGGCGCAGGCCCTGGCCGAGAACACCGAGATTCCCGCCGCGATGGCGAAGTACACTCGGAACCTCGTCAATGCCTATGAAGCCGAGGGCTTCTCGCACGAAGAGGCGATGACGTTCGCGGTGGAAGCGGCCAAGAGCGTCAAGCTCGGCAACTGACCGTGGCGGCGTGATCGAACGGGGACAATAGGCCCGCAGGGAAGTGGCCGTGGTCACGAGGTATGGCTTGGAGTGCAAGGCTCCAGCAGACTTTCCGAGGCACATACCTCTAGGTCGTTCGATTCGACCTGTCCCCATTTTGAAAAAAGGGCTTGACTCTCCTTCTGCTTTGTGCTATCATGCAGATATTGGAGACGGTGATGGTACCGTGGGAATACACCAAAGAGGCGTGGGACGCCCTTTCCTGGGATGAAAAGGGCAAAGCGGCGGAAGCTAGCGAAATCGAAGGCCCGCCGTACATTCACCACAGTAACTACTGGGCAACACAGGTCGTTAATGCCGCGCGCATGGGCGGCGCGGTTCCCCGCGAGGTGTTAGCTTGTCTTGGTGAATCCAATAAGCATAGCCTCGCCCTCCAGTTGCTCATGGAATACTCCCCCACCGATGACCTGCGCGCATGGGCGATTGACATCCTACCGGAAACGTCAATCGTCGAATTCGTGGGGCGTGAGCAGGCGCAGATTCTCGGCGGTAAGGTGTGGGCCAAGTTCCTCGCGGGCATCAAGGAACTGGGCTGGTCGTGCCGGGGCGAAAATAGGACTTGACTCTTTCCTGGCCCTGTGCTAGACTCTAGGCATAGGAGCAGATGGTGGAAACCATAGGCGATTTTGTCATCGTGAGGCTGTTCAACACCGATGACTGGGATTCAGAGTGGCTTCGAGAAAGTCACGTTCATCGGTGTTGGAATCAGTTCGTTTTCAACCGCAACATTGCGGTTCGAGTCTGCGAACTGACGCCAAGCTACGAACTGCATTCCATCGATGCGGGATTCGAGTTTGAGGAGGGGTTCGAGCCCGATGACTCGGAGCGCGACCGGATCGATGAAGAGTTCAGAGAGAGTTGTTGGTCGGATCCGGTGATCTATGTCCACTGTTCGGATATAGATGCGCTTTCCAACAATGAGGACCAATACTTCATCCACGGCACGGAGGGAACTGAGGATGAAGGCGAAACAATAGAGGCGTTAATCGAGCACTACAGCGGCAATCCACATTGGTAAGACTCCGGGGCGTCTGCGGGTTTCTAAAATAAACCTTGACACCGCCTGGGCCTTGTGGTATGCTTCTGGATATCGAGGGTCGCCATGCCAACCTATTATCGGATGGAGGTTTGTGTCGATGGCCAGTGGACTGGCTATTGGCACGGACTCAATGGTGACGTGGGCTGCTGCTTGAATGAGACTTCTTACGATCACATGGACCAATATCCAGATTCGCGTTGCTGGGCAAACGATGCTGGTTGGAGGCGAATGGAAATAGATATCTGTAATGCCATAGGTTGCTGTGAGGATGATGAAATCTCCTATCGCATCCTTTCGTCCTGGCGCGCACCGGGGAAAGTGGTTTGGAAGGATGATGTGCAAGCTCTGATCATCCTCAATCCTCGGATTAACCTTGAACGCTTAATCATGGAAGAACGTTCTTGGGATTGACACCGCCTGGGCCTTGTGGTATACTTCTCTATGACGGGGCTGAGATGGCCCCACAGGGAAAACAGATGAGCTACTGTAGAACTGACGTTTATGCGCTAGCAAGTCGGGGGGGCTTTCTCGCTATCGACAAAAACGGCAATCAGCATTTTTTCGACACTCGGGCCGGATTGCTGGCCTTCCTCACAGAGTGCCAAGCAGAAGGGATGTTCATCCCCGATCATGCCTTTGAGCGTTTGCGGCGAGAGATCGCCGAGGAATCTCCGAAAACCCCTTGACAGGGATGGGCCAATCTGCTACCATAAAAACATAGGCGGAAGAGAACCCGCCAGGAGCAAATGATGCCCGACCTGAGTCGTCTGGATCCGGAAGAGGTGATGGAAGCCGTCGAGGATGACGACAACACCGGCTTCTGCACCGAATGCGGTGAACAGGCTTTTGGCGTCGAGCCCGACGCCCGCGAGTACGACTGTGACTCCTGCGGTGCGCACGGCACGGTGTACGGCGCGGAAGAACTCTTGATCATGATGGCCTGAGCCAGTCCGCAAGCTCCTGCGGGAAGGCCCTAAGGAGCTTGCGGATTCGATCCAAAAAAAGGCTTGACATCGGGCGCTGGTCATGCTATACTGTCAAATACCAGGAGCACGAAGATGGGCCAGTATTTCAAGGTAGTCAATCTCGACAAAGAGGAAGAGATGAACCCGCACGACTTCCTCTGCGGTGCCAAGTTGCCCGAAATGATGGGCGGCTTGATCATGTACGCCCTGGCGTTGTTGCTGGCTGATGGCAGCGGCAGAAATGAATTCGATTCCGACTCCCCTCTCATCGGGTCGTGGGCCGGGGATCGGATCGTGATCGTGGGGGATTACGCCAAATCGGGATTGTACGATTCCGACTACCGCAATATCAGCGAGGAGATGATCCGTCTTCTTTATCGCGAACAATTTTACCGCGAATGGCTGGAGCAGGGGGCGTTCGAGAGCGAACCCGAACGCCTGCGACAGATCCTCGCGGCGGCCTGAGCCAGATCGTCCCCGATGTCAATTTCCCCTTGACATCGGGGACGATCTGTGGTAGACTCTGACTATGCTGAAATTTGACGACATCCACCGGTTTACCAGTTTCCCAACCCATCGGGCGAATCAGTCCTGGGATCAATTGGAAACTCAAATCGCACGCTGGACAGAATACCCCGGACTTGATCTCGACCCCGACTTTCAGCGGGAACATGTCTGGACAACCGAACAGCAAATCGCGTATGTTGAGTTCATCATGCGCGGGGGGCAGACCGGAAAGGAAATCTACTTTAACGACTACGGCCAAGAGAAGCCCTTGGTCATCGTGGACGGAAAGCAAAGGCTTCATGCGGTTCGCCTTTTCTTGGCAAATCAGGTTCCCGCTTTCGGGCATCTCTTGAATGAGTATGAACCGCGTTTGCCATGGGGCTACGAGTTCTTCTTCTGTGTTAACAACTTGAAAACTCGGAATGAAGTCCTGCGGTGGTATCTCGAAATGAACTCGGGCGGCGTGGTTCACACTCCCGAAGAACTGGACAAGGTTCGCCGCCTGCTGACAGAAGGGGCTTGACTCCAGCGGCACTTTGTGCTATGCTCCTCTTTGTCGGGAGGAACCCATGAAGCTGTTTACAGCCAAGTATGAGAGGGACAACATTACATCCGGAAATCGAAGAGTCCTCTCGTTTGGTCTTCGTGCTCGCAACGAGGCCGAAGCTGAGGCTGAAGCACGAAGACACATCCTCGTGCTGGCCAGAGCCAACGGCGAGCGAAACACGCATCGCCCGCATCTTCTGGCGATGTATCGGTTCCTGTATATCATCGAAGAAACAGGACCAGACCAATAGCTTTGAGCATTCACAAAAAGAGCTTGACTCCAGTGGCACTTTGTGCTATGCTCTCATCATCGTAAGAGGGAATCATGACACAGAAAACGGTTCGCCAATGGGAGGGCACCATTGGCCTAGCGCAAGCTGGCGATGTAGATGCTGCAAAAAGACTCGCGGAGCAGGTGGCTCCGGAAATGCTCGCGGAGTGCAACCGTTTGCTGGCGGATATTCTCCAACTCCTTGAGGAAAAGGAGAGAATACAGAAGGAGCTTGCCATCGAGAGCGCGCCTCGGCGCCGCAGCTATTCTCTCGATTAGGGCTTGACAAGTCCGCCCGGATGTGCTACACTCTGATCATATTAGAGGAAGGAGGAGCGGGATGCTGACGACGACAAGCAACGCGACAGTCGCGATGATGCGGACGGCATCCCACTCTTTCATCGTGCTCGTCCCGTCGCCGAAACGGGGTGCTGGTCAGCGGTTCTTAAAGATCCAGACGCGGCCACGGCGTCTAACAGGATTGTGGCTGAATGGCGACTTTCTTTAACGCAGCATGATTCGCCACTGCCCCGGTCATCGGCAAACCTGGGGCAGTTATGATGAAAATGCCAATGGCCCCTTCAATCGCTGGGGCCATTGGCATTTTCATTGCGGTCCGCCGAAGCTTAAAAGAGGGCTTGACATCTAAGGCAGAGTGTGCTATGCTCTGCTCTGTCGGGAGGAAGTCATGACTCGCGCGGAACGGCTGAGAGCAAACTTGGAGGAACGAGTTTTTGGCCCTGTGGCCCGATTCTCCATCGAGCCAGGCATCGAGAACGATGAATGGTTTTTCATTTTCGCGCATATCCCTGTGCGCCTGCCTCTTGCTGGCAATAGGGTCATTCGCGTCTGCCTCCTCGCGACACAGGATCGGTTGCAGGCCGTGGACGCAGCGCGCGAAGTAGGATTGCCATTCGTCATTTTGGAAAAGAGTTCGGCCAGCGACTGCGAACGCGAAATCCAGCAGACGATCAGCTACGCAAAAAAGACTTGACAAGCCCGCCGGGATGTGCTAGACTCTGAGGTGTCGGGAAGAAGGGTTGGCGGCGGCGCACGGAAAGCGCGGGAGCCAAGGGGCTTGGAGCGCAAAGTTGCGCTTGGCGGCGCCAAGCTGACGGGTGCAAACCTAACGGGCGCAAACCTAACGGGCGCAAAAAAGAGGATCCGGGGGCAGGCGGTGGCCGCGCGGCATCTGTCCTGCCCCATGGATCTTCTGTTGACACAGAAGGACAACCGATGATCAAGTAAACCTCATCCCCCTTAACGACCAAGGATAGCAAAGAGCGCCCCGGCAGGGACTGAAAACCTGCTGGGGCGCTCTACTCTTTTGTTTTATCTAAGGCTTGACATGCTCGGCGATCTGTGCTAGACTCTGAGGTGTAAGGAGGATACCATGATCGTTCTAACAAAGCCCAAGCGTGATAACACCGGGGCAATATTGCTCTTGGTCATCATTCTTGGCTTGACCGGAATCGCGGGGGTTTGCGCTCATCTGGACCGCAAAAACCACATTCGGTTTGAAGCTGTCGTTGCTCAGGAAGCAGCAGCGGCACAGCAGCAAGCAGCGGCAGCGGCGGCGGCACAGCAGCAAGCAGCGGCAGCACAGCAAGCGATCCTCGCAGGCCAACAGGCGGTGGCGGAACGCGAGGCAAAAGCCGTTCGCGATCAAGCGGAGGAGGATCGGGCGCGGCATCTGGATAACCTCGCCGATATGAATCGCCAAATGGATAAATCCGCCCGCTTTCGACAGAAACAGGCGGAAGCGGATTATCTACAGCGGACAGGTGCCCCTGACTTCATGGTCAAAGAGAAACGCCAAGAAGCAGAGAGCATCTCTCGGGAAGGTTCGACATGGCTTCCTTCCCCGAATGAAATCCGCCATTGACATGCTCGGCGATCTGTGCTAGACGCCGCTGAGAGCGTCAAAGAGGCGACCGTCGCCAGGAGGCACTGCACCGCCAATCTGCAAGGCCCGCCAGCAAGCTCCTAGAGCCCGTTGGTGGGCCTTGCGTTGTAAGAAATCCTGCTCGTGATTCATTATACACGGTCCATTCTGTTAATCCCGCGAATTAACAGAATGGTCAATGGGTTCGAACCCATTGACCATTGAAAGAATCGACCAATGATTAGGCTCTAAGGTTATTGACTCTATCCCGCGAATGTGCTATACTGGGAGCAAGAGGACGGGACCGGTCCACAGAAAAAGTGCCCGCAGGGCTTGACTCTGCCTGCCTGACATGGTACACTCTTCCTGTGGACGTGAGGGACCTGAGCCCTCCCCACGAAAGGATTTGTACCATGAAAATGTCTGAAATCTTGGCTGGTCTGGCCTCCGCGAGAACTACTGCGAGCGAGCAGGTCACGGCCACGACCGCGTTCGCCACGGCCGCATTTGGAACGCGGCAGACGGTCGGGCGTGCTATGAACCAGACCCGCTTCGATGGGCTCCAGACCGAAGGCGTGCTATGAACCAGACCCGCTTCGATGGGCTCCAGACCGAAGGCGTGAAGAGTCATCCTGTCTCTTTCGCCGAACATCGCGAGGCGAAGCGCGAAAAGGCAATCGCGCTTTTCTGCCACGGTTTCCTTCTCACCTTGGAGGAGGCGGTGGAGGAAGGTGATCAGGGGGCAATCAAGATCGCGGGCGACTTGTTGAGCCGGGATGTGATGGGCTCCCTGAAAGCACTCTTTCATATTTGGGAAAACCAGGGCAGATAAGTGTCTGACTCTCCTAGAAAGGGGCCGAAATGAAAAAGCGGAACGCGGTAAAGAAAGCCGCAAAGTTGGCTCTGGTCGCGGGATGTGCCGTCGCGGGGTTCGTGATTGGCCTTCGGTCTGGCATCGCCTTCGGTGGCACTGCCTACAATGGCAAGTGGATCGGCGGGTTGCTCGGCGGTTCGCTCGGAGGCAACGTCGCCAGCACGATCAAGGAAGATTCTGAGGAATCTCAAAAAAGGGCTTGACTCTCTCGCGGTCTCGTGGTATGATATGGGTGTCGAAGGGAACAGGGCAGTCGGAAAGAACCCATCCCTGAGATAGCGCCGGGATGTCTAGGAGGCAGGCGCAGTAAGGACTGCCCTTCTCGGCGAGCACCGGAGAATCGCGGGGCTGTGGACCCGCCGCACGAGGCAAAGGGCTCCCGACTCTGGATCCTTCGGGGAGAGGTATACCCGGAGGGCTTGGTAAGGCGAGGAGCTTGTGCGCGGAGGCCGAGGCGGTTAAATCCGCCCGACAGGGAAGCGCGGCGCTGCGGGGCGGCAAAGCCCCGGCTCCTCATGATTGAGAGACTGGATCGGACTGGGAAACGTGCAGACCGCAGGCGGCAAGGAACCAACCGCCTGCGGGATCTGCCTTGGCGCAACAGGAGCATGACCATGCGGCTCTGTCCGTAAGCTCGACGACCGAAGAAAAAGAAAAGGCATCGCGGACAACGCCTCGGAGGACCTCAAACTCCGGGGCGTTTTCGCGTTCGGAGTTTTCCCATGTTGGCAGAAAGGGCTTGACTCTCTGCCCCGAACCTGCTATCATAGAGGCATGGGAGCACATGCAATGCGGCCTCGCAAACTGACGACAAAAGCGCAGAACCTGTTCTGGGTTCTGCTCGGCGTGGCGCTCTTCTTCGTGCTTTCGCACGGATTCTCCTTGGACGCCGCCGAGAACGCCGCCGAGGGAAACCGCTTGACCGTCTACTCGCAGACGGATTACTTGCCCCGCTAAAAAAGGACTTGACAAGTCCGGCCGGACGTGCTACACTCTCATCATCGCACGGGGCAGAGCCCCGGAACCGAAGGCCCGAGAGGGCCGCAAAGAAGGGAAGCGAAATGGACAGCCTGAAAACCATCACCACCGTTACGTACAGCGAGGCGCTCACGGCGCTGGAGTTGAAGCCCGGCAAATGGGTCGCCGCGCGCCGCTTGCGCCGCACGGAGAATGGGACGGTGATCTTCGAAGGAATCGACCGCCACGGCGACCGCCACCGGGGAACGCGCTCGCAGGTCCTGAAAGCCTGCGAGCCGTACAGCCGCCGCGCGGACGCCACCAAGCGCGCCGCCACCAGCGCGGATTGATCGAAACGGCGGGGCGGGGCGGGGACCATCCCCGCCCCGCCCCGCCGTTGAGAGGGAAGACATGGAACACGATTGTCGGACTTGCCCGGAAAGGGCAACTTGCATTTACCCTTACTCATTCAACCCGACACTGGGGTGGAACGGGACCGAACTGGCAGCATCGCCGCCCGAACTCACCCCGTTTCTGGCGGGGGAACACGGATTGCCGAACCTGCAACTCTTCTACGAGGAAGTGCGGGTACCGGAAGGAAGAGTGTTTGCCTTCATCGAAGGCATTCCGCGTGGCGCTTTCCTCTTCCCGAAGACGGGAGGGATCCGGATTCTGGACCCGTCGGATCTGGCTCTCCTCCTGGGGATCGAGCCGCCAACGAAACGCGAAATCCTGCTGGGATCAATCCCCAGTGACTTCTTCGGCGATACTCGCCCTCTCACGGATAGGTTCGCGAGCCTCTTTTCCTGGGTTCTCACGGACGATCCGGAAGGCAATCGGCTTATCATAGCAAGCCGGTCGGTGCGTGACGGCTTGCTCCTGCGGGATGAGTACCTGTTGGCCGTCAAAGGATGGCAAGCATTCCCCGAACCGCTGGAGCAGAAGCCGCTGGAGCAGGAACCTCTCTCCTTCCAAAATCTGTTTGGCGATTTGTTCGGATCACTGCCGGAAGGTCCGGTCATGTGATCGGCAAGCCCGCGAGAAAGTCAAGGGAGTGCTCGACTTTCTCGCGGGCTTGTGCTAGACTCTCAGCATAGGAGGCGGAAATGCTCTCGTTGCTCTTGCAGGTCGCGATCATCTCGGCGGCAATCCTGATCGGCAATGGGTACCCGCTCATTGCCTGCATCTCGCTGGCGGTCGCCACCGCGACCGTCTGCAAAATCGAGATGGGGCGTTGGCCCTGGCAAAAATAGGGTTTGACATCTTCGGCGGAACGTGCTAGACTCTGAGGTGTCAAGAGGCTAATCATGGCGAAGATCACAGTGGAATGTCTGTTAGACCTGGGGGCCTGTGAAGAAGGCATTTCCGCATTCCAAGAGGTGTACCCGGAAGGTTTGGACTCGGACGACTGGACTCGTGATGAACAGCTACGAGTCCTGGGAACCGACCTTCGCAAGTATCTCGGATGGGGTTGGGTGATGGATATCATCCCCATGTTGCCAATGGAAGATGCCAAGCTGACGGGTGCCAACCTGTCAGATGCAAATCTGTTTGATGCCAAGCTGACCGGTGCCGACCTGTCGGGGGCAAACCTGTTCGGTGCAAACCTGCGGGGTGCAAACCTGTCAGGGGCCGACCTGTCGGGGGCCAACCTGTCCTGTGCCGACCTGTTCGGTGCAGACCTGACCGGTGCAAACCTCGGGGATTGGGAAAGAGGGCAGGACGGGTTCGCTCAAAGAAAGGCTTGACATGATCGCCAAGCTGGACGGGACAATCTTCTGGAAATGATCTTCGGGAATCTAGTTGAGAATGGCCTCTTCGCGAAGTTAAGACAACACTAAGGCCATTCTCAATTAGATTCCGGATCGTGCCACGATTCGGAGAAAATCGTGATCTTTTGCTAAGGGGAAATTAAACCCATATCTCCAGATCGTGTCACTGCGTTCTCAAATAGCCGAGTAAGTTAACCTGAGAACATCTTGACATCGAAGCGTGATTGTGCTATGCTTCTCCCTGTCGGGCGGGACAATCCCGTCACCGGAGAAGCCCCAGATGATCGGTGTTCTGTTCCACCTCCCGAACGGGAGGTGGCAAATGTTCGTCGCGGGCATTGACCTCGCCTTAAGCAACGACTCTGCTCGCGACAGTGTGTACGCCTTGTCCCGAGCCAAGGCACTCCAACTCGCCGCCAAGGCGGGCTACACGGAATACATTTACAACGGTCGCCGCCGTTCGGTGCCGCAGACCAAGTATTGCTGCCTCGGCGGCGGGCGAACGCGGTGCCAGAAAATCGGGACTGGGTTTGCCGGAGAAGTTTGGTCCCCCGTAGGAATCAGACTCTCCGCATGGGTTCGGGTCGAACCGCCGGAGGGTCGGGCCTTCAGCGTCTATGTGCCTGGACAGGGGCAGGTGGACTCCCTGCTGCAACCCGACCCGCCTCCGTGGCTGTAGACCGAACCCGAGGGGAAACAGCGTTCCCTGTTTCCCTCGGCGTTTGGCACCAAAAAGGGCTTGACTTCCCTGCGGGAAAGTGCTATCATGGGGACATTGGAGCAAGACATGCGGAAGTGGTTCAAGAACACGTTCTGCCCGCTCGCCGGGATCTTCGGTGGCATCTTCGCGGCGGTCGCCTTCGCGGCCACCGGCCACCTGCTCTGCCTGCTGGCCTGTCTCGTGCTGATCTCGCTGGCCGTGTGGAAACTGGAAATGGATTTCCGCGCCGCTGAGGCCGAACTCGTCCGCAAGTTTCTCGCCGAGGTTTTCGGATAACCCTTGACTTTCTGCCCCCGATGTGCTACACTGCATTTGTCGGGCGGGAAAGCTCGCCACCTAACCTGAGAAGGGAAACGACATGCAGAAGCTCGTCATCATGGATTCCGCCACCGGCTTGCACGCCCTACAGGCCCTGGAGTCCTGCGCGGCGCGCGATCACGAAATGGGCAGTTTCAAGAAGGTGGAAATGGCGGGTCGCACGATCTTTCGCGCCGCGTGTAAGTTCTGCGGCAAAGAGGTGGACGTGGAATCCGACCCACCTGCCAACGGGATCGGCATCGGTGGCGAGGCCGTGGCCTTGGGATGCGATCCAGGGCCATCCGAGTACGGGGAATGCCCCGAGGATGACGGCCAACCCTCCGAGTATGACGAATGGCAGGATGTCTTCGGCGGCGACGATTCCGAGTACAACACCTTCGGCGACTACTCCGAGTGATCAGGGCCGGGGAGAGTGTCACAACTTGTTCACACTCTCCCCCTTGACTCTGAACGGGAAACTCGCTATACTGCAAGGCATCGGAGGCATGAAGATGCCAGTTCCAACGTTGGAGGAGTACAAAGCGCGAACCCGCAAGTCCTGGGAAGGTCGCCCCCGCCAGAAGGAAAACACGACCCGCTATCGGCTTGGCCCTGAGTTCCCCGGTTGCTTCAACACCGGTATGAGGCCCGCCCTGATGTCGTTGAAGTACAACGGCGAAACCTTCTGGTTCGTCGGTCCCGAATTGGAGGTTCGCGACAACTACCTGAACATGAAGATCGGCCGCAAGGCAAGCATCGGCAAGGGTTCGCGCAAGGTGATCATGCGCTCGACCCGCGCCGCCGCCGAGTCGCACTTCTGGATGCTTTGCGCCCTCGTGCTGGACGATCACCGCGAAACGGAACGCAAGCGCGAAGAGGCGCGCAGATTGGCCTCCACCGGCAACTTCATTGACGCCTTGCAAGCCGCCAATATCCTCTCCAACCTGTGAAGCCGTAACATCTTCGCAACGGGAAGGGCTTGACTCTTTCACCCTTCCCTGCTATCATAGGAGTCGGAGGCGCGCAGTGATCTTACCGACAGAAGCAGACTTCAACGCGCGCACGCTGAAACGTCCCCTCCTCGGAGGGACAACCAAAACGGGTTTGTCTTTCGGCCTCCCCGCCGTCTTGACCTGCCCTGTCGTTTCGGGTATCTGCCATGATTGTTATGCCAAAAATCGTGGTTCCTATAGATTCCGCGACGTAAAAGCAGGTCAACGGCGCAGACTCGCGATAGCTTTGACCGACTCCTTTGTTCCTCGTCTTGTCGGAGAACTTATCACCGCCGCCATAGCAGAATATAACGCAAATGCCAAAGTTTTGCGTTTTCGTTTGCATGACTCCGGAGACTTCTTCGATTGTCAGTATATCGAGGATTGGATAAGCATCCTACAACAAGTCGCTGAGGCTAAACCTCCAATCCCTGTCTATGCTTGGATACCAACTAGAGTATGGGCGGCAACGACGATCCCGATCCGTATAACGGGAACCGAAAAGTCGAATCCGCTCACATTGCTGCGCAAATTGAACGCGGTCCCACATGTCTCTGTGCGTTCCTCCTGCCTCCGCGCTAATGACGCACCGCCAAAAATCGAAGGGCTTGCCGCTGGGCATGGAGTCCTAGAAAACGAGGATTCCGAGGAAATCGAATCAGCGCATATGTGCCCTGTCAGTCGCGCTACGCGCCACAACCGCAGGCAGCGCGGGCGCTGGCATCAGGACGTGCCCGCACAACCAACAAGCTGCACTGAGCATAATTGCTCCCTCTGCTACAGCAGAGAAACGCCAATCGTCTTTCTCAAGCATTGACCGCCAAAATAAAGGCTTGACTCCAGCGCCGGAATGTGGTAGACTATCACCACGCTAGGGAAAGGGCGTGGGCGAGCACCAGACCGGTCGAGGCTGCGATCAACCTGGGAATGACGCCTTTCCGGTTCGCCGTGAGAAAGCGGAACGGAACAGCACAAGTCCCACCCTAGCCGCTTTTTCTTCCCGGTGAATGAAAACTTGCCACGCTGGGAAAAGGGCTTGACTCCGAATGGCAAACCTGCTATCATTCAAGCATGGAGGCAAGCATGGACCCGCTCACCAAGTTCGCCGGTTTCGAGATCGGCCAGAAGGTGGAAGTCAAGGCCGAGACCGAAGAATGCTCGTGGTACTTCTTCGGTCGGATCGGTCAACTCCCTCCCCTCGGCGGGGTCAAAGTCAGCAAGGGCACCACCGGCACGATCCTCTCCTTCCCGCCCCCGGTTCGTGGCAACCGCACGGCGTTCGTGCTGGTGGAAGCCACGAACCCCGAAGGCGAAACGGATCGTTTCGCCGCGTGGCCCGAAAACCTGCGCGCCGTCAAGGATTGACAACGCCGCCCCGCGACCAGGGCAACCAGGACAACCAGGGCAACGGGGGGTGCCAGCCCCAGGGCGACCAGGGCGCGGCGGTCTAAGCTAAGCCGGGGCCGAAAAAAAACGGCGAACCGCTTGACTTTCGGCCCCGGACATGGTACCTTACCGGTACGGAAAGGGAGTACGGAATGAGAGCCACCGCAGATTTTGACACCGCCGACATCGAATCGGCGGTGCGCACCTGTATCTCGGGCGCCGCCGAGGAGGCAAGCTCACTGACCTTCCCATCGGACTCTTCCGATGGCGTGATCACCATGCCCTCCACCGTCACAGTGGACCTGAGCGGCCTGAGCGCCGCCCTTGACGAGTCCGAGGTGTACGAAGTCGTCGAGTCGGCGATCTTTCACGCCGACCCCGATAGCTTCTACTGCCAGCGGACCTTTGGGTCCGCTTACCCGGATCGTCGGGATTGGTACATCGGGTGCGCGATCCGAAGCCCGCAGGCCGTGTCCGGCTACACCGCCGAGATCATGATCGGTTGGCCGGACGCATTCTAGCTCGGCCCCCCCGTTCCGGCAACGCCGCCGCTCACCCCGGCGGCGTTGCCAATTCTGGATCTTTGCCTCCGATATTGCCCACAGCAACGTTCACAATTCTTTCACGTCCAACCCCTTGACTCTTGCCCCGATTTGTGGTAATCGCGCGCCCGATCCTATATCCGCGAACCCTCCAAAAAATAATCTCGTTTCCCTATTGACTCCGAACGGCAAACCTGCTATCATTCTGGCATCGGATGCAGTTGAAGGCGCAGAGAGCCTTCCTGCGGAGAAGTAAGCATGGCGCACATGATCGGTGAGCTGGACTTCGCGATCTACGCGGAAAAGCCCTGGCACGGTATCGGCGACATCCTCAACCGGCCAATCACGGTCGCGGAGGCAAAGGCGAAGATCGGCGTCCAGATCGCCGCCAAGCCGCTCGTCCTCGCCGGGATGACCGAACCCGTCGCTGGGTATCGCGTCAACTACCGGACGGACCTCTCCGACTCCGACCCGCGCGGCGTCGTCGGCATCGTGGGAGAAGACTACACGATTATCCAGAACGAAACGGTCGTGGACCTGACCGATGCGTTCGCCCGCGCCCTCGGCGGCCACTTGGAGTCGGCCTTCACCATGTTCAACGGCCGCCGCGTCGTGGTCGCCGCCAAGTGCGGCGAGGAGCAGACGATCCGCAACGGCGCCGGGGCCGAACCGTTCCAGCCCTACGTCTGGTCGTACTCCAGCCACGATGGTCTGGTTAAGGCAACGTTGCGCATGGCGGCGATCCTGCCCGTGTGCAACAACACCGTCCTCGCCGCACTGCGCGGGCAGAGCCACACGATCAAGATCACGCACACGCAGTCCAGCGTCGCCGCGATCAAGCGCGTCGTCGAAGCCGCTAACGGCAACGCCGCTTACTACGGCGACATGCTCGCCGCCTTGTCCTTCCTCGCCGGAACCCCGGCCACCGGGGAGGCGCGGGAACAGTTCCTTGACGAGTTGTTCCCCGCCCCGGTCGCGCCCGCCAAGGGCGCGAGCGAAGAGGTGGCGAAGGGCTACGCCCGCGCCAAAAAGGCGAACGACGCCGCGCGGGACAAAGTCCTAGTAGGGTTCGAGTCCAGCGTCGGCGGCATGGACCTGCCGACTCGGCGCGGAACCCTCTACGGACTCGTCCAGTCCGCCGCCGGGGCGGCGGAGCATACGCCCCGAATCCGCGTCTCCGGTGGCGCGGACAACGCCACGGAACAGGAGGTCAACGAGGCCAAGTTGCGCGGTCTCTTCGAGGGTGCGACCGGTGTGAAGATCGAAACGATCTACAGCGCCGGTCTCAAGGTCGCCGCCGCCGTCTGCTAGACAACCCGCCCCGAACCGCGCCCTGAACCTTCAGGGCGCGGTTCTGTGTTTGCCTTCTGTGTTTGCCTTCTGTGTTTCCGCCTCGGCAAGAAACCCCGAAACCCTGCATTCGCTCTAGCAGGCCCACCATGGCCAGGGATTGCCTTAACGGCCCCATAGGGCTCTAGCTAACCTTCCCCCACCTCTACGGCCCTGCAAACGCCGCACAGCACCACTTCCTGAGTAGCTGGATAAGCACCGGAGCGAAGATCGGGAGGAACAGGGAATGCAGTTTCTCGGCCAAAAAAAGACTTGACAGGGATTCTAGAATGTGCTATGCTTCTCCCTGTCAGACGGAGGTGCAAGTTGCTGCTGGCGGTGATCGTGGCCGTGGTTCTGGCGATTTGGCCGCAACCCCGGAAAGTTACCGGAGGTTATGCAGCTTGGTCGCGCCGAGCTACCAAGATTACCCGCCGCGCGCAAAACAGGAGAATGTAACCTACCCCAATAAAAAGCGAGCTACGCGCAGGCGGGGCAACACACCCCCCGCCTGCGCGTAGCCAATTGTTGCCCTGGTTTACCTGGGGCTGGCAACCCCCGTTGCCCTGGTTTACCTGGGGCTGGCAACCCTTGTTGCCCTGGTTTACCTGGGGCGTTACCTTATGTGAGAAAGCCCCAACCCCCCCCCCCCCCCCCCCCATCTC
>Ga0172370_10000994_pt1 | contig 44327 bp, 38 predicted proteins | sample LakKiv5m_FD_114538 | JGI IMG/M metagenome (GOLD analysis project Ga0172370, IMG submission 114538) | Freshwater microbial communities from Kabuno Bay, South-Kivu, Congo - kab_022012_11.5m | ecosystem: Environmental > Aquatic > Freshwater > Lake | place: Democratic Republic of the Congo...
CGCTCCCGAGATTCGCAATGAGTCACGCCTGCGGCAAGCCGACGGCCCCCGTCAGCTCGCTGGACTCTCCGCCACATTTACGCGGATTTGCACCGCCGCTAACACCAGGCCCACTCCAAGCTCTCGGTCAGCCGTTGCGCGTGGATGTTCACGCGCTGCGTGGAACTGACGCCGTGCAAACTCGGCTGGCAGCTGAACCACTGCTGTGGAACGACCGGGGCGCGGAAGAGCCGAGTGCCGGCTACCGCGGGTCTAGCGTGCGAAGCGTCGCCACAGACTGTCCCAGGTCTGCACCCGCGGGTCGTCCGTGCCGAGCATCTCGACGAGTTTGTTTCGCACGTAGGCGGCATCGATCGCGTCGCCAGAAACGGCCACGAGCCGTTCCATATCGACGACGTCCTTGCCGCGGAAGAACAGCAGCTTGAACACGCAAAGTGCTTCCACCGACAGGAAGCTGACTGCGACGCCGTCGATTATGTGTTGCACCCGCGTTCGCGCCGCTTCCCAGCAGAACTCGACGCTCGGAGTGAACACGTCGACACGAAACGGACCGAAGCGCAGGACGATGCAGCCTTCCCGCTCGGCGGTGCCGATTGCCTTCTCGTCTTCGACCTCGATCCCGAGCGTGCGCAACGCACGAAATACCGCCGGTAGTTCACCGGTAGTGACGAAGACGTTCACGTCGACGTCGTTGGTGGCTCGCGGAATCCCGTACTGCCCGTAGGCAAGCGCCCCACCCAGCGCGTACGGAATGCCGTGGTCCTGCAGTGCCTGTGCGACGAGAACTCCCGCTTCCAAAGCGTCCGCCGGCAACTTGGTCATTTCGGATCGACCGGGCCTTGCGCAAGCGCTCGCAAACGTGTCAGCAACTGCACCGTGCTTTCCGGCAGCGGGTCTCGATAGGCAAGCAAGCGTTCGTGATCCGGACGGGCCAGCAGTTGGCGCGCGGCGGCCCGGCACGCCATCGCAGTGAGAGCGGCGCGCTGCTGAGGGGTCAAACCCAGATACGGCTCGGCCTCGTGTCGCACCGAAGCGTCGTTGTCGATCGCCCATCCGGGTAGCTTGATCATGGCCGAAGTATACGAGCGGGAGCCCCTCGAACCAAGCCCAGCGTCAGGGAGGCAAGCACGTGGCGGGACCGTCTCGTGTGCCGCCGGAGAGAGCCGCATCGCCGACGTCCCACCGACGTTCCGCGCCGGGGTGACTGGCAGCGCCAACGCGCGGACTTCTTCGAACTCAACCCGCGGGGCGCCGCGCCGATAGGGAATTTGAATACTCGGGTCTACCATCTACCGCGAGACGATGCGGAATAAACGCGTTTGGCGTCCTGGGTAGTGTGACTCCTTGTCTTTGTGTCGGCACGTCTGGTGCTCCTTCTCGGGATCGTCGAGCCAGACGGTCAACGTGTGACCGACTGCATCGTGAATCACTTCGATCTTGTCCACAAAACCTCTATCCACCCTCAAAGGTTTCCTCGATGACAAAGATCAATTCTTCCATGGGGGTGCAAGATAGCACCGAGCGTGCTTCTGCGGTAACGCGGCCGAGAGCCGGGGCCCGCCACGCCCCGTCCTACAACCACTCGTGCGCTTCTCGCAGGAACTCGCCGATCGGCAGCACTTCCACGCGGCCTTCGTGAAACCGGCGGTCGCAACTGCACACCAATCGCGCCTGCGCCATCGGGTAGTCGTCGAGGAACGCTTCGAGGCCGCGCAGGTCTGCTTCGCGCACGCGCTCGGAGCGTTTCACTTCGATGGCCTTCAGCCCTCGCTCTCCGTAGAGGACGAAATCGACTTCGTCGCCCGCAGCCGTGCGCCAGTAGTAGATGGAGTAGCCGAGGCCGAGCGCGTCGTTGAGGGCGCGCAGATCCTGCAGCACCAGAGTCTCCATCGCCGCGCCGTCGATTTCGTCTTCGCTGTCGAGCGGGCCGCGAGGACGGATCGCCCTGAAGACACCGGCGTCGAACAGGTAGAACTTCGGATGCGCCACCGTCTTGCGCTTGGCGCGCCGGGTAAAGACCGGGAGCCGCACGGCGAGCAGCAGATCCTCGAGAATCGTGAAATAATCTTCCACAACCTTGCGGTCGACGTGGCATTCGCGTGCCACGGCGGAAATGTTCAGCACGCTGCCTTGGCTGAAACTGGCGGCTTCGAGAAAGCGCGCGAACGCGCCGAGGTTTCGCGTCAGGCCTTCCTGCAACACCTCCTCTCGCAGGTAGGTGCCGACGTAACTTGCCAAGTAGGCCTTGGGGTCGGCTTCGGACCAGGTCGCGGGCAGGCGTCCGTGGCGGAGCGAACGCGCCAGGTCGAAGCTGTCGCCGAGTTCCATCGTGCAAAGCGGGTGCATCGCGAGCGTGAGGGCGCGGCCCGCCAACAGGTTCACTCCGCGCCGGCGCAGTTTGCGGGCGCTCGATCCGGTGAGCACGAAGCGTAGCCGGCGCGCCTCGATCAGCCGGTGAACCTCGTCGAGCAACTCGGGAACCTTTTGCACCTCGTCGATGACTACCCAATCCTCGTGGCCTGCGGGGATGCGCCGTTCGAGCCGCCCGGGGGCGGCCAGCAACTCCGAGTGCAGACCGGCTTCGAGCAGGTCCAGGTAGACGGCGCCCGGGAAGCGTTCACGGACCCAACTCGACTTGCCGGTTCCGCGCGGGCCGAACAGGAAAAAGCTCTTGGAATCCGGCTGCTTGATGATTCTGGTGAACACGATGCCATTTTGTCAGAAAAATTGGCCTCGGCAACTCCATTTTGTCCGGGGCGCTCTCACCGCCGCGCCGGAAGCTTCCGGAACGACTTGCGTCACTCCAGCAATCTTGCGAGATCCTCGAGCAGCAGGAACAGGTGATACGGGTCGGTTGGGCTGGGATCGAAGTCCCAGGATTCGTACCAACGGCGCGCCTCATCGTCCTTGGCGTGCACCAGCAGACAACGGATGCCCGCGATGTCGGCGGCCTGCGCCGTGCGTAGCAGGGCATCCTTGAGCAGAGCCTGTCCGAGGCCTTTGCGTTGGTGCGCCTCGTCTACCGCGAGTCGGGTCAAGATCATCACCGGCACCGGATGGCGCGCCAAGCCCTTCAATACCCGCGCCGGCGCAGTTCCTGGATCGACGCTGCCGACCGCGAGGCTGTAGAAGCCGACCACGCTGTCGTCCTGGCATGAGACGTAGGTTTGCGCGCTGTTGGCTTTCTGGTTTACGAGCGCGTAGCGCTGAAGGAACTGGTTCAGCGCGGCGCGACTGCAGTCGAAACTGTCGCCCCGGTCCGTTGCCGCGAGCTTGCGAACCGGCGAATAACCACTGGTCAATCCAGCACCCCGGGTTTGCGCAGAAGTTTCTTCAGGCGCGGCTTGTTCTGCACCGGCCGATCCAGCGCCGCCTGAAACGTTCGCCATCGCGCCTCGTCCAGGACGAACTGCCGGCGATCCGCGAGCGTTTGGCTCGCCGCCGTCACACCGGCGTCGAGCAGGAACTCACTGACGTTCTTGTGGCAGGCGCGCGCGGCCTCTTGCAGCAACTGCTTGACGGGCGTGCTGGCGCGGACGTCGATGCGCTCGGTCTTGGAGAGGTTTGATGTGCCCATGTCGTGCCCCGTCGGTCGCTGAATGGAGCGAGCTTGTCGTCCGGACGTTATCCGGACAAATCGCGCCTGCACTTTTCTGGGGTTCTGGATCCCGTTGCCGCCGGGGGAGGCCGCGGATCCCGCGCTATGGCTGTGCTTGCGCCGGCGGCCAATGTCGCGAGCGCGCATACCGTATCCCCGCGCCGTTGGCGGGCCGACCGCGACCATGGACGCTCGCGACAGCGACGACAGGAGGAAGATCGAATCGCACTACGCCGCTGCGCGCGCAACGGCTCCGGTAAATTGTCCAGGATAGTGGACAAAAGAGGTTGCCGGCATGCAATATGTCGAGTATTTGTCTCGTGTTAGGCCGACGCTGATGCGGCCAACCATCTGTCCAAAACAGAGGCCAGGGAAGCATGCCAGCCACGACCGCGATCTACCCGCTCCTTCCCGACGAGAAGGCCTGCGCGCGTCTGCTGGAAGCGGCATCGGACCTTCAAGTCGCCGGCCTGCGACTGGTCGGGAAGGCCCAGCCCTCGCTGCTTGCCGCTCTGGCTCCGCTGCTGAGAGCGATGAACTCCTACTACACGAACCGGATCGAGGGGCAGCACACGCGACCGGCCGACATCGAGCGCGCGCTGCGTGAGAACTTCGACGCCGACACGGCGCTGGCTCGCAAGCAGCGCCTCGCCGTTGCCCACATGAAGGCTGAGGAGGCGCTCGAGGTCGAGTTCGCGGATTTCGATCCGCGCGACTTGTTCGCGCCGCAGGTCGTCGTCCGCATCCACGACGATCTCCATTCCAGGCTGTCCGAAGATGATCGTCGAACCGACGAAGGCGACGTCGTCGTTCCGGGGTCGCTTCGACGGCAGGAAGTGGTCGTCGCAAATCATCTTGCACCACCTGCCGCCGACGTCGCCGCTTTCTTGAAGGAGTGGGCGCGTGTCTACGCGCGTGAACACGGCCGCGAACGCCTTCTGATCGCGATCGCGTGTTCGCACCAACGGTTGCTGTGGATTCACCCGTTCCGCGACGGAAACGGACGAGTCGCCAGGTTGCACTCTCATCTGGTGATCCGCTCGCTGGGACTCAGCGGTGGGTTGTGGTCTCCGATGCGGGGGCTTGCGCGCAGCCGCGAGCGCTACTACGCAGCGCTGCACAACGCTGACCTCCCGCGCCGCAACGACCTCGACGGTCGCGGCGCACTTTCGCAGGAGCAGTTGGTCGCCTTCGCCGACTACTTCCTCGACTGCTGCACCGATCAGGCACGATTTCTCGAGGATCGGCTTTCGTTGGGCAACCTCAAGAAAGGTATCGCCGAGTTGCTGCGGCACCTCGAGGCAAACCCGTGGAAGGTCGGCAGCGAGAAGTCCGTCGTCAGGGTCGCCGCTCTCGAAGCGGTGCACTACTGCGCGATGGCGGGGCCGCTGGAGCGCTCGCGCTTCGTTGCACTCAGTGGCCTCGGCGAGCGCAGCGGCCGCCGCTTGCTCGCCAGTCTTCTGGACTTCGGGCTGCTGCGATCGCCGAGTCCGAAGGCGCCCGTGTCCTTCGCGCTGCCTCTGGCCTCGCTGCGCTACGTGCTGCCGGGCCTGTGGCCCGAGTCGGAAGTCGATTGAGTGTCAGGAGCGACCATGAGCAATCCCGTCCGCATCGTCGGCAGTTTCCTTTCTCCTTACGTGCGCAAGGTGCTGGTCACCATGCAGCGCAAAGGAATCGCATTTTGCGTCGACCCCATCGTTCCGTTCTTCGGTGACGACCGCTTCTCGGCTGCGAGCCCGCTTCGGCGCGTGCCCGTCTACATCGACGATCGTGTCACGCTCTGCGACTCGACGGTGATCTGCCAGTACCTCGAGGACATCTGCCCCGAGCCGTCGATGTATCCGCGCGACGTGGCGGACCGCGCCCGTGCCCGCTGGATCGAGGAGTACGCCGACACGCGCATGGGCGACGTGTTCATCTGGCACCTGTTCAACCAGGTCGCGATCGGACCGGCGGTGTGGGGGCGCCCGACCGACGACGCGGTCGTCAAGCGCGCGGTCGACGAAGAGATTCCCGTCATCCTCGACTGGATCGAGACGTTGGCGCCGGCGCTCGGTTTCCTGTTCGGCGACACGTTGTCGATCGCCGACGTTTCGCTGGCGGTGTTCCTGCGCAACGCCGAGTTCGCGCGCTATCGCATCGACGAGGCCCGCTGGCCGCGCGCGGCCGGCCTGATCTCGCGCGTGCTGGCCACGGAAGGCTTCACGGCGCTGCGACCGTTCGAGGACCTCAGCATCCGCACGCCGATCGCGCGCCACCGCCAGGCGCTGGGCTCCATCGGCGCACCGCTGACCGCCGACACATGGTACACCGACAAACCGCGCCCGGGCATCATGACAGCGACTCCGTGAGGGGCGAGTCACCGGTGCGGTTGTGTCGCTCTTCGCCAAAGACCCGGCAATTCTCCGCAACGCTCGCGTTCAGATGAACCTCTTCAACTTCGCCCACGCCTCGCCGAGCGGAAACCGCAGGCCCCTGCACACGAACACCGGCGCTTCGTCCTCGACGGCTTGCGGGGCGGCCACTACGGCGGCGTCGGTGATGCTCTCGAAGGCTTGGGCGAGGGCGGTCTTCGGAATGCCGACGGCGATCACGATGTCGCCGTTGGTCGGGCCGGGACCCCACAGCCAGTAGTTGTTGTGTCCGCTGATCGGTTGCGGCAGCCCGTAGTCGAGGCCGAACAGTTCGAGCGCGCCGGCTTCGCCGTAGTTGCCGGTGAGGATCGTGGCTCGTTCTCGTTCCTGTGACGGCAGCGCGTTGTAGACGCGTGCGACGGTGGCGGCCAGCTGCGTCCAGCCGAGACGGTCGGCGAGGTATTGCGGCAACTCCTGCGTGGACTGTTGTTCGTCGCGCGGAGCCTGCAGGCCAACTGCGCGCGCGTAGCGCACGAATGCTTCGGGTGAAAGCAACGGCAACGCGTACGGTGCCAGAAACAGCCCCGAAACTGCCAGCCACGCGGCCACCGCACCGGGCAGTCGGCGCCAGGCCGGCTGCGCCGACACTTGGTCGATGACGACCGCTGCGGCTGCCAGCAGCATCGGGTAGGCGGGGGCGAGATAGTACGGCTTGGCCTGCTGCACCAGGAACAGACCCAGCACGATCAGGTACGCGAGGCCGAACGCTCGAAAGCGGTTCAAACTCGGCGCCGCCAGCAGCGCCGCCAGGCCGCAGATCCACACCGGCAAGGTCGCCGGGTTGCTCTGCAGTACCTGCGCCGCCAGGTAATGCGTCGGCGACATCGCCACGATCTTGAAGCGCTGGGCGTTGGCGACGAACTCGAGCGTCGGCAGACCGTGCTGCAACTGCCACAGCAGGTGCGGGAGAAACAGCAGCCCTGCCAGCGCCGCGCCGCCGAGTGCGTATCTGCTCCACAACAGCCGGCGCCGGTCCGTCATCACCAGAGCCGCGACGATCGCGAAAACGAAGAACCCGATGCTGAGCTTGTTGAGCAGCCCCAGCCCGATGACGAGACCGAATACCAGCCACAGCCGTGGGTCGTCGTCGCGGATCAGGCACGCGATCGTGATCATCGCGGCCAGCCAGAACAGGTGATCGAAGACGTTCATCGAAAAGAACGTCGGGATCGTCAGCGAGGTTCCCATGACCACGTAGGCCAGCGCCGCCAGCCACTGCGCGCGGCGACTTCCACCTAGGTCGCGTGCCAGCAGCCCGACCATCACGACGCACAGACCACCGGCGGCGGCCGCCGGCAGCCGGATCGCGAAGGCCGAGTCGTCGAAGATCGCGCGGGTGGCTGCCAGCAGCGCGATCGATAGAGGCGGTTGGTCGACGTAGCCCCACGCCAGCCGCTTGCTGCACGCGATGTAGTACAACTCGTCGCGGAAGTAGCCGTACGAGCCGCTGCCGACGCAGTGCACGGCGATCATCACAAGCGCCAGCGCGAGAAGCGGCGCCGTGTCGTGGCGCCACAGACGTTGGATCGAGTTCTTCATCGAATTGCGCCGTACCGTAGCGTTTGACGGCGGGGTTGCAATCGGTGGCGATGCGGCGTGCGTACGCCGAAAGCGATAACCCGATGGGCCGAGGTATGAACCTCCAGAAGTTGCGATCGGTGGCGACGCGGCGTGGGTACGCCGAAAGCAATAACTCGATGAGTCGAGGTATGAACCTCCAGAAGTTGCGATCGGTGGTTAAACTGCGTGTGCACGCCGAGGGTAAGGGGCGTAACGACCGGTGCTTCTCACGATGGCCCGGCCTTCACAATATCAGTAGGTGAGCCGGGCAAGCCTGACCGAGGTCGGTGAAAATCTTTCCGACCATGCACCGATCAGCGGTTGATGTCTGCATCGACTCCGGGCAAGTCTCCGTCAGTGTCGTTATGCCGTGATTCGGGCCGCAGGCGGCTTGCGCCGGGAAGGCCAAGTAGCCGGATGACCGCCGGATGACCGCCCGATGACGGTCGCGTCTATGATGAAATGGAGTGATCCACCATGACCACCAAACCGACCCGTGAGTTGACTCTGAACGACCGGCTTTCACGGCTCGGTTTTGTGCAGGCGTGCAAGCTGCTCGGGGAAGAGGGCAAGGCGCTGATCCAAGCCGGTGCCAAGTACGAGATCGATATCGACGAGCAGGTGTCCTGGAGCGGCGAGACCTTCAGGCTGAGGCTGCCCGCTGCTACTTCGGCCGGCGGCGCGGTGGTCACGATCCTGCGCGCGGAAGACGGCAAGCAAGCGCTGCGGTGGACCTGCTCAGCCTGTCGAACTGCCTGCGAACATGCCGGAGCGGCGTTCTCGCTGATCCTGGAAGAGAAGACGGCGCTGGGCCTGGCCGCGCAGCCGCCCGAGCGCGTGCCGGTGGAGAGTCTCAGCGAAGAGCAGTTGGTCGCCAGTGCGATCGAGCAGCGGGCCGAGCGCGCACGCCAGGAGAAGATGAAGGTGCGTTCGGCCGACCCGCGGCGGCCGTGGACCGACTACACCACGATCAGCGCAGCATCGGGCAAGACCTACCGTGTTGCGCTGCGCGGCGAGGAGCGCGGGGCGTCTTACTGCTCGTGCCCTGACTTTCGCACCAACACACTGGGCACCTGTAAGCACATCGTGCACGTACTCGAGAAGGTCAAGAGACGATTCCCGGCGCAGGTACGGCGACGGCCGTACAAACGCACGCGCGCGTCGCTCCACCTGCACTACGGCAGTGAGACCGCGCTGCGGCTGCTGCTGCCGGACAAGCTCTCCGCAAACGTCGAAGCCGTAGTGCGTTCGCTCAGAGATCGATCCATCGACGACATGCACGACCTGGTGGTGCGGCTCGGCAAACTGGAGAAGCTGGGATTCGACGTCACGGTCTACCCGGACGCCGAGGAATACATCCAGCAGCGACTGTTTCAGCAGCGCATCCAGAGGCTGGTGGCCGAAATCCGCAAGGCTCCGAAAACCCATCCACTGCGCCAGACGTTGTTGAAGGTCGAGCTGCTGCCGTACCAGCTCGACGGGATCGCGTTCGCCGTCGGCGCGGGGCGCGCGGTACTGGCCGACGACATGGGGCTCGGCAAGACCATCCAGGGCGTCGGCGTGGCCGAGATGCTGGGACGCGAGGCAGGCATCGCCAAGGTCTTGGTCATCTGCCCCGCGTCGCTCAAGTCTCAGTGGCGAAACGAAATCGACCGTTTCTGCGACCGCGATTGCCAACTGGTACTGGGCGCCGTGACCACGCGCGCACAGCAGTACGGCAACGATTGTTTCTTCACCATCTGCAACTACGAGCAGGTGCTGCGCGACATTCTGGCGATCGAGCGGGTCAAGTGGGACCTGATCGTCCTGGACGAGGGCCAGAGGATCAAGAACTGGGAGGCCAAGACCAGCAGTGTGATCAAGAGCCTGAAGTCGCCGTTCGCGCTGGTGCTGTCGGGCACGCCGCTGGAGAACCGTCTGGACGAACTCTACAGCGTCGTGCAGTTCATTGACGACCGCCGGCTCGCGCCGGCTTTCCGTTTCTTCGACCGGCACCGCGTGGTGGACGAGAAGGGCAAAGTGCTGGGTTACAAGAATCTCGACGAGCTGCGCGAGAACCTGCGACCTGTGCTGCTGCGCCGCACGCGCGATTCGGTGATGCAACAGTTGCCGCCGCGCACCACCGAGATCGTCCGCATTCCTCCGACCGACGAGCAGCGGGAACTGCACGGCGCACACATGCGGGTCGTGGCTTCGATCATTCGCAAGAAGTTCCTCACTGAGATGGACCTGCTGCGGCTGCAAAAAGCGTTGCTGATGTGCCGCATGGCCGCCGACAGCACCTACCTGGTCGACAAACAGGAGCCCGGCTACTCGACCAAGCTCGAGTATCTCGACAACCTGCTCGATCGCCTTTTCCAGGAGCAGGGCCGCAAGGTGGTGTTGTTCTCCGAGTGGACGACGATGCTGGAGCTGATCGAGCCGCTGCTCGAGTCGCGCCGCCTGCGGTACGTACGGCTTGACGGTTCGGTTCCGCAGAAGCAGCGCCAGCAGCTCGTGCACGAGTTCCAGCACGAACCCGACTGCCGCCTCTTCATCACCACCAATGCCGGCTCCCTCGGTCTGAACCTGCAAGCGGCCAACACTGTCATCAACGTCGACCTGCCGTGGAACCCCGCGGTGCTCGAACAACGCATCGGTCGTGCCCATCGCATGGGGCAGCAGCGGCCGGTACAGGTCTACGTGCTGGTGACGGAAGATACGATCGAGGACAACCTGCTGGCCACCCTGGCCGCGAAACGTGACCTCGCGCTGGCTGCGCTGGACGTCGACTCCGACGTCGATGCGGTCGACATGGTAAGCGGGATCGAAGAGATGAAGCAGCGCCTCGAGATTCTGCTGGGCGCCAGGCCCGAAGCCCCGCTCGATGTAACGGTCAAGCAGCGGGCCGAGCAGGAAGCCGAGCGGCTCGTTCATCGCGATCGCGTTGCTGCGGCGGGCGGCGAACTGCTCGGTGCCGCGTTCCGCTTCCTCGGCCAACTCGTCGCTGCCCCGTCCGCTTCGCCACCGCCGAGCCAACTGGTGACCACGTTGCGCGCGCGCCTGTCCGAATGCCTCGAAGAAGACGCCGCCGGCACCTCACGTCTGACCGTGACCTTGCCGGACCGTGCCGCGCTCGACGATCTGGCGGACACGCTCGCGCGGCTGCTGGCAATGGGTCAGACCGGGGAAGTCAAACGTTGAGCGCGCTCAGCCGGCGTCGGGCTGGCAACGAGATCCCTCAGGGAAGCGCCGCCGTTACGTCCGTTTTGGTGAAGTCGTTGCCGACGAAAAGAAGCGACTGCCCAGACAGCCGAGCGATCGCGTACGTCAGACAGTCGCCGAAGTTCAACTTGGCCGGATGTCGCCCCTTGCCGAATCTGGCGTAAGCTTCCACGGCTGCCGACCAGTGTTCTTCGGCAAAAGGGATCACGACGATTCCCGCCTCGTGGAGAAGGCGCCCGAGCGTCACGCGTACGGTGGGGCCGATCTTGGCGGTCAACACTATGGCCGTCTCGGCCAGCGTCGGCGCGCCGATCGCACACGAGGGAGCTGCAGCGATCTTGTCGACGAGATCCTCCCAGCCGGGCTCGCGCAGCACGAGCGCGATGATCGCCGAACTGTCGACGATCACACGCCCCCCGGTCCGTAACCGAGTATCGCGTCGCGTTCGCGCCGGGTCAGGCGGAGTCCGAGCGCAGAAGCCGGCACCTGCGGCCACACCTCTTCCAGCAGAAAACGCCGAATCGTCGTTGCACGATCGCGCTTGATGACGCGGGCGGCCAGACGCTGCTTTCGTTCCTCGAGCGCGACGCGAATCGCACGGGTCTTGCTCTCGCCGGTAATGGCGGCCACCTCCGCGGCAAGCCGTTCGGCTTCGCGGTCCTTGATGTTCAGCGGCATGCACACCTCCGATAGGTAGAATTACACCGGTTTGATACCATTACACCATCCGCAGCACAATTCGCGGCGAGCTTAGCGGAACGTGGCGTGGGCCTCTGCCCGCCGCGCGGCGGCCGTCCGCTACCCGGGCGCGCTGCCGGGCGGCAGCGCGGGGGCGCGGATGGTCGCAAACCCGGCTCGGCGTCGACCACGCGAGCGCAAGTGGAGTTGTAGGCAGGCGACTGGAAGGGTGGGCTCGACGACTTTGCCGCACGTGCCTAGTGTTCATCGCTAGGCGCTGGAACACGCTCGACGAGAGCCACAGGCAGAGGCTGGTAGTGATCTGCGTGTTCTGCGTGGCGATCGGGGTATCGATCGTCAAGGGCGGGGCAGTGCTGTTTCACTACCTGATCCAGATGGTTCCAATGACGTGTATCTTGGCGGCGGCGCCGTTCTCGGCTTCTATGACCATTTGGCGAGGGCGACTCGTCACTAGCGCGACGGTCGCGATTCTGGCACTGGCGAGTCACGCGGTGTTCGCGCAGTACCGCATCGTGACCAAGCGCGCGCTCCAACACCGGCCGCTTGGAGCGGACGTGGGCTACGACATCGCCGCGTACCTGCGCGAGGCGAACCGCGAGCGCGCCCCCGTGTACCTGATGACCGATCACATCGCGTACTGGCTCAGTGGAACCAGCCCGCTGACCAAGGTTACGACCCACCCGTCGAACATCGCGCGCAAGTACCTGCTCGAAGTCATCAGCGGCGCTGGTGCTTCGACGCAGAGCGAGATCAGGCGCGTGTTCGCCGCAAGACCGCTGTTCGTGGTCAAAACCGCCGAGGTCTGGTACCTGGCCAGGCAACCGGACGCGCGCGAGTTGCTCGCGCACGAACTCGCCACCCATTATTCGCTGGTCACCAGGATCCGCGCGCGAGAGGTGTACAGGCGAAAGCCGGGCACGGATTGAGAGGGCCGTCGGCATGGCGCAATCGGCGTTGGCCGAGTCTCGGATCAACCGGCACTAGCAGTAAGTGGCGCGCGCGATACTGCGCTGCGGCGCCGAGACCCAGCACGAGGGGAACGGCGTGGCACTGAGGCCAGGGTCATCGCAGAGTTCGCACTGCCGCCGAAGCCTGCTTGGTCGGCGCGGCGCTGTGGGCAGGGCCGGCCGCGGGGCAGGCCGGTGCTGACCCCGCCACCGGCTATCGGTGGCTACGACGGGCAGCCCACGGCGCGCCTGAATCCACGGCGGCCGAACTCGCCGGCCGCGGCTGTTCTCGCCAGCCGCGCTCTGCTAAACAACCCCCACTATGAGTACCGCCAAGCAAGCCGTTCATGATGTCGCCATCGCCGTCACCAAGGTCGTTTTCAAACTGGTGCCCGACCGCATTCCGCTCACGCTGCTGGGGCCGGGCTGCTCCGCTGATTTGTGCGCGTCGATGGCGCAACTCGGCGTCGGTAAGGCGCTGGTCGTCACCGATGCGATGCTGGTCAAGCTCGGCATCGTCGCGACGATCACCGACGCGCTCGACAAGAACGCGGTGGGCTGGTGCGTCTACGACGGTGTCGAACCCGACCCCACCTACGATCAGGTCGAAGCCGGTCTTGCAATGCTGCGGCGCGAGGGCTGCGACGCGGTGCTGGCGGTAGGCGGCGGATCGCCGATGGATGCGGCCAAAGTGATCGCGGCGGCAGCGACCAACGCCAAACCTCTGCGCAAGCTCGCCGGGCTCTTCAAGGTGCGCAAGGACCCGCTCCCACTGTTCGCGATTCCGACCACTGCCGGTACCGGATCGGAAGTGACGGTGGCCGCCGTCGTGTCGGATCCGCTGACTCACGCCAAGCAGTTCGCCATCGACCCGAAACTGCTGCCGGTGATCGCGGCTCTCGATCCGTTGCTGATGCTGGGACTGCCGGTGCCGGTGACCGCCGCTACCGGCATGGACGCGCTGACGCACGCGGTCGAGTCGTACATCGCGCTGACTTCGTCGCAGGCAACCGAGCGCTACGCGACTGCCGCCATCAAGCTGATCTTCGCCAACCTGCCACGCGCTTGCGCGGACGGCTCCGACGTTGAAGCCCGCAAGGCCATGTCGATGGCGTCCTACTACGCCGGCATCGCCTTCACGCGTACCAGCGTCGGTTACGTGCATGCGATCGCGCACACGCTCGGCGCCTACTATCGGACGCCGCACGGACTGGCCAACGCGATCGTGCTGCCGCACGTTCTGGATTTTTCGGCGGGCCCTGCACGCAAACGTCTGGCGCAGATGGCGCGCATGGTGGGCATCGACGCCGCCGGCGAAGACGCCCAGGCGCGGGCTTTCATCGACGCCGTGCGCGATTTGATGAGTCGCATCGGAATTCCACCGACGCTCGAGACACTGAAGTCGAACGACATTCCGGCGATCGCCAAACAGGCGCTCGCCGAGGCGTACACCAACTACCCGGTACCGCGCTACATGAGCCAGCCGGAGGCCGAAGCGCTCCTCGCCAGGATGCTGACGCGCGCCTGAGCGGCACCGGCGACGCGCCCGGTACCTTGCGCCGTTCTTGCTCGCCGTATCGATATGGTCAAGTTTGACCATGTGGAAAAGGTTGCCACGGTCAGCATCTACGAAGCGAAGACGCGGTTGTCGCACCTCGTGGATCAGGTTCTGCGAGGCGAGCACGTGGTAATTACACGTCACGGACGCCCCGTGGCGCGGCTGGTGCCCGCGACGCAAGCACGAAAGCCGCGGCGCCTCGGTCTGCTGAAGGGCAAGATTCGCGTTGCTGCCGACTTCGACGCACCACTTTCCGACGCTGTATTGGCTTTGTTCGAAGGCTGTGGGCGGTGAGCGGCCGACTGCTGCTCGATACCTACGTCTTGATCTGGGCGTTGAGCGCACCGCGCAAACTGCCGGCCCGCGTCGTTGCTGCTCTGCGCGATCCGGACACCGACGTGCACTCGAGCGCCGCCAGTACTTGGGAGATCGCGATCAAGTCAGCGTTGGGCAAGATCCGAGCCGATCTTCCTGCCATCGTTCGGGCGGCATATGCGGCGGACTTCGATGAGTTACCGATAACCGTCGCTCACACGGAACGATTGCGGCTGCTTCCGGCGCACCATCGCGATCCGTTCGATCGAATCCTGATCGCACAAGCATTGGAGGAACACCTGACGATCGTTACTCACGATCGCACCATCTCCATCTATGAAGTTCCGGTCCTGTGGACGTGACCGGGCTACGAGACTGTCGAAAAACCGTCGTGAGCCGGTTGAAAATGGCCCATCTGCTGCGTTGCGCTCAGCGGACGCGTCGGCGTCGGGGGATCACTTCTTCAACATCATCGCCACGATCGGTGAGGGCTGGTCGGGTCCCCACTTGGTGTCTTTGGGATCTTGCGGCCACTGGAACGGCAAGTGCACCACTTCGCCCGGGGCCGATGCAGTCTCGAGTACGCGCAACGCACCGCGCAGCACGGCGAGCTGAGTTGCGACGTCGCCGACGTCGCCGAAGGGACGGCCGAACGGATGCGCCACGGCCGCAACGCGCGGCGCTCCGACGCTGACCTGGTAGGCAGGCATCAGGTTGACGATGACGGTCGGGATGCCGCTGGCTTCGATCACTCGTGCGACCAGTCCCACGGACCGGCAGCAGTCGGGTCAAACCGGCGCTAGTACGGCGCCACCGACTTCTTCGGCGAGCATCGACGCGGCGATTGCCGGCGCCGACTCGGCCAATTGCGCTGTAGCATCGAGTTGGAAACCCATTACCGAGTAGTGCGAGGGCGCCACGCTCGCGATCTCGCGGGCTGCTGCCAGCTGCGCCAGTCTGCGGAGCGGGAGCGCGACGTCGAGATCGCGCTTGATGTAGCCGGTGTCGATGTGCAGGTGGTTGACCTCGATGTCGGCCTCCGTCGCGGTCGCCGCAATGCGGCGCCACGACGGATCTCCCCACATCGGATTGGTGCGTTCGCCGTCCATGTCGAACGGCGGATCTGGCGGACACGAAATGCCGGCCGTCGACAGCAATGCGATTCGCGTAGCCGACAGCGGCGCGGCCAGCGGCGTGAACGGGATCGACGCCGGCGCCGACGTGGCGTCGATGCGTGTCTGCAGCAAGCGCGCCAGGCGCGGGGGCAAAAAACGCCAACTGTCTACTTCGAACGCTTCCGACATTTTACTTCTCCGATGCTCGATATGCGACGCCTGATGCGCGGTGCCTCACGTCCGATTCCTGGTGTCATGTGCGCACTATGCGGTGCCGCCGCGCTCGCGTAGCGTTGCAGGCAGACGCCCGGGCACTGCCGCACGCAAACTCCGACTCAGCGCTGCACGCAAAGCGCCGGCGGTCTCAGGGTTCCAGCGTCTTGACGATGTCAGGATCTTCTTCTTCCTGCGCCAGCAGCGAGTGGCAGGTGGAGCAGTCCTGCGAAATCGCTTGCTTGTCGGCCGTCACGTGTTCTTCGTCGTGGCAGCGGAAACAACCCGGCGCGTGTTCGTGCCCGATGTTGCTGAGATAGGTGCCCCACTTGATGTTCATCGAAGGGAACACGTTGCCCGCCCACAGGTCGCCGAGAGCCTGGCTGGCCTTGGCGATATCTTCCGCCTTGGATGTGGCCAGGTCCGCATAGTTCTGCTTGTAGAAGCCGCTCACGTCGGCGCTGATCTTTGCGCGCGCCTCTTCCTGCGAAGAGTAGTCGGCCTTCAGCGTCTTTATTCCCTCGCGCGCGATGAACGGCAGCGACTGCGGGATCTTGCCGCTTTTGATCGCGTCGTAGACCTCGCGCTCGGGCAGCCGATAGATGTGGGTGGGACGGTTGTGGCAATCCACGCAGTCCATCACGCGCCAGCGCGTCTCGGCGTCGTTCTCGGGCCGTTCCTTGGACTGGAACACCTTCTTGGTCCCGTCTTCTTGCGTGAGCTCTACGTCGAATATCTTGTCGCGCTGTTCGTTGGCGAGGTAGCGTATCTGGTTGCGCGGATCGACGTGCCAGTGGATGCCGCGCGAATCGCGGCCCTGGATTCCGCCGACGCGCAGCAGCAGCGCCGTGGTGAGTTCGGTGTTGGGTTCGTCATCCTTGTAGGTGGTGATGAGTTTGAGGCGGTCACCGGTGAACTTCTGTGGCCAGTGGCACTGCTCACATGTGTCGCGTGCCGGACGCAGGCTCTTGACCGGGGTCGGAATCGGCCGCGGGTACAGGTCGAGCATCGTCGCGATGAGCTGCCAGCTGCCGGAGATCTTGGCTTTGACGAACCAATCGGCTCCGGGGCCGATGTGGCAGGTGACGCAAGCGACGCGCGCGTGCGGCGACTTGCCGTAGGTCGTGAACTCCGGATTCATCACCGAGTGACACGATCCGCAGAACTCGGGAGTGTCCATCGTGTGAATGCCCTGCACCGTCGCGGCCGAGATGATCACGACGTTGACCATCGTCAGCACCACCACGATCGCCGCTACGTAGCGGGTGCGGTTGATGTTGAGGTTGATGATCGGGAAGAGGTCGAGGTCCTGATCTTCGGGCGCGAGCTGTCGCATGCGCCGCCGGTACCACAGTATGCCAACCGGGATCAGGATCAGTCCCAGCGTGAAGATGGCCGGGAGCACCATGAACGTCAGGACTCCGATGTACGGATTGGGGACGAAGCCGAGCGTCTCCAGGACGATCATCGTGACGATCAGCAGGCCCGTGGCGTTGGTGATCGCCACGCCCAGGATACTGATCGGGTTGGACATTAGTGCCTTGACGAAACTCCGCATCGAGATTGTCTCCGTTTTCTCCGCGCGCACGCGGGACCGCGGCACACTCCAAGATTAAAACCGCGAGAAGTTAGCACTTACCTTGTGGGAGGTCGACACTTCAGAGACCGTGACGGAACGGCGAAGGTCGGCATTGTGCGCACGCGGCCGCGCCGGGATCGTCGCTGCGCTCGAGTGTCACGCTTGCTGTCGATTTGTAGAAGATGTTGTAATGACTTTGGGGTAGCTCCGATGTTGACGGAAGTAGGAACGGGAGAACGACGATGACGAAGTCTGTTCGGTGGCTGGCAGCGCTCGTGGTGGTAGTGGCCGTGGGCTGGTGGCTCGTGTCGGGCGGCAGGGCCCGCGTCGAGCCGGGCCTTGCCGCGGACATCGATCCGGCACCGTTCTTCGATGCGGCCAGGGACGCACAGCCGGTTGCGCAGGTGGTAAAGCCTACCGGAAAGGGTCCGGCCAGGAAGCCCAACATCGTCGTGATCCTCGCCGACGACCTCGGCTACGGGGACACCGAGCCGTACGGGACCAAGGCGATCCGCACGCCGGCGCTCGACCGCCTCGCACGCGAAGGAGTGCGTTTCACGCAGTTCTACTCGAGCGCCTCGGTGTGTTCGCCGTCGCGGGCTGGCTTGCTAACCGGACGCTATCCGGTGCGCACCGGCGTGACCTACGTGATCTTCGCCAGCGAAATCTCGATGCAACATCGCTTCAACCTCGCGCTGACCCGGGTTGGGACGAGCCTTGGCATGTCGGAGTTCCACGATTCTTTCGTCAACGGCCTGCCGGATTCCGAAATCACCATTGCCGAAGCGCTGAAAGTCGCCGGTTACACTACCGGCATGGTGGGCAAGTGGCACCTGGGAGATTTTTCGCACGACCGCAGGTACCTGCCCACCCGCCACGGGTTCGATTTTTTCGAAGGCATTCCGCACTCCAACGACGAATTCCCGGTTGCCTACTGGCGCGGCCAGGAGGAAGTCACGCCCAACGTCGGCCTGGATCAGGAAAACCTCAGTGCCGATCTCACCAAGGCCGCGGTTGGCTTCATCGACGCCAACAAAGACAAGCCCTTCTTCCTGTACGTGGCGCCCAAGGACGTGCATCTGCCGTTCTTCCCGTCAAAGGACTTCAGGGGAAAATCGGCCGCGGGCCCGTTCGGCGACGCGGCCGAAGAACTCGACTCGACCGTCGGCAAGATAGTCGGTGCGTTGGAGTCGAACGGTCTGCGCGACAACACGCTGGTGCTGTTCACCAGCGACAACGGCGCGTGGTTCGACGGCAGCACGCACGGACTCAGGGGCCGCAAAGGGATGCCGTTCGAGGGCGGGCAGCGCGTACCGATGATCGCATCGTGGCCCGGCAAACTGCCGGCTGGATCGCAAGTGGACGCGCCGACGATGAACATCGACGTGTTTCCGACTCTGCTCGCGCTGGCCGGGCTGGAGCTGCCGAGCGACCGCGTCATCGACGGCCGCGACCTGTGGAGCGTCATGAACGGCAGCGCCGACGCCGATCCGCACGACGCGTTGCTGTTCTTCGACGACAAGGTGATCGACGGCGTGCGCTCGGGGCCGTGGAAGTACTACCGCTACGTCAGCCGCTTCTACTGGCCGGTGCCGTACGACAATCCCGCCACGCTCGCGGGCAAGCGGGCTTTCGCCTACACCTACACTGATTCTGACAGCGGCCGCACCGTTCACCTGACCGGTAACTTTCCGATGCTCTACGACTTGCGCGTCGATCCGGGCGAGTCGTACAACGTCGCCGATCGCCACACCGAAGAAGCCGGCCGCGCGCTCGGCTTCATCGAGAGCTGGGAGCGAAACTTCTTCGTCAACCCGCGCGGTTGGAAGTAGGTACTGGTCGATGATCAGTGGCGGCGCATACGCCGATCGCCGTGCCGAAGACATCGGCCGCTTGCCCGGCTTCATCGAGAGTCGGGGACGCAATTTCTTCGGCAACACGAGCTGCTAGGGTAGATCTGCGAACCGATGCTGGTCGACAGCCACTGCCACTTGATGCCCGACCAACTCGCGTTGGCGATCCGGCGTTTCTTCGACGAACGCATGGGGTGGGGCAAACTCGCTTACGACGGAGTGTGCGTCGCCGACGTCGTGCGCGCCGAGCGCGATGCCGGCAGCGATCGGTTCTGGGCGCTTCCGTACGCGCACAAGGCCGGTGTCGCGGCGCAACTCAACGAATGGGCCGCGCGCGAAGTCGCGCCGCTACCCGGCGTGGTGGCTGCCGCGACCTTTCATCCCGACGACGCCGGCCTCGCGCAGATCGTCGAGCAGGCGTTCGGGGAGTTTGGGCTGCGGCTGGCCAAGCTGCACTGCTCGGTGGGGAGATTCGGCGTCGGCGACGCGCGACTGTCGCCGCTGTGGGAGGCTGCGCAGCAGCGCGACATCCCGGTCGTCGTTCACGTCGGGCGCGCGGTGGCCGGCTACACCTACGCGCACGAACTGGCGCCGGTAGGTGCAGTTGCAGCGACGTTCCCGCGTCTGAAACTGGTGATCGCGCACTGCGGCTTGCCGGGCATCGACGCCGCGCTCGATCTGCTCGAGAGCCACCCGGCGCTGCACGCCGACCTGACCAGCGCCTCGGAGTGGACGTTCCCGCTGCCGGTCTCACGCTTGGAAGCGTTGCACGAGCGGATCCTGTTCGGCAGCGACTGTCCCAACACTACCATGACCATCGCCGCTTCCAGGGCCTGGCTGGCGCGTCAAGGACTGAGCCCACAGGCGTTGCAGGCGATCCTCGGCGGCAACGCCGTGCGATTGGTTTGCTGAGCGTGCGTTACGTTCGAGCGGTCGCCACCACGAAGAGTTCTGCTCGAAGGATTTGGCCGATGCCGGGTCTGCACCACGAAGAAAGTCCGCTGTGACGATCTGCGCCCGCGGCGGAACGATCCCCGGGCGCTGGTGAAGGTCTGCACCACGAAGAAAGTCCGCTGTGACGATCTGGCCGAAGGTGTCGGCCTACCGGGAACCGCGGGAACGCCGGCCGTTGCGAAGGCTGGGGCTCTGACGCGAACTTCATGCGTCGCGGTGGACGGGTGCTCGACCGCGTCGAGCCGGCCGTTGCGAAGGCTGGGGCTCTGACGCGAACGTATTCCGGGGTAGCTACAACTCTCAGAGCACGCTTGCGCGTGTCAGCCGCTCGCGGATCACCATGTCGGCGACGTTGACGCCGGAGTCGGCGGCCTGGTGGGTACCGCAGCCGTAGCCGCCGGCGTCGCAACCGACGTAGAACAGCCCGCCGAGCGGTGCGCGCGCCGATGGCTTGTGTTTGCCGCACTGGCCGACGATCTGCCCGAGCCCGACACACTCGCCGCCGCGGCCCGGTACCACCGCGTCGCGAGTGAGATTGGATACGTGGCTGGTGCTGTAGCGTTCCGACGACTCGACGCAGGCGTGCATGCCCGGCCACAGCCGCTCGACCATCGCGTCGAGTTTGTTCCACAGTTCTTCGGCGTAGGGCAGCTGGGGATCGGCTGCGCAAAGCGTTCCCACCAGCGCGCACTGTTTGCCGGCCGGTGCCAGGTTCGCGTCGTACCTGGCCGGCACCACGTTGAACACGACTGGTTCGTCGGGAATCTCGCCGGCCGCCATTGCAGCCAGACGCGGTGTGTCGAGGTAACTGCGGTCCGAGAACGTCAGGTACATCGGGTAGTCGAAGAACGGTTTGTTCAGGAAGTACCGGATGCCCATGATTCCGAGCGACGGGACCAAGCCCCTCACGTAACTGAGGTAACTCTTGTCGAAGTGTTGCTCTCCGACCAGGCGCAGCACGGTGGGCTGGATGCCGGCGTTGCTGACGACGATCGGTGCGGCGAAGCTGCCGTTGGTGGTCACGATGCCGGTGACCGCTCCGTTCTCGACACGAATGTTCTCGACGCGGGTCTTCAGCAAGACCGTACCGCCGTTGCGCTCGACGGCCGCGCAAAACACCTCCGCCATACGGCCGAACCCGCCGCCGTGGTAACGAGCAGCGCCGCCGTTCATGAAGTCCTGGAAGGTCCTTATCGCCTCCGAGGTCGCGAGCACGTCGATCGGAACCACGAAGACGATGTTGGACCACATGCCGAAATAGCTCAGCAGCGCGGTGGGCAACCGGTAGCGAGACAGGAAGTCGGAGAACGTCACGTCGTCGAGTAGATCGATGTCGGTCGCGGACATCTGGGCGATATCGCCGAACAACCGTGCCACCTCGGGCAGGGTTTCTGCGTGCAGCGCGAGCACCTCGAAGATCGCCATCGGTCCTTCGGGCGTCGGCACTGCTGCCGCGATGCGGCTCTGGTAGCGATCGGCGCCGGCGCCGCGGTACATCATCAGTACCGCTTCTTGCGGCGTGAGGATTGCGACTTCGCTCTTCATGCCGAGTTCTTCGAGAACCTGCGCGAACCGCGAGTTGAGGCTGGGGCCGCCCGAGATCGGCCAGAACTCGTAGCGGAAACCCTGCTTGGCCATCGTGATAGCCTTGCCGCCCGGGATCGCGTTCTGGTCCACCAGCAAGGTCTTGACGCCGCGCCGCGCCAGCAGCGCGGCGCAGGTCGCTCCGCCGATGCCGGCACCGATCACGATCACATCGTATTTTTCTTCCACGGCTTTCCTCCCGGGCTGTCGCGTCGCGACGACGAGCCCGGCGAGCCTTCTAGCGCGCAGCGGCAGCTGAGCGAAGCGCAGCGGTCAGCGCGCGGCTTGATGGATGTCACGCGCGGCAGGGCGCGTCGGGTTGGCTACGGTTCGCCGCTAACTTGGCAGAGAATGAGATCGTCCCGGCCGCCGATGCACGCGTTCGGCGATCGTTACCTCGCGCGGCGGGCGCCGCGACGCGGCCGGGAGCCCGCAGCGGCGCGCGGTTGCTCTTCCCGCAACCGGTAGGATAAAGCCCCACCGGGTAGCGACGCAGGGAGGACCGGGATGCCATTGACCGATATCGAGATGAGCCTGAGCGCTCGAGAGGGTGAGATCCGCGACACGGTCCGCAAGTTCGCGGCGCCGTTCGCCGCCCAGACCGCGTTCGAGACCGCCAGTGCAGCGGTGCAGATTTTCGGCGGCAACGGCCTGAGCCGCGAGTACCCGGTCGAGAAATTGATGCGCGACGCGCGCGCGTCGATGATCGAGGACGGCTGCAACGAGGCTCTGGGCCTGGTGGCCGCCGCCAAGCTCTGAGCGCGCGACGAGGAGGATCCCGCCAGTGTCCGAGCCTCTTTGGACTCCGTCGCCCGAGCGCATCGCGCGGGCGAATCTGACGCGCTTCATCGCCTTCGTGAACGAGCGCTACGGCCTGACCATCCACGACTACGATGCGCTCTACGATTGGTCGATAACCGAGGCGGCCGACTTCTGGGAATCGCTGTGGCACTTCGCCGGCGTCGTGCACTCGCAGCCGTATCGAAGCGTCCTCGAGAATCCGGTGATGCCGGGCGCGCGCTGGTTCGACGGCGCACGGCTGAACTTCGCCGAGAACCTGCTGCGCTTTCGCGACGCGCGCCCGGCTTTGATCTCGGTGCGCGAAGGCGGCGAGGTCGACGCCCGCATCAGCTACGCCGAGCTTTACGCAATGACCGCGCGGCTGGCGCGTTTTCTGTCGGACGCCGGCGTCGTAGCCGGCGATCGCGTGGCGGGCTTCATGCCCAACCGCGTCGAGACGCTGGTCGCGATGCTGGCGGCGACCAGCCTCGGTGCGATCTGGTCTTCGTGCAGCCCCGACTTCGGCTTCAAGGGCGTGATGGACCGCTTCGGCCAGATAAGACCGAAGGTCCTGATCAGCGCCGACGGCTACTTCTACAACGGCAAGTCGTTCGACTGCCTGGAACGCGCCGCTCACGTCGCCGCCGAGATCGATTCGATCGAGCGCGTCGTGGTGGTGCCGTTCGTCAGCGCCGCGCCTGACATCGCCGCCGTGCCGAAGGCGATCTCGTGGGAAAACGCGCTCGCCAACGACGCCCGCGAGATCGAGTTCGCGCAACTGCCTTTCGATCACCCGCTGTACATCATGTACTCGTCGGGCACGACGGGGGTTCCCAAGTGCATCGTCCACGGCGCAGGCGGTACCTTGGTGCAGCACGCCAAGGAACTGCTGCTGCACACCGATCTGGGCCGCGACGACGTGGTCTTCTACTTCACGACCTGCGGCTGGATGATGTGGAACTGGGTGGTGAGTTCGCTGCTGGCGGGCTCGACGCTGGTGCTCTACGACGGCAGCCCCGCGCACCCGGACGCGGCGGCGCTGTGGAAGATGGCCGCCGACCTGAAGATCTCGGTGTTCGGCACCAGCGCAAAGTTCCTCGGTATGTGCGAGAAGGCCGGCATCCGGCCCGGTACGGACTTCGACCTGAGCCACCTGCGCGCGATCTTGTCGACCGGCTCGCCGCTGTCGGTCGAAGGCTTCGAGTGGGTCTACCGCGAGATCGCACAGGACCTGCAACTGGCTTCGATCTGCGGCGGCACCGATATCATCTCGTGCTTCATGCTCGGCTCGCCGATCAGCCCGGTCTATGCGGGCGAGATCCAGAAGCGCGGACTCGCCATGCGGGTCGAGGCCTGGGACGAGCGCGGACGCGCGGTGGTAGGGGAAAAAGCCGAACTGGTGTGCACCGCGCCGTTCCCGTCGATGCCGATCTATTTCTGGGACGACGCGGGTAACGCCAAGTACCTCGACGCGTACTTCTCGGAGTATCCGGGCGTGTGGCGCCACGGCGACTACATCGAGATGACACCCGAGGGCGGCGTGGTGGTCTACGGCCGCTCCGACGCGACGCTCAATCCGGGCGGGGTGCGCATCGGCACCGCCGAGATCGACCGTCAGGTCGAAGCGATCGACGAGGTGGTCGATTGCCTGGTGGTCGGGCAGCAGTGGCACGACGACGTTCGCGTGGTGCTGTTCGTGGTGCTGCGCCCGGGCCTCGGCCTGGACGGAACTCTGGCCTCCAAGATCAGCACTCAGATCCGCAAGAACACCACGCCTCGCCACGTGCCCGCCAAGATCATCGCGGTGCCGGAAATCCCGCGCACCATCAGCGGCAAGAAGGTCGAGCTGGCGGTCACCAGGATAATCCACGGCCAGGAGGTCAAGAACCGCGACGCGCTGGCCAACCCCGCGGCGCTGGAGGCGTTCCGCGATCTGGAAGCGCTTCGCAGTTGAGCACCGCTGCGGACGTGAGGCTTTTCGCGGAACGCGGTTTCGGGCATCCAGTGGCGCGGGAGGTTGGCAAATGAGCGATTTGAGGAAGCTTCACGAGATGGTGCTGCCCAAGCGGGTGGTGATGGGCGAGTGCTGGGCGCGCGACGGCTTGCAGAACGAAGGCAACGTCGTCGCCACCGACCTCAAAGTCGAGATGATCACCGGCATGGTCGAGGCCGGCATCACCAAGATGGAAGCGACGAGTTTCGCGCACGCGCGCTACCTGCCGCAGTTCGCCGACGCCGAAGAAGTGCTGCGCCGCATTCCGCGCAAGAAGGGCGTCGAGTACCGCGGCATCTGCACCAACATGAAGGGCATTCAGCGAGCAATCGACAGCAAAGAAGAAGGCTACGGGGTCGACGAGATCGCGATGGTGATATCGGCCAGCGAGGCCCACAACCGCGCCAACGTCAACATGGGCCACGACGAAAACAAGCGCGTGCTCGAACAGATGACGCGCGCGTCGCTGGATGCCGGCCACGCGGTGTTCGGCTGGGTGCTGACCAGCTTCGGCTGCCCGATCAACGGCGACGTGCCGGTGCAGCAGGCCGCCGAGATGGGGCAGTGGTGGAAGGACATCGGTGCGACCATCATCGGTTTCGGCGATACCACCGGGTCGGCCAATCCGCGCCAGGTCAGCGCCTTCTACGAGTACGTGCTCGCCCACGGTTTCACCACCGACGAGGTCGTCGTCCACTTCCACGACACGCGCGGCTGGGGCGTGGCCAATTCGATGATCGGACTGACCTACGGTTTCCGCCATTTCGACACTTCGCTGGGTGCGATCGGCGGCCAGCCCAAGACCGGCGCCGCCGACTACCACCACGGCTACTCGGGTAACACCTGCACCGAAGACCTGGTGGGCATGTTCGAAGAGATGGGCGTTTCCACCGGCATCGACATCGACAAGTTGATCGCGCTCGGGCACCGCGCCGAGCAGATCCTGGGCCGGCAGTTGCGCAGCAGCTTCATCAACGCCGGCCGCGTTCCTCACCAGGGCATCGTCTACGACAAGGAAAAGGGCATCGTCGCGGTGAAAGGGTAGGAGACGACGCAGCGCCGTGATGGGGTAGGGAGAGCAGGTATCGTCGCGGTGAAAGGGTAGGAGGCCGCAACACCGGCATGGACAGGTACAGGATCGAGAATTACCGCAACGTTCCGGGGCAGCACTGCGGCAGCACCGCGATGCGCAACCTGATCCGCCACTACTGCGGCGTCGAACTCAGCGAGCCCGCGGTCTTCGGCCTCGGCTCGGGTGTGCACTTCGTGCTGGTGGAGTCGCCGATGTACGACCCCGCCGTGTTGATGTTCGGCCGCAGTGCATCGATGGAAGTCGATCTCGCCGACGCGCTGGGCCTCGACTACACCGAGCAGATGGAACTCGACGACGCGAAGGCCTGGCTGGTGGTACGCGACGAGGTGCTCGCCGGCCGTCCGACGATGCTGTCGGGCGACGCTCTGTATCTGGACTACCGGGACTTCAAGGTCCACTTCCCGGCGCACCGATTCGTGCTGGTCGGATTCGACGACAACGCCGGCAAGGCCTTCGTCGCCGATCGCATCGACGAGGCGGCGCAGCCGTGTGCGTACCAGGCGCTGGCGGCCAGCCGCAATCCGAAGGACTTCATCTCGACCTACAACCTGTGGGGGAAGTTCCACAGCGGCCGTATCACCAGCGACCTGGCGCAGGCCTACGCGTTGGCGGTGCGACGCGCGGCCGAGCGCATGACCGACAACGATGGCAACGACATCGATGTGCCCGAGGGAATGGCTGTTACCGCGACCAGCGGCGTGGTCGGGCTGGCGCGCCTGGCCGAGCGCCTACCCGAGTTTCTGGCGCGTCCGGCCGGAGCGGCACTGGCGCGCTACGCTGCCGGATGTATCGAATCGTTCGGCACCGGCGGCGGCAACTTCCGGCTGATGTACGCGGCGTTCCTGCAGGAGGCGTGCGCGGCCGGATACGCAGGCGTGCAGGCGGCCGACGTCGAAGCGATGCGCGAGTCGGCGCGTTTGTGGACCACGCTGGCCGAGCACCTGCGCGCCTTCGCGGGCGGCGCGGCGCAAACCGGCAGTGCGGCCGGTGCGGCGCAGAACGCCAGCGCCACCGGTGCGGCGCAGAACGTCAGTGCCGCTGGTGCGGCGCGAACCGTCGGTGCGGTCGATGCCGCGCCGGTCAACGTCGCGGCGGCCGGCAACGTCGCGGCGGCCGGCAACGTCGCGGCGGCCGGCAAAGTCGCGGCGGCCGGCAAAGTCGCGGCGGCCGTGGTGTCGGCGATTCGCGACACCGAAGCGCGCGTGTTCGAACGGCTCGCGCGCAACGTTTGAAACACCGGTGGGGTAGAACCCGTGCCTACCCCGCCGGTGTCTCCAATCAGAGCCGCTCGGCCGCGTGTAGCGCGAGCACGTCGTTGGTGCCGTCTTCGATCATCGATGCGCGCGCGTCGCGCAGCACCTTCTCGATCGGGTACTCGTAGCTGAGCCCGTTGCCGCCGAAGATCTGCAACGCGTCGGATGCCACGTCGAACGACGTCTGCGTGGACGTGATCTTCGACGCGATCGCGAACTGCACCGCCGGGAAACTGCCCTCGGGGGCTCCGACGAAGGGGTTGTGGACGGTGTTGTAGAGCACCACTCGACGGTTGAGCGCGCGTGCGGCCTCGACCTTACGGAACATCTCGAACAGCTTCATCTTGACGGCCTGGTGCTCGATGATCGGGCGGCCGCCCTGCACGCGCTCCTTGGCGTACGCGAGCGCCATCTCGTAGGCGGCGCGCGCGCAGCCGACGAACGTGGCTCCCATGAACCCGTTGGCGCTGCACAGCGTCAGCTCGATTCCCATCGGGTACATTTCGGCCGGGATCACCATGTGCGTGAGCGGAATCTTCACGTCGTCGAAGAACACTTCGCCCTGCGGTAGCGCCCTTTGTCCGAGCTTCTCGAGCGGGCGGCCCCGGGTCACGCCGCGAGCGGTGAGATCGACCAGGAAAACGCCGTAGCCGTTGGCGCCTTCACCGTTATCGACGGCGCAGTAGAGCGCTGCGGTGTCGGCGACGGTGCCGTTGGACACCCACGCGGCCTTCTGTCCGCTGATGACGTAGAAGTCGCCGTCGCGGCGCGCCACACAGTTGGGCTTTATCAGGCCCGGGCGCTTGGGATCGGCGCCCATGTCGAGCGAGTCGCTGCCGTGATCGGGTTCGGTGATCGCCCAGCAGCCGATCTTGCTGACCGGGAAGGCGGCCATCAGATCGGGGTTCTGCGTCGTCCCGGCGAGCATTGCCGGAAACTCGGAGGCACCCAGACTGATCGCCAGCCCGGCATCGCCCCAACCCAATTCTTCGGTGACGATGCAGGTCAGACGCGCCAGTTGCGCCGGCGTGAACGCGCCGGGTTCGGCGGCGAACATGTGTACGCCCAGGTCGTTCCACTTCTTGTGGACTTCCCACAGCACCGAGTCGCGCGCGATGACCTCTTCGGCCGAACGTCGGTCCAGAGCCTGGCCGGCCGGGCGCATGACCTGCTCGGCAAATTTGTGGACGAGGTCGCGAATGTTGCGTTCTTCTTCTGACAGATCGAAGTCGATGTCTGGCGGTGTCATGGCAGGTCCCTTCCTCCCGGGTCTTTGTCAGTCGGTTGATTCATCGCGGTCGGCAAACGGTAGCGCTATCGCTACCGACGTCACCCGTTCGGCGTGATGACGGCGCGGCTCTGTATCTTTCCCTCTCGCATGCGTTGGTAGACTTGCGGTGTCTGCTCGAGCGGGAACAGCTCGGCTTGGGTCTTGATCCTTCCCTGGCGGGCCAGAGTCATGACTTCGCCCAGTTCGGGGATGCTTCCGTAGAACGTCGAGGCCAGCGAGACTTCGGTCGGTACTCCCATGTAGTTGAACGTCAACGAACCGCCGGCAATCCCGACCAGCGTCAGGTGGCCGAGCCGTTGCGTGACGCTGGCGGCTAGTTGCAGCGTGGCGTCGGAGCCGACCACGTCGAGTACCAACTTTGCGCCGGTGCCGCCGGTGAGTTCGGTGACGTTGGCGGCGGCGCGGTCGTCCGAGACGACCACTGCGTCGGCGCCGAGGGCTTTGGCGGACGCGAGTTTTTCGGCCGAGACATCGACGGCGACCACGCGCGCGGGCGACATTGCTTTGAGGATCTGCACGGCCATCTGACCGAGGCCGCCCACCCCGATCACGACGGCGGTGGATCCGGGCGTGAGTACCGAAAGCGAGCGTTTGACGGCGTGATAGGTGGTCAGGCCGGCGTCGGTCAGCGGCGCGGCCTGGCGCGGATCGAGGCCGCCGAGCGGGCACAGAAAGCGCGCCGACGGTACGATCATGTGGCTGGCCATGCCGCCGTCGAATCCGAGCCCGCCGCCGAAGAACGCAGGTGCGCGCTCGCAGTAATTGTCGGCGCCGACCAGGCACGCGGGGCAGCGGCCGCAACCCCACACCGCGTACACCGCCACAGCTTCACCGGCGGTCACGTCGCGCACGCCTGGCCCCACGCGCTCGACCCAACCGGCGTTTTCGTGGCCGAGCGTGAACGGCAGCGGATACGCCAGCGCGCCCTCTGGGTATTCCATGACGTGCAGGTCGGAGTGACACACGCCGGCGCCGCCGATCTTGACCAGCACTTCACCGGGGCCGGGCTCGCGGATGTCGACGTCGCAGAATTCCGGTGCCGCCTGCCATTTGGTCATCCGATACGCTTTCACGCTGTTCTCCTGCCTTCGTTCTTACGGACAACCGTCGTGTCCGGGTTCGAGAATTGCCGGTGCGAGTTTGGGGCCGCCTCTTGCACGTGACCCCGCACAGTCGCCGTGCCGTGGTTCAGAAGTTTCGGGGTTTCGAGAATTCACCGCGGCCGAGCACGCGGTAGTAGCCGACGAAGTCGTAGCCGACCGAAGCCTCGATGGCTCCATTCTCGCAGATCGCGTAGCAGTTGTTGCAACTGACACAGCCACGATGGTTCTCCTTGACGCGGGCCTTCTTCTTGCCGCCGACGTCGAACAACTCGAGGACGACGGCTGGACACACGAGCGTGCAGAGCTTGCAGCCGTCGCACTTGTCGAGGTCGATGCTAACGCGATGGAATTGACACTGGGCCGGATCGTCCCATTCGGGGAAGTGACGTCGTTCGCTTTTTGACAACAGAGCCATGTCGTTCCTCCGCTAGTAGCGTGTTTAAAAACCGTCCATCAGCCTGTTCAAAATGGTCCAGATGCAAGGCGCGCGCGAAAAACAACGAGCGGAGGCGTACTTCCAGTACGTCGTAGCGAGTGGTGTCGCACGCAACGCAGCAGTTGGGCCATTGTCAACAGGCTGCTAGTACAGAACTTGTTTCTTGCCGCCTTCGAACCAGGCGATCTCGTGGGTTTCGCGCGCGATCATGTGCGTGGGGTTGCCGACCGTGTATCCCACCGTGATCGCTTCGGATATCTCGTAGGGTTCTTCGACTCCGAACTTCTCACACCACTTCGGACTCTGGTTGAGGAACTTGGAGAAGCCGATCCAACACGTGCCGAGCCCGAGGCTCTGCGCCGCCAGGACCATGTTGGTGCCGCAGATGCCGATGTCGATCGCCGGCACGCCGATGCCGCGTTTGTCCATCAGCAGCAGGATGACGGTCGGGGCTCGGTGGAACACCGCGAAACGTCCCTGCGCGATCGCGGTGATCGCAGTGATCGGTACCGGGTTCATCATGTTCGGCTGCAAGCGATTGAAGAGTTTGGCCTTGGCGCGCGTGACCGAGCGCATGAGGGAACCCGGCGGCTGAATGGTGTAATCGATGCCGCGCGACAGCTTCTTGCACTCGGCGACACAGAAGTCCTCCATGCCTTGGATCAACTCGGCGTCGCGGACGACGACGAATTTCCACGGCTGACAGTTGCCCTGAGACGGCGCGTAGCGGCCCATCTCGAGCATTCGCCGGATCACGTGCGCCGGCACCTGAGCCTTTTTGTACTTACGAATGCTGCGCCGCTGCAGGATGGTACTTTCGACGCTGTTCCACTCGGCGCCTTCGGGCACGGCGGTGATCTTGGAAGCGCGGCCGGCTTCGCTCTCGATCTCCTCCGCATCCTGACTACCAACTGCCCGGTCACTTGGTTCGATGAACATGGAAACCTCCCGGTCTGTCCCGCTGCTACACGCAGCGCTTAACGCAGCGCGCAACGAAAGTGCTCTCTCATAGCGCTCGATGCTGCGCCGTCGCGCGCAATAGCACAGTTGCAGATGTGTGGCACGCGTCTGCCTGCGAAGTTTGACGACCTCAGCTTCACGACCCCTCAGCTGCGCTGCAGGATGTTGACGAAACCGGCGCTGCCGAGTCCGCCGTTGTGTTGCAGCGCGGTGCGGGCGCCTTCGACCTGCCTGGTTCCGGCCTGGCCGCGCAGTTGCCAAACCAGTTCGGTCAGCTGCGCCAGTCCGGTCGCGCCGAGCGGATGTCCTTTGGCCAGCAGGCCGCCCGAGGGGTTGACGACCACCTTGCCGCCGTAGGTGTTGTCGCCGTCGAGTACGAACTTTTCCATGTCTTCGCTCGCGCACAGTCCGAGCGCGGCGTAGGTGATGATCTCGTTGCTGGTGAAGCAGTCGTGCAGTTCGATGACGTCGATGTCGTCGGGGCCGACGCCGGCGTCGGCGTAGGCCGCTTGCGCGGCGCTGCGGCTGAGCGCGCGGAACATCACGTCCTGCGGATCGCCCTTGAAAAACTCGTCGCGGTCGCTGCACACGCCTTGCCCGATCAGGCTGATGTCGCTTCGGATGCCGTGCTTGCGCGCGAAGTCTTCGTTGCACACCACCACCGATGCCGCGCCGCAGCTCGGCGGGCACGCGAACAGCTTGCGCAGGCCGCGATAGATCGGTGCTCCCCACAGTATCTGCTCGACGGTCAGTGGGTCGCGGAAGATCGCGTTGGGATTGTCGGCGGCGTGGCGGCGGGCTTTGATCGCGACCTGGGCGAGCGTGCTCTCGGCCATGCCGGTCTCTTTCTGCAACAGTTCGCACTGGCAGCCGAACAGCATCACCGCCGGCGGCAGCGCCAGTTCTTCCTCGGTCAGGTCCATCAACGCGGCCACCGCGCGCGAGTGCCTTTCGACCGGATTGGTCTTGTTCGGGAAGATCACCCCGATCGCGCCGGGCTCCATCTGTTCGAAGCCGACCGCCAGTGCGCAATCGACGGCTCCCGAACCGACCGCCTGCGCGGCCAGGTAGAAGGCGCTGCTGCCGCTGGCGCAATTGTTGTTGACGTTGAAGATCGGAATACCGGTGATGCCGACGCGGTAGAGGGCGGCCTGCCCGGCGCAGCTGTCGGCGAGTACGAAACCCGCGTAGGCCTGCTGGACTTCGGTGTAGGCAATTCCCGCGTCAGCGAGTGCGGCGCGTGCGGCCTCGCCGCCCATCACGTCGTAAGGATCGCTGTGTCCGGGTTTCTTGAACGGCACCATGCCGACGCCGGCGATCAAGACTCGATTGCTCATAGCCGTCTTCTCCTGCTCGAAATCTCGTCAAACCTTCTGCACTTCGACCGTGACGCCGCGCGGTCCGAAGTTGGGACCGGCGTAAGCGCCGCGGATGTGAATCTGTCCGTAGCCGCCGCCCAGGTGCAGATTCTTCCAGGGCCCCGGGATCGGCTCCTGCTGTCCTCGATGGCCCGCGAACATGAAGTTCTCCCACGCGTGGTAGATGACGACCTGCCCGGGTTGAAGCGAGGGCGCGCTCTTTACCAGGCACTCGAACTTGCCGACGTCGTTGAAGGTGCGCACGCGGTCGTTGTCGGCGATGCCGCGGGCGGCCGCGTCGTCGGCGTTCATGTACAGCACCGGCTCGCCGCGCTGCAGGCGCAGCAGGTCGGCCTGGCCGCGCCAGAGCGTGTGGATGCTCCAGCGCGTGTGACCGCCGGTCATCCGCAGCGGATAGTTGCCGCCCGCGGCGGGCGGGTTCTTGTGTACCGGCAAGGCCTCGCCGGCCGCGACGTACCATTCGTGTTCGAGGCGGAACTGCTGGCGGCCGGTCACCGTCGGCCACGACTCCTTGCCGTCGACCTGCCACGAGTTGGGATACAGCGGCTGCGTGAAGTCGACGTCGCTGCAGATGTTGTTGAGCAAGCCGTACGGTTGATTGCGCTTGATCGGGATCACGCCGCGTTTGATCGCTTCATCCCAGGTCGTTTCTCCACATACCTCGGAGTGCTCGAAGATGTAGTTCATCCCGGTGCGCGGGTCGGTGGGATCGAAGAGGCCGTTTTCGCTGTAACCGTCGAACAGTTGCGACAGATCACGCGGGTTGCCGAACGCGTCCTTCGCGACCGCGACGTTGCCGGCGCGGGCGCGTTTCTGGATGCGTTCGGCGATGCTGCCGAAGATCCACCACTCGTTGCGCGATTCGCCCTGAGGCTCGACGGCCTTGTCGTTGAGCACCAGGTAGGGCAGGAAACCCCACGCGTACTTGATGCCGATCTTTTCGTAGAACGCGGCGGCCGGCAGCAGCACGTCGCTGTGCATTCCGGTAGTCGACATCTGGACGTTGATGCTGACGACCATGTCGAGCTTGGGCCACAGATGTTTGAGCGCGATCTGCGGGGCGGGCCAGCGCCGCAGCGGGTTGATCGAATTTACCAGGAAGACTTTCGGATCCTTGCCGGGCGCCGGGTGGATGGGGACCCACTTGCGTTCGAGTGAGATTTTCAGTGCTTGGTCGGTGCTGAGCGGGTTGGCCGGGTCGTTGTAGGCCGGGTCGCCCATCACGCCGGCGTAGCCGGCGTGCACGTGCAGCCACGGCAACTCCGCGGAGGTTCCTTCCTGGCTCGAGCGCTGCATCATGAAGGCTTCGACGTCGCGCACCGCGGGCCGGCCGGTCAGCCGCATCAGCGCTTTGGCCAGCGACGAGACTCCGCCAAACCCGAGCTCGTCGTAGCCGGACACTCCCCACCAGGTGCCCATGCGCAGACCGCCGCCGGGGCGGCCCTGATTGCCGGTCAGCGCCATCAGCAAAGCGTAGGAGCGGTGCATGAGGTCGGCGTGGTAGTGCTTGCAGGCGCCGGTCGACGCGTAGATCAGCGCCGACTTTGCCGAGGCCATCTGCCGTGCGACGTTGCGGATCAGGCCGGCGCTGACGCCGGTGGTCTTCTCGGCGAGTTCGGGCGTCGACTCCGCGTCGAGGCGGCGGCGCAGTTGTTCGTAGAGCGGTTCGACCTCCACTGAAGTTGCGTCGGCGAGTTCGACCTTCCAGCGCCCTTGCAAGGCCGGGCGAATGTCACCCAGTGCCAGCGACGCCTTCGACATGCCCTTCGCACCCGGCGCGAGTACCGCGGCGTTCTGCGCTTCGTCCCACAGGTAGAAGGCCTCTTCGCGGCCGCCGCTTACCACGTCGCGTTCGAGCAGGAACCTGCCGTTGTCGGTGCGCACCAGGAACGGCAGGTCGGTCTGTTCCTTGACGTAGTCGGCTTTGTGCAGCTTCTCGGCGAGGATCACCTGGGCCATCGCCAGTGCCAGCGCCGCATCGGTCTCGATCCTGGGATTGAGCCACACGTCGGCGTGCATCGCAGTGGGATTGTAATCGGGGCTGACGACCACCACCGTTGCTCCGCGGTAGCGCGCTTCGGTAATGAAGTGCATGTCGGGAATGCGCGTGTAGAGCGGGTTGGCCGACCACAGCACGATGAAGTCGGAGCGGAAATAGTCGTCGATGGTCCCGTCGTTCATGAACATGCCGTAGGTCTGGGTGGTGCCTATGGGCATGTCGCCGATGCCGGCGAAGGAATCGAGGCTGGTTGCACCGATGGCGCGCAGCAGACGGATCTCGGCGGCAGAGTCGGGGCCGTGGTCGAAGTTCGGACCCGGATTGCCGATGATCGTCTCGGTGCCGTGCGCGGTGGCGGCCGCGACGACGGCGTCGGCGACCTTGTCGAGCGCTTCGTCCCAGCTGATGCGCTTCCACTTGCCGCTGCCGCGTTCGCCGACCCGCTCCATCGGATAGCGAAGGCGCTGCGGCGAGGTCATCACCTTGCTGTAACAGGCTCCTTTCTGGCAGCCGCGCGGGAAGAAGTCGGGCGCGCCGCCGCGCCCGCCTTCGTCGTAGGTGTGGGCCTGCTCTTCGCGCCACACGATTCCGTCTTTGACGTAAACGTCCCACGCGCACGCCGACATGCAGTTGGAGCGGTTGTGCGAGCAGCGCACCACGCGATCCCAGGTCCAGTTCTGGCGGAAAACGTCTTCCCAGCCCCGGTACGGCGCGACCGGCGGAAGCATCGCTGCGTCGCTGGTGCTCTGCCCGGCGGCGCGTGCGAAGTCGAGGCGGCCCAGCGACAGCGCCAGCGTCGCGGCTCCGACCGAGCGCAGAAAATCACGTCGTGTCAGCAGCATGGTGATCCTTCCTCGTCCGCAATCGGTTCCAATGACAACTCCCGTCCGAAACGATTTCCCGCTGCGCTGCCTCAGACTTTCTGCACGTCCACGGCCACGCCACGCGGAGCGAAGTTGGGCCCCGAGTACGAACTGCGGACGTGGATCTGCCCGTAGCCGCCGGCGAGGTGATGGCTCTTCCACGGTCCCGGAATCGGCTCCTGCTGACCCTTGTGTTTGGTGAACTGGAAATTCTCCCAGGCGTGATAGATCGCCACCTGTCCGGGTTGCATCGACGGTGCGGTCTTGACGATGCACTCGAACGTGCCGACGTCGTTGGACGTGCGTACGCGGTCGTTGTCGGTAATTCCGCGGGCGGCGGCGTCGTCGGCGTTCATGTAGAGCACCGGCTCGCCGCGCTGCAATCGCAGCAGGTCGGGTTGGCTCCGCCAGATCGTATGGATGCTCCAGCGTGTGTGCCCGCCGGTCATGCGCAGCGGATACTTGCCGCCGGCCGCCGGCGGGTTCTTGTGGACCGGCAAGGCTTCGCCGGCCGCGACGAACCACTCGTGTTCGATGCGGAACTGCTGGCGTCCGGTGATGGTCGGCCACGATTCCTTGGCGTCGGTCTGCCACGAGTTGGGGTACAGAGGCTTGGTGAAGTCGATGTCGCTGCTGATGTGGTTGAGGAACCCGTACGGAGCGTGCTTCTTTACCGGAACCAGCCCGCGCTTTATGGACTCGTCCCAGGTCGTTCCTTCGCAGACTTCGGAGTTCTCGAAGATGTACTTCATTCCGGTCTGCACGTCGTCGGGATCGAAGATTCCGCCTTCGCTGTAGACGTCGTCGAAGTAGCGCGACAGGTCGCGGTCGTTGGCGAAACCGTCCTTGGCGGTGGTGACGCCGCGTGCGCGCGCACGTTGCTGGATGCGCTTGGCGAGGTTGCCGAATATCCACCACTCGTTGCGCGACTCGCCCTGCGGCTTGACCGCCTGATCGTTGAGCACCAGGTAGGGAATGAACGCCCACGCGTACTTGATGCCGACCTTTTCGTAGAACGCCGCGGCCGGCAGCAGGATGTCGCTGTGCATGCCGGTGGTCGACATCTGAGCATTGACGTTGACGATCAGGTCGAACTTGGGCCACAGGTGTTCGAGCGCGATCTGCGGAGCGGCCCAGCGCCGCAGCGGATTGATCGAATTGACCAGGAAGACTTTGGGATCCTTGCCGGGCGCGGGATGGATCGGCAACCACTTGTGTTCGAACGACTGCTTGATCGCTTCGTCCATCGAGAGCGGATTGTCGGGGTCGTTGTAGGCCGGATTGCCCATCACGCGATCGTAGCCGCCGTGCACGTGCAGCCACGGCAGCTCCATCGTGGTGGTCTCTTCCTGCGCCTTCTTGACCATGTAGCCTTCGATGTCGCGCACGGCCGGGCGGCCGGTCAGCCGCATCATGGTCTTCATCAACGTGGAGGGACCGCCGAGACCGATGTCGTCCCAGCCCGCCACTCCCCACCAGGATCCCAGGCGTACGCCGCCGCCGGGACGTCCCTGGCTTCCGGTCAGCGCCACCAGCAGTGCGAACGAGCGGTGCATCAGGTCGCTGTGGTAGTGCTTGCACGCGCCGGTCGAGGCGTAGATCAGCGTCGCCTTGGCAGCTGCCATCCGGCGGGCGACGTCACGGATCGTCGCGGCGCCGACGCCGGTGATCTTCTCGGCCATCTCCGGCGTCGAGCGTGCGTCGAGCTGACGGCGCAGCTGTTCGAACAGCGGCTCGACCTCGGCCATCGCGCCGTCGGCGAGTTTGACCTTCCAGCGGCCTTGCAGAGCGGGGCGAAGGTCGCCCAGAGCCAGCGACGGCTTGGACATGCCTTGCGAGCCCGGCGCGAGCGCCGGCGCGCTGGTCGCTTCGTCCCACAGGTAGAACGCGTCTTCGCGACCGCCCGCGACCACGTCGCGTTCGAGCAGAAACTTTCCACTGTCGGTGCGCACCAGGAACGGCAGGTCGGTCTGTTCCTTGACGTAATCGGCCCTGTGCAGGTTCTCGGCCAGCATCACCTGGGCCATCGCCAGTGCCAGCGCGGCGTCGGTCTCGATCTTGGGATTGAGCCACACGTCTGCACGGGTCGCCGTGGCGTTGTAGTCGGGGCTGACGACCGCGACCGTGGCGCCGCGGTAGCGCGCCTCGATGATGAAGTGCATGTCGGGGATGCGCGTGTAGAGCGGGTTGGCACACCACAGCACGATGAAGTCGGAACGAAAGTAGTCGTCGATCGTGCCGTCGTTCATGAACATGCCGTAGGTCTGGGTGATGCCCACCGGCACGTCGCCGATGCCGGCGAAGGTGTCGATGGTGGTCGCGCCCAAAGTACGCAGCAGGCGGAACTCGGCGGCCGAATCGGGGCCGTGGTCGAAGTTGGGACCCGGCATGCCGACGATGGTTTCGGTGCCGTGCGCGGTGGCAGCGGCGACGACGGCGTCGGCGACCTTGTCGAGCGCTTGGTCCCAGCTGATACGCTTCCACTTGCCGCTGCCGCGTTCGCCCACGCGCTCCATCGGATAGCGAAGGCGCTGCGGTGAGGTCATCAGCTTGCTGTAGCAGGCGCCCTTCTGGCAGCCGCGCGGGAAAAAGTCGGGCGTGCCGTCGCGGCCACCTTCGTCGTAAGTGTGGGCCTGCTCTTCGCGCCAAACGATTCCGTCCTTGACGTAGACGTCCCACGCGCATGCCGACATGCAGTTGGAGCGGTTGTGGGTGCAGCGCACCACGCGGTCCCAGCTCCACTGTTTGCGCATCACGTCTTCCCAGCTCCGGTACGCCGCGACCGGCGGAAGCGTGGCTGCGCCGCTGCCGCTCTCGCCGGCCGCGTGTGCGAAGTCGAGGCGGCCCAGCGACAGCAATACCGTCGTGGCACCGAGCGAGCGCAGAAAATCACGTCGTGTCATTGGCATGGATGTAGTCTCCCGCGCGCCTGTGTGCGCGATGACTCTGGTAGCTGAACACTCACGCTCGCGCCGCCGTGCCGTGCGCGAGCGTCGCCGCCGGGGCATCGCTGTCGAATGGAGCGGGGCTGGTACCCAGCAGGCGCCGCGAGATGCCGAGCAGTTCGTTGCGGTGCGCCTGGAGTTGCTCGGGGCTGAGCGGATCGAACGGCAAGTCGGCGACGATGCGCGGCGTGGCCGCGACCAGGAACACGGTCGCGCCGACGATGGTGAAGATGAAGTGGATCGGGTCGATGGGGTGGAAGATGCCCTCGCGTTGGCCCTGGCCGATCGCGTTCTCGAGGGTCGCGATGACCGCCGTACCGTGGGCCGCCGCGATCGCGACGCGCTTCTGCGATCCGTTGGCGGCCTCCCACAGCATCAGGCGCGCCACGCTCGGCCTCTCGGCGACGTAACCGACCCACGCGTCGATGACCGCCTCGATGCGTTCGGGAAGCGGAGTACGGGCCGCCAACGCGGTCTCGTAACGGTCGAGCAACTCGCCGAAGATGTCGCTCAGCACCGCGTCGTAGAGTTCTCGCTTGTCCTGGAAGTAGTAGACCATCGAGGCGCGCTTGATTCCGACCCGCGCGGCGACTTCTTCGAGTCGCGAGGCGGCGTAGCCCTTTTCGGCAAAAACCTGTTCGGCCGCCTCCAGGATCGTCGTCCGGGTGCGCTCGCCCTTCGGACCGCTTTCGTGGGGAACTCGCCGCTGTGCCGACACGCGGACGGGTCTACCTGCGGGTAGGCAGAAAAAATATGACCGATGTCAGTTCTTGGCTTGATTTGTGCCGACGTGCGCGAGGGCCGGCGGCGCCTCGGGCGACGGACAGCGGAAAAAATCTGCACGGGGGTACTTCCGTTGCCTGTGCAAGCGTTGTATCTGCAACCAACGATTCATGAGGCCCAAGCGGACACAGACGGTTGTCGAATTCATGGCGCGCGAGTGCGTGGGCAACCAGGTGCGGATGCTCAACCGGATCATGAGCGGGATCTACGAGGGGGAACTGCGGCCGCTCGGGCTGACGGTCAGCCAGATGATCGTGCTGGCGCTGACCGCCAAACACGAGCAGGTGCGCGCCGCGCAGATCTGCGACTGGCTGCAGATCGACGCTTCGACGCTGAGCCGCAACATCGAGAGGATGCGCGCCAACGGGTGGATCGAGAAGGCCCCGTCCCCGGATCAGCGTTCGCGTCCGTTTCAGCTCACCACGGCCGGTGAGACGATTCTTCGAGATGCGGTCCTGGCCTGGGAACGCGCGCAAGCAAACGCTGTGAATCTGCTCGGCGCCGAAGGCGTGGCGCAGTTGAAGGCCATGACACGCAAAGCGACGCGCAGCCGCTCGGCCGATTGACGAGAGACTCGAGGGCGAAGGAGAGACAGAAATGGGACACCTGACGATGCAGAAGCCCTACCAGGAGCTTCAACAGAGGCTGCACAAGAATCCGATCGGAGCGCCGCCGGCCGAAGAACTCTTCGAGATCCTGCGCCTGCGCTTCACCGAGGAGGAAGCACAGATCGGTGCGCGTATGCCGATGACGCCGGCTCCGCTCGACGTTCTGAGCAGGCGCCTGGGGCAGGAGCCCGAGCGGCTCGGCGCCGCGCTCGAACGCATGGCCGAGAAAGGACTGGTGCTGGACTTCACGACCAACGGCAAGCCTTTCTACATGCTGGCGCCGACCGTCATCGGGTTCTTCGAGTTCACCTTCATGCGTCTGCACAAGGACCTGCCCAACAAGAAGCTGGCCGATCTGCTTTCGGCCTACATGTTCGAAGACCGGACGTTCTCCGCCAACGCGTTCGGCGGCGAAACCCAGATCGGCAGGGTGATCGCGCACGAGAGGACGCTTCCCGACGACCTGCGTTCCGAGATCATGCCTTACGAGCAGGCCACCGAAATCCTGAAGACCGCCAAGCTGCGCGCGGTCGGCCTGTGCTACTGCCGTCACAAGGCGATGCACCACGGCAACCCGTGCAAGAAACCCATGGAAACCTGCACCACGCTCAACGGTTCGGCCGACTGGGCGATCCGGCGCGGCTACGGCCGCGAGGTCTCGGCCGAAGAAGCGATCGAGATCGCGGGCCGCACACGCGACAACTACATGGTCCACATCGCCGACAACGTGAAGAACGAAGTCAGCTACATCTGTCACTGCTGCGGCTGCTGCTGCGGAATGTTAAAGGCGATCAACACCCACGGCATCCAGTCTGCGGTGCACACCAGCAACTACCTGGCGACGGTCGTCGATGAAAAGTGCAAGGCCTGCGGGCGCTGCGTGAAAGCGTGTCCGGTGATGGCCGTCAAGATCGTTCCGCTCGAGTTCGGCGAGGCCACCGCGCGCATCGACGAAGACACTTGCCTGGGCTGCGGCGCCTGCAACGTCGCGTGCAAGAACAACGCGATGTCGATGAAGTCGCGGCCCAAGCGGGTGTTCACCCCCGAAGACAACATCGAACGCTTGATCAGGTCGGCGGTGGAACGCGGCACGGTCCACCACATGTTGTTCGACGATCCCGACAGTGTCACCAGCCGCGGGATGAACCTGGCGCTGGGCGCTCTGCTGGCGCTGCCGCTCACGAAGCGGTTGCTGGCGGTCGAGCAGATCAAATCGACTTTCGTAAAGACCATCGTCGCCGGCGCCAAGCAGCAGATGGCGGAGGCGACGGCGTGAGCGTGCATGCAGCAAAGACCTCGATGCCACCGGCATCGCGCTCGACGCGATGCTCGCCGACTTTCGCGGTAAATTGAACTTGGAGCGCTTCGCCTCGTCGGCTAACACTCCGAAGACGGCGTGATAGCAGCCTGTTGAAAATGGTCCACGAGCGCGGAACTGGCGACGTGCGAGGATCACGCCTGTCTACTCGAGTTCGCCCCTCGCCAACTCGGTGCTCGTGCGCGCGAAGCCACTCGCTACGACGTAGCTCTGCTACGCCTCCGCTCGCGGCTTTCGCGCGCGCCTTGCATCTGGACCATTTTGAACAGGCGGATGGACGGTTTTTCAACAGACATAATCGGGTCGCGGCTCGCGCGGCGAGACTGCGACCCACGGAGGTGAGCAAATGGCGGGTATCGGCGACGGCGTTTGGCACAGCACTGCATGTACCGTTTGTGCGACCAACTGCGGCCTGCAGGTTCAGGTAGAAGGGCACCGGATCACCAAGGTCCGCGGTGACAAGAGCAATCCGTTCAGCCGCGGCTACACTTGCAGCAAGGGGCTGACGATCGCCAAACTGGTCGACCACGAGCAACGCGTGACCACGCCTCTCAAGCGCATGCTCGACGGCAGTTACGCAGCGATACCGTGGGCGCAGGCGATCTCGGAGATCGCAGGAAGGATCGGCGGCATAGTCGACCGGCACGGTGCCGAGGCGGTTTCGCTGATCGGCGGCGGCGGTCAGGCCAACCACCTGGACTTCGTCTACGCGGTCGGCTTTCTCAACCTGCTCGGCTCACGCCGGCACTACAACACGCTGGCCCAGGAGTTCACGCAGAAGTACCTGGTCAACGGTCTGGTGTTCGGCAGCGAGGGCATCGACTTCGAGGAGAACTGGGAGCGTTCCGAGGTGATCCTCGACATCGGTTCGAACCCTTGGATGAGCCACATCGTCCAGCGCGCCCGCACGGTGATCCGCGAACTCGCCAAGGACCCGGAGCGAACGCTGATCGTCGTCGATCCGCGCCGTCACGAGACCGCCGAGAAGGCCGACGTGTTCCTGCAGATCCGTCCGGGCACCGACCTGTACTTCATGCTGGCGTTGCTCAACGTGATCGTCGGCGAAGGCCTGGTCGACGAGAAATTCGTCGCCGAACACGCCCGCGGCTGGGAGGAGGCGCGTTTCATCGCCGAGCTGGTGACGCCCGAGCGAGCCGCCGGGCTCTGCGACCTCGACGCCGAAGACATCCGCAAGGTGGCGCGACGCTTCGCGACCGCCAAGAGCGCCAGCATCCGCACCCACCTCGGCATCTGTCACGCGCGCTACATGGTGGAGAACAGCTATCTGGCGGCGTTGCTGCACATCGTCACCGGCAACATGTGTACGCCCGACGGCGCCAACATTCCGGTGACGCTGTTTACCGGTGCGGGACTGACGGCCGAGGAAAGACCGGCCGCCCCGCCGCGCACGCGCGTCGCCGGCATCCCGGCGATCCGCGGCCTGCTGCCACCCAACGCGTTGCCCGAAGAGATCCTCGAAGCGGGCGACGATCGCATCCGCGCGCTGATCGTCGAGGGCTGCAACCCGATCTGCTCCTACGCCGACGCGCCCAAGATGACCGAAGCGTTCGAACACCTCGACCTGCTGGTGGTCGTCGATCCTGCGATGACCGAGGCTGCGCGGATGGCGCACTACGTGCTGCCGCCGCCGATCGGGTACGAGAAGTGGGAAGGCGCGATCTTTCCCAGGGGGTTCCCGGAAGTATACTTCCACCTGCGGCGGCCGGTGCTGCCGGCTCCGCCCGAGACCCGGCAGGAGTGCTTCATCTACTACGAGCTGGCCAAAGCGATGGGCCTCGACTACCGCTCGCACCCGGCCTTCGCTGCGCTCGAACAAGCCATCGAGGCCGGCGATCCGGCGCCGGTGCTGACGCTGATCAAGGGGCTCTGCACGATGTTCGCGATGACGCGGCAGCGCGAGCTTCTCGAGGCCGGCACCATCAGCGCCGACGGCAATCCGATCGAGGAACTCTTCCAGAAGTTGCTCGACCACCCCGAGGGCGTGCTGCTGTGTAGCGTCGATCCTCAGCGCAACTGGGAACAGGTGCGCACGGCGGATCACAAAGCGGTTCTGAACCCGCCGCTCTTGCTCGACCTGTTCCGCCGCCTGGTGATCCCGGCCGACACCGATTTCCGCAAGAACGCGCAGTACCCGTTCATCCTGCAGACCGGCGAACGCAACGACTACAACGCCAACACCGTTCATCGCGATCCCGATTGGCGCAAGAAGCAGCGCGAGAGCTATCTGCGGATGCACCAGTCGATGGCGGCCGAACTCGGCGTGGCCGACGGAGAGACGGTGCAACTGACGACCGAGTACGGGCAGGCGCTGGTACCGGCACTGGTGACCGGCGACATCTATCCGGGCAACATCAGTATGCCGCACGGCTACGGTTTGCTGTGGCGGAACCCGGAGAGCGGCCGGCTCGAACCGGTCGGCAACAACGTGCAGGAACTCATCAGCGCGCAGAATCGCGACGCGCTTACCGGCATCCCGTTGCACAAGTACATCCCGGCCAAAGTGAGCAAGGTGAGCGGGGCGAGCGGGGCGGGCGGCTGAGGCGCGCGCCGCTGCCGCTCCTGGCGGCCGTTGCGGGCGAGGCCGGACGAGGCCGGGCGCGGCTTCCACATCACGGCCGCTGATGTATATGGTCGCGGTGCGGCCGCGCTGGCGCCGGCCGTCCGGGAAACCGATGCGCTACCAGGGCACCGTCTATCGGCCTCCGAGTGAGGCGGGATCGCTGATCATTCAGGCGACGCTGGCGTGTCCGCACAACAAGTGCGCGTTCTGCGGCATGTACCAGGGACGCAAGTTCCACGCGCGGCCGATCGAAGAGATCGTCGAGGATCTCGACAGCGCGGTGCAGGTCTACGGCCGCGAGCGCGTGCGCACCATCTTCCTCGCCGACGGCAACACCGCGGTGCTGCCGACCGAAAAACTGGTGGCGATCGGCGAAGCGGCCAAAGCGCGCTTTCCCGAACTGCGGCGCATCACGATGTACGGCTCGGCCAAGTTCCTGGTCAAGAAGAGCCTCGAAGAATGGCGCAGCGTGGCGGCGGCGGGAATCACGCGCATCCACTCGGGCCTTGAGTCGGGCGACGACGAGACCTTACGCGCGATCAACAAGGGCGTCACGCAGCAAGAGGCGGTGACCGCGTACCGCCACCTGCTGAGCGCGGGTATGGAGCTTTCCGTCTACCTGATGGTCGGCGTGGCCGGTATCGAGCGTTGGCGCGAGCACGCGCTCGGCAGCGCGTTGGTGCTCAACCAGGCGCCACCGAGTTTTGTGCGCTTGCGGACTTTCGTGCCGCATCCCGGCACGCCTTGGCACGACCGCTGGCGCGAAGGCGGTCTGACGCTGTTGTCGGCGTACGAAGCGCTTCAGGAAACGCGCTTGCTGGTCGAACACCTCGAGGGACCGACTACCTTGCTGTCGGATCACGTCTCCAATTTTCTCGACGTGCAGGGACAAATCCCCGACGACAAGATCGCTATGCTGGCCGAGATCGACGAAGCCTCGCAATGGCCCATGACGGCGTTCCGGCCGCCTACTGAGCGTTTGGTCGGAATCGGCCTGTGAACCCTTGGTCAGGCACCGATCTTCGGGCCGATCTCTTGGTTGCGAAACCTCGAAATAGCACCACTATTTCTGCGGTTTCACGCCTCGATCTCGGCCGGAATCTCGCCGCCTAGCCCAATGCCAGTAACTTAAGGCGATCGTGGTGCCGCCGGAGAATGCGCCGGTGGCGAAATTGTTGAAGAATCTTGGCTCGGCGCAAGACCCCTGCCCGTGCCGAGCCTCTTAAGTTACTGGCATTGCGCCTAGCCCGGTCCGGAATCCTTCGACGGACTGCTATTCGGACTCCAGCACCACCGAATCGTAGAACTTTACCAGGTTGCCGCGGTCGGGTCCGGCGTTGAACGCGATC